>Ga0326597_10000094_pt1 | contig 154252 bp, 155 predicted proteins | sample RVTome_12_FD_203789 | JGI IMG/M metagenome (GOLD analysis project Ga0326597, IMG submission 203789) | Soil microbial communities from uranium-contaminated site in the Upper Colorado River Basin, Wyoming, United States - RVT100D185 | ecosystem: Environmental > Terrestrial > Soil > Contaminated... | reverse complement strand
CGCTCTGGGCACCAAGACCAGCGGCAACTACGTGGCCACCATCAGCAATGGTTCCGGCATCTCCGGCTCATCTGCCACCGAGGGCGGCACGCCGACATTGAGCTTAGGCAACCTGACGGCCAATTGGATCCAGGGCGGAGCTTTCGACCTTGTCTTAGACCACGCCTCTAGCGAACTGAGAATCATGGAAAGTGTAGGGGATACGTTTTATGCGACATTCGACGTCGGTGACTTAAGCAACGACGCGGTGATATCAGTTCCTGGTGCTGTCAGCGCTACCGACACTTTTTGTCTGCTGACCCTTAACAACTGCGCTTCGGCCGGACAAACTTACACTGACGGCACTAATACGGTCAACAATGCCGGGCAGTTGACCTTCAACAATTTCTTCACGGTTGGCGGGACGACACCAAACGCTACTGTTACCATCACCGATGACATTCTGGATTTTGGCCAGCTGTCCGATTCACTGAATCTTGACGCCACGACCTCTATTGGGCTGGGCAACAGTTTCGCGCTGAATTTGGTCTCAGATTTGTCCGGCGGCGACAGGACGGTTTCGGCGCTATCCATTACCCAAGCCAACCACGCCACGAATAATCAAGCTGGCGCCGTAGACACCGCGCTACTTGAGGTTATAAACCAAGATGCCGCCTCGACAACCAGGCCACTCGTCTTCTTTAAGCAAGTGACTGATGGTATAGGCTTGAACATCGACCAGGGTGGGTTCGGAGGCACTGCATTATTAGTTACCAATAGCGGCAGCGATTTTAACGGTACAGGCATAGATATCGATCTTAGCGAGCATCATAGCGGCGAGGCTATTCGAATCTCTAGACTAGTAGACACAGCGGTCGGTCTTGACATTGAAGAAGCGGCCGGCCTTACCGGTGGGCAAGCCATTAGTATTTCCGGAAGTGAACTCAACAACGGGTCGTTTACTGGGGACGTTATCAGGGTCAATCCTAGCAGAACGGCTTCGTCAGGTACTTTGGCAGACACCGGTAGTTTCTTGAATATAGCGCGCGCCAATACTACAACGGGTGCTATTCTGACCATCTCCGGCGACTTGGCTCGGCTCCAAAGCAACTGCACCCAAACTTCTGGTACCTGTACTGATACATCCAATATCTTGGAGCTCAACCAACAATACGCCGCCGCTACCGGTGCGGTGCTCAATATCCTCAATTCTGGCTCTGGTGCGGGCATCTTATTTGAAGCCGGCACGACCGTGGCTGACGGTATCCAGTTCGGCACCGATGCCAATAGCGTTAACCTTTACCGCAGCGCCAACGATACTTTAAGAACGGATGACTCGCTGAGCGTTGGCGGGAATGGTACCATCGTCGGCACTCTGGCCGTCCAGGGAGCCTTCGTCACGGTCGGCGGCGCCGCCCAGCTAGGACAGCTGATCCTCAACGACGGCAGTTCGAATACGGTGACGCTCAGCCCGGCCGCCCACGGCCAGGACACGACCTTGACCATTCCCGACGCTACCGGCGCCAGTGACACTTTCTGTCTGCTAACCCTAGGCAACTGTGCCGGCGGCTCTAACATCTGGACAGACGGTGGGACGTTTACTTATACCACCAATGGTGAGGACGTGGTGTTAGGCGGTACTTCCACCGCTACGGCCGACATCTGGCTGCAGGCTAACGGTGCCGCGGTCTTCAACGAGCAGGGTAATAACGTGGACTTCCGAGTCGAATCGGACGCACTCGCCAACGGGCTGTTCTATGACGCCTCGAACGACGCCCTCAGCATTAACACCGCCACTAACACCTTTACTTCGGGCCTTTGGGGTGCCCACCCTGTCCAATTATTCGTGGACAACAAGAATATCGGCGGGCTCGACACCGCCCTGGTAGTCAGCAACGATTCCAGCGTAGCCGATCACAGCAATGGCATATACGGTCTTAAGACTATCAACGGCGGGGTGGTCGACAGTAATACCGAGCTTTGGGAACTGATCGGCTTTGGTTATGACGGCGGCGACTATGAGCCGGGCGCCATCATCAGGATGTTAACTGATGGAGGCGTAGCTACGGCTGGCGACACCACGGACCTCCCGGGGCGTATCGAATTCTTAACCACCCCGGACGGCAGCAACGTCCCCCTCGTTCGATTATCGATTCGACAAAACGGTGATGTCGAAGTTGGTACGTCGACCGCGGCTGGCGTACTCCGCGTCGCCGACGGTAGTTTGCACTTCGCTTCCATTGTCTCAGGCAACCAATCCGCCGACCGCAGTATTACTATCCCCGTAACCGCCGGTAACGATACATTTTGTCTGCTAACCCTAGGCAACTGTGCCGGCGGCTCTAACATCTGGACAGACGGTGGGACGTTTACTTATACCACCAATGGTGAGGACGTGGTGTTAGGCGGTACTTCCACCGCTACGGCCGACATCTGGCTGCAGGCCACCGGGGCGGCTATCTTTAACGAACAAGGCGCCGACGCCGACTTTAGGGTAGAAGGCGTAGGGCAGGTCAACGCGCTGTTCGTGCAAGGCAGTGACGGCTTTATCGGCATCGGCAACAACAATCCTCAACAAAGGTTGCATGTAATCGATGGATTCAGAGTCAGTGACAGTGTAAATGCCGACTGGTTGGACATTCTGACCGACGGTTCTACCGTCAACATAAATACGACCGACGCTTTGTATGTCAATCATAACGTCAACCAGGATATCTACCTGGCTAGCGGTACCAGTACCGGCCGGGTCGGTATCGGTACCAATGCGCCCGACGGCATGCTTGAGATATCCGGTAACCGTTCCCAAGCCGCTTGGGGAACTAACGGTATACAACTTCAGGCCTCATCCTCTACCTATACCGATACCTCCACCGCCGCTTCCGGCACCGCCGCCTCGGCTGTCTTTAACTCCTTTGCTACCCCGACCCTGGCGGCCACCAACCTATCCGTTACCACCACCGATGCCGCCACCGTCTATATCCAGGGGGCGCCGACGGCCGGTACCAACCAGACCATTACCAACGCTTATGCGTTGTGGGTGGACGGGGGAACGGTTCGCTTTGATGACAGCGTGGGTATCAACGTCACCGACCCGGAACAGAGTCTGCATGTCGACGGCAACATCTTGACTTCCGGCAACTTGATGCTGCGCGGCCCCGACGCCTCCACCGCCGTCGAGGTCAACAGTATTACCTTCCAGACCGACGCCTCCACGCCGTATTGGAACTTCACCAAACGGGGTGAAGCCAACTCCACCGAACCCGACTGGCTGCGGTTCTACTACTTCAACGGCAGCAGCTTCATCAACTCCTTGGCTTTCCAAACCGACGGCACCTTGCTTCTATCTGAGACGGCGGCCAACGTGGTCATCGGCGTATCGGACTCGGGCGGCGATGGCGTCCTGACCATCGCCGGTGCCGGTACCGGCAGTTCGGAAGGCGGCCAGCTGACCCTGGGCCTGGCGGCCGACTACGACACAGTCTTCGATAACTACAACATCGACGCCTTCGAGGACGACTTTAGAATCCACAATAACGGCTCCACTCGTTTCCTCATCAGCGGTATCGACGGCTCGATCACCCAGCGAGTGTTCGCCGATAGCGCCACCGCCTTCTTGGTCCAAGACGCCGGAGGCCAGAACTACCTGACGGTCGACACCACCAACCTGCAGGTAGCCATCGGCGCCGGTACCGACGACGTCACCTTCGTGCTGGACGCCTTCAACACCGCCCCCGGCAGCGCGCCGGACGGAGCCATGTTCTACGATGCCGACGACGACGTTTTCCGCTGCCGGGTCAGCGGCGCCTGGATTAACTGCGACACCACTGGCGGCGGCGGAGAGGTTAATAGGGTAACTCTTTATCCGGAATACGCCGGTGGCACCTTGTTCGCGGATGGTAGCAATAACAACGGTACCTTGAGCGCCAGCTACGATAGTACCGACCGCCATAACTTCTACAATTGGACTGCCTCCAACCCCACCACGCTTCAGGATTACGACATAGTCATCCACACTACGGTGCCCAGCAACTTTGCTACCGCCAATAACACCAGCTGGTTCATCTACGGTCTGGCCAACTCTACCAGCTCAGCCAACAATGAGATTTCGGTCAGTGTGTTCGAGGGCGCTACGGCTTGTAACACGACGGACAACCTGCTAGCCGACGGTGACATCACCGTGGCCAATACCTGGACCGAGGTCAATCTGGGCAGTATGGCCGGCTGTACCTTCAACGCCAATGACACCATCCGCATCCAGATAAAACTGTCATCCCTCAATAACAACAACGTCCAAATCGGGGCCATCAGATGGGACTATGACAACTGATATGAGTAAGCATTCAGCCAATCACCAGTCACCAATTACCAGTCATCCCGCACAGCTTCACGATGTTCAGATTCCAAATCACAAGCAAACGACTAAAAACTGGAGACAGGAGACTCGAAATCTAATGAAAGAGGTAGTTTCCAGGGTCGGACCCTGGAAACTACCCTGGAAACAAATAATTACCCGGCTGATAAACCAAATTAGATTCCCGCGTCTGCTGGTAGTAAAGGGCTATATGTCCGGCGTCGGCATATCCCGCCGGGCGTCGCGCTTGGGCCAGGCCGCGCTGTTTGCCGGACTGGCCGGGCTCCTTATATTTATGTATTTGCGGCCGGTCGAAGCCAGCCTGGGCACCATAGAGAATTACAGCGCCGTCGGCGTGGCCGAACAAACCCAGACCGGCACCAGTAACAACTGGGTGACGGTTACCGGCACGGCTAATACCGGAACCACCACCTCGACTGGCGGCTGGGTGGATTCGGCTAATTTGGCCGTTGGCGAAGACTACCTGGTTATGGTCTGGGGCGAGCATAGCACTAATAGCACATCGGGACGGTCCGGCATGCGCGTTACCCACGGCGGCACAGCCTTTACCGAGTCCCAGGCCATTGAGGAAACCGACCAAACCGGAGCCGCCTTCAAAACGCCGTATTTCTGGTTCACCGTTTGGACGGCCGTGACCGGCGAGGACTTGGAGGTTCAATTCTTCAACGCCACCAGTACCAATACCGCCGCCGTCGAAGACGTTTCGCTGGTGGTTATGAACGTCGAGGATTTGGTGGCCAATAATGAGCTGATTTACAACATTTCTACCACCGGCGGTACGCTGGACACCACCTTTACCCCCAAGGCCACTATCACTTGGACCCCAACTAATGCTAACGACACCTGGTGGCTTGGTGGCTATGTCCAGCACGACACAGTCGATATCGACACCGACCAACACGAAGCCCGCTTCGACATCAACAGTGGTACCATCCGCAGCACTTATTCCATCGAAGGCGAAGACGCGGCCGACACGCCGCTTTACGGCTTGGGCTGGGTCGAGCAATTTGCGGCTTCGTCGCAAACGGTCGAGCTGGAAATTCGCGAATCCGCCGCCAACGAGGAGTGGGATTCAGCCGGACTGTTTGCACTGAGACTGGATGGTTTTGAGACTTTCAAGGCCTATGCCCAAACCGGTGACGGTACGCCGCTGACGGCGAATAGCGTTTATGTCGAGCAGGGTAACGTTGACCAGCAAATGCTAAGCCAGGGCAATTTTCTGGCCGCGGCCGGTGCCATCGTGGATGATAACGGCGGGGTGGTCAATTCCAAATTGACGCTGGCGGACGTTGATATCACCGACCCCACCGGCGGCTACCAGCACAATACGGCCGATACCGTGCCGACCACCTTGGCGGATATGCAAATCAACGCTAGCCTGGGGCTGAAAGATATCGATTTTGACGCCCAACGAACAGCCGCCGTCCAGGCCGAACTGCAAGACCGGTGGGTCGTGGCTTTCTCGATGGAGCGGGCCGGGCCGCCGGCCAAGCTGACCATGGACGGATACATATTTGAGAATGATGACGGGACGGTAACGGGCAACACGCTTGGCGGAGGCGGCGGTGATTTCCCTAGCGTCCTGGGGGTCCCGCAGGAGACCATCAGCACCACGATGGTAACCGACCACGCTGTTGGTTTGGGTGCGACCATCAATGCGGGCGATCTGCTCCTGATGATCTTCGTCGCCTCTGCGTCTCTGACCGACGACGAAGCAACCACCATCACTGACCCGGCCGGGTTCACCGAGAAACGGGACCGGCAATACAGCGTTGGCACCGACGTTCGCCAACACACCTGGATCGGGGTCAAGAAGGCAATCGGGAACGAGGACGGGACCACGGTCAATGTGGTCACCTCGGTCAGTACCTCCTTTGTGGCTCAGGTGTATCGGATTGATGCGGCTACTTGGTCGGGCAATATTGCTGACATTGTGGTCTCTACCCACGCCGAAGCCGAGACAACCAATCCCGACCCGCCTTCGGTGTCGGCGGCTGCCTCGGGTGACAATCTGTTCATTGCAGTCAGCACCTATGAAGACTCGGACTTCTTCGCCACAGCGGCACCGACCAATTACACCAATCTGGACACAGTGATTTCTGATGGTCCTGACAAGGATGCCACCTTGTCCACGGCCCGTCGTGAGTTGGCCGCTATCTCCGATGATCCGGGCACCTTCACCGTAGAGCTGACCCCGGCTGATAAGTGGCAGGCGTTCACTATTGTTATTCCTCCAGCTAGCGCCGGGAATGACGACCCCGGTGAAGTTACCGGCGGCACGCAAACCGCCGGCTCAGAATTCAGCTCCGGCCAAATCCCAACTGGCGTCCGGGTAGGTGAGCGGATGAACTTGCGCGTCCACCTGACCAACAGCGGCGGCACGCTGCAGGACACCAACGAGCTAGCTTTATTTTATGACCGGGGCGATGGCATTTGGAGCAAAGTCAAGAGCCAGCAACCGCCGATGACGGCCGCCGGCAGCGGTTGCGATTCAACCGCTTGGACCTGTGAAGCTTTGGCCAGTGCCGGCGACGTCGGCCGCTATGCCTCTCTCGCTATCGATCAGCTAAGCCATCCCTGGGTAAGCTACAGGGACGAAACTACCGCCGAGCTGAAGATAGCCCGCTACGTCGGTAGCAACGGCGCGGGCTGTGCCCTTAACACCTGGTCCTGCCAGGTGGTCGATTCGGATACTGATGTCGGGAAACACACCAGCATTACGGTTGGCCGGGGCACCGACGCCTGGATAAGTTATTGGGATGATACTGCCGACGACCTAAGAGTAGCCAATTTCGTGGGAACCGGCGGCAACTGCGATGACCTTTATGGCGGGGCCGACGCCTGGAACTGCACCATAGTCGATTCAACCGGCATCGTAGGCGAATATAATTCAATTGCTCTTGATAGATTTGGCTATCCGTGGGTTAGCTACTTCGATGCGACCAACACCACGCTGAAGGTTGCGCAATATGTAGGTAGCGGCGGCAGTGGTTGCGCCTCCTCGGCCTGGACCTGCACCACCGTTGAGAATACCGGGGTTGAGGGCCAGTGGTCCAGCCTTGCTTTCGATGAGGAAGGCAAGGCTTGGGTAAGTTACTACCATAGCTCGTCTACCGAGCTGAAGGTGGCCCGCTTTGTTCAGGGTGGCGGCAGTGGTTGTAGTTCTACCGCTTGGACCTGTGTAGTCGTGGATTCCGACAATATTTCCGGCGAGTACAGCTCCATCGGCTTTAATCCGAATGGAACGGCCTTTGTCAGCTATTGGAATGCGACCGCCAACAACTTGCGCGTGGCGAATTATGTCGGCTCCGGCGGTAACTGCGATACCGCCTTTTTGGGTTCGGATGCCTGGCAATGTACGGAGGTGGACTCGACCAACAACGTCGGACAGAGCACCTCGATTGCCTTTAGTCCGGGCGGTGACCCCTGGATAAGTTACCGGGACTCCACCAATAATACTTTGCGGCTGGCCCGGTTTGTCGGCGCCGGCGGCAGCGGTTGCGCCGACACCGCTTGGACCTGCCAGGCTATCGAGTCGGTCGCGGGAGCCAACAACGCGCCAACCTCGCTGGCTTTTGACGCCGACGGCTTGCCCTGGATAAGTCATTTTGACGAAACGTCTGATGATTTGTTGATTACTTATCTGAATACCCAGGCGGGCGAGATATTGATCAGCCGCAGCCAAAATGTAATCAACGGGTCGTCGTTGACGGCTTCCCGGGCGGATATGACCAGCGTCAGCGACACATTGAACCGGGACAGCGCCGACTGCGTAGCTATTGGTACCTGGAACGACGGCCGTTACTTCGAAGCCGAAGGCGGTAGCGGCCTCACATTGCCCAACGGGCTGGGTACGGACCAGTGCACCGAGGTGATGTGGACCATCGATACAACGCAAGCGACGCCCGGCACGACCTATCGTTTCATCGTGGCCACGGCGGACAATTTCCGCCCTGACCATGGACGTTGGCGGGGGCCGATTGCCATAAATGAATACCCGACATTGACCACAAGGGACGCGACGGAAAGCGTTTACCGTTATAGCCAAGATAACCTGCCCGAGTTCAGCAACTGTAACACCGATACCAATTGGGGCTGTGCATCCATCGATAATACGGACGGAGGAGGTCATTATACCTCCTCCGGGTTCGACCAGGACGGCCGGCCTTGGGTAAGTTACTATGAAGCGACTAACGACGACTTGAAAGTAGCACGCTACGTCGGTTCTGGCGGCACGGGTTGCAGCAACTCCGCCTGGCATTGTACGGTTATTGATTCTACTGGCGACGTCGGTCAGTACACCTCCTTGGCCTTCGACCATAGCGGCGCGGCTTGGATCAGTTATTACGATGTGACTAACGCCGATCTTAAGGTTGCGCGCTACGTCGGCTTCGGTGGCACCGGCTGTGCCACCCCGGTTTGGTCTTGTTCGACCGTAGACTCCGGCGGCAGTACGGGTCAATATTCATCCATTGGCTTTGACGCCTCCGGCAAGGCCTGGGTCAGTTATTACGATGCCACCAATGACGACCTCGACGTCGCCCGTTACATAGGAGTGGCTGGAACGGGTTGTGTCAACACTGCCTGGACTTGCACGACGATTGAGTCAGCCAACGACGTCGGCCGCCTTACCTCAATCGCATTTGACGCCACCGGCACGCCTTGGGTAAGTTATTATGACACCACCAACGGTGATTTGAAGGTGGCTCGCTACACCGGGTTGGGGAATACGAATACCTGCGAACTAGGCGTCGGGGCGGTACCTGTGGTTGAATCTCAATCGACCAACCACACTGATACCGGCGGCACCACTCTAAACGTAACCAAACCAACCGGTGTGGCCAATGGTGATTTGCTGATTGCCCATGCCGGTATAGACACCGCGTCGATAACTCTACCCAGCGGCTTTACGCAGGTCTATCAAATAACCGCCGGCAACCATGTTTCCGCATTTGGTTACAAGGTAGTCACGGATGCCGGTTCAGAACCGGCCAGCTACCAATTTTCATTCAGTGTGCCGGAAAGGGGTGCGGGCGGGATTGTACGTATAAGCGGAGCCGACACTAGTAGTCCGATAAATATTTCGGGCACGGCTACGGCAATTGACACCGACCCCATTGTGGCGCCGTCTGTAACGACCACGGTCGATAACACTCTGTTACTACTAGCCTTGGGGAGCGATATCGGCGGCGCAACGATTACGCCGCCCAGCGGATTTACGCTGGTATATGAGGCCGATAACCCTAATGCTTCTGAATCAGATTCATTTGTTTGGGAAGGGTCGCAAGCCAGCGCCGGTGTAACCGGTACCAAGACTTTCGGGACCTTAGGGTTCACCCCTACTTGGGGTATCGGTACCATCGCCATCGCGCCGGCTAGCACTGGCGGCAATTGGGACTGCGAGACCGTGGACGCCACGGATGATGTCGGCTCGTACAGTTCACTGGCTTTTGACGCCAGCGGTGATGCCTGGATAAGTTACTATGACAACACCGGAGGTAACTTGGAAGTCGCCGAATACGTCGGCAGTGCTGGAGATTGCGACACGGTTGGGGGTGGCAGTGACGCTTGGGAGTGCACTACGGTAGATTCAACGGACAACGTCGGCCGCTTTACCTCCATCGCATTTGACGCCACCGGCGCGGCTTGGATCAGTTACCTGGACTTTACGAACACCGATCTCAATGCCGCCCGCTTCGTGGGCAGCGGGGGAGATTGCAATAGTTCGGCCTGGGACTGCATGGACATCAGCTCCAGCGCGGCCGGCGGCAACGGCCCTACCGCCATGGCCTTTGACGCCAGCGGGGTGCCGTGGATTAGCCACATGAGCACCTTGACTAACAGTTTGAACCTGTCCCACCTGCATTTGCCGCCCAACCCGCTGTCAGCCGATATCTTGATACCTTATGCTACTCGTTCGGCTGGCTCCGGCGACTTACGGTACCGGCTAACTGCCGGTGTCTCTCCTTACGGCGACCCATACGGTGTCTGCAATGGCACCAGCCAATTGACGGGTTACTGCGGGCTATACCATCCGGACGGGCACCTCGACTCAATGACGGCTGTGGTTAATGAACGCCCGATTTACGCCTTTTCAACCAGGTATGACAACGACGATACCGTGCCGGCCGCCCGGGTTTATTTCCGGACCGACATCTCACCGGCCACCAATAACGTAGTCCTCCAAGCTTACAGGGGAGGCAGTACCAACGCTTGGGAGACGGTATCGACTTATTCATCCGCCGGCTGCGCCAGCGCCAACTGCGTGATTGCCTTTGAGCCGACCGGTACTACCACCGACTACTTTGAAGCCGACGGCTCGTATTTCTGGATGCACTACCGGTTATATCAGGTTCAATCCGCTTCGGCGGGGATAACCCTCAGCTTGGATAGCTTTACCGCCCCGCAAACTGAATCGCAATTGCGCCACGGCCGGGTATTCCGGGAGCAAATTACCGACCCTCTACGCTGGTAGCCCCTAATCGACTTCTAATCATCCCATAAACTTTTTATAATCATCCCATAAACTTTCCGTAAACTTCCCGCAAGCTCCTCGCAAGCCCCACTTTACTTGGGTCCGTTTCCAGGCTCCGTTTCCAGGGTCGGACCCTGGAAACACTAGGTAAACTCCTGTAATATTTTTGCATGCCAGGGAAAAACCTAGAGAAAATATATGTCTCAGAATCCTATTACCACATATACAATCGCGGCGTAAATCGGCGTAGTATATTCAAGGATGAAGATGATTTTAGAGTGTTTCTAAATTTATTGAAGAGGTACTTAGGTCCAGAGACAAAAAAAGACAAAAAGGGTAGAGAATATCCAAACTACGGGAAAGAAATAAATTTGTTGGCTTATTGCTTAATGCCGAACCATTTTCACTTATTGATATACAGTCTAAATGATCCAACTCAGATCGCGCACTTCATGCAAAGTTTAATTACCACCTACGTTATGTACTTTAATAAGAAATACAAAAGGACGGGTGGATTGTTTGGACATAAATATCGAGCTGTACTGATTACGAGCGACGATCAGTTATGGCATATTAGTAGGTATATACACCTGAACCCCCTAGACTTAAGCCATGGCTATGAGAAATATGAGTACACGAGCTTTAGGAACTATATGGGTGTCAAGAATTCTAGCTGGCTCAAGACGCAAGCTATTCTTGACTTGTTTGATGGTAACAAAAAAGACTATCATCAATTTCATAACGATTACATAGATCGCTGGCGCGAACTAAAGGAAATAGAAGCAGATTTATATTAACATCGGCGTTTCCAGGGTCGCGTTTCCAGGGTCGGACCCTGGAAACGCGTCAGGGGTGGTATGCTTATAGGTAGTAGAAGAAGGTAGAGAAAACAGATATGCACGTTATAGCGGTGGCTAACCAAAAAGGCGGAGTGGGCAAGACCACTACGGCCGTTAATCTAGCCGTTTATCTAGCGGACATGAATCAGCAGGTGCTGTTGATTGATTTGGACCCCCAAGCCAATACCACCAGCGGGCTAGGGCTGGCGGGGCAGGGAGCCTCGATTTATGATGCTTTACTGGGGCGCAGTCCGGTAGCTCAAATTGTCATTGAGACTATCCACGACGGCCTGCTGCTCTTACCGGCCTCGCCCGAGCTGGCCGCCTCGGAAGTAGAACTGGTCCAGGAGCTGGGCCGGGAGTACAAGCTAAAGCAGTTGCTGAGCGAGTTTGACGTCGATTACGTGATTATCGATTGTCCGCCGTCTTTAGGACTGCTGACCGTCAACGCGCTGACCGCCGCTCATCAAGTCATCATTCCGGTACAGGCCGAATTTTACGCCCTGGAGGGCGTCAGTCATCTGTTAGATACCATTAACCGGGTAAAATTGGCACTCAATCAGGACCTGTCGGTCCTGGGTGTCCTGCTGACCATGCACGACCAGCGTACGACCCTGGCCCAGGATGTTCAAGCCGAGATAACCCGCCACTTTGGCCACCAGGCCTTCGAGGTAGTTATCCCTCGTAATGTCCGCTTGGCTGAGGCGCCCAGCCACGGCCAGCCCATCAAGGTTTATGATAAGAAGTCCAAAGGCGCCAAATCCTACAAACAACTAGCCAAAGAAGTCCACAAGCGCGTAAAACAGGAGGTGAAACATGGCTAAATCAAACAAAACCGGCTTAGGGCGGGGACTGGACTCGCTGATTCCCGATAATATCGACCCGCGGCTGGACCCGACGTCCCAACACGACCAACAAATTTCCCGAACACAAGAATTGTTCATTAGTGATATCAAACCTAACCCTGAACAACCGAGGCGGGGAATGCGACCCGAAGAATTGAACAATCTGTCCGCGTCCATAAAAACCCACGGTGTGCTCCAGCCGATAGTGGTTATCAGCCGGGGCTCCAGCTACTTGATAGTGGCTGGCGAGCGCCGCTGGCGGGCGGCTAAGTCCGCCGGGCTTAAAACCATACCGGCTATCATCCGGACCTTGAGCGATCAAGCCCGCCTGGAGGTAGCCCTGATTGAAAATATCCAGCGTGAGGACCTGTCGCCGCTGGAAATGGCTACCGCCATGGTCAAACTCAACCAGCAATTCAACCAGTCGCTTGAAAGTATAGCCAAAAGCTTAGGCAAGGCTTACAGTACGGTCTTTAACATAACCCGTTTGCTGGGCTTGCCGGAACCGGCCAAGCGGGCCTTGGAACAAGGCAAAATCAGCGAAGGCCACGCCCGCCAGATACTGGCGTTAAATAGTGCTAAGAAACAGCAGGAGCTATTAGACCTCATTGTGCGACATGGCTGGACAGTACGTAAAGCCGAACAATTTGTCCTGGCTTACAAAGCCGGGGCCAAAGACAAGGCCGCCGCCGCGCGCTTTACTACCAGTACCACCCCGGCCACCAAAAATTTAAGCCGGCGGCTTAAAACCAAAGTCAGTTTACAAAAACTAGCCAAGGGCGGGCGGCTATTGATAGAGTACAAAGACGACTCCGATTTAAATCGGATTACCGGCAATTTGCTTAAAGACTAAAACCAGTGGGCTTGATCAAGAGGAAAGATTCTAATAACTAAGTCGCCGACTACCTGGTTCAGCGGGACGGTGCCCAGCTCATTGCGCGAATCTAAGCTACCGCCGGGACTGCGGTTGTCTCCGGTCACGAACACTTCTTCCGGAGGCACGATTAAATCGACGTTGCCGACGGTCGAATCTAATTCCAGATTGAACTGGTCGTCAAAGTTAAACCCGCGGGGAGCGTCCGGGGTGATGACGGTTATGCGGCCGCCGGACACGATGATTCTATCACCCGGCAGGCCGATTATGCGTTTGACCAGCTGGGTTTCTTCCTCGCGGGGATTATGGAAAACTACGATTTCCCCCCGTTTGGGCAAATAATTTTGGCCCATTAATCCCGACCAGCTCTTGCCTAGCTTGGAAATAATCAACCGGTCGCCCTCGTTGAGGGTCGGCGCCATACTCTGGCCGAATACCTCGTATGATTGGAAAACCACGTGGTTTAAGATAAAGGCCAATACCATGGCCCCAGCAATCAGTTGGAATAACGACCAAAAACCTTTCGCCCGGTAGCCGATGGGCTTTTTGGACCGTTTGATTTCCGGCGATTGATATTTAATCGGCTCCGGCGGCGGAGGCGGACCGGGACTGGCGTGCAAACCGGGGTTCGGGGTCGAGGGCTGGGCTGGACGCTCGCTGGGATTGTTATCCGGCGGCGGGTTGATTTGATTATCCATGGGGCAAATGCTTTTTCAGCCACATTATACGCTGTTAGACCTAAATGATAACGGCTTTACGCTAAACACCATTGAACGTATACTCATTTAGTACCAATTTTGACCTTATGGATATAAAACCTCGTTCATCCCGAGCCCAACCTGTTATCACTCGCCGTCAAAGCCGACAACCAATCGGTGTTTTTAGGCGTTCACGGCCAATCGAACAGCCGGAGATTGTCGACGGCCGGACCGTGTCCAAGTCCTCGCCCGCCGAACCCGCGGCCGATCCGTTCAAACTGGAAACGGAAGATATCGACGTGGCCCCCTCCGAACCCAGCGCCAAGCACGCTTGGTGGCATTGGCTGAAGCCGGGGCATATCCGGCGAAATTTCTCGCCTCGGCGGTTTTTAAAGCGGGCGGGTATGCTGGCCGGCGTGACATTGGTGCTAATCGGCGGCTATTTGGCCTACCGTCTGTATTTTGCCGGACGCAACATTATCGATAGAGACAGCGGCGGAGCGTTGGCCCTGCAAGGCAACATCGATCCGTCTCAGCTCAACGGGGAAGGCGACGGCCGGGTCAACATCCTGCTGGTGGGTATCGGCGGGGACAAACACCAAGGGGGCAACCTGGCGGACACCATCATCGTGGCCAGTATCGACCCGTTCAACTATGAAGTTTCCCTGCTCAGCGTGCCGCGCGACCTCTGGGTAGACATTTCCGGCCAGTGGACCACTAAAATCAACGCCGCCCACGCTCTGGGCGAGGAAAGCCGCTTCAATGAAGCCGGTTATCCATCCGGCGGTCCGGGCCTGCTCCAAAAAACCGTCGAACAAACCCTAGGTATTCCGCTTCATTATTATATGAGAGTCGATTTTGACGGCTTTGTTCAAGCCGTTAACGCCGTCGGCACCATAACGGTTGACGTGCCGGAGGACATTTGCGACTACATCATCTCCTGGCAATTCAATTTCAGCTGTATTGATGCCGGCCAGCAGGAGTTTAACAGCCAGCAAGCTTTGTTTTATGTCCGTACCCGAGCTTCTACCAGGGGTGATTTTGACCGCGGCGAGCGCCAGCGGCTGGTCATGCTGGCTCTGCAGTCCAAAGTACTGTCGCTCGGCACATTCTCCAACCCGTTTAAAATATCCGGTTTGTTAGACGCCGCCGGCGGCCACGTTAGGACTAATCTGAGTTTGGGCGAGATGTTAAGGATTCATGAAATCGGTGCCAAAATCAGCCCGGACAAAATCGTCAATAGCGGTCTGGACGCCTACGTCACCACGGCCAACGTGGGCGGCCAATCGGCGGTGGTGCCCACCAGCGGCGATTTCACGCAAATCCAGCGCTATGTCCGCTCCATATTCATCGACGGCTTTATCAAGAAAGAAGGTGCCTCAATCGATTTGCTTAACGGCAGCGGCGTATCCGGTCTGGCGGCCGTCAAGGCCGAGGAACTGAACTCTTACGGCTATAATCTAGCCCTGGTGGGTGACGCGCCCAGCGGCGACTACACCGCCACCAAGCTGTACGATTTATCCGGCGGCAGCGCGCCTTTTACCCGGCGTTATTTGGAACAGCGCTTCAACACGGTGGCCTTAAACGGCGGCCAACTGCCGTCCGGCTTGAAGTCTGACTCCAAATTCGTCATCATTATCGGTAAAGATGCAGCGCGCTAAGTTTTTGTTCGGGAGTGTCAAGTGGGGTAGTTTGGCTCACGCTTTCTTAAGTATCAGCGTACCGCTGATTGTCTGGCTGTTGGCGCGATTGGATTTGATACCGCTGGCCATTGCTACCATCATTGCCAGCAAATGGCGGGTGATTGCCGTCCAGCCCCGGCATTGGCTGGCTAACTTTCGTACCAACAGCCCGGACTTGATAGTCAATTTCAGTTTTCTCATTCTGCTTATAAAAGCCGAGACTGTCGCTACTAATCTGTTATGGGCGGCTTTTTACATCCTGTGGCTCATCTGGCTGAAGCCCAAGAGTACCGAGATATGGGTGGGCGTCCAGTCGCTGGCCACGCATATTTTAGGCCTGACCGCCTTGTTTTGGCTGGCGGATGATATACCGGAGGCCTGGCTGGTGATATCGGCCTGGCTGATTGCCTTGAGCGCCGGGCGGCACTTCCTCAGCCACTTTGAAGAGACGCTGATCCGGGTCTTAAGCTTCGGCTGGGCCTTCTTCGTGGCCCAACTGGCCTGGCTGAGCAACCGCTGGCTGGTGATATATCCCATAGCCGACGACCTGGTTATTCCGCAAATCGCCATCGTCGTGGGTTTGATTGCTTACATCTTAGGCAGTTTGTACTATCTGAACTTTAAAGGTGTCTTAAAGCGGGCCTATCTGCGCCAATACGTCACTTTCGGCTGTGCTATACTGCTCGTGATTATTTGGTTAACCGACTGGAGCGGGAGCCGCTAAAGTGGAGGGTAACAGCGCGCCGGTCAAACCGCCGGAAATCCATCATTTTTGGTCTCGTATCGCCTTAGGGCTGGCGGTCGTACTGCTGGGTTTTATCGGCGGGGCGCTGGCTATCAGGCTGTATGACCAAAATCTTAATAACTCCAGCGGCGGCCAATTACAACTAGCGGCCGATGACAGCCAGACCGTGGCTGATTTAGCGGACAAACTCGGCCCCAGCGTGGTGTCAATCAAGGTAGAGGTCGTCCAGCGCGGCGGCTTTTTTCTGGATCAGTTTTATACCCAGGAAGGCCAGGGCACCGGCCTAATCGTCGATACCAAGGGCTTGGTGCTGACTAACCGCCACGTCATCCCGGATAACATCACCAAAGTCAGCCTGGTGCTGGCCGACGGCACGATTTATGACGAAGTAGAAGTCGTGGACCGCGATCCGCTCAATGATATCGCTTTTTTACAGATTAAAAACCCCGGAGATGACCTGATAGCGGCTCCGCTGGGGGATTCCAGCCAAGTCCGGGTAGGAGACGGGGTTATCGCCATCGGCAACGCCCTGGGCGAATTCAGCAACACCGTGACCGCCGGTATTATCTCGGGACTGGGCCGGCCCATCGTGGCCGGTGACGGCCCTACCGCCGAACAGCTGCAAAACCTATTCCAAACCGATGCCGCCATCAACCCCGGTAACTCCGGCGGCCCGCTGGTCAATCTGGCCGGACAGGTTATCGGTGTCAATACGGCCGTGGCCGGCGGGGCGGAAAACATCGGCTTTGCCATCCCTATCAACGACGTCAAACCGGCCCTGGCCTCGGTGCTGGATAGCGGCCGGATTATCCGGCCTTTCCTGGGCGTACGGTATGTCAGCTTAACGCCGGCCATCGCCAAGGAAATCGGTTTAAAGCCAACCCAAGGGGCTTATCTTATCGGTTCCGGGGGCCAGCCAGCCATCGTCGCCGGCAGTCCGGCGGATAAAGCCGGACTCAAGGCCGAGGATATCATCACCAAGATCAACGGCCAGGTCGTCAACGGGCAGAATCCGCTGTCCAGCCGCCTGGGCAGTCTAAAAGTCGGCGATAACGCGGTTTTAACCGTGGTCCGCGGCGAGCAGGAGCAGACCGTGGAAGTTACGCTTGAGGAAGCTCAAGACTCCTAATCTCTTTTTGCAAAAGAGCCAAACAAATTTGCGCCATTTCGCGGCGCGTGGCGAGTTCTTTTTGAGTGGCAAAAAGAACCAAAAACCCTTTGGGCGTTGTTCGCGCTTGAAGCGCTCTTAGTCAAGGCCAACAACAGCCTGTGGAACTCGTCGTTAATCACTCCTCAGACAGTCCTCGGCCTCATAGTTGTTGGTTTGACATTCGCCGCTCAGGTGCTCACAAATGCCGCTAAGCTACGAATAATCACCGCTGTTCCATCAAAAACTTATCAATAAAGACGAATTTATTTCGGATTTATTGATACCCGCTTAGGGGGAGATACCTAAACCTCCAGCTGGCGGTGAAGCTAAGAGGGGGATGTTCCCCCTCTTATAGGTTAAAATAACTGATGTTATGGCAGACCAAATCGAGGCCCTAAAGGCCGAATATGACGAGTTGTCCCGGGCCTTAAGCGCGCCGGAGGCTTTCAAGGACCCGGAAATCGGCGCTAAAACCCGCCGCCACGGCGAGCTGAAGACCATCTTGGACAAACACCATGAACTTCAGGCTGTCCATCAAGAAATAAACCAGGCCGCGGACATGATAGCCAGCGGCGATGACGAACTTAAAACCTTGGCCGAACAAGAACTGGCTAAACTGCAAGCCAGAGCCCGGGAATTAAGCGGCACGCTGGCGGAACTGACCGTGCCTAGAGACCCCAGTGACCTAAGAGACGCCATCTTGGAAATCAGAGCCGGGGCCGGCGGGGACGAAGCCAGCCTGTTCGCCGGAGATTTATACCGCATGTATGTCCGCTGGGCGGAAACCCACGGGCTAAAGACCGAGCACATCAGCGACAGTCCCTCGGAAGCCGGGGGCTATAAAGAGATTATTTTTTCTGTCAACGGCGATGGCGCCTATGGCCAGCTGAAATACGAGTCCGGCGTCCACCGCGTCCAGCGGGTGCCGGTGACGGAAAGCCAAGGCCGTATCCATACTTCCACCGTTACCGTGGCTATCATGCCGGAAGCCGAAGAGAAAGATATCGATATCAAACCGGAGGATATCCGGGTGGACGTTTACCGCAGTTCCGGCCACGGCGGCCAGAGTGTCAATACTACCGACTCGGCCGTGCGTATCACGCACCTGCCTACCGGCCTGGTAGTGACCTGCCAGGACGAGAAGAGCCAGATTAAAAACCGGGCCAAAGCCATGGGTGTCTTGCGCTCTCGTCTGCTGGCCATGGAAGCAGACAAACAGCGCCAGTCCCAATCAGCCGAGCGGATGTCGCAAATCGGCACCGGCGACAGGAGCGAGAAAATCCGCACCTATAACTTCCCGCAAGACCGCATAACTGACCATCGTATCGGCTGGTCGCGCTCCAACTTGCCGGGCGCGCTGGACGGGGACATCGATGATATTATCCAGGCCCTACATCAAGCCGCCGCTCGCCAGCCGGCATGACAATCAAGCGGTGGCTGGAGCAGGCCCGGACCAAACTCCAAGCGGCCGGTATAGATTCAGCCCGGCTGGACGCGCGTATCCTGGCCGAATCGGTTTTGCATAAATCCCGGACTTGGCTGCTGGCCCACGGCCCGGACAAACTGACTCCAGCCCAACGGGCGCGGTTAGATCAGCTTCTGGTCTTGCGTATCCAGCGCCAGCCGCTGGCCTATATCTTAGGTACCAAGGAGTGGTACGGCCTGGATTTTAAGATTACCTCGGACGTGCTGATACCGCGGCCAGAGACCGAAACATTGGTTAAGGCCGCTATTGAGCGGGCCGGACAGGGGGCCAGCGGGCTGGAACTGGGTACCGGCAGCGGCTGTATGGCCGTGGCGCTTAAAGTTAATCGCCCGGATTTATCCCTGACGGCGGCCGATGTGTCGGCCAGCGCCCTTAAAATTGCCCGGTTTAACGCCCGCCGCCACTCGGCCAAGATAAAATTCGTACTCAGCGACCTGTTCAAAGATGTTCATGGCCGGTTTGATTTGGTGCTGGCCAACCTGCCATACGTGCCGGACGGTACCCGGCGCCAGCTGGAGCTGGATTATGAACCCAGCCTGGCGCTATATGGCGGAACGGACGGGCTGGATTATTACCGGCAATTTTTGCCGGCTTTATCGGCCCATCTGGCCCCTGGCGGCCAAGCTATCATCGAGGCCGGACCGACCCAGCGGGCAGAGCTTAAAATCTTGGCTGGGGACGCCGGTTTCAAACTGAGTAGTCTGAGCGAATATGCATCATTGCTTACCCCCTCTAGGGCCAGTTTTTCAAATCCCATCTGACGGGTCTATAATTAACCTGTTATAAGGGAGACATATGGATTTAGAACAAGCTAAAAGTTACCGTCTGCAGATGCACGAGAGCCGCCATGCGTCTTTGCGCGCGGAACGTATCATTCTAAGCGACCCGGGCCAGCCGGAATATTTCCGGAGTTTAAGCCTGCCGGAGCGCTTCAATCATTTGTTTGATATGGTTAGCCGGCTGGGCGACCTATCGCCCCAAGTGATAGTGTCTGAGTTGAACAAGGAATTCAAATTGCCGGATGTTGTGGTCAGTAGGACCGAAGGTGACTTGTTGCTCGGCGCCATCCGGCTAGGCTTTGAATACGGATATGGCCGATACGGCCACCCGGAATTTATCCAGGCCGCCTGGCAAGCAGATTTATTCCAAGAGGAAGGCATGAAAGTCTTGAACGATGAGTCGACCGTAGCCCAGCAAAATTTAGACTTTAGGCCGTTGCTGGTCGATAGGGACATGGTTGCCAGGGAACGTATCGAAATAGGCTGGTGCTATCCCAGCCAGGATTCTGATGACTCCGATGGCGGCCCGGCTCGGGCTCTGAATCAGTTGGCTTTGTCGTTGGAGATTTACCGGCCGTTACTCGAATCAGAAGAAAGCAAATTCGTATCTAAAAGACGCCAGCTTGATAAGATTGGCAAAGCAGTGGTTAAAACTTTAAGCTGAAGGAGCAATTATGGAAATAATCAGAGCCAGAGCCTTAAACGATTACCCCACGTCCCAGGAGGCCGAAGCCGATTTCAAGCGTTATTGGCACGATTTGGAAGCCGCCGCCAAAACGGGCAACCTTACAATGACAGACCTTCACGAGGCCGGACCAGAAGGGTCTACGCAGTTATTGGTCGAACTCGGCCACCATATCGTGGAAATAGCCTAAAGTCTAAGAATCTATTTTTCCAAATAGCACAGCACGCACTGGCCGCGGGCGGTAAATACCGCCGGACGGACGGTGCAATCACTGCAGGCCGGCAAATCAACCGGGACTATCTCTCCGCGGTAGTCCAGGGTGGCGTCGGCCACAGCGGAGCGGGCACTCAGCAACCGCTGTTGAAATGACCGCTCGTTATAGCGGGTAAGTTCGATAATATCGTCGGCCAGCCGCTCGGCCACAAACAGCCTGGCCCGGTAGTCGGCCAGTTTATGATACGACTCCACGGCCGTCTCCAGCATTTCAGCTGTCTCATCCGGATCGGGGCCTTCAAAGAACTCTCGTCCTAGATATTCTTCGATTTGCGCTATATATCTATCAGCCCGGGTCATTTGGACGGATAAGATTAACTCTTCGGGCGAACGCCAGGTCAGTTCGGCGCTGACACGCTGGTCTTTTTCCATAGATGTATTTTAGCTCTAACAGAGGAGTAAACCATAAGTTCTTTTGGTTTGGCCTATACTTGTAGCATGGCTATCCGCCTTAAACGTATTTATGATGAACCGGCCAATGACGACGGTTACCGGGCGCTCATTGACCGGCTGTGGCCGCGCGGCGTCAGCCGGCAAGAGGCCGTAATCGACGTTTGGCTCAAGGATATCGCGCCCTCGGCCCAGCTCAGGCAGTGGTTTGACCACCAGCCCGAGCGCTTCAAGGAATTCGCCGTCCGTTACCAAGCTGAACTGGACGCCAACCCGGTGGCCGAGCGCCTCAAAGGATTGGTCCAACAACAGCCCATAATCACTTTGCTTTACGCCGCCAAAGACTCCAAAACCAACCATGCCATAGTACTAAGGGATTATTTAAGCCGTTTTGATGGCCAAAACCCGGTAAAATAAGGCCATGCAAACCATCCGGGTGGAGGCCAAACCGTTCAGCGGAGATAAGCAGGTGTTCGAGGTCACTGTCGGCGAGGGCCAAGATACCACCAAACACACCGTCACTTTGAGCGATAACTACTGGCAAAAGCTGACTGACGGCGGCATTGACCAGGCCGAGCTGGTCCGGCGGTCGTTCGAGTTTTTGCTGGCCCGTGAGCCCAAAGAATCGATTTTAAAAGAGTTTGATTTGCCGCTGATACAAAAATACTTCACCGAATATGAAAACGAGATAAGCCAGATTAATTAATCTGGCGTTAAATACCCCTGGCAGGGGCAGGAGATTTTGACACTTTTAGCGTAAAAGTGTCGCAAAAACTTCGGACTGGCCAAAACCTGATGGTCCTTTGCTCGCTCGTACCCGGTTGCTTGCGGAACTCCTAGCTAATCGCTCCTCGGACAGTCCTCGCAACCCGGCGTACTCACTTCGCTCACTCTCTCAGTTTTGGCCAATGTCCGATAAAATAATCTGTCAGTTGCCAATCGTCCTTAAATGAAAAATGAAAAATGACAATTGATAAACGAACTTTGTATATAATGTGGACATAAGTTTAAAGGGGGAGCATGGAAGACGACAAACAAACGGACAGGCCGGAGGTTAAGCCGGCTGGCGGGGGTTATGGCAAACGCCCCATGTGGCAATGGGCGCTGATATACGTCGTAGTCGGCGGACTGGTGTATTGGCTTATATATTATGTGGTCACGGCTGATAGTAACGGCGGAGGCGGGCTTTACTAAAGTCGTCCAATAATCCGGCTCAGACGGCTCCGCTATCCAGCGGATGAACCGCATTTTTGCCCCATTTGCAATGTAGAAAGTTTTAATTGGTACAATTAATTGAATGAAACTGGTAGAAGGCGACATTACACTAGCTGAGCTTAAAACTATGTCTAAACGTATGTACGATGGTTTAGTTAAGGCAGTGGTAGACATAGAAAGAAACTTGCTCGTTGTAGATGCTGAAATGCATTCTGATCAAGAACAATATCTATTAGAATTAAATTCCAAACAAGAAAATTTGTGGGGAGTTAACCTATATCCTGACAAATATGGCACGGATGAATTCATAGAATTTGATTCAATGATTAATTTACGTCCCAGCCAGCAAAATCTATCTCGTGGTATAAATGACAGTAAGTTACGTAATAGAATTATCAAGCTCATAAATAATAAAGTTAAGAAGTTATGAAGAATTACAGAGTGAATCGAACAAAGTGGAATAACCTCAATATATTTGAGCAATTGGGTAATATAGGAAGCGAAGTTGGGCGTTCGTTTAATGCTATAAAAAAAGGGGATAAGAATACTAGTGAGTTAGCAATGATTAGAGCGCTAGATTTATTTGATGCAACGACTACATCCCTATTAACTCAAAAAGATAAGAAGTATAGACTTAAAGAGGTACTTAGATCTAAAGACCAATATCTTCGTGCATATTTCAACCATAACTCAGATGAATTTGAAGCGATTGAAAACTATTTTACTCAATTCGCATATGCGTCTAGATTGAATAGAAAATAGCTTGATCAAACCAGTTGGCAAGTATCTCTCATCCGACGACAAACAAACGGACAGACCGGAGGTTAAGCCGGCCGGTGGGGGTTATGGCAAGCGCCCCGTGTGGCAATGGGCGCTGATATACGTCGTAGTCGGCGGACTGGTGTATTGGCTTATCTATTATGTGGTTACGGGTGATAGTAACGGCGGCGGAGGGCTTTACTAAAGCCTTTACAAGCTTACTTTTAAAAAGTAACAAAAATATCCCTTTCCGCGGGGTAAGCGGCTTCTTTTGAGCGCGAGCAAAAGAAGCAAAATCGTTTTGACGGCATCTAAACGTGATTGAATCTGTCCCGGCAAACAGCTGGCCTGCGAAACTCGGCTATGCCTCAGACATTCTCGGCCCTTTGGCGCTTGTTTGCCAAGGCAGATTTATAATGGTTTCTGGCATTAAGCCAACGTCTGAATGTTGGAATTTGACATTACTTGATTGAGGATATAGTGCGATAGGAATATTTAAGCATAAGAATTATGTTCTAGAATAATTAACAGGTCGAATTAAAAGAAAAAACATAAGCAATATATATTAAGTAGGTACTATAGAAATAACTAATCAAGTAATTACCCCATGCTTATTGACATAAGCATTTGACAAAAACCTACACTATATATATTATGATTATCATGAGTACAGAGTTGGAATCAATCAATCACAATTTAAAAGTAATAATTTCATTGCTACTTCGCGTAAAAGGCCAAGATGAAAGAACGATGAGGGAGCAAATATTGATACTTGACCAACTTGGACTAAAACCGAGTGAAATAGGAGAGGTATTAGGTAGGTCTAATTCTTATGTTAGTAAAGAATTAACTGTAACCAAGAAGAAAGGTATGAGACGTCATGGTGAGGGTGAAAAATAGTAAGCAAGCACAACCAACGATTGAAGATTTACTTAGAGATCTAATCATTATCAATTTAGCGCAATTGGGAATGCCGCAGCAAGAAATAAGATCAATAGTTGGAGGAGACATACGCAAAGTTAATAGAATTGCTAAGCACTTTAAGAAAGGTAAGAAATAAATGGCAAGTGGCTCAAGGCAAACAATAGAGAGAAAAATAGATGTTTTGGTCGAACTCTTACAGAATTTACTTGCAATTGAGTTATCTAATAACGGTGTCACCCAGGAGCAAATAGGAAAACGTCTACACATTGCCAAGTCAAGAGTCGTAGAAATGTTGAAGGGTGTAAAGAGGGAGGCATAATATATGGACGCGAAAGTCGTTAAGTTGCTTGAGGATATTAAAAAACTCATACTACTGCAATTAATTAACCAAGATGTACAGTCCAAAGACATAGCTAACATATTAGGTGTTGACCCAGCAGTTATCAGTCGGCTCGTGTCACGCAAGAAGAGGAAATAAGGTTATCGTGCATGAGCTGGAAGAAAAAATTTCCTAATTTGTATTCACGTCTGCTTAAAAACCTGAAAACAAGTGAGTCTGCCCTTGATAAAAGAGTGAGAAGGCTTGCGCATGGTACAGGTCTTGCACCTGACGAAGCCTTGTTTGTTCTGGCACGGAAAGAAGATGTGAAATATCAGACAGATTTTAGGAAATTGGACTCCTCTCAAAAGGCGAGAGTAAGTTCTGCAATAAGCGAAGTACAGACCCATGTAGCAAGCACTCCAATAGTGGGTAGTAAACGCGTAAATAATAGTCAATCAATAGTTGTTAAAACACCCATTGGTAGCATAAATGAGCCTCTACTCTCAAAGACGATTTTGGTCGAAGCGAAAACTATGTCAGAAGGAGCATATACTTATCTTTATATTTTCGAAAATTCAGTCCGAAACTTCATTAACTTAGTTATGAGTGACGAGATCGGCAATAATTGGTGGCAAACGGAAAATAACACTAATAAATTAAAGGATATTGCTTCTAAAGCTGAAAGCAGGATGGAAGGTGAGAAGCGCTATTCATACCATGGTAAAAGAGGTGCGCATCCTATTTATTACACGGACTTTGATGATTTAATAAAAATTATGCGCGCCAAAGAGAAAATCTTTGCGCCATTGTTTACTAATTTGCCAGGCAAATTAGCTGGTTTACTAACTAAACTTGAAGAAATACAGCCATCCCGTAATGTCTCTTCTCACCATAATCCCCTGGGGCAAGGCGATTTAACAAGATTGAATACTTACCTTATGGATTGGGTAAGTCAGTTAAAATATTTAAAAAGTCGAAACAAGTTATAGATTTTGTGCTCTATAAATACGGCTCAACCATCGTATGAGCCAACTGATGACCTGGAAAAACAGGGAAGAATGGTATTATTAGTCCAACATGGGTGGGCTAATTGCTTGGTTTAAGGGATTGTCGGCGATAGGGAAGACAGGTGCTGTAATCGCCGGTTTTTTTGTTAGTTCAACCTTAGCCTCACCGTTCATTGAGACGCCACCGCCGGAACCGGAACCCGCTTCGGCTGTCCAGCAAGAAGTCCAAGCCGACGTGGTCGAGACAAAGACTGAGACGGAAACCGAGGAAGTTGACTTTAAAACCGTTACTCAGGAAACCAGCTCGTTAAACGATGGAGTAAAAGAAATCAAAACCGAGGGCAAAAAAGGTGTACGGACGTTAACCTACGAAGTTACATACACGAACGATGTCGAAACCAACCGTCATCTGGTATCGAATGAGATAACTACAGAACCCATCGACAAGGTTGTGCTAGTCGGTACCTATGTTGCCCCGCCACCACAACCCTCAACCGCCGGTGCAACCTCATCTAACTGTGACCCAAACTACACTGGTTGTGTACCTATTGCCAGCGATGTCGACTGTGCCGGCGGTAGTGGAAACGGTCCGGCCTACGTAGCCGGACCAGTCCAAGTCATCGGTTACGACATTTACGACTTAGATCGAGACGGCGACGGCTACGGCTGCGAATAGGTCCCTCACTTAATTTGTCGCTTGAAGAAAACTAGATAGGCGTACCCTTTTAAATTCTTAGAAAATGTCCCAAGTAATGGGATTGATTCGTAAGAGAGCATTTCCCAACCCTCTTGGCCCATAGTATTTAAGTTGTGCTGAAGGTTTTCTATCTCTTTTTGCTGTTTTGATTGCGACCACTTTTCATTCACGGTTACGGCCTCGACTTTATATTCCCACTTGCTCATAAAATCTCCTTAGATCTATGGTTTGATATTTTCACGAAAGATAATATATGTCGAGGCATGACTCAATTCTGTGTCTGGAAAAACAGGGGAGAATAGAGTTGCTATAGCTTGACATGTAGATCTTGGGCGTGATCTACTTCTGGCATGTCGAACAAGATTGCTGGTGATTATGGTGAACAAGAGGTAGTTGAGAAAATTCCTTGTCCGAATTGTGGCAAGCAGTTGATGCTTTTGCCGACTGGATACCCACTTTATGATGTTCAGTGCACAGGCTGCTCGTTCAGAGCTCAGGTTAAAACTAACCAATCCAAACCGAAGTCAGTTATTTTTGGTGCCGGCTGGGACATCATGAATAAAGTATTGAAGTCAGGCTACTTAACCCCACCACTGATTGCCAATTTCAAATGGGTAGAAAAAGGCGAAGAACGACAGGAAATCAGATTCTATCCCTTTGTTCCTAAGAAGAACCTTCATAAATATCAACTTCCCGAAACTGCAAGACGCGCTAACTATTGGATGTTCAGATACACCGGGCTAGATGGCTTGCCACACTTCGTTCTTTTTAAAAACCATTAGAGCTACTTTTCTAAACTAGCTGATTTCTCCAGATTGTGACGAGCACAAAGCAATTGAATATTGGTTTCTTTAAGACTTGTTCCGCCTTTTGAGTAGGGGAGTAGATGGTCAAAATGCAGATTATCTTTTGAGCCACACTTAACACATTCTCCACGGTCACGCATGTAAACAGCCAGCTTGACCTTGCCGGGTATCTGGCGCGTCTGTTCTATATCTATCGAATGTATTTCAGTTCTTTTGTGTCTGGCATCATCTAGTTCCTGATCCGTAATGGTTAATGTAAACTCAAACACTTTACGTCCACCTCGCTCAATATAGGCGTAGTCTTTTAGTTCGAATAAGCCTCGGTAAGTCCAAATGCCCAGCCGTAACTTTTCATAAACTCTAACTAATGGGTATAAATTTGATTTCTTAGCTTGGTCCACAGCGTGTTTGAATAAACCGTTTTGTGTAGGAGTTCCCAGTGGATTTGCTTGCGGTTGATCGACCCGTTTTAGCTTGTCACCCGGCACGTCATGACCTTCGTAGTAGATAGTTAATCCGTCATCTGAAATCCTGTCGGCATAAGGTGCATTAGGTTTTATCGACATGAGAATTACTGAATAATTACCACCCATATTAAAATTCATGCCACGCTGTAATTGTTCTTGGTGCTCAACATTACACATATCCCGGTAAGAAATAATCTGATTGACCTGTAAATCTGACATAAAAGCAGCATACCAGATAAAATCGTCAAATTTCTGACAGATTAGTCGGTTCAAACGTCTAACTTCTATTGTCCACCACAACAACTCCATAAGAGGTCTGTGGACGAGTATATTTAAGTCTTAATCTTAAAGCCCAATTTTTTGACGGAGGATAAAATCAATTCAGCCGTTGCCAGGGTGAAGAAATTAACCGGTAGGATAGCCTTTTTATTGCTTGTCAGCTCATCGAATCGCGCGAGGACGGTCTTGGGCTGGATTATTCCTAAAGTAACCAGCTGGGAATCATGGAGCAGATTGGCCAGCAGAGGCCTTAGATTGCTGGTGATAGACGAATCGAAGAAATCGCCGAAGTTCTCATTGACCTGGGCCGAATAAATATCTTCAGGGAATCGCCGGGCCTGCTGATAAGCCCGCAAAATATTTTTGTTCGCCCGGTGCTTGATAGGCAAAGATTGGCAGAATTCGAACAAGCGCCAGTCGCTCAACGGCGACACCGGCCAGAGTCCGCGTTCCAGATAGACATTATTCCGGGAATAACCGCCGAATAGGGCTGAGCGTCCGGCCAGCGGGATGGGCGTGGTGCGCCTGCGGTCCATGTGCTTAAGCGTTTGTGCCAGCATGTCGGCGAACGCCGGCGTATAAATGGCCGGTATCTTGCTGTCCTGGCGCCGGTCTATTTCCGCGGCGCCCTCATGGTTGTCTTTGGCCAAGTCCACGTTCTCGAACAGTTCATCGCCGCCCATGCCGGTCACCACAGTATCCGCACCAGCCTGTTTAGCGGCCAGCGCCGCCGTTTTATCTAAGATTTCGGTATATATTTCCTGGAATTGATACGGCGGCAAATCGGGTGTTTCCGAACCGAAACGGGAGAAGGGATAGTCCGAGGCCTGGATATCATAAGACTTATTTATCCCGCCGAACCGCTCATGCCAAGCCTTGATTTTGGCCCGCTGGGTAGTCCGGAATTTGCCGGGGAACAGCATGCTTAAAGTAGCCGGCTGGATTTTGCGGCGGTCGGCCAGATAACCCGGAACGGTGGCCGAATCTATTCCTCCGCTCAGTTCGAATACGGCCTTTGGGCTTATCCGCTCGCCGGCGTATTGGTCAACGATGTTATCCAGCGCTTGATTGAAATGGCGCGGCGCAGTTTTATCTTCCTGGATGGCTGGCCGGTCCGGCGGCAACTCTAATTTGGCCCGGCCGCCCCTAATTTTCAGCAGGGACCGTTCGGTTAGCAGATTGACCTCATAAAATAAGGTTTCCTGGTTGATATCAAGCAGGAGCAATAGTTCCGTCAGGTTCTTATGGTTGAGGGTCAGCTTGGTAGGCGGCAGACCGGCCAGTACGCCGGGGAAAGAACTGGATATGACATGCCTGTCTCCGCCGTCCGCCCAGAACAGCGGCAGAGTAGTGTAGGCGTCCCTCAGCAGTTTGAAGGAGCCGGCCGCCAAGTCGTATTCAGCCAGCATGAATTCCTCTGACAAGCTGTCCGCCATACTGCCTATGGCCAGAGCTTTTAGCGAGGTCATCCGCCGGACAGCTTTGGCACTGCCGTAACCAACCATCAGACGGGAGCCGGCCAGCTTGGCGAACGTCTTGGGATAACCCTGTCTTTTGCTGAGCTGGATAGCCGCTGAACCGCAAGTATATCGGTGGGTATGTTCATCAGACTCGTCCAGCCAACTTAAATCAGGCCCGCCAGCCTGAATCACGGAAACGTCCAGGCGCATTAATCGAATCGATAACCTTGGTCTTGCGTACCGGCGTCTTTGGCTACCGGTATTTTCACGAGCTCTTCCAGTTCTTCCCCAGAGAGGGGCGCCAGCTCGATTGTCTCGACGATTTGAGCAAACCGCTCGTCGGCTTCAGCCTGGGCCTCGATGTCCTCGCTACGCTCGACCGTGTGGACTGTATCCACGTTAACTCCTGTTAATAACGACTATTATTATACTATATTACGCTCGTCACATCGGCTTTTATGCCTTGCCAACGGCCCACAAAGCCTTTACCAAAGACCTATCGGCCTATAAGACCGGCCGGGGTTCAGTCCAGTTCCCGCTGGATAAGCCTCTGTCAATGGCTTTGATTGAGCGGATGGTCGAGTTTAGGATTAAGGACAACACCGCCGGATAGGCGCCCTAAACGTGTAATCCTTAAAGATGCTTACAACCGGGTGATGTCGGCCATTTCCTGGGTGTATTCGATGAGGGCCGAGTTGGAAGACAGCAAATAGGGCAGGGCCACACAGGCGCCCACCAGCTGTTGCTCCTTATCAGCTTCCAGATTAAATTGCTCAATCAGCGTCAGACAGAACGGTCCGAATATCCGATAGACGTTGTTATGGCTGATTTGCATGGTTCTCCAAGCCTCGTTGGAGATAAATAGGATAGTGTTGGCGTCGGCCTCGGCCAATCGGTCGATTTCTTCGGAGTAATCGGTTTTAAGCGGCGGCAAGATATTGGCGGACAAACCGACCGTTGAGAACACACCAAGCCTGGCTAGAGTTTGGCCGCGCTCATGGCGCGAGCCGGTCAGAGCCGCCGCCCATTCTCTGGACAGAAAGTCCAGATTAGCGACGGAATTTGGTTGGTTATTAAACCAGTTTCCGGCAATTTGTCCCTCGGCGCCCAGCCGCCGAATCGCCGAGCTAAAGTCACTTAAGTCCGTCAAGCTTTTAAGCCTATCAAGCGTGGATAGTTTCCTAAAGGCCGTCTCTATATCAATATCGCCAATGGGGAAGGGGCGGCTCTCCCAAGTGGGCGGCAGCGGCTCCAACTCTTCAATTGATTCATGTTTTGACATATTGCTGGCAGTATATTCCGCTGAAGCGGTTTATGCCATCTTTTAAACACGTAGTTCTTAGCCGCAATAACCAAAATGAATTACAACCAAATTCAATAACCCTGAAATTAATAACCTTAAGAATAACAACCTTCAACAATCCCCAAATATGATTTAAATCATATTCTGAGAACGACGAAATTTTCTTAGTTTTATTAGTAATAAATATAAATAAATACAAATAAATATTCTTAAGGTAACACTACCTATCCCGAAATATGATTTAAATCATATTCTGGGATATAGTAGATAAAAGTAGTAAGTAGTAAGTAGTAAGTAGTAAGTAGTAAGTAGTAAGTAGTAAGTAGTAAGTAGTAAGTAGATAAAAGAAGCGCATTGATTAGTAATTAATGGAACAGGGGACATAATGGGGACCAAAGAATATGAAGTTTGGTACGAACGGGTACTACAAAAGAACAATACCGGTACCTACACCATCAGCCTGCCGATTAACGTAGTCCGCGGTTTGCGTTGGCAACAAGGCCAAAGACTGAAAATAGTAATCAAAGGCAAACAGATAAGCCTCCAAGACGCCGACTAAATTATAAAGGCGGCTTTAGACTTGGTCTGGCTTTACTTTCTTGGGTTTTTTGGTCTGGCGGCGCGGTCTGTCTTTAGACATAGTACTTAACATCCTTTCTCTATAATTTCTACTTGCTAGTTACAATTACTAATTGCAAATTACTACTTACTAATTGCAAATTACTAATTACTAATTGCAAATTACTAATTACCAATTACTACTTACAAGTTGCTAATTGCTAATCACCAGGATGTCAGCTGGCCATGATAAGTTTGTTTACTCCTCACATCTTTTATAATTTGATTATAGCAAACCGCTTGAGCTTGGCAGGCGCGGCCGGGTTGGCTACAATCGTTAAGATATGGCAGTTTTAGGACCGCAAGGACAGTGCAGTACCCAGGAGTATGAGGAGCGCCGCGAGGAGCGAGCCAAAGAAGATGAGCTAATTAGCGGCTCCATCTACGCTTTTTTGGGCCGCTTAGCGGTGGAAGAATTGGGAGCTTTAAAATTAGCCGTCCGTCCGGAAATTATAAATAAGGCCGGCCGGACGGCGGTCAATTTGACGATACTGGATTTTGACTTGCAGCCGCATCACCACAACCGCGGCCGGATGACCGACGGTATTTGGACGGCCGCTCCGGACGACCCGATGGGTATTATGTATGAGGGCACACCAGTACCGTTCGTGGAGGGTTACATCTTGGATTACGACGACGGACTGGGCATGCCCACCATTGCCGCCGCCAGCTATAAATCCCCGCGCGAGCTAGTCGGTATTTAAATAAGCCCGGCGAGCGTCATCTACGCGGCTGGCATAGCCCAGCAAACGGGCGGTAGCCGACATCTGATAAGGCAGGGCCTGCCTCCAACATTCTTTGACACAATCCTTATTTACATATTCTGCAGAATATGTAAATAAGGATGGGGTTGGTTTAAATAACGCAATCTGCCATTTGCCAGCTATGGCTAACGGTCTTTTTTTGTCAGGCCCCGCCAAATAGTCCGTTTAACGATTTTTTTGATGATTCCCATATACCTTCATCCTAACATTTTTTGCTAACTGCTGCCCGGGCTATGCCACCCCAAACCGACCTCTGTTGCGTGTTAATCTATAAGTATTTTAAGGAGGGAGGCGATATGCCTAATATTATTACCAGGGTAGCCAACGGCGTGAAGGGCGGGGTGACATCAGCTCTTAGCGGCGCGGCCGACATCGGCGGCTCGGTAGTCGGGTCAGTCAAAGACTTGACCATCAGCACGCTTAAAGAGACAGGGGAACTTATCAGCCAAGGGCTGGACGTACCGGCCTCTATCGTCCAAGGCGCCATTGCCGGCGTAGCTGACGTCGGCGGCTCGGTCATCGGCGCCGTCAAAGGCGTGGTCAAAGGCACGGTCCAAGGCTTCATGGACCAAGGTGGCGATCAGGACGTCGCGGTCAGAGGCGCGGTCGGCCAAGCTATCCATAGCGCCAAGGAATCCGGCGTCAGCGTAGTAGACGCCGCTACCGAATCAGTCAAAGGAGCGGTAGAAGCCGTGGGCGAGGTCGGCGGTGATACGGCCGGTGCCCTCAAAAGCGCCGTGGAAACCGCCGTGGCCACCGTGGGCGAGGTATCCGGTGACGCCGTGGACGATGTTAAGAATACTTTGTCCAGCAGTGTTGACGGCGCCAAAGACGTCTTGGATTCGATAAAAAACTAGGTTAAACGCGTCAAAAACTCGGCTCAAACAAACCAGCGGGTGAGTCGATTAGACCGCGGAAAGAGAGTAATTGTACGTGGGTGACATTTCCAGCGTGGAACTGAATGACGGCCGCCGGATGCCGATGCTAGGATTGGGCACTTCCCGGTTAGAAGGGGCTTATGACGCCGTCAAATCGGCTTTGGAACTGGGTTACCGTCATATCGATACCGCCGCCATGTACGGCAACGAAGAAGCCGTCGGCCGGGCGGTGCGCGACAGCGGTCTAAAGCGCGAAGAAATATTCATAACCACCAAACTGAGAAACGACGGCCACCGGGACGTGGACCATGAGGTTGATACCAGTTTGGAACTGCTGGGCCTGGACTACGTGGACTTGTACCTTATCCATTGGCCCATGCCCGAGCGGATTGCCAGCTGGAAGACTTTGGCCAAGCTGGTGACAGGCGACAAGATAAAATCCATCGGTGTCAGCAACTTTACCATCCGTCATTTGAAAGAGTTGTTCTCAAACTCCCGGGTAAAACCGGCCGTCAACCAGGTGGAGTTTCATCCTTTCGTATATCAGCCGGCCTTGCTCGACTTTAACGGGGACAACGGCATCCAAGTGATAGCCTACAGCCCCATGACGCGGGCCAATAAGCTGGATAATCCGACAGTGGCGGAAGTAGCCGCCAGCACCGGCCAGACCCCGGCCCAGATTTTACTGCGCTGGTCCGTCCAGCACGGCGTGGCGGTTATTCCTAAAAGCGCCTCCCGCCAGCACCAGGCGGCCAATATGGATATATTCGATTGGGAACTGTCCAAGGAGGACATGGCCAAGCTTGATGGTTTGTATGACGGATTCCGGGTGACCGAAGACCCGGAATCGTATCCATAACCGCTTATCCTTGCTAAATTGAACAAATAATTTAATAATACTGTTCATAATGGAAATATTCCGGGCCGAATCGGTTTCATACGACCAGTTCTTGATAGGTATGAACGAACGTATCCGCCCAAATGAGTTGATATACGATGAATTGCTGATTTTAATGATGGCCATAAAACGCCGTAAGACAGAAAACGTAGCCGCTATGTTATATGCGGAAGTCAAGGACGTGGAACGGACTGTTAACCATATATATAAAGTTGAGTTTGACGTTTATGACTCTCGCGGCCGGTCATTAGCCAACTTGGAAGATAGCTTTCTTGAGGATGGGTTTTGGCGGCCGTCGCGCCGGAATCGGGTCATTGACGACAACCACCGGGTGACAACCGGCTATATCTCGGATACGGATTTAGGATTGACCGCCGACAGCGAACTGCCAAGTTTGAAACAATATAGCCCGACCCCCTAGAGTCAAATAGGCCTAATTACCGAGGAGACTAACATGGAACGAATCGAATCAAACGAATCAAACGAAAGAAACTTGCAATGGGGCCAAATTCTAAGGACCAAGTTATACCAGCTGGTCCAGGACGGCTACTATGACATGGTCGATAAGAATTCGCCTTCTGTCGAGGGAATGCCGGAGGATGTAATCGAGGACGTGCTGCAACCATTCGTATGTATCCAATATGAATTGGACGATATGACCCTGGTGTATTGCAACGCCGCCGCTACTGAAGAACTCGGCAATGCCTATGGTACCTTCAGCCGTAATTTTTTTAAAATTGAGATACCTTTGGACTATGACGAACACGGACAACTTAAAACCGTCCGGTATTTACATCTGATGCTGGATGAAACAACCGGAAAAATCGGGCTGGTTGAGCGGGATATCTATGGTTTTGGCAAGTATCACAAGCGGACGCCTTATCTGAGGCGACTCAGCCGGCTGGAAGAAGCCGGCAATTTTAAGGACGCTCACCGACTAAGGGTGGAAATTGGACGGTTCGTAGACGAATTCGAAGATTCCAATCTAAGCGAAGAAGAATTTGTCGAAGTCTTGGGCATTTTGGCTAGGATTGATACCAAAAAACACGCGCAGAAACCGGCTCATCTCAGTAGAAACAACTATCGTTGAGCTTGGTTATCCGGTTTTGGTTTGGCTTTGGGGGCGATACTGCCGCCCAGCTTGGTAGCGGCGGTAACCGGTTTTTTGGCTTTTTGGGCGGCGACTTTCTTGGCTTTGCCGGCCATTTTGCCTCTTTGGGCGGCAGCGGCGGCTTGGCGGGCCTTGAAGCGGTCTACTCGGCCTTCTACGTCGACGATTTTTTCCTCGCCGGTGTAGAAAGGGTGGGAGGCGCTGGATATATGGACAGTTAACAGGGGATATTCCTGGCCGTCTTCCCACTTGATGGTCTCGGTGGTCTGGGCGGTAGAGCGGGACAAGAAGGCATAGCCGGAGTTTGAATCCTTAAACACTACCGGCCGGTAATCACTGGGGTGCAAGTCCTTTTTCATAACGAGGCGTAAGTATATGGTAAGAGCCTAAAAGCGTCAAGATAGACGCTCGGCTTGATTAACGACCCGTAATCTGTTAAATTTCTATAGCTTTAATAAATCAGCGCGCCAAAGAGACTTGTAATCCTGTCCGTTGCTTAAAGTAGCGGGCCTCGGCGCGTGCCGTAACAAGGAGTTAACCTGTGAGTGTAGATATTAAGACTTTATTTGAGGCTGGCGCCCATTTCGGCCATAAAACCAGCCGCTGGCATCCGAAGATGGAGCAGTATATCCATAGCGCCAAAAGCGGCGTGCATATCCTGGACCTGAGTAAAACCCAAGAACTGCTGACCGCGGCCTTGGCATTCATCGAGGAAGCCGCCTCCACCGGCCGGCCGATATTGCTGGTCGGCACCAAGCGCCAGGCTAGCGGCTTGATTGAACAAGCCGGCAAAGATACCGGCATGCCTTATGTCAGCGTGCGCTGGTTTGGCGGAATGCTGACCAACTTTAAGACCATGCAGGAGCGGATAAAACGGCTGAAGGATTTGCAAACCCGAATGGACAGCGGCGAGCTGGCCAGCCGCTACAACAAGCTGGAAGTCCAACGTTTTCAGGAAGAAATCGACACGCTGGAGCATAATTTCGGCGGCATTAAAGATATGAGCGGGGCGTTGGGCGCGGTGTTCATTACCGACGTGGTCAACGAAGACAACGCCGTCAAGGAAGCCGTCAAACTAGGCGTGCCGATAGTCGGCATAGTTGATACCAACGCCGACCCGCGGCCGATTGATTACCCGATTCCAGCCAACGACGATGCCATTAAGACGCTCAAGCTGATTACCGAAGCGGTAGTCGAGGCCATTAAGCGCGGCCAGGCCAAGGTAAAAGCCGCGGCGGATGAAGTTGAACCAGCTCCGACTAAACCGCCGGCCTCGGCCAAGAAGACCGCGGTGAAGGCGAGTAAATAATTTATGGATATCGAACAAATCAAACGGCTTAAAGCCTTGACCGGCGTGGGGCTGACTGCCGCTAAGAAAGCCTTAAGCGAGGCCGGCGGCGATTTTGACAAGGCCCTGGAGGCCATGCGGGTCAAGGGACTAGCTAAAGCTGATAAAAAGTCCGAACGCGAGGCCCGAGCGGGGTTGATTGACGCGTACGTCCACTCTGGACGGATTGGCGTTACTCTCGAAGTCAATTGCGAAACCGATTTTGTGGCCCGAACGGATGACTTTAAGGCTTTGGTCCACGACATTGCCATGCACATTGCCGCCAGTGGACCGCGGTATGTGGCCAGGGAGGACGTACCCAAAGCCGATTTGGCCGAAGAGACCAAGCTAATCCAGGCCGAGCTTAATAATGTCGGAAAACCGGCGGACATGGCGGATGAGATTATGGCCGGCAAATTGGACAAATGGTACGCCGAAGTCGTCCTGCTGGAACAACCGTTTATTAAGAACCCGGATATAACCGTGGGTGACTACGTCAAGCAGGTTATCGCCGTATTGGGCGAGAACATCGTGGTCCGCCGCTTCAGCCGGATAGAACTTGGCGAGACTGCCTAAATTTTGTTTATTGTATACTTATTTTTAGCTACAGAGGGAGCAAAATGGCGATTGACTTGAGCCAAGCCACCAGCCGGATGAAACAGTCCCTGGACCATTTGCACGAAGAACTCAAGAAAATTCGTACCGGCCGGGCTAACCCCGGCATGCTGGACGGCGTCATGATTGATGCCTACGGGCAGTCTATGCCGCTGAAACACGCGGCCTCGGTCGTGGCGGTCGACGGCCAATTACTCCAAGTTACCCCTTTTGACCCTAGTAATCTAGCGGCCATATCTATCGCCATCAGCGAATCCAGTTTAGGCCTTAACCCCTCGGACGACGGCCATGTGGTCCGGGTGCCGGTCCCGCCGCTAACCGAAGATAGGCGCCGGGAGCTGGTTAAGTCATTGAACGAACGGGCGGAGGAAGCCCGGGTGGCGCTGCGCAACATCCGCCACGACGTGCTGAAGGACGCCAAAAGCCAACAGCAAAACGGCGAACTGTCCGAGGACGAATACAACCGGGCTGATAAGCAACTGGGCGAGTTGATGGACGAACACCACCGGCAAATCGACAACGCTCTATCTACCAAACAAGCGGAACTAATGACGGTTTAGGTATGGCCAAAGGCAAAACATCCTCCGCTCCGTTTCATCTGGGCTTGATATTGGACGGGAATCGACGCTGGGCAAGAGCCAACGGCAAGACCACATTTTACGCGCACAAGCTGGGATACACCAAGATAAAGCACACCGCGGAGCTGGCTATAGACAAAGGCGTGAAGTTTGTCTCGGTCTTTGCCTTTTCAACCGAGAACTGGAATCGGACCAAAGCCGAAGTTTCTTATTTGATGGATTTGGCTTTATGGGTCGCGACTGAGGAAGTTGACGAATTACACGAAAAGAACATAAGGGTACTTTTTTTGGGCTCAACGCAAAGGCTTAGCTCCAAAATGATTAAGGCTATCCGGGCGGCCGAAGACAAAACCAAAAACAACGGAAAAGGTACGCTTTGTGTCTGCTTTAATTACGGCGGGCATCAGGAAATTGTCGACGCGGCCAAAAAAATTATCGCCTCGGGCGTAGCGGCGGACTCGCTCACGTCCGAGGTGTTCGCCCAGCAGTTATATGCACCGGAAGTGCCGCCGATAGACTTGCTTATCCGGACGTCTGGAGAACAGCGGCTCAGCAACTTCATGTTGTGGCGGGCGGCTTACGCCGAGCTGTATTTCGTTACCAAACATTGGCCGGAGTTTAAGGACGAGGACCTGGAAGCGGCATTCGTGGAATTTTCCAAACGTCAAAGGCGTCATGGCCGCTGAAAAGCGCGGCTCTTTTGGAACCGAAGTAATCTGGGACCGGCTAAGCGATTATCAGAGGTGGTTCGAGCCGGCCTTTAAAGACTATTTAAGGAGCCGGTCGGTTGCCGGAGCCGACAATTACCCAGCCGGATCGTCCATGTCCGCGGAATGTTTGGAATTGATTACCGATTTGGCTTTGCGGGGCGGGAAAAGGCAACGGGTGGCGTTTTTGGCGGAAACGACCAAATTATTCAACGGGGAAGTGCCGCCATCCAAACTGCTAGATGCCGCTATCAGCGTAGAGTTGTTACAGACCCATCTGTTGATACACGACGATATTTTCGATGACGCTCCGCTTCGCCGAGGCCAGCCGTCTACTTACGCGGCCTATAAGGAGCTATATCCTGATGATACGAGGCTCTCCCGATCGCTGGCTATACTGGCCGGCGATATCGCCGCCTATCTAGCCATACAGGTTATAACCGATAGCCAAGAACTGACGCCCGATGAGGCGAACTCGATTATCGCCATCCAGACAAAGGCTGGTCTCAATACGTTCCATGGCCAAATATTCGATTTTGAGCGTGACCGGCACAGCCGTATGGCCGATGAACGATTGTACGAATTGGCTGATTATAAAGCTGTCCGGTCATCGACTTGGGCGCCTATGCGCATTGGTCTGGTACTAGCCGGAGCCGACACCACCACCAATCAGAACCGTATATTCCAATATGCGCGGGCGGTAGGGATTGCCGGCCAGCTGCAAGACGATTATCTGGGCCTGTTTGGCGATGAGAGCACATTGGGGAAATCCACCACGGCGGATTTGGCGGAAGGTAAGCGGACATTGATGATAAATCATACTCTTGAGCACTGCCTAAGCCAGGAATCCAACCGGCTGGAATCTATCTTGAAGCAAAGGGGAGCGACAGAATCGGAGGCCGAATGGGTCCGTTGGCTTATCCGGAAATACAAAAGCGATAATTATTTGATTGAACGTATGAAGCACTGGGCCGACCAGGCTCAGCGTGAGGCAGAGTCTTGGCAGGATTTGGATAAGGCGGCAATAAAATTCTTCAGCGCCATGGCCAACTGGTTTATAAAGAGAACATATTAATTCGCTCTCTTTAAGCCGCGGGACCGTACGATTTGGCCGGCTGACGGTCAAATTCTGTTAGGATATTAAGGTTATGCTGTTATTTCTGGGACTGCTGATGTTCATAATGCTGGTCATTTTCCACGAGTTTGGCCACTATTTGGCGGCCAAGCGGACCGGCGTGGTGGTGGAGGAGTTTGGTATCGGTTTTCCGCCCCGGGCGGCGGCTAAACGCTTCAAAGCCGGCGGTACGCTGTATTCCATCAACTGGCTGCCGCTGGGCGGCTTCGTAAAACTCAAGGGGGAACACGATGCCGACAAGACTAAAGACAGTTACGGCGCGGCCACGATGGGCCAGAAAACCTTTATTCTACTAGCGGGTGTGGCCATGAACTTGCTGGCCGCCGTTGTCATATTGACTATTCTTAGCTGGAGCGGCCTGCCCAAGCTGGTTGACGGACAGTTCTCAGTTCCGAGCGATACCAAGATTATCCAAAACGACGTGCTAATTACCTACGTGGCCGAGGGTTCGCCGGCCGACCAAGCCGGCCTGGCGGTGGGCGATAGGGTAGTCAGTTTAAATGGCCAGCCGGTTGAATCAGCCGATCAACTGGCGCCCATGACCGAACTGCTGGCCGGACAAACCGTGGCCGTCGAGATAGAAGCGGATAACCAAAATTACGTCCGGCAAATCCGATTCAATTCCGCGGCCAGCGACGAAGGCTATTTGGGAGTCGGTCCGGGCAACTTCGTGGTTGAACGTTCGACTTGGTCGGCGCCAGTCAAAGGAACGGTGCTGAGCGGACAATTTGCCTGGCTGACTCTTAAAGGAGTTGTAACTACGCTGGGACAGTTATTTACCGGACAGGGCGGGGCGGCCGCCGATAACGTGGCCGGACCGGTGGGTATTGTGGTGCTGTTGAGCGACATCAGCCAAGCCGGAGTGAGCTTCGTGCTGATGTTCGTGGCGCTGATTTCGGTGACGCTGGCCGTCATGAACGCCTTGCCGATTCCGGCGCTGGATGGCGGCCGGTTGTTCGTCAGCTGGTTGTTTAAGTTACTCAAGCGGCCGCTTAAGGCCGCCACCGAAGAGCGCATCCACGCTACCGGCATGGCCGTGCTCATGGGGCTGGTCATTCTAATCACTTTTATTGATGTCCGACGATTCTTTTGAGGCCGGACCCAGTACCAAATGGGGCTGGCTGGCGGCCATCGGTATCACATTGGCGGCCGTGGCGGCCGCCCAATTCGTAGCCGCCGGTTTGATATTGTCACTGGGTTGGGACCTGAATAATCTCAGCCAGATTCAAGTTTACGCGGTGGCCGGGTTGTCGGTAACTTTGCCGCTAATCGTGCTATGGCTTTATCTGAGGAAACGGCGGGCCGGACTAGCAGATTTGGGGCTGGGCCCTAAACCGCCGCGGCTTATCAAACCCGTGCTGAGGGCCTTTGGCCAGTATTTATTGACTGCCCTCGTTATCATGCTGGGATTGTCCTTATTGTCGCCGGACGTGGATTTGGACCAAGCCCAAGAGCTGGGCTTGGGCGACAGTCCGCAGGCGGCTTACGAATACCTCAGTTTATTTTTACTGCTTCTGGTGTTGACACCGTTGAGCGAGGAAATCTTGTTCCGCGGGTTTATGCTCAAAGGCCTGGCCAGCCGGTTTGGCTGGAGCGCGGCGGCCGTAGGGTCGTCCTTGTTGTTCGGCTTGGCCCACGGCCAGCTTAACGTCGGCATTGATACCGCCATCCTGGGCTGGTACTCGGCCCAGCTGGTAATTCAGACCGGTTCGCTGTGGCCGTCCATCGCTCTGCACGCGCTTAAGAACTCGATTGCCTTTACGCTGGTCTTTTTGACGCCTCTGGTATCATAACTATCATGAGAATGTCCCAATCGGCCGTACGGCCACTGCGGGAAGCACCCGCCGACGAAGTGGCCACCAACGCCGTGTCCTTAATTAGGGCCGGTTATATTCATAAGGAAATGGCCGGGGCGTACGCCTATTTGCCGCTGGGACTCAAAGTTATCGAAAACATCAAAAGGATTATCCGCGAAGAGATGGACGCGGTGGGCGGGTTGGAGCTGATTATGACCACCCTCCAGCGCCCGGAGCTGTGGGCCAAGACCGACCGCTGGGATGACAAACAAGTTGATATCTGGTTCAAGACCAAACTGCAAAACGGCAACGAACTAGGGCTGGCTTGGTCGCACGAAGAGCCGATTACCGACATGATGCGGAGCTTTATAAAAAGCTACCGCGACTTGCCGGCTTACGTCTACCAATTCCAGACTAAGCTGCGTAACGAACTCAGGGTCAAAAGCGGTATCATGCGCGGCCGCGAATTCTTAATGAAGGACCTATATTCTTATTCGCCCGACGAAGCCTCGCACCAGAAGTTTTACGAGAAGATGAAAACCGCCTACATGACAGTTTTCCAGCGGGTAGGTTTGGGCGACAGCACCTATGAAACCTTTGCCTCGGGCGGGGCCTTTACCCAGTTCAGCCACGAGTTTCAAACCGTCACGCCTAGCGGCGAGGATGTCATTTTCCTGGATAAAGCCAAGAAGATCGCCGTCAACCAAGAAGTCCTAACCGACGAAGTCTTAGAGCAGTTAGGGCTGAAAAAAGCGGACTTAGAGGAGGTCAAGGCGGCCGAGGTCGGCAATATCTTCAGCTTTGGCACTACCAAGTCCGAGCAATTGGATTTGTATTACACCGATAAGCAAGACCGGCGCCAGGCGGTCGTGCTGGGCTCGTACGGCATCGGTGTCAGCCGGCTGATGGGAGTCATGGCCGAGCATATGAGCGACGAGAAGGGTTTGGTCTGGCCGGAATCGGTAGCGCCATTCAAATATCATTTGATAGCCCTGGGTTCCGAGTCCGCGCTTAAGCGGGGGGACGCGCTGTATGACCAACTGGTTCAGGACGGCCAGAGCGTGCTGTACGACGACCGGGACCAAAGACCCGGGGAGAAATTCGCCGAAGCCGATTTGATTGGCTTGCCGTTTAGACTTGTCATCAGCGACAAAACGCCCGAAGGCCAGGTTGAATACAAACCGCGCTCACAGGCCGAAGCCGTGAACAAACCTGAGCAAGACCTGAAGAATTAGTTAATAAATCTTTTATTCACTGACCTGGGCCGGTACACTGTGACCAGATGGCATACCGACTACTCAGCATATTAGCGCACGATATCGCTATTGATTTGGGCACGGCCAATACGCTGATTAACGTGTCCGGACGGGGGCTAGTGGTCAATGAACCGAGTGTAGTGTCAATCAATCGCAAGACCAAACGCATCGTGGCCGTAGGTGAACAAGCCAAGCAGATGCTGGGCCGGACACCGCCGCAAATCCAGGCCGCCCGGCCGCTTATAAACGGCGTAGTCAGCGATTTCGAGGTGACCGAACAAATGCTGAAATACTTTGTTGACAGACTGCATTCTACGCACCGGGTATTATGGCCCCGGCCCCGGATAATCGTCGGCCTGCCGGCGGGAGTAACGGAGGTGGAACAACGAGCGGTAGAAGAGGCCGCCCGCTCCGCCGGCGCCCGGCGGGTATATCTCATAGAAGAACCGATGGCGGCGGCCATCGGCGTCGGTCTGCCGGTATTGGACGCCCAAGCCAGCATGGTGGTAGACATCGGCGGCGGTACGACTGAAGTGGCAATTATTGCCGGCGGTTCGGTAGCTTATTTCCGGAGCCTCCGGGTAGCCGGCGATGAACTTAGCGAGACCATCATGCAATTCATGCGCGATGAGTACAATTTGGCCATAGGTGAACAAACGGCTGAAACAGCCAAAACTACCATCGGCGCGGTTTATGCCCACGCCGACACCCGATCCATGACCATCCGCGGCCGCAACGTGGCCAGCGGACTGCCCGAATCCATAGAGATTTCCTCTGATATTCTAAGACGGCCGCTGGCCAAACAAGCCCGGCCCATCATCGATACCGTGAAGACCGTGCTGGAAGAGGCGCCGCCGGAACTAGTGTCCGACGTCATGCAGAGGGGTATCGTAATGACTGGCGGCGGTTCGCTGATTGGCGGCATCGACCATTTGATTCGCCAGGAAACCAAGGTTGAAACCTTGGTGGCGGAAAACGCCTTGACAGCGGTGGTCGAAGGCGCCAGTCTGGTACTTAGCGCGCTGGACCGTTACCACAGCGTGTTATTAACCAGTACTAAGACTTAAAAGAGGGAGGGCGGATACGATGAACCGGGCACTACAGCCGCTAGCGCTAGCTATTGGTCTTAGTCTGCTCATCGGTTTGCGCCTAATTGTCAGTTACGACCCGGTGGCCGGCGTTATAAACCGCTGGTTGAGCAATCCGCCGGCGGCGGTAGAGGACTCCAGCGGCCCGCAAGTGGACGCGCTCAATGACCGGATTGCCCAGCTGGAAGCCGAGCTGGGCTTTAAGCGGGCCAGCGCCCATCAGCTGATTCCAGCCAATATCATCAGTAAAACCAGCGCCAGTTTCCGCCAGCTGATAAAAATTGACCGAGGGCGGACGGACGATATCAAACCAAACCAGGCGGTACTTAGCGGCGGCTACCTGCTGGGGCTGGTTACCAGCGTAGAAGACCACTCCGCCGCAGTTTTACTGCTGGGCGACCCGGATTTGAACGTACCGGTCACGGTAGGCGGGGCGGAAGGCATTGCTAGTGCCAAAGCCGGCGGTTTGGTAATCAGCCAGCTTAATGACAACGGCCTGGCCCGAACCGGCCAGGTGGTGACAACCAGCGGTTTGGGCGGTCTGTACCCGCCGGGTCTGACCTTGGGCAATCTGGGTGCTCGTTTGTCCCAGGATATATTGAGCGAATTCGTGTTGGAGAGACCGTTCAACGTAGCCGAACTAACCTTAGTCCAAGTGATGGCCGGCCGATGAGATGGCTGTTGGCCGGACTGGTCATATTGGCGGCTGCGGCTGAGGGCCTGATGCTGAGTGATTACCCGGTGTTCGGCGTTAAACTGCCGCTAACCTGGCTGGCGGTGCTGTTTATTACTATCAACCAGTGGGCCGGCTGGCGCCAGACCCTGGTCATAACCGCCAGCGCCGGCTACCTGCTGGATGTGCTGGCGGCACCGCAACCGGCAACCGTGTTAATCCCTTTGCTGCTGGCTTGGCTGTCTGCCCAATTGCTTCTCCATCGCGGGCACTACGGCCGCTCGGCCAAACTGGGGGCAATCCTGGCCGGCTCGAGCTTGTATTTGTCCGGCTCTTTTGCCGTTGGTCCGTATAATCCGGGCTGGCTGATAGGCTGGTACTTGGCCGTTTACAGCGTGGCGGCGGCGGGGGCTTATTGGATAATCAGCCAAACGGCTTTAAATTGGCTGAGGAGATTATGAGCAAACCCCAACCATCATCGAAACTGATTCTACCGACGCTGAGTTTGCTGCCCAGCCGCCGCCGGCAATCAGCCATCAGAGCCATGTCTTGGCGGGATAATATGCTGCCGCCTACGGTCGGCGGCGCGACCCGGGAGCCGGGTCAAAAACGGGCTATCCCGGCTTTGATTGCTCTGGGTATTATCCTGCTGAGCGGAGGTTTGGTCGTGCGTTTATTCCAGCTTCAAGTCACTGCCCACGACCAATACGCCGAGTTGGCCAACGGCAACCGAATCCGCGAGACGATTAACCATGCGCCCCGAGGCAATATTTACGACCGCGACGGCCGGTTGCTGGCCGGTAACACTATCAGTTACGAACTTAGCGTTACGCCGTATTTGTTGCCTGATAATGAAGATGAACGAGGCGGGATGTATAGCTTGCTGGCAGAACTGCTGAACGTCCAGCCGGCGGTAATTGGGGCCAGCGTTGAAGCCAGCGGCCTGGATTATCCGCTGCCGATTACCATTAAGAGGAACCTTAGCCATCCCCAGGCTTTGGCCGTCATGCAGTATTTGCCGCGCTTGCACGGTTGGCATATTTCCCAGGTGCCCCAGCGCAAATATTTGTCCGATTCCGGGATGGCTCATATATTGGGTTACACCGCCAACGTGGACCCGGCTGATTTAGCGGCTGACGACAGCCAAACGCTCTTGCCGATTGATAAAATCGGCAAGGCCGGAATAGAGCTGCAATACGACTTAATCTTAAGAGGGCAGAATGGTTTTGAGCGGACCGAGGTTGACACGCTGGGCCAGCCGATTAGGGTGCTGGCCCAAACCCGCTTTAAGACCGGCCAGGACATTACGCTGACGATTGATTTAGATGTCCAGCGCCGGCTGGCTAAAGAGCTAAAACAACAGATGAAGAATGCCCGGGTTACCCGTGCCAGCGCGGTGGCGTTAGATCCCCAGACCGGAGAGGTCCTAGCTTTGGTCAGTTTGCCGGGTTACGACAACAACTTGTTTGCCAAAGGCATAAGTTCCCGGGATTTTCAGCGATTGGCTGCCGATCCCGACCAGCCGCTGGTCAACAAGGTTATAGCGGGCGGCTACACTACCGGCTCGACCATCAAACCGGTAGTGGCCAGCGCGGCCTTGCAAGAAAAGGTGGTGACGCCGGAAACCATCATCGTCGACACCGGCGCCATCGCCGTGACCAGTGTCTATCAGCCGGGACAGCAATTCATTTTCCGCGGCTGGCGGCCGGGCGGACTGGGGCCGATGAATGTCCGGCGGGCTATCGCCTGGAGTTCGAACATTTACTTTTATACCGTGGGCGGCGGCTATGGCGACATTGACGGCCTGGGAGTGGACCGGCTGACCAGTTACTACCGGGACTTTGGCCTGGGCGAAGCCAGCGGCATTGACTTGCCGGGCGAGATTAGCGGACGGGTGCCGGACCGGGCTTGGAAATTTAAGACCAGAAACGAGGACTGGTTCGTGGGCGATACTTATAATATTTCCATCGGCCAGGGGGACCTCATAATTTCCCCTTTGCAATTGACGCTGGCTAATATGGCGGTAGCTAACGGCGGCTACTTGTTAGAGCCCCAAGTCCTGCTCAAAATCGGCGAGCAAACCGTGGCTCAGCGAACGGTCCGCCGCGAAGTCAAAGTCTCAAAGGCCAATATTCAAATCGTACGGGAAGGCATGCGGCAGGTATTGACTGACGGTACGACCTGCGAGTGCGTCTTTGCCAGCGTGCCGGTCAAGGTAGCCGGCAAAACCGGTACGGCCCAAACTACCAGCGGCGAGGAGCGCCGGCCTCACGCCTGGTTCACGGCCTTCGCTCCCTATGACAATCCGGCTATCATGGCCACCGCCATGCTGGAAGAAGGCAGCGGCGGTTCGCAGTATGCCGCTCCGGCCATCGCCGGCGCCATGAATACGTTTTTCAAGTAGTCTGACCCCCTATAGCTTCCCTGTAATTATGGGCTTGCCAGCCAGCCGGGTTTTAGGTAAGATGTACCAACGTTGAATCAAGGGAGCAGATTGAACACCGACCGGTGTTTTTGTTGTTAAAGGACATGGTTAAGAAAGAATACAAATTGACCGAGTCCGGCGTGGCCGAACTTAAGGCCGAGCTTACGGAACTAAAACAGCGCCGGCTGGGAATAGCCGATAAGCTTAAAAACGCCCGTGAACTGGGGGACTTAAGCGAGAACGCCGAATACCACGCCGCCCGCGAAGAACAAATCCAGGTAGAGAACCGGTTCTCGGAAATCGAACAAATTTTATCCCACATAGAGATTATCTCCGAACCCAAAGACAATCATAGCGTGGAACTAGGCAACACGGTGGTATTGGACAACGGCAGCAGCCGGGAATTGACGGTGGTCGGTTCGGTAGAGGCCGACCCGGCCGAGAATAAGATTTCCGACGAATCACCGCTAGGCATGGCCATCTTGGGCAAAGCCGTCGGCGACAAAGTGGAAATCAGCACGCCCGCCGGCAAAACCATCTACACCATTAAGAAAATCAAGTAGCTATCGCCCGAGCCGGCCAGGTTTAACGTATAATTGCCCAAACAAGGTTTGGCATATGAAGTGGCTAAATAATGTAGTCGAAAAGTTGATGGCCTCTTATCCTGAGGGCGAGATTGTCGTATCTTCCGGAGTTACTCCTTCCGGCAAATACCACCTGGGCACGTTACGGGAAATCTTGACCGCCGAAGCCATTCGGCGGGAGCTGGACAGGCGGGGCCGAGTATCGCGCCATATACACATGGTTGATGATTTTGATGTCTTCCGCAAAGTTCCGGCCGATATGCCGTCCGAGTTCAAAGCTCATTTGGGCAAGCCGCTGTATGACATACCGGCTCCGGACGGCAGTCATCAATCATACGCGGATTACTTCGTGGCTGATTTGCTAGTGGTGGTGAAAAAATTAAATTTGCAAGTGGAGATTGTCCGAGCCCACCAAGAATATCAGGCCGGGTTTTTCGTTCCGGCCATTGAGCGGACTTTGGATAATTTGGACGAGATAACCAGTATTTTGATTGACATCTCCGGCCATAAGCTGGGAGACAATTGGTCGCCGGTCCAAGTAGTGGAAGACGGCTACCTCAAGACCAGACGGTTTCTAAGCTTGAACCGCCAGGCCCGGACCATCACCTACCAGGACGCGGATGACAGACAGCGAACGGCGGATTACGCACGGGGCGAAGTCAAACTGAATTGGCGGATTGATTGGCCGGCTCGCTGGTGGCTGATGGGGGTGCAAGTGGAACCCTTCGGCCGCGACCATGCCACCAAAGGCGGCAGTTATGACACCGGCAAAGTTATAACGGAGCGGGTGTTTGAAGCCGAACCGCCGCTGCCGGTGCCTTACCATTTCATCAACCGGACGGGCGAGACCAAGAAAATGAGCAAAAGTGCCGGCAACGTCGTAACGGCCACCGGCTTGCTGGACATCATGCCGCCAGAGGTGATTTGGTATTTCATATTGCGCTCGGCGCCCGGCAAGCAGTTGTTTTTCGACGAGGGCAACTCGCTGATACGTCTGTTCGACGAGTTTGCCGCTCTGCAGGCCAAGCCGGATAAGACACCGGCCGAAAGCCAGTTGTTGGAGCTATCGCTGACGGGTGTTGATAAGCCGACCTTAAGCAACGTACCATTCAGCCATTTGGTAGCCAGTTACCAGGCTTCTTTGCGTAATCCGATTAAGACCCTGGAGGTTATCGAACGGACGGAGCACAAACCGACAGCCCAAAACCAAGCCGAGACTATTAAGCGCGAGCTGGCCTTCATCGACAGCTGGCTGGATAAGTATGCTCCAGGTGATGTCAAATTTTCCGTTCAGAGCGATTTGCCCCGGGAGGCCGAACTCAATCCCGCCCAGCAAGCCCTGCTGGGCGGCCTGGCCGACGCGGCCGAGGCCAGCCGGGGCTTAGCAGCGGACGGCAAGTGGTGGCACGAGCGGATATATGAGCTAAAAGGAGACATGCCGCCCGCCGAGGCTTTCCAGGCGATTTACCGGGTCATATTAGGCCAGAATAACGGCCCGCAGGCCGGGTGGTTTTTAGCTTCTTTGGACAAAGATTGGCTGATAAAACGCTTGCGCCGGCAAGCCTAAGCTTAAGTTATAATAGGACCAATGTTAGATATTAATTTTATCCGCGCCAACCGGCAAATAGTCGCGGACGACGCCCAGGCCAAAGGCATTAAGGTGGATATTGACGGTTTACTGGCTCTCGACGCCAAGCGCCGGGAGTTGATTGCCCGGACCGGCCAGCTTAGGCAGCAGCGTAACGAGCTGTCGGCCACTAAGGGCCATAAACCCACCTCCGAGCAAATAACTGCCTCTAAATCCATTAAAGCAGATTTGTCCAAGTTGGAAACCGAGCTTGAGGCGCTGGAGCAAAAGCAAAAGCCGCTGGCCCAGCAAGTCCCCAACCTCCTGCATGAATCCGTGCCTAGAGGCGAGGGCGAATCAGCCAACCAAGTGGTTAAAACGGCGGGTGATAAACCCAAATTTGACTTTGAGCCTAAGGATCATGAAACCTTGGGTCTGGAGCTTGATTTAATAGACTTGGCCACGGCGGCTTTTACCAGCGGCTCGCGATTTTATTATTTGAAGAACTCAGCCGTTACCATGGAGTTTGCCTTAGTCAGCTGGCTACTCAAGAAATTGACCGATAAAGGCTTTACGCCGGTTACCACGCCGGTCCTGGCCAAAGCCCACATGTTAGAAGCCACCGGTTTCTTCCCGGCCGATAAAAACGATATATATCACGTTAATCCGGACGATGATGATTTGTATTTGATTGGTACGTCGGAGGTTACGCTGGCCGGACTGCACATGCGCCGTCCCCTGGACAAAGCTGATTTGCCCAAGCGCTACGCGGGGTTCTCAACATGTTTTAGACGCGAGGCTGGCAGTTATGGCCAGGATACCAAGGGTATTTTCCGGGTGCATCAGTTTGACAAGATAGAGATGTATTCTTACTGCCACCCCGACGATAGCTGGACAGAGCATGACTTCCTGCTAGGAGTTGAGGAAGAAATATTACAGGAACTGGGTTTGCATTACCGAGTAGTCAACATTGGCTCGGGAGATTTAGGTGCCGCGGCCGCCAAAAAATATGACTGCGAAGTTTGGATGCCGGCCCAAGGCCGCTTTCGGGAGCTAACCAGCTGTTCCAACACCACTGATTTTCAGTCCCGCCGCGGTAACATCAAATTCAGGGACGATGACTCAAAACTGCGCTACGCCCACACATTAAACGGTACGGCCATGGCTTCGACCAGAACCTTGGCGGCAATTTTCGAGAACTTTCAAACGGACAGCGGACACGTGGCAGTACCCGAGGTAATCCGGCCGTTTATGGGCGGACAAAAAACTATATGATAAAGAATATCGAGATAAGCGGCATCCATTACCAGGTTGATGACAAGTTGAAAAAGTACGTGGCAGGCAAAATCAGCCGCTTGGACAGATATATGCCCAGGCGAGCGCGGAGAGCGGTCCGGGCGGATATCAAATTGACTGAAACCAAAGGCAAAAAGAACGACAAATACACCGCCGAAGTAGTCTTGCACTTGCCCAGCGGCCAGCTGACGGCCTCGGAATCCACGCTCAACATGTACGCCGCGGTGGATATAGTGGAAGCCAAGCTCAAAAACCAGTTGCGCAAGCTCAAAGAGAAGCATTTGCGCCACAGAAAAATCGACCGTAAAAGCATATTATCCAGAGTCAAGCGGGTGACCGACCGCGATTTTTGGGGCCGGCAGAACTAGTCCTAAAGAGGCCTTACTAGCGCCGTCAATCTGTGGGATAATGGATATTCAAGGAGAAATTGATGAAAGCAGTGCTGAAAAAGCTATTCGGCAGTCCCGAAGCGCGCGCTCTTAAGTCGTATGAACAGCGGGTTAGCGGTATCAACGCCCTGGCCGCCAAGTATAAAGCCATGAGCGACAAGCAATTGGCGGGCCAAACCGCCGTTCTTAAAAAACGTCTTGAGTCCAAAGACGTTACGCTGGACGATTTACTGCCGGACGCCTTCGCGGTAGTCAGGGAAACCGCTACCCGGACGCTGGGCCAGCGCCATTTTGACGTCCAGTTAATCGGCGGCATGGCGCTGCACGAAGGCAACGTGGCCGAGATGAAAACCGGCGAGGGCAAGACCCTGGTGGCCACTCTGCCGGTGTATTTAAACGCTTTGGCAGAACGCGGCGTCCACGTGGTGACCGTCAACGATTACCTGGCCCAGCGCGACGCCGGCTGGATGGCCGGAATTTATCATTTCTTGGGCTTAAGCGTGTCGGTTATCGTATCCCAAGCCAGTTATTTGTACGACCCGGAATTTACCAATACCGAACACGACGACGAACGCTTCCGCCATCTTAAGCCGATTAACCGTCAAGAAGCTTACGCCGCCGACGTGGCCTATGGCATGAACAGCGAGTTCGGTTTTGATTATCTGCGCGACAACATGGTCCAAGACGCGGCCCAGCTCAGACAGCGCGAACTGCGCTACGCCATAGTGGACGAAGTCGACTCCATATTAATCGATGAAGCCCGCACCCCGCTGATTATCTCGGCTCCGTCCAGCGCCAGCGGCAGCAGTTACGCCTTGTTTGCCCAGGTCGCGGGGCGGCTGAGCGGGGATGATTACGAAGTCGACGAAAAGCGCCGGGCCGCCGCGCTAACCGACGCCGGCGTGGATAAAGTCCAGCAAATCCTAGGATTGGAAAACCTTTACGCCCCGGATAACGTCCAAGTCATTTACCATTTGGAGCAAGCCTTGCGGGCGGAAACGCTATTCAAGCGCGACAAAGACTACGTGGTCACGCCGGAGGGGGAAATCATTATCGTCGACGAGTTTACCGGCCGTCTGTTGCAAGGCCGGCGGTACAACGAGGGACTGCACCAGGCTATCGAGGCCAAAGAGGGGGTAGAAGTCCAGCAGGAGTCAGTTACGCTGGCCACGATTTCTTATCAAAATTATTTTCGCCTGTATCACAAGCTGGCCGGCATGACCGGTACGGCTAAGACCGAGGAAGAGGAATTCCAGCAGGTTTACAACCTGGACGTGGTGGAAGTCCCGACCAACCGGCCGCTGATCAGGCAGGACAGGACGGACAGGATTTATTCGACCGAACAAGGCAAGTTCTCGGCTCTGATCGCTGATGTCAAACAGTTGCAAGACAAAGGCCAGCCGGTGCTGATTGGTACCGTCTCGATCGAGAAGAACGAGCTGGTATCCAAGCTGCTGGCCAAAGCCGCTATCCAGCACGAAGTGCTCAACGCCAAGAACCATGAGCGGGAGGCCGCCATCATCGCCCAGGCGGGCGAACCGGGAGCAGTGACCCTGGCTACCAACATTGCCGGCCGCGGCACGGACATCAAATTGAGCGATCAAGTCCAGAAAAAAGGCGGACTGGTAGTACTCGGCTCGGAACGCCACGAATCGCGTCGGATAGATAACCAGCTCAGAGGCCGCGGCGGACGCCAAGGCGAGCCCGGAATGACCCAGTTTTACGTATCGGCCGAAGACGACCTGATGCGTATCTTTGGCGGGGATAGGATTAAGTCCCTGATGGCCCGGTTAGGCGTGGACGAGGACACTCCAATCGAGAATAAGACGCTGTCCAAGGCTCTGGAAAACGCCCAAAAGAAAGTGGAAAGCCACAACTTTGACGCGCGCAAGAACGTCGTCCAGTACGACGATGTCATGAACCGCCATCGCAAGGCTACCTATTCCCGGCGGCAGGAGATATTGCGCTCAGACGACGTCAGCGGGCATATCTTGAGCATGATTGAAGCCGAGATAACCGAGCTGACCGCGGCTTACTTATCCCAGCCTAGGGAGCTTAAAAAAGAACTGGGAGCCTTGATACCGTTCAGCCCGGCCCAACTGGCCAAAATCATTAAAACCCAGGCGGACAACCGCCCGGCCGCCGCGGTTAAACTGGCCAAAGAGCTATATAACGCCCGGGAAAAACGCTTTGGCGCGGACAGTTTGCGTCAATTAGAGCGCGCGCTTTATCTGCAGGCGCTGGATACGGCCTGGATGCAGCATCTGGAAAACATGCAGCACCTGCGGGAGGGTATAACTTGGCGCTCTATCGGCCAGCGCGACCCGCTGGTGGAGTACCGGCGCGAAGGCCAGGCTATGTTCGAGCGGATGGAGGCGGAGCTTAGGAACAACATCGTCCAATTTATATACCGGGCCGAGCCGCCAGCCCAGCCGGAAGAAGCCATGGAAACCGAACTGACCAAAGCCGCCGAGCGGGCCATAGAGGGCGGGCCAGCGGGCGGCGCCAGCCGGGCCGGCCGGCGGCAGAACTCCGCTAAAACGGATAAGACCGGCCAAGTTAAAACCACCGTCAGCCAGCCGGCCAATCGTCCGCCGGCGGCTAAACATCCGGAGCGCGGCGGTTCCAAAGCCGCTAGAAAGCGTAAAAAGAAAGCCCGGAGGCGCAGGTAATAGCCATGGCTATTAATTTTCAATTGGCAATTGGCAATTTTCAAAGGAGTAATTTCTTAATTGTTAATTGTGAAATGAGAAATGATAAATCGAACCGACCTAAGGGAGGCGAGTAGTGCGCCACACCTTAAGCTCAGTCGAACTCGGCACGGGATCGCGGGGTCTGCTGATTGACGTGCCGGGCAGTACGGTGGTCAATATGGAATTTACGTTTTTGAGCGGGTTTGAATTCGTCGAACCGGACAAGTACGAGGTGCCGCATTCCATGGAACATATGATTTTTGGCGCCAATCAGCGATTTAAAAGCGCCCAGATGTTCTCCCGCGAATTAGGGCTCAATGGCGCCTACCACAACGCTTACACCAGCGGACTGCTTAACGGCTATGTGGCCGAGACCGCCGAGTTCGAGTGGGAGCGGGTGATGGAACTGATTTGGCTGGGCCTGACCAGCCCTAAGTTTCTGGCTAGAGAATATGCGACCGAAAGCGAGACCATCAACGAAGAGCTTCATTCCCGGCTGGATAACCATGGGCATATGCTGAACGTCGCGCTGATGCGAGCCATGGGCAACGACCATTTGCAGGATTATCGGACCAGAATAAAGATTCTGCCCAATATAACCACGGCTGATTTAAATAGCCACCACCAGCTGACCCATAACGCCAGCAACATGCGTTTTATCATTGCCGGAAATCTCCGGGGCCAGCGGGAACGGATTCTACAACTTATGGAGCGCTACACCAATCATCTGCCCCAAGGCGAACGCAAAACCGTGCCTCAGTCCAAACTCATCCAGCCGCTGGCGCCGGTAGCCCTTAAACGCTCCGCCGACAAAATCTATTTTGATCTTAAAACCGGTTATTACGGCGAGCTTAACGAGCGGGAATTATTAGCTTTGGAAATACTCAGACATATTTTGACCGAGGCTTGGGACTCGCGGATATTCGGCAAAGGCCGGACCAAAGGTTTGCTCTATGGCATCATGAGTTCCGGCGGCAGTTCCCAAGGGTTATCCGGGTTCGCGCTGGCCGGGAGCGTGGTCAAAAGCAAATACAAAGCCATGTTCGAGTTTGTGGCCGATGAGCTGAGCAAACTTAAAAACCGTGGCATAACCCCAGCCGAACTGAAGCGGGCCAAACAGCATCTCATCGGCGATTTCCAGATACGCCACCAGACACCGCAAAGTCTGATAAATTGGTATGCCCGGATTTTCACCGAGGACGATTACTATAAGTTCGAGGACCGCCCCGACCTTATAAAATCCATCACCCGGCGGGATATCGACGTGTTGATTCAAAATTTTTTTGGGAGCGCCAACTGGGGAGTGGGGGTGCTGGCACCGCAAGCCGATGAGGCGGCGGCCAAATTGTACGAACAGGGCCTGCGCATATGGGATTAAACAATTTACAGTTTTCAGTTTACAGTTTTCATGATTATTTCCAGGCTGAGACTAGATTTTGGCGGCCGTTTGATAGTTGTCAGTTGTCATTTGGAATTTTGAGCCGACCAGAGCGAGGCGAGCGATGGGATTAATGCAGCGCCGCGATTTTAATCAGACCGCTCAGCGCCAGCGAGTGGCCATTGCCGGCTTTGGTCTCGAAGGCCGGGCCATACTTGATTATTTACAACCGCGAGGCGGGGACCTGGACATAACCATACTGGACGAGGCTCAGGTAGACGTGCCCGAAGGAGTCAAGTCTGATTTGCGGCCGGATGTGTTTGACGGCGAACTTGATTATGACGTCGTATGGCGGGCCAGTCCGGCCATCGCTCCCAGACGGCTTAAGACCAGCGCCCCGGTAATGACCATGACCGGGGAGTTCTTGGCCCGTTGCCCGGCGCCGGTTATCGGCGTGACCGGCACCAAGGGCAAAGGTACTACGGCCGCGCTTATCGCTAAGATACTCGAGTCAGCCGGCCCAAAAACCCATTTAGTCGGTAATATCGGCGTCCCGGCCCTGAGCGTTCTGAGTGATATCAAAGACGGCGAGCTGGTGGTGTTCGAGCTGTCCAGCTTCCAATTGTGGGATGCAAAAGCCAGTCCGCCGGTAGCGGTGGTCCTGATGATTGAACCCGACCATTTGGACGTACATAAAGATATAAATGATTACGTTCAAGCCAAAAGCAACATTGCCCGCTGGCAGGGCGAGGGCGGCGTAGTAATTTATCACCCGGACAACCCGCTAACGGCCAAAGCCGCCGAAGTCGGATTAGGCCGCAAAATCAAGTATTTGACCAGCCAGGGCTGCTACATCCGCAATGGCCAACTGGTCATAGATGAGCAAAATATTTGTTCAACAAAAGAACTTGGCTTACTCGGAGAGCACAACTTGGCCAACGCCGCCGCCGCCGTGACGGCCGCCTGGCAGTTTACTCAAGATATTACCTCTGTTGCCAGCGCTCTTAAGACCTTTACCGGCTTGCCTCATCGACTGCAAATAATCGCCTCCAAACACCAGGTTGATTACGTGGATGACAGCATCAGTACCACGCCTAGCTCGGCCATCGCCGCCCTAAATACCTTCGCGGATAGGCCGACTGTCATCATCCTCGGCGGCAGTGACAAAGGCGCCGATTTTACGCCGCTGGCCGAACAGTTAGCTGGCATGGGCACAGCAACCGCCAAAGCTCTGCTGATGGGTGATACGACTGGCAAGCTCCGAGTGGTGCTGGATAAGGCCGGTTTCAAGGATTACGAAGCTATAGCCGGCGGTATGGCTACGGTCGTCAAGCGGGCGTCTCAACTGGCTCGACCGGGCGGAGTAGTCCTGTTATCTCCGGCCTGCGCCAGTTTTGATATGTTCAAGGACTATCAAGACCGGGCCCAGCAATTTAAAGCGGCGGTTGATAAGCTATAGCCATGGGTGGATTGCTTAAAGATATCAGCCAGCTTAAATCCAAGGTGGATAAAGCCTTCGATACCTTGTCTATCCCAAGGAAGGAGCAGGAACTCGAAGAATACGAGCGGGAAATGGAGTCAACTGACTTTTGGTCGGACCAAGCCATCGCCAAAGAGGTCAGTATCAAGCACTCCAAACTTAAGAGTTTGATTGAACCGTGGCTCAAACTGGCCCGCGACCTGCAGGATTTGGCCGAACTGGACGAACTAAGCGACTCCGCTATGGCTAGTGAGCTGAAAACCTCGTTTACTAAATTGAGTAAGACTTATGACCAGTTGGAGTTTAACCTTAAATTTTCCGAAGCCTACGATGAGCGCGACGCCATCATTTCCGTCCAAGCCGGAGCGGGCGGGACCGACGCCCAAGACTGGGCCCAGATGCTCCAGAGGATGTATCTTAGGTGGGCCGAAGCCAGCGGCCTTAAAACCGAGTTGATTGACGAGTCCGCCGGCGATGAAGCCGGACTCAAAAGCACTACTTTTAGTATTAGCGGGCCATACGTCTATGGCAAATTAAGAGGCGAGCACGGTGTGCACCGGTTAGTGCGGCTCAGCCCGTTCAATACCGCCCATACCCGTGAAACCAGCTTTGCCATGGTCGAAGTGGTACCGCGCATCGACCAGCCGGACGAAGCGGAGATTGATGACAAGGACTTGAAAACCGACGTCTTTAGGGCCGGCGGCCATGGCGGCCAAAGCGTCAACACCACCGACTCGGCCGTCCGTCTGACCCATCTGCCGACCGGCCTTACCGTGGCTATCCAAAACGAACGCTCCCAATTGCAAAATAAAGAGACGGCTTTAAATATCCTCCGGGCCAAACTGGCCAAACTACAGCTGGAACAGCACGCCGACAAAATCGCCGATTTGAAAGGTCCGAACGTCGAGGCCGCCTGGGGCAACCAAATTAGAAATTACGTTCTGCATCCGTACCAACTGGTCAAAGACACCCGGACCGATTGCCAGACATCCGACGTGCAGGCCGTACTGGACGGCGGAATCGACGAGTTTATCGAAAGCTACTTAGTTTCCCAAGAATAAAGCCTTCTTTTTCCAAAAGAAACAAAATGTCTCCGTACTTTGTGCCGACAAAGTACCAAAACTCTCGAACCAACCAAAACAATGATGGTCTCTCAACTTGCTCGCATCCGGATTCTTGCGGAACTTCTTCCAGTCGGTCTCTCCGCTAGACAGCGGATCGACTGGTCCTCGAATCGCGGTATACTCAACAAGTTTCGCTCCCTCAGTTTCGGTTGAATGTCCGATTTACTGATTACTAGTAGCGGCAGATATATCAGTGGCGGCTGATGTCCCAATAAAAATACTCAATTTATACTCAAATGCGCGATACTTTTACATACTTAATACTTTATACTTAATACTTTATACTGGCTTTTATCGCTTATGATTTTATTCGACCGAGTAACCAAGGTTTATAACAAGAAGTCTACCGCTCTGGATAGGGTAAGCCTGCACGTCGAGCCCCGGGAGTTCGTGATTGTGGTTGGTGTCAGCGGTGCGGGCAAGAGCACCTTGCTAAAACTGCTGACGCGCGAGGAAAAGCCTACCAGCGGCAAAATCGTGGTGGGCGGAATCGACTATGACAACCTAAAGGACCGGGATATTCCGCGGCTGAGGCGTAAAATCGGCACGGTCTTCCAAGACTTCAAGCTTCTGCCCAACCGGACGGTGTTCGAGAACGTGGCCTTCGCGCTGGAAATAGTGGGTCTGAGCAACCGGGAAATCAGCCACACCGTGCCCAAAGTCCTGGACATTGTCGGTCTTAAAGACAAGGCCGAACGTTTTCCGCTGGAACTATCCGGCGGCGAGCGCCAGCGGGTAGCCATTGCCCGGGCCATCGTCCGACAGCCTAAAATCCTGATAGCCGACGAGCCGACCGGCAACTTGGATCCCAAACACGCCTGGGACGTAGTGCGGGTCCTGCAAAAAATCAATCGGTTCGGTACGACCGTCCTGCTGACTACCCATAATAAAGAAATCGTCAACCGGCTCAAGCGCCGGGTCATCCGCATCCAGGATGGCCAAATCGTCAAAGACGAATCAAGAGGGAAGTACAAGGAATGAGCAAATTCCAAGCACCAAGCACAAAATCTCAAATAAATCGCAAATCTCAAGCACCAAACATTTATGGTTTGGAATTTGTAGATTGGTGCTTATTTGAGATTTGTAATTTGAGGTTTGTAATTTTGAGTCTCGGAGGCGAACGAACGTGATGCACCGCATAATCGCTTTTCGGCGAATCGCCATCCAGGGATTTCGGAACTTCTTTAGGAACGCCTGGTTGTCCGTGGCCGCCACCGCCGTCATGTTAGTGACGCTCACGATTATCTTGAGCTCGTTCGCGGTCAATCTGATACTGAGCGATAACATCGAGGACATCGCCAGCCGGGTGAAAGTCTCGGTCTATCTTAACGACGGCGTGGCGCAGGAGCGTAAGGACCAGCTTCAACAAGAACTTAAGAACGACCCCAATGTCAGCGGCGTGCGTTTTATAGATAAAGACGAAGCCTTCGCTATCTTTTTGGAGCAAAACGCCGACGACCCGACTATTATCAGCGGGGCGTCTATTACCGATAACGTCCTGCCGGAATCGTTTGAAATCGAAGTCAACGACTTAAGCCAGTTGGACGCGGTAACGGCGGTAGCCGAGGAAGCCCAGTTTGCCGATATCGTGGATGAGACCAGCGTTAATGAGCAGCGCCGGGAATCCATTGATAACATCGCCAAAGCCCAGGATTACATTACGCTGGCTTCAATCGTACTGGCTGGGATATTTGCCGGTATTTCCACGCTGATTATCTTTAACACCATCCGGATGGCGGTGTTTACCCGCTCGGACGAGATAGAAATCATGAAGCTAATCGGCGCCACGCCCGGCTATATCCGGGCGCCGTTTTTGTTCGAGGCGGCCATGTACGGCGTGTTTGCCGGCGTACTGGCTACCGTCGGCGTCTACAGCGTGCTGATATCTTTGGGTCCGCGGGTCAACCAGGCGCTGCTGGTCAACAATACTATTGATTTCTTCGCCGCCAACTGGTTCTGGATTTTCCTGGGGACCATTACTATCGGCGTGCTCATCGGCCTGTTGTCCAGTTATTTTTCGACCGCCCGCTATCTGCGCCTCAAACACTGGTGAGGGGTCTTGAAAGCCGTTAGCATAAGGGCTATACTTAGGCGTCCTATGAAGCGTATTTCCACCACCGTTTTCAAAAACAAAAAACTTCCCAAAAGATTTTTGTTTATCGCGTTTACGACCTTGGCTGTCGTGGCTTTGCTATTGGGGCAAATAAGACTGCCGATTAACGCCGAATCTACCGCCAGCTTGCAGGCAGAAATAAATCAGCTCCAGCAATCCATATCCGAGAACCAAGCCCGCGCCGACGAACTTAGCGCGCAAGCCGATACCCTAAGAAACAAGATAGCCCAAATTCAGAGCGAGATTAACACAACTCAAAATCAAATTGACGTAACGGATTTAAAGATTAGGAAATTGAATATTGAGATTCAAGAAACTGAAGAAGAACTCGAATTTCAAAAAGGTGTCCTAGCCGAAAGCATCCGCGTGCTTTATAAACGGGGCAACGTGACCACCATCGAACTGTTGGCCAGCAGTGATAGTTACAGCGATTTTATCTCACAGCAGGAATATCTGTCCCGGATGAAGTCGGCCATCGAGGAATCAGCCGCCAAAGTCGAAGAGCTCAAGGAGCAATTGGAAGATGAGAAGAAAGAGCAGGTGGTTCTGCTAGAAGAACTGGAAGGACAGCGGCAGATTCTTGACAACCAGCGGGCTGAACAGCAATCTTTGCTCAGCGCTACGGAAGGACAAGAAGCCAAGTACCAGTCGATAGTCGATAAATTGAAGAAGCAACAAAGGGAGGCAGAAAACGCCTTGATTGCCGCTCTCGGCAGCGGCAGTTACAAAACTGCCCCTATCGGGCCGGTAGATAGCGGAGATATTATAGGTAATGTAGGCAATACTGGCCTGTCCAGCGGACCCCATTTGCACTTGGAATACCGCATTGGCGGCGCCAGATATAATCCCACGCCTTATATCAACCACCAACCGGTAAACCCCGTAATTGTAACCCAGGGTTATGGCAATCCGGATCCGATATACTACGGCGGCTACCACCCGGGTATAGATTACGCGCCGGGTAACGGTGCGGCCTACGCCATTGACTCAGGGTATTTATACCGAGGATGTTCCGATAATATGCTGAATACATCAGGCAATGACTATGGATACGTAGCCATTGTAGACCACGGCAACGGCCATACTAGTATTTACGCTCACTTGGCAGGCGGTCCGTCGGCCTGTGATTACAACACTTTCCCCTGGTAGGCGAAAGTGGCTAATGTTCAAATAGTCTATCTTTTGATATAGACTTAAGCGGTAATGGCGCCAAAACCGACGCCGGTTCAGCCGGCCAAGCCTAAGAAGTCTATTGCTGTGAGCGCCGCCATCGGCTGGGCGGTAATCATTGCTTTGTGCGGTTTTGTGCTGGGCAACCGCTGGCCGGATATCCACCAGGCCTTGTTTGATAGCGGGCCGGCCTCAAGCCAACTGCCGGACGATTTAACCTACGATGAGATTGAAGAACTCTACGATATATTACGCCGGGATTTTGACGGAGACTTAAGCCTCGAACAGCTGTTAGACGGTCTTAAGACCGGCCTGGCCGAGGCCACTGGAGACCCATATACCGTTTATCTAAACGAAGAAGAGTCGGCTCAGTTTTTAAGCGACCTAAACGGCACGTTCACCGGCATCGGCGCTGAACTGGGCCTGGACGGGGACCGCCTCATCATCGTGGCGCCGTTGAGCGGATTTCCAGCCGAGAAAGCCGGACTCAGAGCCCAAGATAGCATTATCAAAATCAACGGCCAGGACACCCACGGCCTTAAAGTAGAAGCCGCCGTCAGTACTATCCGCGGTCCGGCCGGAACCGACGTGACCTTGACTATTTTGCGCGGCAATGAGCAGTTCGACGTAACCATCACCCGCGCGGCCATTACCGTGCCCAGCGTGACTTCGGAAATCCGGGATGGAATCGGCATACTGACAATCAGCCGGTTTGCCGAGGACACGGTCAAACTGGCCCAAGCCGCCGCGCGCGATTTTAAATCGGCCGATGTGCGCGGCGTGGTGCTGGATCTAAGGAACAATAGCGGCGGCTTCTTGTCCGGCGCGGTGGAAATTTCCGGACTGTGGCTGGACGGCGACGTGGTGGTCCAACAGCGCCGAGGAGAAGAAGTCACCGATACCGAGAACGCGCCGCGGAGCGCCGCCCTTAAAGGCTTGCCGACAGTAGTGCTAATCAACCAGGGCAGTGCCAGTGCCAGTGAAATCGTAGCCGGGGCCTTGCAGGACCACGAGGTGGTCCGGGTACTAGTAGGCGTAACCAGTTTTGGCAAAGGCAGTGTCCAGGAGCTGGAAAACCTGCCCAGCGGCGGCACGCTTAAAATTACCATTGCCCGCTGGTATACGCCCGGCGGCCACAACATCGATAAAGAAGGCATCAAGCCGGATATCAAAGTAGAGCTTACGGAAGAAGACATTGACGCCGGCCGCGACGCTCAGCTTGAGCGAGCCCTAGACGAGCTCCAGTAGCTGGCTGCCGAAAATAGCAGTTTCGATAACAATCCTTCGGATTGTTTGATCAACTTCATTTCTTATGCCGACAAGAAATGAAGCAAAGAAACGGCCGCGGCTGTCCTAAGCACTGTACTGGCTTCATTTGCTCGCAATCAGAAACTTGCGGAACTCTTTTCAGTCGGTCTCACTTACGTTCGACTGGTCCTCGTTTCATTATTGCTCGCTCAATCAACCAGAACCGGTTAGGGCAGAGGCGGTTTTAGTCGGAGACATTAACAGATACTCATTGTTGCCATCGCGAGCTGACTGATGAGGCGCGTCAAAGTTACAACTTCTTGGCCGAGGATGTTTGAGCGTAGCGAGTTCCGCAGGCTGTTGTGCGTTTTGTTAGCGGCTCAATCCGGTTCAGTGAGCGGGCAAATGTTCTTTGCTACTTTCTGGCTAAACAGAAAGTAGGCGGTCGAGCCCGCCATGGCGGGCTAACGCAATTACGTGGCAGCAGAAAAATATTCGTTGCGCCTCGTGCTCCGGCAGGGTAGGATATAAAAGTTATGGAACGGGGGAGTAACACAAGTTTTGGTATTGCCTCGTGGCTTAACGCGTTTGAGTGTGCTACTAGGCAGCGGCAAGGCTCGGAGCAAGCCGTATCAAGAATACGGTGCGCGAGGAACGCTGTCGGTAACAACGCAGCGCGCCAAAAACGACCGCAGAGTTCCTGGCTCTGCCAGGCAGCAGGCGGGCGTGGCGCGTAAGCCCACGAAATATATATTTGTTACCGGCGGCGTACTGTCGGGCTTAGGCAAGGGAATCACCGCCGCCTCCTTAGGAGCCCTCCTCAAATCTAGAAAACTCAGCGTAAATATCCAAAAATGCGACCCGTATCTTAACGTCGACGCCGGAACCCTTAACCCGGCTGAGCACGGCGAGTGCTTCGTAACTAAAGATGGCGCCGAGACTGATTTGGACGTCGGGCACTACGAGCGGTTCTTAGACGTGGAATTGACCCAAAGTTCCAGCTTAATGAGCGGGCGGGTACTGCAAAAGGTAATTTCTGACGAACGGACCGGGCGGTACTTAGGCAAGACCGTTCAAATCATTCCGCACGTGACCAACGCCATTATCGATGAAATCATGGCGGCGGCCGAAGGTTTTGACGTCCACATCGTGGAAGTCGGCGGCACGGTGGGCGACTACGAGGGACTGAGCTTCCTAGAAGCCATCCGCGAGCTGGCCATCAAGGCCGGCCGTCAAAATTGTCTGTATGTCCACGTGGTTTATCTGCCGTATTTGGGCGCCAGCAAAGAAATCAAGACCAAACCGGCCCAAAATGCCGCCCGCGACCTGCGCGGCATCGGTATCGTGCCGGATGTCTTAGTGGCCCGCAGCGAGGAGCCGGCGCCAAAATCCGTCATCGCCAAACTAAGTTTGTTTACCGGCGTGGAAGAGGAGGCGATTGCCCTTCTGCCTAACGCGGCCAGCGTTTACGAGGTGCCGCTGACCCTGGAAGATAGCGGCCTGGCCAGGTATATCGTGCGCCGGCTGAAACTGCCGGTCCGCCGGGCGGAACTCAGCAGTTGGCGGCGGGTGGCCGCTCAGGCTATCAAGCAACCCGGTAAGTCCGTCAAAGTCGGTATGGTCGCCAAATACTTGGACAACGAAGATACCTATATGTCGGTCATAGAAGCCCTTAAAAGCGCCGGCTACAAACATGGCGTGGGGGTGGACATCGTTTGGATTGACGCCGAAAAACTAGAAAAGGGGCAACTGTCGGCAGTTATAAAAAAAGTTGACGGGCTAATCGTACCCGGCGGTTTTGGCAAACGCGGGATTGAGGGCAAGGTCCGCGCGGCGGCCTACGCCATGGACCACTCAATACCATATCTGGGGCTCTGTCTGGGGCTACAAGTGGCGGTCATAGCCTCCGCCCGCCGGGCCGGGCTCAAACAGGCCAATACGGTAGAAGTGGATAAATCCACTCCTGACCCGGTCATCCATATCATGTCCGGCCAAGAGGAGCTGTGGGGCACCGGCGGCACCATGCGCCTGGGCAACTACCCCTGCGTGCTGGCCAAAGGTTCCCAGGCCAGGGCGGTCTACGGCCAAGCTCAAATCGATGAGCGCCACCGCCACCGTTACGAAGTCAACAACCAGTACCGCCAAATTCTAACCAGCGGCGGTTTAGCCTTAAGCGGATTGTCACCCGACGGCCAATTAGTAGAAATGGTTGAGGTAACCAAACACCCCTTCTTTTTGGCCAGCCAGTTCCACCCGGAGCTTAAATCCCGGCCCAACCGGCCGCACCCGTTGTTTGACGGCTTCATAGAAGCGCTAAAGCGCCGGAGATAGGAGATAGAAGATAGGAGCTGGAGAATATGTTTTTCTAACTCCCGACTCCCAGCTATTAACTCCTAAGCACGCTCCGTTGCAAAACGGTGTTGCGTGACGTACCATAATACTCAAGCTAACACGGAATAATCTTTGGAAATGGCCGAGGGAAAAAAGAAAATATTGCTGGTTGAAGACGACGAGACTCTGGCCGGCGTTTACGTCGAGCGCTTGGAAGCCGAGGGTTTTGACGTCCACCGGGTAGACAACGGCGAGGGGGCGCTGGCCAGCGCCTTGGAGTACAAGCCGGATTTGATTTTACTAGATATCATGATGCCTAAAATCAGCGGTTTCGACGTGCTGGATATCCTGCGCAACACCCCGGAGACCACCAATATCCGAATCGTCATGCTAACGGCTCTGTCCCAGCCTAAGGATAAGGAACGGGCGGAAAAGCTAGGCGTGGACGACTATCTGGTCAAATCCCAGGTCGTCATCGCCGATGTTATCGCCAGGATTAAGTATCATTTAGGCGTAAGCTAGAACGATTTCTTTAGAAAAAGAAAGAACGTTTCGGTAGCCGCTTTCAGCGGCTTGACCGCCTTCTTTCTTGTGCCGACAAGAAATGAAGCAAAGAAACGGCAGGCGAACTGAAAAACCCGATGGTCATTCGCTTGTTCGTATCCGGATTCTGCGGAACTCGCTACGCTCAAACAGTCCTCGAATCACGGCGTACTCACTGCACTCACTCCCTCGGTTTCTCAGAGCCTGCTGACAGGTGGCTGCTGATGTCTGTAGATATATAACAGCGGTTTTTCAGAGCCCGGGATAATTTACGCGGACTATCTTAAATCCGTCGTCAGATAGTTCAAATTTTGCGCCCTGTTGCAAGTCGGTGATTTTTGAGGAATACGTTGCATTTATGTACGTAATGCCAGGAACACCTTCGACAATTGCCGATAGGATCTCATTCCTACAGTCTTTTGCGTATTTTTTTATCCGCTCGTTTATAAAATCTTGGCAGCTCACGTATCTTGATGGATAGTCTTGCCCTAACGCCTCGTGGAGTATTCCTCTCGTCTTCAAAAATACTGCTATCGTTTTTATGCCTTCATTGTAAAGCTCAGGATAGCTCCGCCGGAACTTATCTCTGAGCTCGCTATCCACGGAATCAGCAGGTAAAACCAATGAGAATAATAACGGATTGTTTTCGTGGTCCCTCATGGCGGTCTCAACCTCGTCCCAATCCGCCCTATTAACGAACTCTTTGTAGTTCGATAAGTAAGGCCAGTTTACGTCCCAATCGGTTATCAAATCTCGCAAAAGTTGAGGGTTTCTAATAGTTGCTGTTAGACCTGGTACGTTTGCCGAGTTTCTATCAGCCAGCAAGTTGTCTACTTCACTTAGGACGGCTATTTTGTGTGCTTGGTCGGCATCAGAGTATCTTAGCGAAGCAATATTTATGATTAATCCGAACTGTTCAGCCGTATACCGGCTCAATATGCCTATTGAGAATCGTGAATCGTTATTTGCTAGGCTGAACTTACCTAGAAACTCCACCACTCGCGTGACCGCTTCATTCGGGTTTTGCAGGTATAGCTGAAAGTATTCGCTGGCGACACTATCGGTTTCTCTGGCATAGTGTTCACCGAACTCTTCGGCGTCTTCCACGTCGAAATGACTACCACGGATAACTTCGACTTGTTCTCTCAGCCAGTCCGGAGGGGTATACCCTAAGTTTTCAGCGGTCATTTTGTTGTCCTATATCCCAGCTAACTTAGAGCAGCAGGTCTGCGAATGCAAGCTTAACCAAGTCGAGAGGTTTGCCAGAGAACAAGGGTGGAGGATTGATAATACTTGAATAGTATGGTATAATAGCTGTATATGGACATATCTATTGTTAGTGACAACATAATGCTGGTAGACGGGGAGGTATTGCAGGCCAAGGAATGTAGCCCTGAGGATTTTAATAGGGTATTAAAAATCGGCAGAAGCGCCATCGTAGCCGCTATCGCGGACATGTACGATGCAGTACGAGCCAGAGAAGAAGAGAGCGTCAAAGTTCAACGGGGTTCTGTACTGGCTATGCGCCTGGGCGCTAAGACCCTCGATGTTATCAAGAGAGATTACTACTTCAACAGCTACACCGGGCTCGACTACTCTAGCCAGGGACTCAAACCAAGGTACGCAGAATATTTCAATGTAGTGCAAGATAACCAGTTAATCCCAGAAATTCGAGAAACCGCCGGCGTACCAAACGCCTCCGGCGTGGTCTTGTTTGTCAGGGACACACCGCCGCTACCGAAATGAGTTTTAAGAATTAAAAAATTATTTTTTCTTGGAAGCAACTTTGACTTTGGCTGGTTGAGCTTCAACCACCGACACCAGGGTGCGGGGGGCGGTTTTGCCGGTAAAGCGGCGGATTTTGGTCTTTTTAAACTCGACTACACCGTCTTTTACGGCAAAGATGGTGTAGTCGCGGCCCATGCCGGTACCGGGGCCGGGAACTTTGGTCCGGCCGACTTGGCGGACGATGACACTGCCGGCGGTGACTGCCTCGCCGCCAAAGGCTTTAACACCCAGCCGTTGGCCGGGAGAGTCGTGGACGTTTTTGGCGGCGCCGCCAGCTTTAAGCTTACTCATTTGAACCTCGCGCCAGCCGGCCTGCTTGTCAGCGGAGCTGCCAACTCCGCCGGCTTCTTGGCGCACTGCTTTGTCAAAAGCTTCGCCGCTCACTCAACGTACAATTTGTACGTGTCGCTCAAGCGGCTCGCTTTTTCCTTGCATTGCATCCAAGCGCGAGGCTCAAAAAGGCTGGTTGTTAATTACTGCTTATTTAATACTAACAGTTCTCGGCCGACGACCTGAGATGGCCGCCGGTAAATCAATTCTTGGTTGCTAACCGATTTAAAACTCCGCCGAGTATAACCCAAGGCCTCAATCTGGTCAACCACTGTTGAATGGACTATATCTTCGTCGCTTGAGAACCACGCCGGTACGGCCAGTACCAGCGGCGTGCCGGGTTCAAGCTGGGGTTTTATATTAGTTAAAAACCGGCTTAGCAACCGGCCGCTGTCTTCAGCCAGCTTGGCCAGTTTGTCCCGGCCGGGTATTTGAGTTAGCGGCGGACCCAAGTAAACCTCACTGACCACGCTGTCAATCGGCGGTTTCCAAGTGTGCGCTGTAGCGTCGGCCGTTTCCAAATCCGCCTTTAGCTCTAAAGCCAGCAGATTGCGGCGGGAATATTCGACCATACGGGCTTCGATGTCGCTGCCGTAAACCGAGTAACCCATTAAAGCCGCCTCCTGTAAAACCACACCAGTACCTACGAAAGGATCTAAAATCCGGCCGGTCTTCAGCCCGGCCAAATTGATAATAATTTGCGCCAGTTTAGGCGGCAGCATGCCGACTTTGGCGTCCCGGGCCGGCCGGCCTTGGTCCCGGCGGGCGTAAGCCTCAATATCCTGGACTTGTTCGACCCGGCCGATAATCAGCTGCTGGCCCGACTCGACAATCATGAATTCGACGTTGGGCGGCTTATCCAGCCGATTGTGCCAAGTCTGGGCGGTAGACAGGGAGGGTTGCTGGTTGGGGACGACCCGCAAGCTTCGTCCCTTAGCCTTGGCTTGTTTCTTGACTTCCAAGGCCAAAGCTTTGACGGCCCGTGTCTTGCCGTCAGCCTGTCCGCCAGCTGGCGGATACCAGCTGATACCTAAGTTGATTTTAGAATCAGACTCCGGCAGCAAGGCGGCCAGTTCCTGGGCCAGTTGGCTGTGGGGCAAAGCGTCCAGCTGGCGCGCCCAGCCGGCAATCTTAAGACTGCCGCCAATCCGGGCGATGTCCGCCTGCTTGATATCGACTAGCGCCACGTCCGGCTGAGGCCGGCCTTGGACAGCCGAACTGCCAAACAAACTAACCAGTTCCGCCAGCGACAAGCCGCTCTGACGGCCTAAGACAAATAACTTCATAACCCTCATTATAGGCAAGCTTAGGTATAATCTACTTAGGAAATGAAAAAAATAAAGTCGAGCTTGCTTCGAAACAGCTTATGGATACTGGCGTTGGTTTTCTTCGGAATTGTCCTGTATGCCAGCCGGGAACAGCTGTCTGAGACCCGCGAGCTCCTGGCCAACATCAGCCTGCGGGGGGCGCTGCTGCTGCCGCTAATCCAGCTGGCCAGTTATTTTTTCATCAGCGGCTACTATCGGAGCGCCATCGCGTTGTTCGGCAAGCGTTTAGGCGTGGCCCGGACCTACGGCTCGACCATTGCCCTTAATTTTGTCAATCAAGTCTTGCCGTCCGGCGGTGCCTCAGGCACGACTTATATGATTTATGCTTTCAAGGATGCCGCCAAACCCGGCCAGCTGACGCTTATCCAACTGGGCCGGTATCTGTTTGGTTTTATCACTTACGTGCCGTTGCTGATTACGGCTTTTATCTGGCTGATGGCTAGCGGCGACCTCAATCGCCAATTGGAAATAGCGCTGGGCGGCCTGACGCTGGCGGCTCTGCCCGGCACCATCCTTATCCTGGCGGCGGTTCGCAACCAAACCCTGGTAGATACCGTGGTAATCAAACTCATCGGGGCGGCTAATCGGGCGGTACGGTTCTTTACCCGCCGCCCATTGGGCCCGCTCAAAGTTGACAAAGACCGAGGGTTTTTAAAAGAGTTCAATAGCGGAGTCGAGTTTTTGCGCCAGCAGAAGGGGCATTTGCTGGTGCCTTATCTATATATGCAAATCAGCACATTGCTGGAAGTCACGCTGGTCAATACGGCTTTCGGGGTGTTGGGGGCGGAGGTCCATCCGGCGGCGATATTAGTAGCCTTTACGGCCGCTAACATCGCCGGCGCCATCTCCATCATTCCCGGCGACGTCGGCGTGCACGAGCTGGCGGTCATCACAACCCTAAGCTATATAGGCGTGGAGCCCGGCACGGCCATCGCCGGGGCCTTGCTGTATAGGGTGTTCAACAAGCTGATTGTCATGGCCGTAGGCTTCTTTTGCTACCTCCGCATGATAAAACCATTGGTAGACAATGCTAAATCAAGTCCTTGAAGTCAGCGACTTCGTAGCGCTGGTCAACCAGACGCTGGATTACGCTTACCCGGAAGTAATGATTGAGGGCGAGGTCAGCGGTTTCAGCCTCAACCAGGATAAGTTCGTGTTTTTTGACCTCAAAGACAGCTCGGCCAGCGTAGGCTGTTTCATGATGGTATTCCAGCTCAAAGTCCCGCTGGAGGACGGTATGCGCGTTAGGATAACGGCCCAGCCCAAGCTGACCAATAAAGGCCGCTTCAGCTTGACGGTCCGGCAGGTGGTACCGGTGGGCGAAGGTGGCTTAAAACGGGCATTTGAACTTCTACGGGCTAAGCTGGATAGGGAGGGCTTGTTCGCGCCCGAGCGCAAGCGGCCTTTGCCGCCGGTTCCCGACGCCATCGGGCTGATCAGTTCGGAGTCGGCGGCTGGCGCCAAGGATTTTTTGACTATTTTAGGCCGGCGCTGGGGCGGGGTGGAAGTCAAATTCGCCCGCGTCCAGGTCCAGGGCGAGTCAGCGCCGGACCAAATCGTCAAAGCCGTTGATTATTTTAACCAGCTGGCCCGGCCGGTGGACGTTCTGGCCATCGTCCGCGGCGGCGGGTCATTGGAAGATTTATGGGCTTTTAATACCGAACCGGTGGCCCGGGCCATCGCCGCCAGCCGAAGTCCGGTCATAACCGGTATCGGCCACCAGGACGACGTTACGCTGGCCGATTTAGCGGCCGACGTCCGGGCCGCCACGCCGACCGACGCCGCCGCGCTGGTCGTGCCCGATCGCCGGCAAATCTTATCCCAGCTAGAATCCGCTCGCGGACAGCTGGCCCGCCATATCCAGCATCTTATCGTCGGCCGCCGCGACCGCTACTTAGCGGAACTCAGAGATGGGATGAATCGGGTACTATCGTCATTTGAACAAAATCTCAGCGGTTATCGGCGCTCGCTCATGGCCTACGACCCGGAAGCGGCGCTGAGGCGCGGTTACAGCGTGCTTAGTAAGAACGGGCGGGTAATGACCAGTGTCCGCGGCCTAAAAGCGGGTGATACAATTAAAGCCAAGCTTAGCGACGGCCAATTAACGGGGGAGGTAACCAGTGTCCACAGCCAAAACTGACGCGGCCAAACTGCTCAAGGAAATCGAGGATATTCTGGACTGGTTCGAATCCGGAGAAGTTGACTTGGACAAAGCCCTCAAACAGTATCAGGCCGGGCTGACCAGTATCAGCCAGCTTACCCAGTTTCTAAAGGATGCCAAAGTCCAGGTGGCCAAAATCAATAAGAAGTTCGACTAGCCGGGCGCGATGTGGTGGCTGCTGCTGATTCCCGGATTGTTCGCGCTTAGTCTGATTTTTGGCGCGCCCTACGTGCCGACCCATAAATCGGCCATTGACCAAGCCATCAAGCTGATTGGTTTAAAACCCGGACAACTCTTGCTTGAGCTGGGAGCGGGGGACGGCCGGGTGGCGCTGGCGGCCGCCAAACAAGGGCTGAGGGTCGAGGGCTTCGAAGCCAACCCGCTATTTTGGCTGATTGCAAAAGTCCGCACCTGGCGGTACCGCCGGCTGGTGCGCTTAAGGCTGGCGGATTTCAAAAGCGCGGCTTGGCCCAAGGACGCCGCCGCCATCTACGTCTTTGCCGATAAGTTCATCATGAATTATCTGGCCCGGCGGCTTGGTCGTTGGCCCCGGCCGATTCGGCTTGTCAGCTACGGTTTTGCCTTGCCGGGCACCGAGCCGGCCAAGCAAGTGGGGGCGCTGTGGCGCTACGACCTAAATCCTTAAAATCTCGCGCACGATGCGCGAACTGTGTTTGCTTCCTCAGTTTTGCCTGATGTTCGATAAATTGTTTAAGACAAATAATTAATAAAGGCGGATTTACTCCGGCTTTATTAATACCTATTGAGGGGGTGATACCGCCGGTAAAACCGGCGCTAAGAGGGGGAAATCATCCCCCTCTTAAAGCGGAGCGGAATCCCTAATTCCGCGAGCGATTTGTGCTAGCATAAGGGCAATGAAAAATCGCGGTATCGTAAATCCTATCGTGGTACCTATGGTGATGCTGGCCGTCTTGGTGTTGGTTTTAGGCTTTACCACCTTCAAATACTATAACGACTACACTAAGCAAAAGACCGAGGTCGAGGCTATCACCGCCGCCGCGGTGGAATCGGCCACCAGCCGGCTAAGGGATGAGCTCAACGCCCAGCACGAGATTGAACTTAAGAGTCCGTATGAGGTTTACGCCGCTTCAGCCGAGTTTAATACCATCGCCGTCACTTATCCCCGCAGTTGGAGCTCGTACGTGATTGCCAAACCGGGCGGCAATTTACAGTTGGACGGGTATTTCCATCCCGGCACGGTGCCAGACGTCAGGGGCGATGACAATAAAGCTCTGCGCTTTACCCTGGAACGCGTCAATTACGCCGATGAAGTCGAAGACTATCAAAGAGACGTGGAAAAAGGCGAGGTTAAGGCCGCCGCCATCACGGTCAATGGCGCCAAGGGCGTGCGCTTAACCGGCGCTATCGAAAAAGATATCAACGGCATCCTGGTCATCCTGCCGATTAGAGACAAAACCCTTAAAATCTGGACCCAGAGCCAGGCCTACGCCGATGATTTCAATGACATCATCATCGCCAAACTCGACTTCGAGAAATAACGCTTAATTGTTAAGAGGGAGAACATTTCCCCCTTAGACTTCGCCGTCTAAAGACGGCTCGTGATTCCCCTCTGAAGTAGTATCTATAAAGGCCGGAGTAAATCCGTCTTTATAGATTGTTTAATTACAGCTAGAAAGATAGATAATCAATGAAATCGACAATTCATTTGCGATTTTGTTGATACCGATTGAGGGAGAGATACCTGAGCCGCCAGCCGGCGGTGAAGCTAAGAGGGTGAGAAAGGCCAGCGGCCTTTTGCAAGGCCGGAAGTGCGGCGGCACTGAGGCGGGCCCGACCAATTTGCCAGCAGGCAATTATGGGTGGGAAATCATCCTTCTCTTAATACCTATCAGGCAGATAACGCTTAACCTCGCTCCGCGTCCGGTCTCGGTGCTAAAATAAGGCCATGACGGAGGGTAGACAAGCCGACAAATGGCCGATGGAACTGGTGTCCGCCGCCGCCCACGATTTAAAGACGCCGCTGGTCTTTATTAAGAGCGCCGCCGCCCAGCTGCATCTGGGTAGTCTGCCCCCGGACCAGCAAGTCCGCCAGCTGGTTAGAATCGAGCAGTCAGCCGGCCGTCTGCTGACGCTGATTGATTCTTTAATCGGCAGTACCCAAGCCGACCAAAGACAACTTATGCTGGAGCCGGTTCAAGCCGAGCAGGTTATTTATCAGGCGTTAGAAGATATAGCGCCTTACGCCCAAGAGTTGGGTTTTAACTTTAATGTCCGTCTCAGCCGCCACCTGCCGTCCATACTTAGCCACCGCCTGGCTCTGAGACGAGTATTGTTCAACTTGCTTGATAACGCCATCAAATACACCCAGGACAACAGCCGGGACATAGATATCCGGGCCCGCCGGGACCGCGATAAAGTCCGGATTACCGTGCGTGATTACGGCGTAGGGGTGCGCCGCTCCGATTTGGAACAAATCTGGCGCTTGTTTGGCCGAGCGGCCGAGCCCGCCACCACCGTACCGGGCAGCAGCGGCTTGGGACTGTATATCGCGTCCAGTTTGAGCCGTAACTTATCGGCCGAGCTGGACCTTAAAACCTTAAGCCGCGGTACGTCTTTTTTTCTTCGTCTGCCGGTGGCCAGCCAGCTAAGTTTGTTTTGATGCCAGCTCATATCCTGCTAGTCGAGGACGATTTATTTTTACGCGAACTCTACGCCCAGGCGTTGGAATCATCCGGCTTCAAGGTTACGGCCGTGGCCGATGCTCAAGCCGCCCTGGACGCGTTGGACAGCCGGCCCGCCGACGCTATCGTGCTGGATGTATTTCTGCCGGTTAACAACGCCTTTGCCGTCATCCAACAGCTTCAGTCCTACGGCGACTGGCAGGCACTGCCGGTCATTCTTATCAGCTCGCATCGTTTGACCCGCCAGCAATTGCCGGCCAAACTCAAGCGCCAGCTGTCGGTAGTGGATTTTCTTTACAAACCGGACATCCTGCCGGACGGCGTGGTCAGTTCGGTCAAAGCGGCTCTACAGTGAACCGTATCCGCACCCGGGGCATAGTCCTGCGGCGCGTCAACTACGGCGAGGCGGACAGGGTAGTAACTTTCTTAACGGCCGATTACGGCCAAGTCTCGGCTATGGCCAAAGGTGTGCGCAAACAGGGCAGCAAGCTGGCCGGCGCCATCGAGCTGTTCTCGGAATCGGACGTGTCGTTTATCAAAGGCAAAGGGGAGCTTGACCATCTGATATCCAGCCGGATGATGAAGCATTTTGGCCATATCGTGTCCGACTATGAGCGCATAACGCTGGCTTATGAAGTAGTCAGACAAATCCACAAAGCCGCCCGCCAGTTCACCGAAGCCCGCCTGTATGAATTACTGCGCTCAGCCTTGGCGGAACTGGACGATTTGGATACGCCGCTTAGCTTGGTTAACGCCTGGTATAAACTAAATTTGCTGGCCATTTTAGGCCAACAGCCCAACCTCACCCACGATTCGTCCAATCAGCGCCTGAAAGAGGGTACAAGCTACACGCTATTGCCGGATGACGGCGCCTTCAAGGCCGATAAACATGGCAACGTCACTACCGCCCATATCAAAGCCTGGCGGGTACTGCTGACCACGCCGCCCCAAAAAGCCCGGACTATTGGCGGTTTGCCCCAAGCCATAGACGACAGCCTGCCCACGCTGGAGAATCTATTCGAATATCAGTTTAGTTAGCGCAAGCCGTAGAGCCGCTTATGCTCGCAAAACGGTCGGGGATGGGATTAAATCAAACCTGATGGAAAACCGGGCCGAACTGCCGCCGGAGCGGAAGGTGTCTCCCGCCAACTACCAGCTGGCCAATGATTTAATCGTCTTTATCGGCAGGGACCTAAAACCGTCGGCTCGCCAACCATTCGTAACCATTGAGAACCGGCCTCATTTGCTGGTGTCGCATTATCCGCCGGAGAAGGTCAAAGACCCGTCCCGTTCGTTCCAAACCAAGTGGCTGCAGACCCTGCCGCCTAATACCGAACGCAACCCGGCGAAGATTCGCCGGGCCAGAGTAATATATCTTTGGGAGGAGGGAGCCGATCGGATCATGGTTGACGTAATCGGCAGTTATTCATCCCGGCTCATAGAGTTCAGCTTTATACCGACTGAAGATTCAAAGTTTGAGCTGGAGGCCAGGCAATGGTACGAGGGGAAGCCAAGTCCGCTGGGCGGCGACCACCACGCCCTGCTGGCGGAAGTTTTCAACTGTCTGCGCGACGAGTTGGGTAAGACCAGCCAGTGGGACGGATATCAGACGCCTCGGACCGAGTCCGTCTGATGTCTCAATATTGACAATCTAGCAACATTGTGCTAATGTTAAACTTGTTAATAAATCAAAACAAAGCATATGTCAGAACACTTACAGTCTAAAGGCCAATCGCAATTGAGAAAAGAATTGCTCGAATCCGACCGACGCACCAACGTCGTGCAAGGCGCGTACTCCGGCAACACGCGAGAACTGGATGACGGTGGAAAGTATATGTTGCCAGCGGAAGCTGAACATGGCTCTGGAAACAAAGCCAATGCCGCCGCGAGGTTCATCAACCAGGAAATAGTTAAAAGAGGAGAACAATAACATGTCAGAACAACTTCAATCCAGCGACGAATTCCAACTGCCGCCAGTAACGGAAGAAGCCGATCCCCAGCTGAGCCGCAGGCTGGATAACTATCCCGAAGCCCGCCAGGCGGAAATAGACAAGGAATTTGCCAAAGACGACAGTCCTGAAAGCAAACCCGACGCCGCCTAAAAAGACCGCTAACCAAAACAAACAGGACCTACCACCATGTCAGAACAAGAATTAAATGATAAAATAGCCCGGTTTCTGGACTCTAAAGCCTCCAGGATGCTGGAGTAGGAGATAACCCATGAATAAGCCTGAATCCGCCGCCGACCGATATCGTACGAATTCAAACGAGTCGTCTTTGGACTTTGCCAATGGCGCGTCATTTTGGAAGGAGCTCTGGAAAGAGGCTAAAGCCAATTGGCAGACGCTTTCAATCGAAAAGAAAGTCGGTCTAACCGCTGTTAGTTTGGCCATAGCCGGCGTGACCGCCCTGGGCGGTAAAAACGCCGAAGACATACAACCGGAGGTCGGTTCCGCGATATCGCTGGTAACAGGCGCCGATGGCAATGTACGCTATGTCGACCCGGTTTACGGCCCGGAGGCTCCTTTGCCAGGAGCTGAGCCCCAAATTGTGGCCAAGAACCCGGCCATCCCCGGCAATGACGGCGCCGCCGCTACCAATATCGAGCGCGAATCTAAGCCGTAAGGGGGGACTAAAGCCATGCGCGACCAGGAACTGGAATTTTGGAAAACCGTCGAGAGCAAATATCAAACCGAGCACATTAAGAATTTATCCGACTCTATCCCTATGATTCTCGAGCTGGAACGGTTCAAACGCGGGAAAATCAACTACCCGCTTAAGATAGAATATGCCACGACTGACATGTCGGCCCATAATGACTCCAATCTGTATGAGGCAGGTTCAAAAGAGCCCAGAAAATTTACAATAATTTTTGACCCGCATGATTTCAAAAGAGACTCTGTTATCAATGTTGAAGTCATTGAACGGCTCGGTCCCGGACAGAAAGATTTAGGTAGTAACCTGTCAGTACTTTACGACAAGAAGCAGAAGAAGCTGGGAGCCATGGTAGCCGAAGGCGACTTTGGCCTTCAGGAGTATGACGATTTGCTGGCCAGTTACTTTGAAAGCCTGCAGGCGGAACTGCATAGCGACTTTCCTCCCGCCGATTAAGCGGCCCGGGAGATTGGCTGGCCTTGAACATCCTTCAGACATAACCGATACTATTAGGCGATGACGCATCGCCTTTTTTCATTTATCAACTTTCAGTTCTCATTTAGCGGGATACTAAATGTCCGACAGTAAACCATCGTTGGATACTATGGTCAGTCTGGCCAAGCGCCGCGGTTTTGTTTGGCCGGCTTCGGAAATATACGGCGGCCTGGCCGGCTTTTATGATTATGGTCCTTACGGCGCGCAAATGGCCCGCAATATCAAAGATGCCTGGTGGGACGCTTTTGTACGCTCGGTGCCCAACATCCACGGCTTGGACAGCGCCATCATCCAAAATCCTAAATTGTGGGAAGCTTCCGGCCACGTAGCCAGCTTTAACGACCCGATGGTGGAATGTTCCAACTGCCGCGCCCGGTTCCGCCAGGACCAAATAGACGCGTCTCAACCTTGCGAGAATTGCCAGGCCAAAGGCAGTTTGGGCGGGGCCAAGACCTTCAATATGATGTTCAAGACCAGCGTCGGACCGGTGGAAGGGGACGATTCTACGGCTTATCTGCGGCCGGAGACGGCCGGCGCCATCTTTGCCGACTTTGATTTGGTGCAAGCCACCACCCGGTCTAAAATTCCGTTCGGCATCGCCCAAATCGGCAGAGCCTTTAGAAATGAAATAAGTCCGCGCGAGTTCTTATTCCGCCTAAGAGAGTTCGAACAGATGGAATTTGAATACTTCGTCCGCCCCGAGCACGCCGAGCAAGAACTAAGCAACACCAAACAGATTTGCTGGGATTGGCTTAAAACCATCGGCCTCAAGGAAGAGAACCTTAGCTGGTACCAGCACGGCGAGGATGAACGGGCCCATTATGCCGCCGACAGCTGGGATATCAATTACAAGTATCCGTTTGGCGAGAGAGAATTGTGGGGGATTGCCAACCGCACGGACTTTGATTTGAAGGCCCATTCGGCCGCTTCGGGCAAGGAGCTGAGTTACTTTGATTCGGAAACCAACACGCACTTCGTGCCTTACGTCATCGAGCCGTCACTGGGCGTGGACAGGCTGTTTTTAGCTCTTCTGCACTCGGCTTACCACGAGGAAGAGGTAAAAGGAGAGAAGCGGGTGGTGCTCAAACTGGCGCCGGGCATATCGCCGGTGGACGTGGCGGTCTTGCCGCTGTCCAACAAGCCTGAGCTCATCAAGCTGTCCCACGAGGTGTATGGCAAAGTTACGGCTGAGACCGACTTCACGGTGGAATACGACGAGACCCAAAGCATCGGCAAGCGCTACCGCCGCCAAGATGAAATCGGCACGCCCAAATGCGTGACCATCGACTTTGAATCTCTAAAGGACAAAGCCGTCACTGTGCGCGACCGCGACAGCATGGAGCAACAGCGGGTGCCGATAGATAAACTGGCGGAAAAATTGGGATGAGCGAGCAGAACGACTACCACAGGCAGGGAGCTTGGATTGAGCTGGAGCCGGGCGTGAAGAAATTCGGCCGACACGTTGACCAGTTGGACCGGCACGCCGCTTGGATAGAGCCGCCTCAAGATAATATCGAGACTTTTGTCGATGAGGTCCCGACTGCGCATGAGAGGTTAGAGGCCATGATGGTTAGGTTGAAAGGAGAAGAAGTGAGTACTGGAGAAGATATATGAGCCAAGTTATCAAAAAAAAGGCCTGGCCGGAATTATTCGAGGCGGTGGTTTCTGGCGGCAAGACTTTTGACCTGCGCCTAGCAGATTTTGCCGTCCAGCCGGGCGACACGCTGAAACTACGCGAATGGGACCCCGAAACCAAAGCCTACACCGGCCGAGAGGTCAGTAAGACCGTAGGTTATGTTAGTAAGGTTAAGGATTTAGAGCCGATGTACGACCAAGCCGATATCGATAAATACGGGTTTCAAGTCATTTCGCTAAAGTAAGAGGGAGAGCATCTCACCCTTAGACTCCCCGCCTTATATACCTATTTTCCGCTTTTGCTTGATGGGCTTTATTGGTTGATAATAGAATAAACAAAGGGGTCCTAATGGAAACTACACCCGAGCCAGCGCAACCTGAAGATAAAAGCTTCAAAGAGCGGACCGCTATAGCGCGCGAGCGGCTGGCCAACCAACACGAACTTCGAACCGCGATTGGCCGGGTATTATTGCTCCAGCAAACCGCGGCCTTCTTAGATGATGAAGCTCATGCGGCCGGAGCCGATTTGGAGAGGCTATGGGCCAAGTGGCGAGCCGGCCAGGACTACCAGCTGGAAGTGAAAAATTTACCGCCAGACACATATGTTGTCAGTGCGTCGAGCGACCGTATTATCGATGATGCCGTCACCGAGTTCACCGCCGACGATATCCGGGCAGGCGGGCGGCAGGGGATAGACCTTATTAATGGCGGTAATGGTACCCGGGTAAGAATTGAACTCTCGAGTAACATTGACCTTAAACTGGTACTTGACGACGCCGCGGAAGTACCGGAATAATCCACCAGGCTTAAAGTCCGGTTGAATATTTGACAAGCCGGCGTAAAATAAAACTCAAGCTTCTGTAAATTTAAAGAGAACAAAAATATGACGGAAAGATTGCCCGATTCTTTTGTTGAGCGTGATGATTCAGCGTGGATTGAAAGAAGCAAAATAGGAAAAAACTTCGTTAAAGAATTGCAGCTCCTTATGGTTGTGGCCCAAGTGGCCCGCGAAGACGGGGAAGACCGGGAACAGGTTAAAATCAAGGAAAGCGCGGCCCTACGCTACGCCGAGGAGCATTGGCCTATCGATTTGTCTATCAGGATAAAAAAGCTGGAGGGAGCGGAAATCTTTGACCTTAATCGCAATCGAATCAGCGAGGAACCAGTGGTGTTTCATGCCCATCGACTAGCTGGGATGGATAAAAACGCCTTCCGCTTTATCAACGATGAAACCGGCGAATCAATCGTCATCGAGGATTCGCTTTATTCGGTATTTAGCGCCCATGAACGTGAATTCGAATCAGAAGTTTAATAACGCTTGCGCTTGGCTAATTTAGCCTCGGTAAGCTATATTACATTTTGTATGCCAGAGAAACAGATACACATCCCCGAGAAAGGGCCCAAACGACAGGTCAGCATAGTGGATGCCGCCAAGGGACTGCAACGGGTGATTGATACAGCCGGCCACGACCCGCTGTTACAACAAGAATGCCTGAATCAATCTTTAGCTGAAATAGAGAAAATTGAGACAAATGAGGAATGGTGTTGGCCGAGGTTAATAATGCATACTTACAAGGCTTATGTCCTCAATCCGAACTGGGAAGAACATGCTCTCGATCGTCCAGAGAGACAGTTGGGGGAACTTTGGCTAAGAGCTGATTACAATGGCATAGCCCACTTTGAAACCATTGGAAAGACGGTTCTTAATTCTCTCTGTGTCGACGTCGGCAACGTCAAGGTGTTTAAAAACCTTGATTCCAACAGCCAAGATGAAAAAGAGGCGGTCGGTCCGTCGCTGGTAATACCTGTAAAGTCGGTCAGGACGGTATTAGCCGCCTAAAAGTTGAGGCTATGGCGCCGGTCAAAAATTATCAAAATTGTAATTAGTGATTTGAGAGGAGATTGGCGGGAGAGAGCCGGCCCTTTGCCGTGGGGTAGGGCTGGGAGGCTTAGGGCCGGCTCTCAAAGTCATTTAGGCAGGGGGCTGGTACTTGGCAGGTGGACGTCCAGACCTTGACGGTCACTGGTTACAGCGGGTTGAACGGCGATTTGCCGCCTTTATAACCGCCGTCTGTCATACCGTAATCACGCAATGTCTTCTGAGCAGAGGCTGCTAGCGAGCAGAGCAGGGCGATAACCGCCGCCACCCTCAGCACGTACAGCCATCCCGCCAGACCCAGCGATTGGCCGGGTATGAACAGAGCCACAATCGCCCCCGCCAAACCTATCAGCATGACGACGGCAAAGACCCCGCGAAATACCAACCAAAAATACCGCCAGGCCGCAAATTCCTTGTACCGGTTCTTCATAGTGGCTTCTCCTCTCAAAGGTCGCCTCCGCCGGACGGGCGAACGGGGAGCCGTTCACGTTTTTAAGCCCAAGGGAGATTAGCCATATTATAACATCAAACCATCCGGCCGGCTTGATTGAGGTCGTCCGGATAAGCTAAACAAGGTACAATATATTAAATGGCAAACAACTACGCATTTATTGACGGGCAGAATTTGAACGCCGGCGTTAAAGCCTTGGGCTGGAAACTGGACCATCGCAAGTTCCGCGAGTATTTGGAAAAAGAATTCGGTGTCAGCCGGGCTTATATGTTCATCGGTTTCATGGAAGAGCATCAGGATTTATATAGCGCGCTTCAGGATTCCGGATTCATCTTGGTCTTCAAGCCGCTGGTCAGACATGCCGATATGGAAATCAAAGGCAACGTGGATGCCGATTTGGTCTTGCAGGCCATGATTGACGTCGAGCGTTACGATCAAGCCGTGATAGTCAGCGGCGATGGCGATTTTGCCGGCCTCATCCGGCACTTAGCCGGGGCTAAGAAACTGCGCCAGGTTATCATACCCAACCGCGACCGCTACTCCAGCCTGTTTGACCGCTTGGACCAGTTTGACACCAAGCATGTGACCTACATGAACGAACTGCGCGGCCAGCTGGCCTATAAAGACCGCGGCCGGAAAACCAACTTTAACGCCCTAAGCGGTAGCGACAACCAAACCAAGAAAAGATAGCTTCGGCTATAATAGCTCCAGCGTGGATATAACCAAACTATCGACTATTAAATATTGGGGCGCCTCGACCTCAGCCCATCAGGTGGAAGGCCGCAACCACAACCAATGGAGCGTGTGGGAGCTGGCCCATGCCCGCCAGCTGGCGTCCAGCGCGGAGTCCAAACTGGCCGGTTGGCTGCCCCAGTGGGAACAGTTCAAAGCAGAAGCCGCCCAGCCGGCTAATTATGTCTCCGGTCTAGCTGTCGACCACTACAACCGCTACGAAACCGACTTTGATATCGCCCAAGAGTTGAACCTAAACGCCTTTAGGTTGTCCATCGAGTGGTCGCGGGTGGAGCCCAAGGCCGGCAAATGGGATGAGCGCGAGATAGAGCATTACCGGCAGGTCTTGCAGGCTCTGCACCGGCGCGGCTTGACGCCGTTCGTTTGTTTGTGGCATTGGACGGTTCCGGTCTGGTTCGATGAAATGGGCGGGTTTACCCAAAAAGCCAACGTGGCTCATTTTGTCAGATTCGCCGAAAAAATGGCGGTTGAACTGGGAGAATACATGAGCTACTTGATTATCCTCAACGAACCCAACACTTATATCGGCCAGAGTTACCACCTGGGCGAATGGCCGCCCAACCAGCGTTCATTGCGGCAAGCCATTAAAGTTTATAACAATCTGATGCGCGCCCAGCGCGCAGTTTATCAGTCGCTCAGGCCGATAAACAAACGATTTAAAATGGGCATTGCCCAAAATACCGCCTACTCTTATTTGGGCGACGACACCCGGCGCAGCCGTACAGCCAAGCGGCTTAGAGATTTAATCTGGAACAAGTGGTTCTTTAACCGGACGGAAAAGTATCACGACTTCATCGGTGTCAATTTCTACCACAGCGGCCGGTTGATAAAAGGTCGGGTAAACAACCAGAACCGGCGCCAGAGCGACCTAGGCTGGAACATGGAACCGGGCAATATAGAGCACGTTCTGAAAGATATGTACGCTGAATATGGCAAACCACTCATCGTGACCGAGAACGGTCTGGCCGACGCGGCCGACGAATCGCGCCAGTGGTGGCTGGAAGAGACGCTAAAAGGTCTGTCCAAGGCCGTGGCGGCCGGCGTGCCGGTGGACGGCTATCTGCACTGGAGTTTGATTGACAACTTTGAATGGGCTTACGGATTTTGGCCGCGTTTCGGATTAGTTGAAGTGGACAGGAGCGATAAAAAACTACCGCGCGCCATCCGCCCCAGCGCCAAATGGTGGGCGGGGGAGTTAAAGAAGATACGAGTCAATGCACAGAAGCAAAGTGAGTGAATTCATAGAGAATAAGTTCCAAGGGCATGACATCGAAGTTTTGGGCGGAGGCCACCATTCGCAGGCTTATAAATTTGAGACTGAGGATAATACCCTTGTTCTTAGGATTAGCCCTAAGAAAGACCATTTCTTGCGAGATAAATTTATTGCTGATCGTTGGCCCGATTTGCTAGTTCCAAAAGTCGTTGAGACAAGTCGGTTTGAAGGCGGGGGATACTATGCGGTATCCGAATATGTAGAGGGCAATGTATTGGCCAGCGGCTGGGAATTCAACCCTGAGTTAAACCCGAAAGACGTAAAGGACTCCTTCGTTGAGGCCCTGGTTAATATTGCCAAAACCGATGTCAGCTCAACTTCAGGCTATGGCAAAATACTTGATGACGGGCGAGGGGAGTTCGATAGTTGGCAAGACTTTCTAATGGCCGTGTTTGAAAGTGGTACAGGGGCAAATATAAAAATTAAACGGCAGGTTGAAGAAGGCCTGTATGATAGCAAACTGCTCGAGCAGGCTGAGGCGGCTACAAGGAAATTACTGGCAGATACTTCGACCTATGAAACCAAGCATCTGCTACATGGCGACTTCCAGCCGCATAATGTCATAGTAAAAGAGAAGGATGTAGTTGCTGTACTGGACTGGGGAAACGCCAAGTATGGTGATTTTGCCTACGATATTATGTGGTGTGTTATGCATGGTCCGGAGGTGGCAAGCCTAAAGGAAATAAAAAGCACTTACAAGCGGTCGGGATTGGATACTACAGAGATTCATACCAGACTTAAACTGGCAGAAATTTCCATATTAATTTCCTGGGCTATGTTCTCGAATGAAATAGGCAATTATGATAATGCAAAATCCGACCAGGCAAGACTAAACGATTTGCTTGCTTCATGACTGCCGAGGATGTGAAACGAGCGCTTAGGGAAGTTTCCGACCCGGAAAAAGCCAAGAACAATGCCTGGTTTTTTAAGAGCGGACCGGGCGAATACGGGGAAGGGGATAAGTTCATCGGCGCGACGGTGCCTAATCAGCGGAAAGTAGCCAAAAAGTTCAAAGAGCTACCTTTAAATGAAATTACTAAACTTATCCGAAGCCCGGTGCATGAGCATCGTTTAACAGGGGTGTTCATTCTGGTCGGACGGTTTGGAAGCTCGGTTTCGGAAGGCGAGAGACAGGAAATATACGAAACCTACATGGACCTGTTAAACGACGGGCATGTAAATAACTGGGATATCGTCGACTCCAGCGCCCACCAGATTATAGGCGGTTGGCTGGAGGACAAGAACCGGGGAGTTTTGGTCGAACTGGCCGGAAGCGGCAAACTCTGGAACCAGCGGGTGGCCATTATGGCCACTTATAGCTTTATCAAACAGGAAGATTTTACCGATACCTTGCTGATTTGTGAACTGCTGCTGGACCACCCGCACGACTTGATCCATAAGGCCGTGGGCTGGATGCTGAGAGAAATCGGCAACCGGGATAGGGCGGTGGCGGAAGGGTTCTTAGCCAGGCACTACAAATACATGCCGCGGACCATGCTGAGATACGCTATCGAAAAGTTCCCGTCCGAACTGAGACAGGCCTATTTAAGCGGTTTGATGTAGATTTGCCGGAGCTGTCTTTTAGAAAACTTCCGTTTGGTAGTGCTGGGTTTGCTCGATAAACGCGTGTTTGCCCAGCAGTACGTCCAGTTCCAAATCAAAACTTAAAAAGCGCGGTTCCAGCCGCTGGCCCTCGCGGGCGCTAAACCAAGCGTTGCGCCCGCCCTCGAACTTCTCTAACAATTTGCCTTTGGGGTTTTGACAGCGCATGACGAAGAACACTTTGTCTTCTTGGGGAATGGGATTGTCGTCGAGCCGGGCGTGCTCGTGATAGATACCAGCATAGGAGATATCGGCGGTGAGGCGGGTCTCCTCGTAAAGCTCGCGGGCCGCCGCTTCAAGCAGGGTCTCGCCCCAGCGGATTTTACCGCCCGGAATGCCCCAAAAACCGTACCAAGGGTTTTTCAGCCGTTCTTGGAACAGATACTGGGTTTGGTTACCCCTGATTTGGCGCTCTATTCCCAGCAGTACCGCCAGTTTAGGCTGGCGCTCGATGGTGTTTTGGTCGGTATCCAGCCGGTTGGCGTATTCCTTGCCGGACGGGGTCAGTTGATAGCGGCCCCGTTTAATCTTATTGACCAAGCCAAGTTCGGCTAATCGGCTGATATGGAAATTGAAGTGGTCGCTAGTTAGTCCGGTGGGCTGGCGCAGGGCGGTATATCCGGCGGCCGGGTGGAATAACAGCTCGCGTAAAATGTGGGTTTGGGCCGGATGAAGTTTTATCTCGTGGGCCATGACGGTCTCCTTGATATTTAGCCCAAGCATACCCAGTCGCCTGGCTAAAATCTAGTAAAGCCGGCTTCAGCGACCTAGGCTAAACTTAAGCTTAAATAGTGTCAAAACGCTGGTTGACTCCGCTACATATAGCAGTTTGTGGATAAGACTCGGTTATTCTCTGGCGATTGGCCAAAAAAAGAGTTGCAAGTGGGTAAGAGTGGGTAGTAAACTGTTGCCAGTGGGTCCCCGTGGGTAATCCACGACCAGGGAAAACCAAAACCACGTACATCAAAAACAAAAACAATCTCTCAACCACTAAGCTTATGGACTATTTCGAACGCAAACTCGACGACAAGCGCCGGCTGACCATACCAGCCGAGCTTAGAGACGAATTTGCCAGCGGTGTCGTGCTGACCCGCGGTTTCAATAGATACCTCCATATGTATCCCAAGGATGTTTGGGACGAGCAGGTTGAACCTAAGCTGAAAGGCGATATCTTAAGCGAGCAAGTCGGTGATTTGAACGTCCGATTCCGGACGGGCAAGACCGACAGTCCGCTGGATAAGAAACAGGGCCGGGTAGCCATAGAAAACCACTTATTGGATTACGCCGGGATTGATAAAGATGTAACCGCCGTTCGAGCTGGTCTATATTGGCGCCTCTTGGCTCCGCTAAAGCCCGAACTTAAGCACTTTAATAAACAGTAGATAGCCCTCAGGCTAGGCCGTTTGGAAAAAACCAAGTCCTGGCTCGTTAACTTCAAGGCTAACTATTCAGCAGTCAGCAGGTGGCAACTAAGGGCACCACCTTTAAAAACCCTCGTACTTTACTCACAACAAAACACCTCCCAAAACTCCACCTCACACATAAGTCTCTTAAAAAGACGCTATGGATCTTTTTGCAAGATTTCTTTTAGAACTCTTGCACCACAACAACTCCATTAGCAACAAAAACAAAAATTGAACAAAAACCAAAATGTTGACTGCTGGTTAGGTGGCTTTGAAAAACAAAAAATTGCACCATCACAACAACCACCAACACATACCAGTACTGTTTGAGGACACCGTCCGTTTGCTGGACCCGAGAGCGGGGGAATCATACCTCGACTTGACGGCCGGCTACGGCGGGCACGCCCAAGCCATATTGGATAAGACCGGGAGCCCAAGTTTAATGGTCCTCAACGATCGCGACAGCGACGCCATTAAACACTTGGCCGCGTTTAAGCGGCTGGGAGCCACTCTGATTCAGGACGATTTTTATTCAACCGTCCTTGATCTTGGCGGCCAGCGCCAATTTGATATGATTTTGGCCGACTTGGGTGTCTCGTCACCGCACTTTGACAAAGCTGATAGAGGATTCAGTTTCAGCCGTGACGGTCCGCTGGATATGCGGATGGACCAGTCTCAGGAGCTAACGGCCGCCGTTATCGTCAATGACTGGCCGGAAGCGGATTTAGCCAAGGTCATAGCCGATTTCGGCCAACAACCCCAGGCCGCGCGTCTGGCCCGGGCAATCATTCAGGCCCGCCCGATTGGGACAACCGGCCAACTGGCCGACGTCGTCCAAACGGTGCTAGGGCGCCATGGCAAACGCCATCCGGCGACCAAGACCTTCCAAGCCCTAAGGATTGCCGTCAACGACGAACTGAATCAGCTTGAAAAAAGCTTGCCGCTGATTATCGACTTGCTCGCTCCCGGCGGACGGCTGGCTGTTATCAGCTTTCATAGCCTCGAGGATAGGCTGGTCAAACGTTTCTTCAAGGACGACGCCGATAGCGGCTACGAAGCCCGGTTGAAACTGCTGACCAAGCACGCTATTCGCGGCACCGATGACGTTCACAACCCGCGCGCCCGCAGTGCAAGACTGCGAGCCGTTGTGAAAATAAAAAACCAAAAAGAAGGGGGCAGTTAACCAACATGCTCATCCAAGTGAGAAAAAGCCCTTCGCGCTCTTACCGCGTCCCAGTTAGGATAGAGTAACGAGCGGCTCGGGCCGCCAATCCGGCGTGTCACAATCCGCGCCCGGCGGCCCGGACCAGGCTTACCCAAAAATAAAAACCTTAAAACCAAAAAGTACAACTCCACCACATGCAACCATACGCACTTTCATCCCAGAACCAAGTTCTAAGACGCAACCAAAACACTACCCGCTACTCATCAGTCGCCAAAGGTTTAGGACCGATATCGCACGCTTTGTTCGTGGCCTTGATGGTGGTGATACTGGGTCTGATGTATTTGACCCAAATCACTAAAACCACGGCCTTCGGCTACCAAGTAGACGACTTAAAAAACCAGCGCTCGGCGCTGATTGAAGAGAACGAACAGCTGGAAGTCGAATCAGCCCGTTTGCAAGCTTTGGAGCGGATTCGGACCAGCGACGTAGCCCAGAGCTTAAATGATGTCGGCTCGGTCGAGTTTGCCACCGAGTAAGCGATTTCACAAAAGCAGAGCATTATAGGCCTCAAATCAATATGGCATCGTCAGTCATAACTCGAGCCAAATGGCTTTATGCCGTCTTATTCATAGTTGGCGGCGTGTTTAGCGCGCGGTTATTTTATTTGCAGGTGATTCGGGGCGATTCATACGCCGTCTCGGCCCTAAGCGAGCAACAAAGGAAGTACGAAATCCCGCCGGAACGAGGGCGGATTTACGTCCGCGAAGGCGACGGCGACCCCGTGCCGCTGGTACTGAATCAAACGCTGAAGACCCTTTACGCCGACCCGCGTTATGTCAGCGATATACCATCCACCGCCCAGGCCATCGCCAAAATCATCGGCGGCGACGTCAACGAATATCAAACCCTGCTCAGCCAGTCCGAGAGGTATTTTGTCATCCTGGCTAAAAAACTCAACGCCGCCAAAGCCGCGGCTATCGATGAGCTGAAACTAAACGGTATCGGTCTGCAAGACGCCACTTACCGGACTTATCCCGAGGGCCAGCTGGCCGCCCAGGTCCTGGGCTTCGTCAATGATGACGGTGCCGGCCAGTATGGGATAGAGCAGTTTTTGGACGCCGAACTCAAAGGCCAGCCTGGACTGCTCAAGGCCGTGACCGATGTCCGCGGGGTTCCGCTGACCGCCAGCGACGACACGGTGCTCAAAGACGCCTTAAACGGGGCTGACGTCGTTCTGACCATTGACCGTTCGGTCCAGCGCCGGGTAGAACAACTGCTAGCCGAGGGTGTCAAAGCTGCTCGCGGCAAGTCCGGCAGTGTCTTGGTCATGGATCCAACTAGCGGAGCCGTCATCGCCATGGCCAACTATCCCAGTTATAATCCGGCTAAGTTCTTCGAAGCCAAAGACCCCGGCGTTTTTCTAAACGGTGCGGCAGCCGAACCGTATGAGGTGGGGTCGGTTATCAAGCCGTTTACCATGTCCGCTGGGCTCAACGAAGACAAGGTCCAGGTCAGCGATACCTATTTTGACCCCGGCTACGTGCAGGTCGAGGACCGCAAAATCGAAAACGCCGGCTTGCCGGCCCAAGTTACCAGGACTATGACCGAAATCATCCAAAAGTCAGTCAATACCGGCGCGGTCCACGTGCTTAAGCAGTTAGGCGGCGGGGGAGAGGTCAACGAAGCCGGACGAAACACTTTATACGATTACTTTACCAACCATTACGGCTTCGGCTCAAAAACCGGTATCGAACAAGCGGCCGAGGCCGAGGGTAGTATTTTCGCGCCGTCCTCCGCCGAGGGCAACAACGTCCGCTACGCCAATATGACCTTCGGCCAAGGTATGAATTTGACCATGATCCAGGTATTGGCTGGTTACAGCGCGTTGGTCAACGGCGGAACTTATTATCAGCCTTACCTCGTCGACGCTACCGTCGAACGGATAAGCGGCCAAACTGTCACTACCCAGCCCAAAGCTTTAAGAAGCGGCGTTATCAGCCAGGAGACCTCGCGGCAGATTCGGTCCATGATGCACAAGGTAGTCGAACTGGGCGGGGGACAAATTGCCCGCCATAGCGGCTATAACATCGGCGGCAAGACCGGTACGTCCCAGAAACTGGCGGCTGACGGCACCTATAGCGATTATTTGGAAGTCGGTACGTTTCTTGGCTTTGGCGCCGGTGACACTCCGCAATACGTAGTTATGGTCAAAGTCGACGAGCCGGGTGTCGGCGGTTACGCCGGTACCGTGGCGGCCGCGCCGATATTCGCCGATATCTCCAATTGGCTGATTGATTACTACCGGATACCGCCGGTAAGGTAGAATAGGGGACTGTAAGATGTACGAACTATCCACCCTCACCGATGAACTCGTCCAAGTTTTTACTCTGGCTTTTTTAAGCCTGGTGTTGGCTACGGCCATAACTCCGCTTTATACCACGCTGGCTTATCGTTTTCAGTTTTGGAAAAAACCCCGGGATAGGGCCATCACCGGCGAGCCAGCCGCCGTTTTCAGCCGCTTGCACGCCGGCAAGCACAAACGCCGCATTCCGACTATGGCCGGGGTTATCGCCCTTATCGCCGTGGCTTTGATTACGATGAGCTTCAACTGGAGCCGGGAACAAACCTGGTTGCCGCTGGCGGCTATGGCCGGGGCCGGTATAGTCGGGCTGATAGACGACATTATCAATATCCGCGGGCTGAAGCCGGGCATCGCCGGATTGCGCTCCTCCATCAAGTTCCTGCTGATTACCCTGGTAGCGGCGGTGGGGGCCTGGTATTTTTACAATAAACTGGGTTACGACACCATCCATTTGACTGCCTTAGGGCAAATAACGGTCGGCTGGTGGCTGGTGCCGATTTTTACCTTCGTGGTGGTGGCTACGGCCAACGCCGTCAATATCTCCGACGGCCTGGACGGCCTGGCCGGCGGCTTGTTGGTGTCAGCCTTTACCGCGCTGGGCACGATTGCGTTCTTGCAAGGCAGCTACGGCCTGGCCGGATTTTGCCTAACGGTAGTCGGGGCGCTGATATCTTACGTTTGGTTTAATATTTTTCCCGCCCGATTCTTTATGGGCGATGTCGGCTCGTTCGCGCTGGGTACGGCCTTGGGCGTGGTCGCCATGCTGACCGACACCTTAATGTTACTGCCGCTCATCGGCGGCGTGTTCGTAGTCGAGGCCGGCTCCAGCCTGCTGCAGATTTTAAGCAAACGTATCCGGGGCAAGAAGATATTCATATCGGCGCCCATCCACCATCACTTTGAGGCCAGCGGCTGGCCGGAGACCAAAGTTACCATGCGTTTTTGGCTGGTTTCCCAGGTACTAGCCATCAGCGGTATCGTCCTGGCTATTATCGGGGGGCATATCTGATGATTCGGACCTCGCGCCCGGCTACTGAAGGTTACCTTAGAAAACACAAGCCCGATAACGCCTTGTTACTGGTTACCGGCCTGCTGTTGCTGTTGGGCACGGTGATGGCCTATACCATCAGCCCGGCGCTCGAGCAAAGCAGTATCTTATACCGCCAGCTCAGCCATATAGGCTTGGCGGCCGTAGCCTTCTTGATAGCCGCCAACTTGCCGATTGATTGGTGGCGAAAAATCCATATGCCGCTGTTAATTGGGTCTATCGGCGTCTCACTGCTATTGCTATTTCCGGCGATTTCGTTGGAAGTCAATGGCGCCACCCGCTGGTTGAACCTGGGTCCGCTGTCATTCCAGCCAGCCGAGCTGTTAAAATTTTCCCTGGTCATTTACTTGGCGGCCTGGCTAAGCGAGCGAATCCGGACCGGCCGGTTGAATGATCTGCGTGAGACAGTCTGGCCGCTGATTATAATCACGGCCGGCACCGGCCTGCTAATCGCCGTTCTACAAAAGGATTTGGGTACCATGGTGTCGATTGTGGGCATTATCTTGAGCATGCTGTTCGTGAGCGGTATAAAACTGGGTCTGTTCAGCCGCTATTTGGGGTCTATTTTGGCGGCGGGCGTGGCCGGTACCATGATATTTCCTCACCGGGTATCCCGACTGCTGACGTTCATTGACTCGTCACGAGACGTCGACGGCGCCAGCTATCACATCAATCAAGCCCTGATTGCCATCGGCTCGGGCGGCTGGTTCGGACGAGGCTTGGGCAAAAGTGTCCAAGTCTTCGGTTATCTGCCCGAAGCGGTCAACGACTCCATATTTGCCATCGTGGCCGAACAATTCGGCTTTGTCGGCAGTATCTTGGTTTTGTTCCTGTTCGGCGCGCTGGCCGTCCGCTTGTTGAGGCTGGTGGAGAGAGCCCCCAACGATTATATGCGGTTGATTGCGGCCGGCGTGTTCGGCTGGCTGGTATCGCACGTGCTGATTAACATCGGCGCGATGCTGGGGGTTATCCCGCTGACCGGAATCACCTTGCCGTTCCTCAGTTTAGGCGGGACCAGTCTGGTGTTTATCGCCGCCGGATTCGGTCTGGCGTTTAATATTTCACGGTACGCCAGTTTGGCGTATGCCTCAAGAGAGGAGAAAAACCGTGCGCATATGGTTGGTCGGCGGCGGGACAGCCGGGCACGTTTCGCCGCTTCTGTCAGTCGCTACCGAGCTTGAGCGCGGGCTGAAGGATACCGGTGATTCAGCCGACATCCGTCTGATTACGGACAGAGCTAAGGTGGCCCAGATGGTGCTGGCATCGACAGAAGCTTATCCGCGGCATCGCGTATTAAGCGGCAAACTGCGCCGTTATCACGGCCAGTCCTGGCTAGCCCGGCTGGTGGATGTTAAAACCTGGGCCTTGAACTTGCGCGACTTGGTATTTATGGCCATTGGCCTGGTCCAAGCGGTGGTTTTGGCACTTGTCCACCGGCCGGATATCGTGTTTATTAACGGCGGTTCGATTGGCTGGCCGGTAGCCTTAGGCGCTAGGCTCATCCGCTGTCCGTACGTAGTGCATGAATCCGACACGGTACTGGGACTGGCCAATCGTCTGATAGTCCGCCGAGCCGCCCAAGTAGCCGCGGCCTTCGATGTCAAGCTTGATAAGCTGTCCGCGGATAAAACCGTTGTCACCGGCATTCCGCTGAGACCGGAGTTTACCGGCGGTAAGCTTAGTGCGGCCGGCCGGCGGGAACTAGCCCGAGAACTGGGCCTCAACCCCGATTTGCCGGTGGTGGTAGCGGTGGGAGGCAGCCAGGGAGCCCAGCGGCTGAATAATTGGCTGATGTCCCAGGCCGGGGCTCTGCTTGATTCCACCCAGCTGTTGATGGTCAGCGGACCAGCCCATTATCAAGCTCTAACCCGGGCCAAACAACAGCTGGCGGGCCGGCTCGGCCGGCGGCTGGTCGTGCTGGGCTTTACCGACGCCATGGCTGATTTGATGCGTCTGGCTGACGTGGTAGTCAGCCGGGCAGGAGCTACAACTTTGGCCGAACTGGCGGCTATTGGCCGGCCGGCCATAATCGTTCCCAACGCCCAGTTGACCGGCGGACACCAGTTGTCAAACGCCCAATGGTTTTCGGCCAGAAATATGGTTGAGGTAGTGACTGAAGACGAGCTTAAGCGCCGACCCGAACAGTTGGCGGCCGCAATTTTGAAACTGTTGGCGGATAAAACCCGCCGCCGGCGGCTGGCCGGCAACATCAAGGAGGCCTCAGCTCCGGAATCAGCCGCTAAAGTTGCCCAATTGCTGATAAGTGCCGCTACAGCCCGGCGGGCCCGCTCGTGAGCGCCCGTCTGCGGCCCGGAACAATCAAAAAGTCGCGCTTGTTTAAATTCAAACGCTATTATCAGGCGCCAACCCCGGTCGGCGGCCACAGCCGCGAGCAGCGGCGGGAAGTGCATATCAAGCAGTCCAGCTGGCGCCGAGGATTAATCGGCGGATTGGCCGTACTGGCCGCTATTGGTCTGATTTACAGATTCGGATTAGTCCGCCAAGCCGAGGTGAGGGGAGGGCTCGACCAAGCCAGCGCCGCCGAGGTCCAGAGCCTGGCCGAACAGTATTTGCGCCAGCATTGGTACTCCCGTTTCAAACCGCTGATAAGCCCGGCTAAGCTGGCTGGTTCCATAGAGCTGGCCGACAGCCGGTTTAGCGGTACGGTAGCCACTGTCAGTTTATTGGGCGACAAATTGGTTATTGATACCCAGCTTCGCCGGCCGGCGGCCCGCTGGACGGCCTCAGGCGGCAGTAGAACCTATCTAGTCGACGATACGGGCGTAGTCTACATTGATAATGAAGCCTTGGCTTTAGCCGGCGGCTTGCCGCTGATTGAGGACGCCAGCGGTTTGGAGCTGGTCCCCGGCGAACAACTGGCCAGTACCAGTACCTTGGATTTTGTCCAATTGCTGGATGAACTGCTGTCAGCCGAAGATATCTACGTTGCCGCCGGCCGGCGGTATGTTTTAGCGGTCTCCCCCCGGGAAATCCAATTAGACGTGTCCGGCCAGCCTTACCGGGTCAAGTTTATCGCTACCCGGGGTGCCGTCGACCAAGTCAAAGAGCTATCCGCCGTTCTGGCTCATCTAAAAAAGACCGGGATTACACCCCGCAGCTATATCGACTTGAGGGTGGATGATACGGCTTATTACCGGTAAGGCCATTAACGGGGGAGGGGCTGGGCCCAGCGGCTGGAGTTGCCCCCGGTAAGGGCTGGCTCTAGAGACTGGCGGTCCAGAGAATAAAGTCATATCAATCATCCAGCTGGTGGTCTTTCCTACCCTCACAATACTGTTCTAAATTTGTTTTGTATGCAGATATTTACAGCAGTGGGAGATGGTAGCAAAACATCAGTGCATACTTATGTCAAATTACTCAAAGAGGGAACAGCAGGAGAGTTTGACTAATTAATTTAGCGACGCGTGTTGTGGAAAACATTACAGGCCAGCCGGCCTGGACGCACGGGCCGCCCTGGGTAGCTGGACTAAGCAGATATATGTAATTGGCATGCCGCGCGGAGCCAGAAGAACAGCCGAGACCGGCCGCACACAACGCCAAAGTCCCCTATAAAAGAGGTATGAGTTATCAAATACGACCTTTACTTAAATGACGCAAAATACACGTTGTGCGACTCAATAAATATATTAAGATTCAGTGTTCTTATACCGCCCTTTCCGTTTGTTTGACGACGAATCATTTTTATTCCCGCCCTGCCCGCCGGCCCGGGCCTTATCTTAATTTGATGATGGTATCTTCCGTTAAATGACCGTCGCTCGGGGCTTTATCCGGGCTTGATTTGGCCGGTTTGGGAGCGATTTTAGTGTTCGAATTATGTTTCTTTTTCGACCGATTATCCGATTTATTAGGATAAGTGGCCCCTGGCTTAACAGGGGTAGATTTGGCGGATGCCAGATGGGGCCGGTTGGGTGCGTGGCGGGCGTTTCTTTGGTCGGACCGATTGGTTAGAGACGGCTGGCCGGCTCCGCCCGCTTGATAGGCCCCGCCCGTGGCCTCGAAGATGGCGGCGCTGACTTCTGCCCGGTCCCGGCCGTAGGCGGCTCGGGAGTGCTCGATGATTTGCCGGCTGAAATCCGCTTTGGAATCGGGCAATCGCAAAGTCGTAGCGGAGAAAGCCGGGGTCTTCTCTCCCCCGATGGACAGGGAGGCCACGATGTACTGGTTATGAAGTTGTATCAAGTCTTGGGCGTCAAATTGCGGGTCGAAGTACTTCTGCAGCATCTGGGCGTCGTCCGCCCCTACCCTGAAGCTGATGAGCGAGCCGACATTGCCGAATACCGCGTCGCGCACCTCCGGCGTCATTTGTGACACGTATTGGTTGGCTACCGTCAGATTGAGGCCGTATTTGCGGGCTTCGCTTAAAATGACCGCGAACGAATCAGTGGCGAAGTTCTGGAACTCGTCCACATACAGATAAAATGCCCGCCGGTCCTCTATCCGCTCGATATCCGCCCGGCTCATGGCCGCCAGCTGGATTTTAGTGACAATCATCGCGCCTAATATGGCGGCGTTGTCCTCGCCGATTAGTCCCCGGGAGAGATTGACCACTAAGATTTGGCTCTCATCCATGATTTTACGGAGGTTAAAGGTGCTCTTAGGCTGGCCGATGATGTTCCTAATCAGCGGGTTGGCGGTAAAGGCTCCCACCTTGTTGAGTACCGGCGCGACCGCCTCGGAGGCGAATTTGTCGTTCCAAGAGCCGAATTCGTTAATCCAGAAGTTGCGTACCACCGGGTCCTGGATGTTATGGATGACGTCGTCGCGGAATTTACGTTCGGTCAGCATACGGGTGATATCCAGCATGGTGGCGCCTTTGTAATCCAGCAGGGCCAGGATGGTATAACGCAAGATGTATTCCAAGCGCGGCCCCCAGGACTCGAACATGCGCTTTAAGACCCCGACCAGCTCCGAGCTGATGTGGTTTTTGAGGTTGGGATCAGTCACCTCCAGCGGGTTAAAGCCGATGGGAAATTCCCGGTCGGCCGGGTTGAAATAAACCACGTCTTTTATGCGGTTCTCCGGGATATAATGCAGGACGTCGGCCGCGAAGTCGCCATGCGGGTCGATAACGCCGAACCCCTGGTTATAAAAGGTATCAGACAGTGTCAACAGCTGTAATAGGAAAGATTTGCCGGTCCCGGTCTGACCCACCACGTACAGATGGCGTCCGCGGTCTGAGCGGTGCAGGCCGAACTGAGCATGACTGCCGCGGAAATTGGTCACGCCGAACGGGCTGATTTCCTCGTCGGGCAGACTGCCAACCATCGGCAAATTGGGCGGCGGCTCGGCGGTTTTGGACGTGGCCCAGACGATATTCGGGGTTTCCACGTTGGTATGGGGCAAGTGATACAGGCTGGCCAGCTCCTCGATGTTGAGGATTTTGCCTTGGTCTAAAAAGAATCGGGCCCGGTATTCGGTTACGGCGTCGTCCCCCATCAAAGTCTTGGCCTGGGTAAAGCCGTTGAGGTTAGTAGTATTGAACTGCTTGAAGGTCCCGACCATGGCCTGCATTCTCAGCCGGGCGGTGGTTTTGTCGGGGCCGGCGTACAGCAGTCTGGCTTTGACTTGATAGCCTAGTTTGCGCGATTTTTCCTCGATGGCGGTAACCCTCGACTTATCGCGCTCGCTGAGTTCCTTAACCGGGGCCTTGCCGGACTCGGTCGGCTCCGGCGGTTTCCACAGGGCTTCGAACAATTGGCCTAAGAAACTTAAAAACGAATCAAATCCGCCCCCGCTGAACCAACCGATTTGGCCGCTTTTCATCTGGTCAATCAGCTTAGCGCCCCGTTTATGCCAACTATCGTCAATCGGACGGGCCAGGATTTGAATCCACATTTCCTCTTCCTCGCCCTCCAGTTTGGCCAAAGTGGCGGTGATGGCGGCCAGCGGATCGACTTCAAAGTTCTGAAAAGTCTTAATCGGCAATACCTCGTTGTCCGTCAGAGTCAGTTCGGTGCTCTGCAAGATGGGCTGGCTCAGCTGGCGAGCCGAGTAATCCTCGTTTAACTGGTGGATTTGGACGGTCGGGTATTGGGCGTAAATCTGGCCCTCCACGAAGTTTTGCAAATGCTTGGGTGTCCAGACGTAAAACCGGATTCGACCCGCCATGGCGGCAATCTCAAAGCTGATGTGTTCTTGTAATATGCCCTCTCGGACCAACTCGGCCTTGGGCCGCAAGATGCCGTGCAAAGCCGCAAACATCTGCTCGGCCGCCAGTTCCTTTTTATCGTTGGCGCGCGGAATCTCCAGCAGCAGCAAGACGTGCTCTTCCGAAGCCGCCCGGTAGGCCTTGCGGCGGTTCTGCCAGGTCAAATAAGCCAGCGTAGCGGCAATCGGCAGCCACACCCACCACTGCGTTAAAAATCCGATAATCGTGCCTATCACTTGTGCGGTTTCCTCATACAGTTTCTATTTTCCCTAAGCTTAACCTGTTTTGCAACTAATAACACACGTATTATGCCATAAATATAAAAAGATTGCAATATAACTTTAGTCCAGCCGGCCAAACTTAGGCTAGGTCGTAAGTCGCCTTGGCCACTCGTTTGAATTGGGGCTTGCCCTGCAGATTAAGCAGGATGGTAGTTTCTTTGACCCGCCGGCTTTTGAGGACTCGTTTGACTATTTCGTCGCGGTGCAAAGGCTTGCCGCTCTTTTTGAGGACCTCGGTAATAACGTCGGCTACGGTCCCCTTCTTATAGCCCCATTCCTTGAGCGCGTAAATACCCCGCCCAATCAGCACGAAGCGCTTGTCCTTAATCAGTTCGTTATGGATGGCTTGGGTGGTAACGTCCTTGCGTTTGAAACTGGAGTTCTTGATGGCCCCGGCAATGGCCGAGAAGTGCATGGGCTTATCATTATCCTTTAATACCACGTAGATTTTGTCGCGGATATTCTTGGGATTGACCAGGGGCCATTTTATCAGCCCCCATAGATTACGGAGCGAAGCCAGCCGCTTGCTGACACTGGCCAGAGCCTGGATGTGCTGGGGATGCTCAAATCTTAGCCGGGCGTGCAGTTCGTCGATTGACACCGGCTGGCCGACGGTCTTGATTTCTTCCACTACTTGGTCAATCAGGTGGCGGACTTTGGCCTCGTCGTGGTGTTCGCCGATGGCCACGGCCGGCCGGTAGTCGTCATTCTCGTCAATGATAACCAGCCCGGGGGCAATGGTAGCAATCAGAGCGACGTGGGCTTGGCTGCGGTCGTCATCTTGGCCGCTGATAGCCTGGGTCAAATCGGCCACCGTGGCTACCCGGCCCAACTCGTGCAGATGCTTGATAAAGACTTTTTCCGCTTCGGCTATAGACGGCAGTTCCCCGTCGGCCGCTTGGGCTTTAAGGCGGGCTAATACGGCCTTTTCCAGCTGGCGGACGCGCTCCCGCGTAATACCGAGCAAATCACCGATTTGCTCCAGGGTTTCCCGGCGGTCATTTAAGCCGAACCGCCGGCTGATGATTTCGCGCTCGCGTTCGCGGTCAATCGTCTCCAGGACCTTCTTAACTATGGCCCGCAGATTAATCGCCGGCTGTTGATTACTCATGAAATAATTAACCTCGTTTCATAACTATAGAATATGTTTTTTATAATGTCAAACAATGACTATAAGATAGGCTAATTATAGCACGTTTTAGACAGGCGGAGAAATACCTGTTTTCTGGCTTGATACTGGTAGATTATTATGCTTGAGCTTTCTTTTTCAACAGCTGTTGGACCTGTTCGAGAGTCAGTTTGGCCGGGTCCGTGTGCTTGGGGACTTTGGCGTTGATTTTACCGTCGGTGACGTAGGGTCCGTACCGCCCGCGTTTGACCTCGATGCCGTCGTCAAAGTGCTGGATAAGCTGCTTGGCCTTGGAATCGCGGCGCTGTTTTATCAGTTGTTTGGCCCGGCTTAAATTTATCTGGAAAATATCTTCCTCTTTGGGCACGCTGGCAAAGGTTGTCCCCACTTGGACGTAGGGTCCGTACCGCCCGATATTGGCTTTGATAGGCTCGCCGTCGACTTCGCCCAGCGTCCGCGGCAGTTCGAACATGGTCAGCGCCTGCTTCAGCGTGACTGAATCCAAAGTAGCGCCCGGCGGCAACGGAGCGAAGTCAGGCTTCTCGTCTTCCTGGTCGCCGTCGCCGCGCTGGAGCATGGGGCCGTAGCGGCCGTATCTGGCCAAAATCGGCGCTTTGGTCTTAGGGTCGTTACCGAGCTGGCGGGCTTGGGAGGCTTCTTTTCTGGTAACCGACTGAGCGGATTTAACCAGCTTGGTGAAATCCTTGTAGAATTCCTTAATCATGGCGTTCCACTGGCGTTTGCCATCGGCGATGTCATCAAATTCGGTTTCGACGTTGGCGGTAAAATCGTAATCAATAACTTCCGGGAAATGTTTGACTAAAAAGTCTGTCACCACCAAGGCCGTGTCAGTCGGCATCAGTTTGCGGCTTTCGCCGCCGATAGTCTTAGTTTCCAGCGTCTCGGTCACCGCCTGGCCGTCCAGCTCAAGGCGGGTTAATTCCACCTCTTGGCTGGGGGCCGCGTCTTTGACCACGTACTCTCGTTCGATGATGGTGGATATGGTCGGGGCGTAGGTGCTCGGCCGCCCGATGCCCATGTCTTCCAGGGCTTTGACCAGGGCCGCCTCGGAATACCGGCTGGGCGGACGGGTCAATGTCTCCTGAGCTTGGGCCCCCGTCAGCTTAAGCCTATCCCCGGCGGTTATATCCGGCAATATCTCGTCTTTAAGCGACGATTTGGGATAAGCCCTCAGCCAGCCGTCAAAGATAATTATTTCTCCGTTAGCCGTAAACTCGATTTTTTGGCCGGCGATGCTCAGCTTGGTGCGGCTGAGGCGGACCGGTTTCATTTGCGAGGCTAAGAACCGGCCGCGAATCAGCTTATACAGTTTGGTTTGGCCCGCGTCGGCCCCGGCCGTCTCGCGCTCGGGCCTGGTCGGGCGGATGGCTTCGTGGGCTTGCTGGGCGCCCTTGGTTTTGGTCGAGTAGGTCCTAAACTGGTGGTAATCGGCGCCGTAGGCTTTCTCAATATAAGACTTGGCCATAGCGGTAGCTTGGCCGGACAAGGCCAGCGAGTCGGTCCGCATATAAGTAATGGCTCCGGCTTCATACAGTTTTTGGGCCAGGATCATGGTCTGCTTGACCGAGAAACCCAGCCGGCGGTTGGCTTCCTGTTGCAAACTGGAGGTGGTAAAGGGCGGCGCCGGGTTGCGTAGGCCCTCGGTTTTATCGATGGCCTTCACCTGGAATTTATCGGAGGCCGCCAGCTTGAGCAGACGCTCAGCCTCGGCTCTATCCGGGGTTCCGTCATACTGGGCCGTCAGCTCCTTCTTATCCTTGGTAGCGAACTGGGCGCTGAGCTTAAAATTGCGCTCGGCCTTAAATTTGCCGATTTCTCTCTCGCGCTCGACAATCAGCCGGACCGCTACCGACTGGACCCGTCCGGCGGACAGTCCCGGGCGGACTTTGCGCCATAGCAAGGGCGACAACTCATAACCCACCAGCCGGTCCAATACCCGCCGGGCTTGCTGGGCGTCAACCAGTTTCTTATCAATCCCGCGCGGGCTGTCTACCGCCGATAAGATGGCCGGTTTGGTAATCTCATGAAAGACAATGCGCTTTAACTTAGGGCCGCTTAATTTGAGGACCTCGGCCAAGTGCCAGGCAATGGCCTCCCCTTCCCGGTCGTCGTCGCTGGCCAGCCAGACCAAAGTGTCCGGTTTTATGGATTTGTTAAGCTCGGCCACCACTTTTTTCTTGTCATTGCTAATCTCATACTCCGGTTCAAAGTCGTGTTCGATATCCACGGACATGTGTTTGGACGGCAAATCCCGGACATGGCCGTAGCTGGACTTTACCAGCCAGTCATGGCCTAGATAGTCCTGAATTGTTTTGGCTTTGGCCGGCGACTCAACGATTACAAGATTTTTCGGCATGTTCGCGCTTAGGTTACGGCATCAACTGCCGGCGCGCAAGTCCGATCTTAGCGACCAAGTGTTGTTACCCAAATTGACTATGGCCGAATCCAGCTCCAGATGGGTCAGCTCCCGGTTAAGCTGGTTTAGTTTGGCTTTGACCTCAAGGGCCAGCTGGCTCGCGCTCATCGGCCCGAATTTAAGTCTGTCAATGATATCTTGTCCTAATGGGCTGGCGGCCAGGTAGGTGCCGGCTGGCTTGCGTCCTTCCAGGCCTAGTTCTAATAATATGTCGCCGGCGGAGGCTATCAGCTTGGCGCCGGTGTCAATCAGCCGGTTGGTACCGATGGAGGTCGGGCTGGTAATCGGCCCCGGTACGGCCAGGACCGGCAGACCGATGTCCAAGGCGTATTCGGCGGTAATCAGCGTCCCGCTCCGGCTGGCGGCTTCCACTACCACCACGGCATCGCTCAGAGCCGCCACGATACGGTTTCTGGCCACGAAATGGTGTTTGGCTGGCAAAGTCCCCGGCGGATACTCGCTGATTAGTCCCCCGCCGCCGTTTACCAGCTGGTCGGCCAACTGGCGATGGGACGCCGGATAAACCCGGTCCAATCCTCCCGGCATGACGGCCACGGTCCGTCCCTGCCGGCTCAGCGCGGCTCGATGAGCCAGACTGTCTATCCCTAAGGCCAGTCCGCTGATGATGGTCACGCCATGGCTGGCCAAGTCCCCGGTTAGCGATTCGGCCGCTAGCCGGCCGTAGCTGGAATGCTTGCGGCTGCCAATGATAGCCACCGCGGGCTGGGCCGGGTCGTACTCTCCTTTTAAGAATAACTGGCGCGGCGGGTCGGCCAAGCGGTTAAGCCGGCGGTATACATTGGCGTTTGATGGTCTAATAACCCTTATGCTATGCATATCTTAATATATTATTGACAAGTATAACAAAAAATGCTAGTATGCTTGACCGTAAGCACGTTTTGTTGTGCTTTTACGCACCTTACACCAAACAGCAACAAACTTTTTTGTTTGTTAGATTGCTGGCCTACGCGGCCAAGGACAAGTATCTACCCTCCACTTGTCTTTAGATCACTCCGTTTACGGACGTGGCCAGCAAACTAACCCCTTTAACCAATCCCTTTTTGTGGGCTGGCAAGTCTGCCAATGGCGGATGTCCCTCGGTGGACGGCTCCGTATCCGGCTTTTTAAAGCCTTCGGTCGCTTTGCTTGGTGGGTTAAAGGGTATTTGTAACACCCGGCAGTGCCCACCCCTGTCGGGTGTTACATTTTCCAAAGGTTTTTGAATTGCAATCCCGGCGGTATGCCGATATATCGGCCGGCCATGGTCAAGCCCGAAGTCGACGACAGCTAGGCCGCATATCTTTTATAAGGGCAAGCCAAACCAGCGGTTGTCCGGCTTGGGCGCCTATGCCGCCCGCGGGCTGGATAGGCTAAAACATCATGGGCCGATTCATTATCAACGATAACTTGGCGGATTTGCGCCGCCAGGCCAAAGGACTAGCCGGTTATTAACTTGGCCAGTTTAGCAGCGAACGCCTGGCCCAGCTGGGCGGATTCGTCCGGGCTGAACCGGCTGAGGACGTAATTTGATATATCTCTTCCCGGCTGGTCCGGCCGCCCGATACCAATCCGGATACGCTTGAAGCCCGGGCCGATATGTTCGATAACGGATAACACGCCGTGATGTCCGGCGCCGGTTTGGGTCGAGCTGACCATCCGGATATCGCCGAAGCCAAGATCGGCGTCGTCGTGGATAACCACTAGGTCGGCGGGTGTCAACCGGTAGTAATGCATCAGCTTTCTGGCGGCGTGGCCGCTTAAGTTCATCATGGTATCGGGTTTGGCCAGTATCGAGTCCCGTTCGGTAGCTTTGATGATTTGGGCTTGTAATTTGAGGCTGGTCCGCCAACGTCCGCTGCCCCACCGCTCCGCCAGCCAATCAATGGCCAAGAAGCCGGCATTGTGCCGGCTGAGGATGTAATCCGGGCCGATATTGCCCAAGCCGATTATCAGCTTCATGCTAGACCAGTATAAGGTATTAGGTATGACAGACGGCGTATATCGGTTTTCATCTAAAGCTTATCCTAAGGCTTATATACCTTAATTATGAAAAATACCCCATATTCTACGATGCCTTTTCCTTAAAAAGAATCCTAACCGGGGTACCCTGGAATCCGAACTCTTCGCGCAATTCCCGCTCCAGATAACGTACATACGACCAATGAATGACCCGGGCGTTACTGCCAAAAATGGCGAACTCGGGCGGCCGGGTGCCGGTTTGGGTGATGTACTTAAGTTTGGGGTGGACCCGTTTGAAGCCGGCCGGCGGGTGGTGGTTTACCCGCTCTCCCAACCAGCGGTTAAGCCGGGGCGTGGCGATTTTAAGCCGGCGCTGGACATCCACGCCTAACGCCAGTTCCAGCAGACGCTCGATATTTTGGCGGCCAGCGGCGCTGGTAACAGTGGCCAGGGCCCAAGGTACATGCTGGAAATGGCGTCTCAGTTTAGGCATGAACTCATCGTGGGTAAAAGCGTCCTTGTCAATCAAATCCCATTTGTTTATGGCCAGTATCAGACCTTTGCCGGCGTCCTTGATGATACCGGCCAGTTTTTGGTCCAGGGTTACTCCGGGCTCGGTGGCGTCTATGACCAGCACGGCCACGTCGGCCTCGGTTATGGCTTCCACCGCCCTAAGCACGCTGAACTTCTCTATGCCGCGGCCGATTTTGCCGGGCCGGCGGATACCGGCGGTGTCCAGTATCTCAACGTCTCTGTTTGAGTACTCCAGTTGGGTACGGTTGACGTCCCGGGTGGTGCCGGCCACGTCGTCGACCACGGCTTTGGACTGCTTGGCCAGCGAGTTGAACAGGCTGGATTTGCCGACGTTGGGCCGGCCGACGAGCGCAATTTTAAGTACGTCCGAGTCGGCGGCGGGCTTGGCTGGTTTAATCTGGCGGCTGATAAGGGCTATCAGCTCGGTTATACCCCGGTTTTGGGTGGCGCTGGTCTGAGCGGCGGTCTTAATGCCTAGGCGCTCGAATTCTTGGGCGTCAAACTTGCCGCCCTCGCTTTTATTGATAACTAAAATAAGGGGCACTTTGGCTTTGTGGGCCAGCTTAGCCACCCGCCGGTCTTCGTCCGCCAACATGGTGGTGGCGTCGATGACCACCAGGATTATATCGGCCACGGCGGCGGCCTCGGAGATTTGGTCCTGGATGCTGGCCTCAAACTCGTCGTCAGGCGATTTAAGCCCGGCGGTGTCCACCAGACTGAAGTCTCCTTGGTCAGTCGTTACCCGGCCATAGACCGAATCGCGGGTGGTGCCGGCTTCTTCGGCCACGATGGCCTGGCGCTGGCTGACCATACGGTTGAACAGGCTGGATTTGCCGACGTTGGTTCTGCCCACAATCGCCACCAGTGGCATGCGCGAACTACGCATCGCAACTTCCTGCTCGACGGCTAAGCCGCCGACTCTGAAGTTGCTGACGGCACATTACTGCGTCAAAACCTGCGCTACTCGCTCGCGGTACGCGCTGGTACCGTTTGCTCCGATGCTCGGTTTTTTCTTGAACTGTATCCGTCTGCATAGCTCGCACTATTTACTCCAGTCTCTATCCTAAATTTAATTAAGACGTCTAATCTCTTTAAACTGGCCTGATTTTAACCCGTTCAGACTGTATGGCCCAAATCGGATACGGTGAAGTTTGTCTACTCTGTAGCCCAGCGCCAGAAAAGTTCGGCGGATTTGACGGTTCCGTCCTTCGCTCATTTGGATGACATAGCCGGGACCGCTGCCTCCGTTCGCTCGGAACTTCAGACGGCTGGGACCGTCTGCCAGCCTGACCCCCAGCTCCACCGCTGTTTTATCCTTGGGCGACAGCGGTTTGTCCAGCCTGACCTCGTAAATTTTCAGCTTCTTGAATTTGGGATGGGTCATCTGGTGGGACCAGTCGCCGTCGTTTGTCAGCAGTATCAGCCCGCTGGTGTCTTTATCCAGCCGGCCGACGCTTTTCAGGCCCCTATACTGCTGGGGCAGAAGGTCGTAAATGGTACCGGCGCCCTGCCCCCGGCGGCTAGATATGTAGCCGATTGGCTTGTTCAGACTCAAATAAACCAGCGGTGCCAAATCCACCGTCCGGCCGTCGACGCTGACCCTGTCGCCCGGGTTTACCGGCCGGCCTAAGTTGGCGGTTTGGCCGTTAATCTCCGCCCGGCCGGCGGAAATCAGCTCATCGGCCTCCCGGCGAGACAAATTCAAAGCTCCGGCCAGGAATTTATTAAGACGCATGATTATTAAGTATAAAGTTATAAAGTTGAAAGGTATAAAGTTGAAAGGTATAAAGTAAAAAGCGGTGCTAACAACAAATTACCAGCCGTAACTTTATAAATTATTGCAGTTTGCTAGCTAAAGCGCGACGTCGTTATGATTGGCGCCGGGCTGTCCGTCGGCGGGAGCCGGTTCGGACGGCGTTGGCGCTTCAGGCGCCTCTTTTGCCGGCGCGGCCGGAGTGTCCGGTGCCGCGGGCGGCTGGCCGGCGGTATCGCCGCCAGCTTCGTCCCCTCCCGGGCTGGCAGGAGTAGCTCCGGGTTCCGGTGCTACGCTCACGCCGGGTTCCGGCTGGTCACTCGGGCTATCGTCGCCTTGAGTTGGCTCAGCCGGAGGCGGGGCGCCCGGTGAGTCTTCTTCCGGGGGCGCGGCCGGAGTACCATCGCCATTAGCGGCGGCCGGGTCGACTGACGGAGCGGCGGCTTCGTCGTCGATAGCTCCGTTATTTAGCATTTGTTTGACGTCATCTTCCATCTGTTTTTTCTCCTCGGCCACGGTGGCGGCCAGTTTAGTTTGTTGCTCATCCAGGGTGGCGTCATCGGCCGGGCCGATAGCCGCTCCTGGGGTCGATTGTTTCTCTAAAGCTTCCTCCTCCGCTACCATCTTTAAAAAATTCTCTTTGTCATGGCTCAAATCGTTAATGGGAGCAATGACTCTAGATTTATGGGAGGCGGACTCGGGGGCATCATCAGCCCCCTCAACTTTTGGGGGTTGATTATCCGGAGCCGGGGTTGGTTCGGGCGCGGGCGGCGGAGGCGCGGGGGCCGCTAGTGGCGGCGGAGGGCTGGCCGGGGCCGGGCTGGGAGCGCCGCTGGGCATGGTCTCGCTGGCACTGGCCGAGGCGGCAGAAGCCCCGCCATCGCCTAAGATTTCATGCACGGCCGCTACTACGTCTTCCAGCGTAACCTGGGACTTAACCAAGTACTTATCGGCGCCGAGGGCTTCGCCTCTGGCCCGGTCTTCCGGCTGGGACAGCGCCGTCATGATTATGATTTTGGTATTTTTGGTCTCGGGAGTCGTGCGTAAAATGTCCAGCATGTCAAAACCGCTGATTTTAGGCATCATGACGTCGGCTACGATTAGCTCCGGTTTTTCCTTGACGGCCAGCGCCAGGGCTTCCTCGCCGTCCGCGGCCGAGACGATTTGGTAACCTTCGGCCATCAGCCGAGCGCTATAAATTTCGCGCAGGTTCTTGTCGTCTTCAACCAGCATTATTTTTGTCATCGGACTAATCCCTCTTTAAGAGTATTAAAGCATAACTTTATTGTGTTAGTCCACCTTAGGCTTGTTCATAATTCGGCCGCTTGGCTGACGTGGGCTAACGGGGTTTCTGCGGCGGCTTCTTGTTTTAACAGCTGGCTGGCTTTGTCTTGGTCCAGCCGCGGCAGGGAAACATAAAAGGTACTGCCTTGGCCGACCTCGCTCTCGACCCAGATTCTGCCGTTGTTCATCTCTACTATTTTGCGGGAGATAAACAGTCCCAGGCCGTTGCCGCCGATTTGGCGGGTAGCCGTGGTATCAACCCGGTAGAACTTCTGGAACAAGTGCGGGATATCCTCGTTCGAGATGCCTAGTCCTGTGTCTTTGATACTGACGACTATGTTCTCATCGTCGGCTTTGAGGCCGATGGTTATCTTGCCGTCCGGCGTGTATTTGACGGCGTTGTCGAACAGATTGGTGATGACCTCCCGCAGTCTTTCCTGGTCGAAATTGGCGTAATACAGCGGCCTCAATCTTGGTCCGCCGGCCACCGCCGTGTCGGTCAGTCCGGACTCGTACTCCATAATCAGACCTTTTTTCTCGGCCGCGAATTTAATGTCTTCCACCAGCTGGTCCAAGTAGGCGCCGACTTCGGTGACTCTGGCTTCGTTTTGCAGACGGCCGTCCTCGCTTTTGGCGGCGGTTAATAAGTCTTGGAACAGCTTGCCTAGGTGCTGGGTGGAAGAATGGGCCTTGTCCAGGTAATCGCGGGCTTTGCTGTCGATTTTAGACACGTTGTCGTTCATGGCCAGGGCCAGATAGCCCTCGATGGCGGCTACCGGCGTGCGCATCTCATGAGAGGCGGTGGAGATAAATTCGGCCCGTTGGCGCTCCTGCAAGCGTTCCTGGGAGACGTCCCTGAATACCGCTACTACCGCCGTCACCTCAGCGTTTTTATTGGTAATGGGCGAGGCTACCACGCTCATCTCGATAATTTTATTGCCGCGGGTACGCAGGAACAAATCGTTGTTGACCACGGTTTGTCCGGTAGTAAAGACTTGTTTAATCGGCCGCTGTTCGGGCGGCAGTTCGCTGCCTTTGGAGTCGGTCAATGTCATAACCAGGCCATAGTCTATGCCTTTGGTGTCTTCCGGTTTCCAGCCGGTGACCGCTCCAGCCGCCGGATTAAAGACCTGGATCCGGCCTTGGTCGTCGATTACCATGACGCCTTCGGCGATGGAGTTTATCAGTATGCCCTGGCTGATGTCGGACGTGCCGACTTGTCCGGACAGCTCGTTGGACTGCCGGGACTGCTCTTCCTGGCCGTACCACAGGAAAAAGCTGACCAAAAACGGCAATTCCAGAGCAATCATGTAGGGCACCAGACCGCCCGGCTCGCCCATGGTGCTGGCCGCGCCGAACACCACCAGCCCAAAGTAAACATGGGTGGCCAGCCAGGCGGCTATCAGCGTCAGCCAGCCGAACATGCCGCTGAAGACGATAACCACCACCCACATCAGCAAGTATTGCGATTCAAAGCCGCCGGTAGCCAGTACCAGCGAACCCACGGCCGAAGATAGGAGCAAAAATGACAACAGGCCGGCTAGCAGGCTGAGCCGCTGGGACAACACCCGGTAGCCAATCACGCCGTATAACACGCATAGCCCGGCCAGTATGGCCGCCAGCGGCGTGATTCTTATGGGCAGGTCGGATTGCAATTGCTTGAAAAAGAACTCCAGAGCTAAATAGCCGGCTAATATCAGCAGTCCAGTGACGAGCGTGGCCTCGTTTAATCTGGCATACCACCTGGGCGCTACCGGTATTAGGAGTTTCATATTTTTGTTTTTTGTTGTTAAACACTACCATTATAGATAACAAACAGAGGTCATGCAAGTACTAATTTGGGTCGGCCTTACGTCAATCAGCGGCTCTGATTGCACATCTGGCAATCGTCGTCAAATGGTACCTCTCGGCCAGCCATATGGAGTACATGATGGGCAATCATGTAATGCTCGCTCGTGTCTTCGCGGCCTTCCACTTTGAGCTTGTGGTTCTTGAGCACGCCGGCTGTCTCGCCTGTTCTTAGTCGGCCTTTGACCAGGAAGTCTTCGTCTTCCGGGGTTTTCTCAAATTGGCCGATAGCGCCGCCTACTTGGAGGCTTTCGCTTATATCTTCCAGTATGCTCTCGCCGGCATCTAGTCTCATTCTCGATTCGTTTATAAAGTCGGGTTGTTTGGATTCTTCCATCGGTTGATTTTTAGCACGATGTCGGACTGGCTGTAAAGCTTGCGATAACCAATAGACAAGTTCTCAAAGAACTTGTCTGCATACACTCTTAATCCGTTATTTATACTTGAATTGGATTATCTTAAGCGGCAAATTATTCATTTAAAAGGACCTGAGTGGTTATGGTTGGTTCTACGGATAAATCCGTAAAATTCATAACTTCAGGTCCCTGGCCGGGAAATCATCGGTGTTTCCCGGGTGCTTCATAGCGGGTCAGCTGTTCTTCAGGATGTCCCTCAATATGGCCCGTTGGGCCTGAGGGATGCTGGCCTTGGTAACCAGTATGCGGCTGGCTTGGACGTATGAGTCGTACCAGACGTAGACGTGGATTCCGAGGGCAATGAAGTACAGCGGTGGCAGCTGGAAAACGAAGGCGGACAGCGTTACCAGCCAAACCAGGCCGGTGTGTAACCCGGCCCGACCGTTGAAGTAATGCCCGTCCCACGCCACCTTGATGGTCTCCCAGACTAGCGCCATGAATCCATACGGCTTCATGCTCGCCTCTCCTCGGTTTCCACGTGGGCGTTTCTGAGTCGGACTATCTGTCCGTAGACTGCCAGTCCAACCACGATTGCCGCCGAGACGACGCCCACCCAGCCGATTTCGGCTTGCTGGTTGTCAAAGCCCCAGTAAGCCGTCAACCCGCTTCCCACTACCCAGCCAATAACCAGGATTATTTCCATCTTCTATAGCCTACTTTCTTATCAAGGTTCAACGGGAATTTCCCGTGATTCTTCATTATGAAGCCATCTTGCTATTATAGCATAAATTAGTATTAAACGTCAATAACAGCCTTGTAGATTAACAGGGGTTGTGCTAGTATTCGCTCGCTGACTAGGCCCCATCGTCTAGTGGTTAGGACATCAGGTTCTCATCCTGGAAACCGGGGTTCGACTCCCCGTGGGGTCACCATGAAAACCGGTCACCCTTCTGGTGGCCGTTTTTCGTATTCCGCGCGGAGTTTAAACCCTACGCGTCAGCGGCCAACGAAATCATTTTAAACCAGCGGTTTATCACTAAGGCAAAGCCTTAATACCTCTTCCACCCTCCCCCTATGCTCCTGGCTCAGCTGGGTATCATAAATCCGCTGATTGGTCGGTCTTGCCGCCAACTCGTGAACGATTAACAGCGCCCGGATGGCGGCCACGGCTTTAAGTTCCGCGGAATGTTCCTCCACACTTTCCTCTATCCGCTCAAAAAACCGGGTAATAAATTGGCCTGATTCCGCTCCCAAACCGTGGACGATATTAATTTTAGTCGTGTAGTTGATCAGCTCGTAAAACCGCGGCCAGTACAAAGAGGCCGACTCGAAATCTATGATATAGGGCTGGCTTTCCTCTGCCGCCATGACGTGCTTGGGCGTCAAATCGCCGTGGGCAAAGGCCGGTTTAAGCCGGTCATAATTGTCGGTTACATACTTGAGCGCGTCATCGATAAGCCCGCTATCGAATTGGGCCATGGCCTGGGGTATAGAGTCGAACTTGCCACGGATTTTTTGTTCCAAGTCATCGGCGGTTTTACTGGAGCCAAAGCGGACCGGTCCGTAGGACGGCTCCGGCACGATGGCTTGGTCCATAAAGGCGTATATCTCCAGCAGGACTGGCTCGGCGGCCTGGACCGTGGCAACCGAATAGTCGCCCGGGCTGAGGGCTTGGCCATCTATAAATTCAGTTATAAACCAGCCTTCGCGGATGGAGTTTACCATAATCCTTGGCACCCTGAAGGGCGCGTCATCGGCCTCGGCCAGCTGGGCCATGGTGGTGTTGCCCCAGATTTCATTGACCAGCCGCTGGCGGCTGTCATTGGTCTTGGAGGCCTTCAAAAACGCCTCCTGGCCGTTCAATTTAATATGCCAGGTGGCAAAGCGTTCGTCGTCGGTTATGGGCGCTAGCACTTCCACGCCGCTTATCCGCTCCGGCCGGAATGGTTCTGGTTCTACTAGTAGCGGCTCATCCTTCATTGGTTCCATGATTAATTTTATCAGTTAAAGCAAATAAGAGGGGGATGACTTCCCCTCTTTGCTTCTGGCTGGCGGCCCAGAAAGAAGTCGTACAGCTGTCGAAGACAGCGTCGAAATAAGTTCTAAGAAGCTTCTGGTTCCTCTTCGAAGGCTTGGATGATATTGACTAGCCGCTTGGGCGTAATCTCGGCTTTGATAAGATAGCCGTCGGCCAGTTTTTCCATGGCCTGGCGGGTGGGGTCGTCTTGTTCGAAGTTGGTCATAATGATAACGCGGGTATTGGGCAGGCCTTGGCCGTCCTTGCCCCGCAGGTCCTCTAACACTTCCACCCCGGTTTTATCCGGAATCATGATGTCCAGCAGGACGTAATCGTAAGCCTGGTTTTTGGCCGCGCTGTAGCCTTCCGGGCCGGTAATGACCTCGTCCACCTCGTAGCCGGCCTGCTTTAATGACCGGGCGTACATCTCGGAAATGAAACGGTCATCCTCGACGATTAGAACTTTTTTGCCCGGTTTGCCATCTGCCATCTGCTATCTCCTAACTACTATCCGCTATCTACGGTACATAGCGTGGTTCTTAATCCAGCCGCGGGATGAGCGTTTGATATCCTCGCCCTGGCCGTCGCCCGCTTTTAGTGTATCAGCAATGGTGTCGTAGGTGGGCAGGTCAAAACCGAAGGTCGACCCCTGGCCTTCCGTGCTTCTGACCCAGATATTGCCGCCGTGGGCGTCGGTGATGGCTTTGGATAGATAAAGACCCAATCCGGTACCGGATACGCCGCGGCGGGTTTTGTGCGAACGGTAGAATTTCTTGAACAGGTTGCCGACCACGGCTTGAGGAATACCGATGCCGAAGTCTTGAACGGTAGTTTCCACCAGGCCGTCGTGCTCGCGGACTTTAATGATAATTTCCCCGCCCTCGTCAGAATATTTGATGGCGTTGTCCACTAAGTTGTTGATGACTTCCAGTACGCTGACCCTATCCACCCCCACCGGGCTGATTGTGGCGGGCATGTCCAGCTTGAGCACCCGCCCGCGCGCTTGGGCCCGCAAAAACAGCTCGGCGTAGGCTTCTTTGACGATGTCCCGCCAGTCGGCCTTAATAACGTGCAGTTTAAGCGCCTGCTGATCCAGCCGGGCCACGTTGAGGATATTATTGACGTACAAAGACAGCATCTCGGCGCTGACCGTCATTTTTTGCAACAGCGCCCGCTGTTCCACGTTGAAAACCTTGGACATCTCCTCGTTAAAGACGTCTAGGTAGCCGCGGATAACGGTGATTGGCCCGCGCAGTTCATGGGCCGCTACCGCCACGAAGTCCAGCTGGGACTGGTCGGCCACGTACTGGGCGGTCCGGTCCATGAACACCACCACCGTTTCTATGCCGTCGGACTGGTTCTTCTCGTAAGACGCGGCGACGTCGCCGATGACGCGCTCGCCGTCGGTCCGAACCACGCTGACCCGTTCCCAAAAATGCTGGTCCTTGATCTTATGGGACCTGGCCCGCTCCAGCCAGACGCCATAATCCTCGTCCGTCTGGAATAGCCAGTCCAGCACCTTGCTTATAGGCAGGGCCTGGAGGTCCTTGGGCGGATGGTTGAGCAATTTTGCGCCGTTTTGATTGATGAACTTCAGGTTTTGCTCGTGGTCAAAAATCAGCACGCCAATCGGCAGAAGGTCGATGGCGGCGGTCAGAAACAAGCGCTGACCGTCAATATTGGCCGTCAATTTCCGCGCTCCGGCGGCCAGCTCGTAAATCTGCTGGACGGCCTCGCCCGCGCCCTGGCTGATATCCGGCGCCGGCTGTTGGGACGGGCCGGCTTGAACGTGGTTTAGGGCCGAGTCAATTTGTTTTAGGGGCATTACCAGCAGGCGTCCGCCGGCGAGCGACGCCAGGTAAGCGATTAAAATCACGCTGGCGCCGCTCAGAGCCAAGGCGATGCCCGGAGCGGCCGCCAGCCAATCAATCACCCGCCAGGCGCCAGCGGCCGCCCCCGCCGCCAGCAGGGTAATGAGCATAACCCGCGCAGCCGCGGCCCGCCGATAGTTATCCACCCATTTAGACATCTTGATTTACGGCTTGTAAGTTACGGGTCGGTCGGTGTTGACGACGGTAATCCAGGTCTGGCCGGGGTTAAGGGCCACCGGCTTGCCGTTGGAATCGGTGAATTTGATTTGAGCGGCCCGGGAGGATTTGGACCAAGTCACCTTTTTGACCCCGCCGTCCTGGAAAATGAAAGCCGTTCCGCTGCCGACGGTTTTGTAACTTAAGTGGCCCACGCCGTCGATGATACTGACCGGAGTTTTTAGCACTACTACCACGTCGGGAGATAACTGCTCGCCCGATTCGCGGTCCTTATGCTGGTTGCCGCCCATTACGCGCGGATAACAGTTGCAATCGGCATCGTAGGTATACGATACGTCGTAAAAGGCCGAGGATATGCCGATGTCTATCAGCCGGGCGGTGGCGGCGGCCAGCGGTTCGGGGTCTTTTCTAAGCAAAGGCGTAAAATCCGGTTCTTGGTACCAGCCTTTGCTCTCCATAATCGGTTGGACTCGGTCGTAGCTGGAATAAGCGTTGTGCGGCGCAAACCGGTCTGACGCCCGGTAATAAGCCCCGCCTACGCTGAGGTCTTTGACGGCTATCTGGTCTATTAAGTTCCGGGCTTGAACACTGGAGCCGGAGTTAAGAATCGCGGCGTCAAAACCCAGCGCCCAGTCGATGTAGTACGGCCTCAAACTGCGGACCGGGCCGAGGATTTTAGGTGATGACTCTTGGTAGTAGGCGCTAAAGCGGGTGATGCCGCCCTCGGCGATGGCCTCGAATATGACTCCGGCGTCATGCAGGCCCGATTGCGGCCGGGCCTCCGGGCTGTTTTCTATCTGTACGGCTAAAATCGGCCGCTTAGCCAAATTTTCCGACACCTTGACGCCGGTCAGCGGCGACGCCACGAACTTGACCAGCGGTTCGTTGGAAGTCTGGGCCGAGGGATCGGTCCGGGCTACGGTTTGGTCAATCGTCCACCAAATCCATCCCAGCCAACTCAGCAATAAGGCCGCCAGACCGATGAAACCGTAGCGCCAAATCGACTGGTGGTCATGATAGTTTTTCTTGAGTTTGCTTAGTAGTTTTTTAACCATAAGTGTCAGCGGAGAGTATAACGGATTGCTGAGCGGCTTTAAAGGCTTAGGCCGGGCTTTGGGCCGAAGCGGACTTTAAGCGGTCGACGGTCCGGTCGCGGCCTAAGACGGCTAGCAAATCGAACAAGCTGGGCGATACTTTATGGCCGCTGGCCGCCCAGCGGACCAGGTTTAAGAAGATTCTCGGTTCTACCTTCAGCTGCGACGCGGCTTGGCGCAGGACGGCCTCGATATCGCCAGCCGTGAATGGATCCAGGTTGCCCAGTCTCTCGGCCGCCTGGGCCAGATAACCTTTGGCGGATTCGATAGTAAGATTGGCGTCGATGGCGGTCAGGGTGGCTGGGCTGAGTTTAAAGTCCGGCTCCCGGGTAAAAATGGCCATTTGCCGTTTAAAATCAGCCAGCCCGGAGGATTTACCGGCGGCCAGCTGGGCGGCCTGGCTCAGGTAATCTTGGTCTCCGTCCGCTCCGTCCAAGCCGGCTAGACGGAGCGCCTGCTGGATATCGTTAGTAATTAAACGCTTAAGGTGCTGCCAGTTCATCCAGTCAAGCTTGGTATCGTCGAACTTGGCGCCGCTTTTTTGGATGCGGTCGAGCGAAAACTTGTCTATAAGCTCCTGGATGGAAAATATTTCTTGGTCGGTGCCGTCGTTCCAGCCTAAACTAGCCAAAAAATTGACTACCGCTTCCGGCAGGTAGCCGTCGTCCCGGTACTCCAGCACGTCCTTGGCGCCGTCGCGCTTGGATAACTTCTGGCCGCCGGACTTAGCCAGGACTGGCGGCAGAGTGGCGAAGGTCGGCCAATCCCAGCCGAAAGCGTCTAGTAGACTCAAGAACTTGGGCAGGCTGGCTATGAACTCCTCGCCCCGCATAACGTGGCTGATATCCATCAAGTGGTCGTCCACCACATGGGCAAAGTTGTAGGTCGGATAGCCGTCGGCTTTGATTAGCACGAAGTCGTCCAGGGCTTCCTCTCCGGCCGATAAATCCCCTCGGACCGCGTCGCGCCACTCGTAGCGTTTTAATTGCTCGGTCTTGAACCTCAGCGGCAGTTGGCCGTACCAATCGGCCGGTACGGCCAGGTCGTTTGGCCGGTGGTCGCGGAATAAAAACGCCCGTTTGGCGTCCTTAGCGGCTTGGCGGAAGGCTTCGACGTCCCCCGCTGAAAACGGATCGACGTAAGCCAGCCCTTTGTCTACCAGGTTTTGGGCGTGCTGGCGGTAGATATCCAGCCTCGCCGATTGCAAGTAATCCTCGTCCCAGGTCAGGCCCAGCCACTCCAAACTGTCTTTGATGTGCTGGATGGAACCGGCCGTCTCGCGCTGTTTATCGGTGTCTTCTATGCGCAGGATGAACTGGCCCTGGTTCTGGCGGGCGTACAGCCAGGCAAAAAGGGCCGTGCGGACGCCGCCGGCGTGCAAGAATCCGGTTGGAGATGGAGCAAAACGAGTTCGAACAGACATCATGATAAGTATAAGGTATTAGGTATAAAGTATTAGGTATAAATAAAAGACAACCAATAACAGCATGATAGATTACCCGAATATATTAGTGGCATTTTTGGAGGAGTTTGAGCCGGGCTATGAGTTTGAGCGCTGGCCCCACCACGTCACGATTTTGCCCTGGTTTAAGGCCGATAAAGAGGCCTTAAGCAGTATCGAGCAAATTGCTAGCGGGCACTTACCAATTACTGTAGAGTTGGGTAAAACAGCAATGTTTGGCGCCAGGAATGATATTTTGGTTAGATTAGTTGAGTCTGATCCATTACAAAAATTCCATAGAGCTTTATTATCTGGACGCAAAGGCCTTCTCGGCCTAATCAACAGTAGCTATTCGGGAGATAATTTTAGGCCGCACGTGACGCTACAGGGCCAAAACGATCCAGAATCAAGGACTATTACCATTAAACGGCTGGCGCTGGTTAAACACATCGGCCCCGGCAAATTAAAAAGAGTTGAAAGTCTTTATAAATAATCGATTAAGTTCGAATTCACTTCGATTTAATCGATACCTATTGAGGGGAAAATCATCCCCCTCTTACAGCGTTAAAGCGAAGCGGCAATTTTAAGCAGCTGCTCGCTGTTCAGACCGGCGTCGCCGGATACCGTGAACCACAGTCCGCCATTGACCCAAGTGGCGGTGGAGCCGTCAAAAACGTAGATGGTCAGGCCTCTTTGCTGGTAGGTCGAATACAACTCGGTTTCCTGAGAGACGTAATTATCCAGCAAGGTTTGCGAGTCCCAATTGCTGGTCTGTTCCTTGATGCTGTAAGCCCGCTCGTCGGTATTGGACGAGTACTGGATGGTCAGTTCGCCCGGGGCGTAAGCCACCGGCCCGCTGAAGCGGAAACCGCTGGGCGCATAACCCGGCAGTTCAGCCGAAAATCCGGCCCGGCCGGACGCTACCCTCAGCGCCATGCGCGGGACGTTCAGATAAGTCACGTAGCCGATGAGCAGTAAAGCCGCTATCGAAGTAGCGGTGACTGACGTGCCGCGGCTGGTTCTCAACTTTCTGGCCACCCGTTTTCCCAGCGAGACTTTGGCCGGCGGCGGCGGCGAACTGGCGACCACTTTGGCCAGCTGGGCGGCAATCAACTGTTCTTTGGGAGAAAATACCGGCGTGACTTTAGGCTCGGAATCCGGGATAACTGGAAATTGTTCGGCTGGTTCGGCGCTGTCGGCGGCCGGGGTACCAGCGGAAAATTTGGAAATAGCCGGGCTTTTGACGTGCCGGCTGGAGCGATGCTGGCGGGCTTGGTCGATATTATCGGCCAGCTGGCGGCGGGCCGGGCTGTGCTCCTGGTTGTCCGGGTCGGTGGTGTGCGAGGCGGCCGGGCGCGCTTGGGGCTTAATGGCTTGCCGGCTGAGCAGTTGGGAGCGCTTGGGCGGCGCGTGGACTTGCTTGGAATGGGCAGGCGTTGGTTTGGTAACGGCCGGTTTAGCCGGCGGCGCTATCACCCCGCCGATGGAGCCGGCCGGATTGGAACGGGCGTTAGCGGGAGCGGGGGCTGGGGCCTGGGGGGCGCTTTTGACCGCGTCAGCCACCGGTTCGCCGGTGATGGCGTCATAACGCTTGCCGTTTATTTCGATAGTTGTTTTGGGCTTTTGCCCCACGTGTCAGCCCTAACTTTTTAATTTTGCTGTCTTATATATCTTAGCAACGGGATTGCCTCTCCCGCAATAGGAAGTATTTTAAGAGGGAGAAGTCTTCTCCCTCTTAGCTTCGCCTTCGGCTCAGGTATCTCCCTCTCGTTTAAGGTATCAATGGGGGCGAAATCAATTCGACCCCATTGATTATTAGCTAGCAATGCAAAAACTGCGGATTCATTCCGGGTTTTTGCATACAGCTTCGGGGGATAATCACGACCCGCCAGCTGGCGGGGAGTCTAAGAAGGGGGTGTCCCCCCTTCTTAACGCCTGTTATATGCCCAACAGACTGCGTTTATAGTCGTTTAGGTGGGTCAGAGCGATGAACGCGCCCTTGACGGCGCATAGTTCGGGATCCTGCGCCAATTTGACATGGGTCTGGAGTTTGGCCTGGAAATACTCGCTCAGGCCGTGCAGTTGAGCGCCGCCGCCGCTTAAAATCATCCCGCTTTCCACGATATCCGATACCAAATCCGGCGGGGTCTTTTCCAACACGCTTCGCGCCGCCAGCACAATCCGCTCCAAGGCGGCCTCCAGCGGCGCTCTTAGGTCTTTGGCACCGATTGACAGGGTTTGGGGCTGGCCTTTGACATTGGCCCGGCCGTGGATTTTCATGCTGGATTTGGGTTTCTCGGCCAGCGAGCCGACCAAGCGTTTGGCCTCTTCGGCCGAGCCGATACCGATTTGCACGCCGTGGATACGCTTGATGGTGCGCATGATGGCTTCGGTCATATTGGTCCCGCCCAGACGGATGGACCGCGAGGCCACCACGCCGCCCAAGCTGAGTACGGTTACCTCGGTGGTCTCACTGCCGATGTCGATTATCATGTGGCCTTTGGGCTCGATAACGGGCAATCCGGCGCCCAAAGCGGCCGATACCCCGCTGGGTATCAAATAAACGCTTTTCAGGCCCGCCCGCCGGCCGACATCAATCACCGCCCTCTGCTCGGTCGAGGTGGCCCCGCTGGGCACGGTCATCATGGCTTCCGGCTGGCTGATATGCCAGCGTCCGCTGGCTCGGCGGATAAATGTCCCCAGCATTACCCTGGCCCCGGCAAAATCGGCTATGACCCCGCTGGTCAGCGGCCGGCTGACTTCGATTTTCTCGTTCTGGCGGCCCAGCAGTTCCTCGGCCGCCCGGCCGACGGCCAATATAGCATCGTTGTCCACGTCCCGGGCTATGACACTCGGTTCGTTCAACACGATTCCGCCGCTTTTTACGTAAATCCTGGTGTTGGCCGTTCCCATGTCTATGGCCAGTTGGCGTTTTAACATTTTGCCTCGAGGAGTTCCTTAAAAGCTAACCGCTTAACTCTATCAAGTGAACATTATGGCACATCGCGAGTCCCCCGGAGCCTAACACTGGGAATATTTTAGGGTAAACTAGTTACGGGTTCAGCCCAGAAAGAAGCTAATGTTCAATATTGATTTTGACGATAATCGAGTCAAATCGACTCTTAGAGTCCTGCAATACACCGCGCTCAGCATCCTGGTGATACTGGGCACGATTATCCTGGTGTACGCCGGTCAAGGCTATGATTTGAACACCAGTACCGGCCGAGTTATCCGGAACGGCTTGATTTTAGTCAACTCCACGCCGGACGACGCGGCCGTGTCTATAAACGGTCAAATCGAACCCGACTTAACCCCGGGCAGCTTCCCTGTGCCCGGCGGCCAATACGACATCGCCATCGCCAAAGCCGGCTACCGGGATTGGCATAAGACCGTACTGGTAACCGGCTCCGAGGTGGAATGGCTGTATTACCCGTTGTTAGTCCCCAGCCAACTGGTTACCCGCAATCTGTCGGTGTTCTTAAGGCCTCAGTTTGTCGGGCTGTCGCCGTCCGGCGACCGTCTGCTGGTTCGCCAGTCCGGCCGAGACGACCCGGTATTCAATCTGATTAACTTCAGCGGCGGCGGTGTTACTAACGAGCAAAGCTTGACACTGCCAGATAGTCTGTTGACGCTGGGAGCCGGTCAAAACCTGGGTGTATTTGATTTTGAAGGCTGGGCCAGCGATAACCGGCATATCCTGCTGACCCATACCGTCGGCCGGCAGGTCGAATACATCTGGCTGGACAGCGAGACGGTGGCCGAGTCCCGCAATTTGAGCGAGGATTTTGATTTGGCCTTAAGCGACGTGCGTTTTATCGACGGCGACAGCCAGCGGCTATACGCCGTGGTCAATAACGATTTGCGCTTGATTGATTTAGGCCGGGATACTATTTCCACCCCCATCGTCCGCGACCTAGGCCGCTACGTGCTGTACCAGGACCAAATCGTGGTTTACGTGCGGGAAGTGGAATCCGGCGGCAGTGAGCTGGGCTTAATCGAGGGTGACGACCAGCCCCAATTGCTGAGGAACCTGCCCTTAAAACCCGCCAATTACCGGCTGGAGTTTGCCCAATTCGAAGATATCTTCTATCTGGCGCTATTGGACCTTGAACAACAGCGCCTGAGCCTGACGGCCAACCCGAATCTGGCTGAGTTGGGTACCGCTCAGTCCCCCTTGGTATTTAATTTAAACGGAGCCCAGTCCATTGCCTTCTCCCGCAACGGCCAATTCATCTCAGTCCAAGCTGATGAGCGGTTCATAACTTATGATTTGGACCGCAAACGCCGCTCCAGTTTTAAAACCGATTTCAAACCGGCCGCGGACGTGGAGGCTAAGTGGCTGGATGGCTTCCATTTGTCAATGCCGGACAGCCAAGGACTACTGCGTATGTTTGAGTTTGACGGCGCCAACTCCACCGGCCTGCTAGCCGTTAACGCCAATTTAGAGCCGATTTATAATTCCGGCCAGAACATGCTCTACACTTTCAGTCCGGCGGCCCAAGGCGGCCGGGTGTTCCTCCAAGGCACTTCTTTCACGGTGCCTGAAAGCCAATAGCCCCTTTCCGCGGGGCAAGCGGCTTCTTTTGGCGTGTCAAAAGAAGCAAAATCGCTTTGCCTGCTCGCTGAACATACAGAAACCTAGTCAAACCGTACAACAGCTTGCGGAACTCACCGCCAGTTGGCGGTTCAGACAGTCCTCAGCTTAATTGTTGTACGATTGACGTTTTCATCTGCCAGCTCGCAATGGCCGTTAATAACCTGCTACCCAGTCGAACATCGGCCAAAACTGATGGAGCGAGTGAAGAGAGTATATCGCGCTTGCGAGGACCAGCCCTTCAAGGCCGACCAATGGGAGTTCCGCAGCAACCGAATACGAATAAACGAGTGACTATCACGTTTTGGCTGGTTCGAAGTTTTGGCGCCACCTTTGCGCTAAAGGTGGCAAAATAAGCCGTCACGCCAGTGACAGGTTGCTAGTCAAAAAGATTAAAGATATTCTGCCAAAAGCTGGGGGCGTTGCCCGGCACGACGCTGTCCACCGCGTCCAGGTCTTCTACCACGCGGCTGTCCACATGCTTGGCGTCATCCGGGTCGGGTGAGATTTGCTCGGCCTGAATGACCAGCCTTTGCCAGGAGGTACCGGGGGGCGTGCAGGTAATCAGCGTAGCCGCCGGCCCGTCGGTGGGCTGTATCAATGAAAAGTCGTTGGGCTCGATTATCTTTTTGATGGTTACCTTGTATATGTAGCGCTGGCCTTGGTAGTGCAGGATGAAGGTGTCGCCTATTTCCAGGCGGCCCAGCAGAACGAAGGCGAACTTATACTTGCCGCTGTTGAAGAAGTTGTTGGAAGAATGGCCGACTATCACGTTGTTGCCGGCCTGGCCAGGAATGGCCGTTTGGCCGTAGTGGACCACTCCCCGCTCCAAACCATTCTGGATAGCCCTTTCGTCATAGGCGGTAACGTCATACACCACCGGCACGTCGACGTTGATCTTAGGAATAATGATGCGCGATTCCTGCCCGACTTTGATATCCGCAGTCGGGTCTACTATGACCGGCGTGGTCAGGTTGCTGCCGGGACTGAGGTACTGTTTGACCTGGGCCACGGCGATTTCGTTATAGCTGACGGCCAAATAGACCAGGCCCACGCCCAGGGCGATTAAAAACGGTTTTAGCCGGCCGTGGCGGCTGTCGGCTCCGCGCACGCTTTTTAGCAGTTGTTGCTTGACGTCGGCCAATGATTGTTTGTCGCTTGGTTCCACCTGGCCGGACACCGGCTGGCTGGGCTGACTGGGCGGCGGAGCCATCGGAGCGGGACTGGCTGGCGGTACGGCGGGCGCGGCATAAGCGCCGGACAAACGCTGGCGCATCAGTCTGACCGCCGGCTCGTCGCCGACTTCACTGGCCGGGGCTGGGGCTGGCGCTATCGGCGGATGGGGGGAGCCATCCGCTGGCGGTAAGTTATATTCTTGGTCGTCATTCATAATTGTTTGGTGGCGCTGGTCGGAGTTGAACCGACATGGGACAAGCCCACACGATTTTGAGTCGTGCGCGTATACCAGTTCCGCCACAGCGCCACGAACCTGCCTGGTGCACCTCTTATACTAACGATTTTAAAAATTCTTTACCATACCCTGGCTTGAACCCATGCCACTATTCTAATATTCCTAGGAATATTAGAATATCGAGCTTTATACCAAATACTAGATACTGTATTCCCACCTCTGTTGAGATTAAAACTCAAACACGGCCGTGGCCAGCGCTTCCAGCGGCTGGGCCGGCTGCCAAATCCACCAGGCGGCGGCGAAGGCCGCCAGGGCCGACAGTTCCGGCCGGCTGGTCCGGGTAGTGCTGACCGCCCGGCCGCCGGCCACTGCCACGATTGAATCTTCCACCACCGTTATGATTTTGAATCCCGCCAGTTTCGGCTCCTGAGTCAAGCTCAGAATCAAGGGCCTCAGCCCCATGTCGTGCTGGACGGTCCGCTCGGCACCAACCAGTTTCATGACGGACTGCAAACCGTTTAAGGACAACACCAGCAAGCTGTGTCCCGGCTTAAGCAGTTCGATAAAATCGTGTTTGATTTGCTCGACCACGTCGTCAACCAGGATTACCGGCCGCTGGCTGGCTTTGATGAACCGGGCCAGCGTCAAGGCCGTCTGGCTGTTGTCGCCGGGCTGGACCAGCAATACGGCGTCGGCCCGCTCGGCGTACCTATTAAGGGCGTCCAGCGCCTCGGCGGCCAGGGTACCGCTGGCGGTGCTGGGCGCGTAGACCGCTCCGCTGAGGCTGGCGCCCACTACGGACTTAAGTTTGTCGGGCAAAACCACCTTGACCTCGCCGATACCGGCTTCTTCGGCGCCAACGTAGGCCGCGGCGGCCCGGTTAAAACCGTGCGCGTGTCCGCCGATTATCAGCAGTTTGCCGGCTTGGTCCTTGCGCTCCGGTTTGGACCAGAGCAGGTCGGGAAACAGCGGCTCGTCAGTCTGTTTAAGCCAATTATCGTCCATACCCATAATATTTGCACACATCCCACACTGAGCCTAGTTTTGGCGCGGCCCTGCGGCTCGCAAGTGAGGCGTACAAAATCGTACGCTGAGTGCGAACCGCGAAGGGTCAAACCGAAAATAGGCCAGAAGCCATAGCGGTGTCTGACGCTTCGCGTCAGAGCAGGCTGGCTGATGTGGGGAGTGTGAGTTCCAGGCTGATTGGACAGTGGTCCGAGCCCATAACATCGGCGTGGATGGCGGCCGATTTGATATTCGGTTTGAGGGCGTCCGAGACCATGAAATAATCTATCCGCCAGCCGACGTTTCTGGCCCGGGCGTTGGCCCAATGGGTCCACCAGGTGTAGTGGCCGCCATCTTGGGTAAATATCCTGAAAGTGTCTAAGTAACCATTGTCCACGTAGCGCTGGAAGCCCTTCCGCTCCTCTTTGGTAAAGCCTTTCTTGCCCTCGTTTTCCTTAGGCCTGGCCAGGTCGTCCGGCGTGTGGGCCACGTTGAGGTCGCCGGTAAATATGACGGGTTTGGATTTTTCCAGTGTCTTGACGTATTCATAAAAGGCCTGGTCCCAGCGAGTCCTTAGCGGGATGCGCGTCAAATCATCCTTGGCGTTGGGCGTATAGACCGACACCAGATAGAATTTATCGAACTCGGCGGTAATCACCCGGCCCTCGCGGGTGGTGTCGCCATATTTATCAGCTAAGTCGTATTTTTTCTCTATCTCGCCCAGACCGTAGGCCACGGCTATCGGCTGGAGTTTGGAGAATATGGCCGTGCCGGAATAACCCGGCTTCTCGGCCGAATGCCAGTATTCTATGTAGCCCGGCAGGTCGACCTCGACTTTGTCCCGGCCCGCCTTGGTTTCTTGCAGGCAGAGAATGTCCGGGCTGTGGCCAGCTAAAAACGGCTCGAACAAGCCTTTTCTGACCACCGCCCTCAGCCCGTTGGTGTTCCAAGAGTAAAGTTTGATACTTGCCACTTTAAATATTGATTATAAAGCACAAGCCGGCCTGGGCCGCTTAGTCGGCGGGAATGGTAAAATCTTTGCCGGCATTGATTTGCCGGACGATGTCTTTGGCCGCCACCCACGGGTCCGGGTCGCTCAAAGCGGTTTTGCGCCAGTACCACCACTCGGCTCCCCATAAATAAGCCTCGTCGATACCGATTTGCCGGCCGAAATCGACGTTCTTATACATCTGGGCCGGACTCATGGAGCGGTCTTGCTCGGGAATGGACAGCTGGGGGGTCGGCGCCGGTCCCCAGGGTTCCAGCTGGAGCTCATGAATCAGAATCGGGCGGTCTTTTAGGACATCGATAATCCAGGCCCGCAGGCGGTGGTACCAAATCGGCGTGGGATAAACAAAATAGCCTCGAGCGATTTGGGTGTTATAGACGATACGATAAACCGAGAAACCGTAAATGTCCGGGGTCGGTTCGCCGGTCGGCAGGCCGTGCTGGTCGCTTAAACTCATGACCACCGGGTGCTGGGTGTCGATTGATTTGACTAGCTCGAATTCCTGGGTTAGGTCGGCTTTGAGGTGGTCGCGGTCATGGACGAAACATTCGCCGAACCAGCTGTTTAGGGCCTCGTTCTCCAGCTGGTAGCTGATAAGCGCCGGGTGGTCTTTGTAGCGCTCCACCAAGTCCCGGAGGTAATCCATCAGCTTGGGATGCCATTCTTCCCGGGGCAAACGTTTGGCCCAAGGCGGATAATGGCACTCCGGCCAGCGCGGCTGGCGCAGTCCGATAGCCAAGCTGACTTTGACTCCGCGCTTGGCGGCCTCATCCATCTGCCAGTCCAGGTCCGTCCAATCATATTGATTGTCAAATGGCTCGTGTTGGTCCCAGTGGCTCATCAGCCGCAGGTAATTGAGTCCCATGTCATCCATCAGAGCCTGGTAGGCCTCCTGCCAGTCAATACCCAGCTCTTGGGCGTACTTGATGGAAAAACTGGCCCCTACCCGCTTTATCTTGTGGTCCAGCGGATGAAAAATAATGGCTAGCAGCAGTACCAGACCAAGCCCTGAGCCGACGGTGTAGCTCAGCCGCCTAAGGACTGTGTGGCGCGAATAAAAGGCCTTTACCCGGCGCCAAGTATTATGCCCGATGTGTTTTAGCTTCAGCCACCACAGCCGGCGCTGGCTCTTGGATTTTTTTCGCGGCATTTTCAGCATAAGCGTAACATAAAGCCGGATAGAGGTGAACTTGACTATATTGACTAGTAGTGATATAATAACTGTATATGACTGAAGTCAAACGTTATAGCCAACACTCCCGGTTTGGCGAAGTGGAAATGCCCTCTATGGCAGAAGTAGTGGCCAGACAGCATGCTGGCGTTTATGAAGTCAGCGATAGAGTTGGTTTTAAACAACGCTTGGGCGTCCGGATAAGCGAGCAATCAGAAGCCGTGGCTACAATCATCCGGCCGATGCCGATTACGGATGAAGTAGGACGAGCTCAATTGGCGGACGACCAAGGCGTGTATCGGGCAGTTTCCGGAGCCAGAATTATAGGAGTGGATTTTCCTGGTATGGGCCGCGATACCGGTCCTATTACCCAAACCCAGCGCCAGGCGCTAAAAGGCGGCTCATTTGCGGAAGTGGCCGAAGCCCAGTGGGACGCTCTCGGCGAGGCCTTGGCGGGACGCGGACAAACCTACAAAGACTTGGGCCGGGTTGTCTTGTGGGGCAGTTCTTTGGGCGGCGCCCAGATAGCCGGACTGTATGCTGCCAAGCCCGAGGAAGTTGAAATAACCGATTTGGTTTTTCAAATCACTCCTTGGAAGACTGCTTTGAACGGCTTGATACGGGGTTTTGCCGAGGCCAGCAAGGATCGGGATTACTATTACGAGCTGGACGGGGAAAATTATCATGAAAGAGAGGGCGACTCCGAATGGATACGCCGGATTGCCACCAGACAGAAAATCGGAGCGGCGGTCCTGTCAGCTTGGGCTATGAGTCGAGGCCGTATATTCGACGATTTGTCCAAGCGCAAACTGAACGGTTTAAAGGTACATCTGATGAATGCCGAGCACGACATAATCAGTCCGACGGAAGATAACCAGGCCGCGGTCGAGGAACTGTGGTCAAGAAATGCCAGCGTCGGTTATGAACTCATGAACGGCGAATACCACGCCATCCAGCAAAGCCGGCGGGTAGTCGGCCTCCAGCAAAAAGACATCATAGACGCTTATTGAATCCCGCCTTTAAGCCGGCTGTTATAAACTGTCGGGTATGCGCATTGGCTTTTTCGCGGACGAATATTTGCCCCGGGTAGACGGGGTCATTACCTCCATGCTCAATTCGGCCGAAGGCCTCAGACGGCGCGGCCACCAAGTCTGGTTTATCGTGCCGGCTTATCCGGGAGTCAAGAGTACCGACTACGTCATCCGGGTGCCATCCACGCCGGCGCCGCTGAGCGACAACCTGCGGGCCATGCTGCCCAGCCGGACGGTCCGCCAGACCATTGCCGGTTTAAAGCTGGACATCATTCACAGCCACACTCCATTCGCCGCCGGGCTGATGGCCCGCCGGGCGGCCAGCGAGCTAGATTTGCCTCACGTAGCTACCTTTCATACGCTCCTGCCGGTACTGTTGGATTATTATCCGCTTAGAACCCGGACTTACCTGCCCGCCATCATGGCCTACGTCGGCGACATCATGTGGTCCAGCCAAAATAACTATACTCCCCCGGCCTCGGCCGGACGCTCGGTAGCCAAACGCTGGGCCTGGCGGCTAACCGGGGCCTACGTAGACAGCCTGGACTACGTTATCAGCCCGTCTCAGCACTTTGCCGAACTCATCGGCGCTCTGGGCGTAACTACGCCCGTCAGCCGGGTGCCCAACAGCTTGGATTTGACTCGTTATCAGCCCGCCAGCCCGGTCCGCCGCCAACCCGTAAGATTGATAGCCGTCGGCCGGCTCAGCCCGGAAAAGCGCCAGTTGGAATTAATCAAGGCCATGACCCGGGTCAGCCGGGACACGGCGCACCTGACTTTGGTCGGCGACGGCCCGGAGCGAACCAAATTGGAGCGGGCCGTGACCGGCCTGGGCGTAAGCTCCAGCGTCAAATTGACCGGCCAGCTCAGCCCGGCCGAAGTGGCTAAACAATTGGGCCAAAGCGACGCCGGCGTACTGGCGTCTTATGGTTTTGATAACCAGCCCATGACTATGCTGGAGTACCTGGCGGCCGGTTTGCCTATTCTCTACTGCGACCCTAACCTGAGCGAGGTGGTCGGGCCGGAGGCCGGTTTGCTAGTCAAACCCGAGGCCGCCAGCCTAGCCGGCGGCATTAAGCGGCTGTCCCAGAAATTCTTGCTTAGAAAGTCCCTGTCGTACGCCGCGCTGGCCCAAAACAAGCAATATTCCCACCTCGGCGTCGCCAAACAGCTGGAATCGGTCTATAACCGCCTGCTGGCTTAAGGATGCCTAAGCGGCCGGGCTGGTGCTGATAAAACCCCCGTCCCGCTCGATAGAACAACTGCCCCAAAGTCCTAAGCCGCGGGTCCGGGCTTGGTCCTCTAAGCCTTTAAACTCGTCGATTTTTTCGAACGGAAAACTCAGGTAAGCAAAGCCGTAGCCATCGGCGATTTGCCGGGCGTTGAGCAAAGTGCCATCCGGCAAATAGACGTATCTCAGCAGGCGGTCGTAGCGGTCGCGGTTTTGATTTACCGGATCGGCGGCCAAGCTGACGGGCTGGCTGCCAATCAACTGTTTAAGATGCTGGCTGGCGGCCTCGGCAAAGCACTGGACCGGCTTGTCGGGGTGGTTCTTCTCCGGTGTGTCCAGACCGATAAACCGCACCCGCTCCATGGTGCCCGCCATATCGACTTCCAGGGTGTCGCCGTCTACGAAGTTAGTTACCCGGTAGTAGCCGGGCGGCATCGGGTCCAGGCTGGATAATACTTGCCGGGCATCGTCCGGCGCTACGCCCCATAACACCATCAGCAACAGGGCCAAAACCGCTAGCCACTGCTTGTAATTTAAACTTTTAAGCCGGTTTGACAGGCTGGCCATGGCGGCTTAGATGGAAGCGTTTATAGATGATAAAACCGATGCCGGACAGTCCCAGCAGAATCCAAAACACCCGGAACCAGCCTTCTTGCACGTGGCGGCCCAACCCCAGTGAGTGCAGCCAAATACCAATGAATGCCACGTCGCTGGCGGCGTCAATGAACGGCCATATCCGCTTGACGCTGGTCCAGCGGCTTATTACCCGGGCAATATCGAACGCTATAAAGGCTGTTAGGCTGAGTAGGCCCAGCGTGATGAAACCCATGCTGTCCGGGCCGGCGTAATCCCGCAGCAGCTCCAATGACAACAATTGGTAATCGTTATCCTGCCCCCAAGACACCAGCAGAACCGGGTGCAGGGCAAAGGCCGCGAACACCCAGTAGGCGGATATCAGGTGCAGGCGCCCAAGCTCCTGATGATCCGGTTTAAGCCGCCGGACAAACCCGACCAAAAAGTGCCACCACATAGTGGCAAAGGCTATCATGCCCAACAGCGGAAATAAGGCCAGCCTGTCCACCCGGCCCAGCCGCCAATCCAGCTCACTGCCCCAAACCGTTATGACAATAGCCAGTAGTCCAAAAACCGACAGTTCGACTACTCTGGACAGGGTTTTGTCATGCATTGCCTTAAATAATAGCAAACCCATGCCAAGCGGTTCATAATGGAGGCTATGAAACGGACGGTGGACCAAGCTTTTTCAGCCATATCCCGTCGCGAGTTTATGCCGCCGGAAGTTAAGGAGCTGGCCGATTTTGACCACGCCGCCGGCATCGGCTACGGCCAAACTATCAGCCAGCCCACCACCGTCAAGCGGATGCTGAACTGGCTGGACGTTAAGCCCGGGCAAAAAGTGCTGGACGTCGGCTCCGGCTCGGGCTGGACTACCGCCCTGCTGGCTTATTTGGCCGGTGCCAAGGGCCGGGTCCACGCCGTGGAGCTGGTGCCGGAACTGGTTAAATTTGGCCGGGATAATTTTAAGTCCACCGGTTTGAGCAACGCCGTGTTCCATCAGGCGGGCAAACAGCTGGGATGGCCTCAAGCCGCACCCTATGACCGCATCTTAGTCAGCGCCTCGGCCACCGAGCTGCCCAAAGCACTGATTGACCAGTTAAAACCCAGCGGCAAGCTGGTCATACCAATCAATTATGACATCCTGGAAATCACTAAAGAGCCGGGTGGTTCAACCGATATCGTCACCCACCCTGGCTATGTCTTCGTCCCCTTAATTACTTAAGAGAAGGATGATTTCCCACCCATAATTGCCTGCTGGCAAATTGGTCGGGCCCGCCTCAGTGCCGCCGCACTTCCGGCCTTGCAAAAGGCCGCTGGCCTTTCTCACCCTCTTAGCTTCACCGCCGGCTGGCGGCTCAGGTATCTCTCCCTCAATCGGTATCAACAAAATCGCAAATGAATTGTCGATTTCATTGATTATCTATCTTTCTAGCTGTAATTAAACAATCTATAAAGACGGATTTATTCCGGCCTTTATAGATACTACTTCAGAGGGGAATCACGAGCCGTCTTTAGACGGCGAAGTCTAAGGGGGAGATGTTCTCCCTCTTATAGCGTCAGCATTAGTAGTCGATCCCCTTATTTGCTAGGAACTTATCGTCAAAATGATGTTTGGTTTTGACCATATCGGTAGCGATATCCACCAGAGGCAGCAAACTCTTAGGAAAATTACGCCCGGTCAGACATAAGCTGGTGTCCGGATGTTTGGCGGCAATCAGTTTCTTCAGCTGGGCCAGGCTTAATAGCTTGTCGTGGACGGCGTTGTTGATTTCATCGCAGACTACCAGCTCAAAATCGCCGCTGGAGGCGGCTTTAAGGGCAAATTCATAAGTGGCTAAAGCGGCGGCCTTATGCTGGCCAGCGCTAACGCCTTTGGCGCTTAGGCCGCCAGCCTCGTAAAAGCCTTTGCCGCCTTTGAAAAACTCCAAGTTGCCGGCGTAGGCGGTTTGGATATCGCGTAAGAATTGATGCTCGCCCACTTCCCAGTGCTTGATAAACTGGACAAAAGCCACCCGCCAGCCGGTGCCTAACGCCCTCGCCAGCAGTCCCAGACTAGCGCTGGTCTTGCCCTTGCCGTCTCCGGTAAACACCACAACCAAACCGGCTTTGGTCTTAAAATCCTCGAACATGCAATCTATTTTAGCCTATGATGCGTTCTATGATTCTCAGCGTAAAGCCTAAAAACAGCATGGCTATACCGACTACTATCAACCGCCGCTCCTTGAGCATGGACCGGTAAACGGCGTCGTCGATTGAATGTTCCTCGCGCATGCGGTCGTGTACGGCAATCACGGCGTAGGCGATGATGACGTCGCCCACTAAGGTAAAGAAATCCGATAAGTGGCCGATAAGCATAAGGTTATTATAACCAAACGGCCATAAAATCCAGCCGGGACTTTAGACCAGGCCGTTTTCCCTCAGCGCCAGGTCGATGCGCGGGCGGTCAAAACCAATGATGATGGTGCCGCCGATGTCAATGACTGGCACGCCCAATTGCTGGGACTTTTCCACCAACTCGTCGTAGGCCTGGCGGTCGGTAGTGACGTCTTTGGCCGTAAAATCGATTTTCTTGGACTTGAAGTACTCCTTGGCCATGTGGCAAAAGGCGCAGGTCGGAGTGGTGTACATGGTAATTGCCGCGGACATTGCTTCCTCCTATTTTATTAAAACTTATTTTATTAAACTCAGCAGGGTTTGATTATCGCCCGCTTCCAGCCGCAAACGGTAGCAGGTTTTCTGCCCCATCCGCTCGGGTTTGACCAGGCCGGATTGCTCCAGCACCTTCATATGCTGGGAAATGCCGGCCGTACTGATACCCACGGATTTGGCCACCTCGCTGACGCACAGTTCGGGGCGCCGTATGAGCAGTTTGACTATGTGATAACGCGTTGGGTCGCCCAAGGCGCTAAACCTGGCTTGGAGGTTGGTCGATATGAGGGTTTTAACCGAGGCGGGCATAATTAACCTTTAAGTGCTCACTTAAATTTTAGCAATTACGACCAGCCTTATCAAGCCGCAAATCAATCGGACTTAGCTCCGCCCAAGGCCAGAACCAGCGAGCAGGCAAAGCCCAGGGTTATGGCCGCCGCGCTAAGCAGAGGCGTCCAGCGGTAAAATACCAGGCCGATAACCAGCGAGACGGCCAAGATGACGCTGAGGCGGGTAGGCATCGTCCAATATTTGCTCGTCCCCCAGTAAATAAAGGCTAACAAGACGGCGTACAGCGCCAGGCTCACCCACCATTCCGTCAGTAGGTGGGTTAAATCGGGGGTTTCATCGCCATGGAATTCGGCGGCGTGAGCCAGCCACTGGATGTTCATATCCGCATCATTATAACGCTAACGTTTAGTAAAAAGCACAAGCGATTTCCCAAGCCATTTGCCATATTGACAAGTCTATGTCTTTGGGTCTATCTTATTTAGAGATACGGCTCACGGGAGTTGTTTAAGAACATCTAATTCGGGTGGCCTAAAAGGAGGTTCAGACGGTGTTTAACAGTCTAAAGAAACGGATATCAAAGTTTGGCCGCTCAGTTCGGGACGCAACACAGCTCGGAGTGACGGCTGTTTTTATTTTAAGCCAGATGGTAGTTCCCTTCTTGGCTGTTCGGCCTGTGCAAGCGACCGGCCAAAGTCCGGCAGAAGAGTGCGGTGTGCTGAGCTTCCTGGTTAAATACGAGACTAATGAACGATTAGGAACCTTTGAAGACACCATTTCCGAAGATGGTGGTCAAGATGTAGTTACCTTCAGTGAGTTGGTTGTAGAGGAAGAAGATGACGGCAAAAAGGAAATTAAAGGCTTTGAATGGTCTTCTACAGTACCGGTAGACAAGGTTCAGGTATTCGCCGGCGGCAAGTCGGCCACACAAACAGGCGACGAACTAACCAGTGGTGAGTATTTTGCTGACTTCATCGGTGAAGCTGGCTACGACTCGGATAAAGGTGTTTCCCATGTGACGTTTTGCTATGACGAAGTTGACCAGGTCGATTACTGCGACCCTTCACAGAGACCTGCCGGGATGAGCATCGGAGAGTGGCTAGCGTCCGCTCAGTTCGATGGCGCTGACTGCTTTGAGTATGAGATTGATCAGAGGTGCGGCTACCTTGACATTACAGTAACTAAGTACCCGGAAAAGGACGGCTGGGCGCCATACTCGGTAATCTATACGACTGACGATACGGTGGTCTACCCGGCCAACTCGTTCCCGGCAAACTTTGCTGAAGATGAGGATGGTGGTTCCGTAGATGTCACATGGTATATAGTCGGACCTGAAGGAGATTATCTCAAAGGCTTCGGCTTGCCCAACTTCTGGGATAATATCGGCGAGACTATAACAGTTGACACTGACTGTGAAGATCCTGAGCCCGATACCGTACGCATCCGTATTGACAAGCTGATTGACAAGGACGGCGACTTGAATACCACAGACGACCGAACAGATGCCCCCGGCTGGGAGTTTGATATTGACGGTCCGACTGATGTCGGTGAAGTCACCACCGGCGGCAACGGCAGTACCACGCCCGCAGAAATTGAACCCGGCCAGTATTCGGTTACCGAGACCGTCCAGGACGGCTATGAGTTGCTCCATGCCGAATGTGTTGAGCGGGTTAGTAAAACAGAACTCGGCTGGCAAGATGACAACTCAGTGGTTGATGTTGACGTTACCGATGAAGACGTGCTTTGTACTTTCATCAACGATGACCTTAAGCCAACGAAAATCAAGGTCACCAAGTATCATGATATTGACGAAGACGGCAGTTGGGACGAGGAAGATGGCGAAGGACCTGTCTCGGACTGGACTATTCGTCTGTACGACTATGACTGGGACCATGTGGACGGAGACGATACCGACGATAAGGGTATTGCCCGCTTTGGCGACTACCTGAAGCCCGGTACGTACTTCGTTTGCGAAGAACTGGTAGACGGCTGGCGGCAAGTTACCCCGGCTGAAAATCAAAACCAGGCGGTAGAAAACCAATCGGGCGACGGCGACGAAGCCGACAATTGCTGGGAAGTTTACCTGGGGCGCGGTGACACTGTGGAGTTGAAGTTTGGAAACGCTCGTGAGGTGGAGCTGTTGATTGACAAAGTTAACGACACCACTGATGCGGTTTTACCTGGTGCTTTAGTTAACTACACTATTACCGTAACCAACCCCCGTGACAGCGGCCTAGCCCTCGACAGCGAAGTCCGCGATGTTCTGCCCGACGGCTTCATATTCACCGGCAACTACAGCGTGCATTCGTCCGTCCGCGGCGACATCACGGGGATTGTGTCACCCGACTACAACAACGTTGCCAACCTGGGCGTATGGCAATTCGACGAAATGGTGCCAGGCGAAGTCGTAACGATTTCTTATGAGGTGGAAATTGGCGACGGAGTCTCTCCCGGCGAATATGACAACGTTGCGCTGGCTGAAGCCAAACAGTGCGTAGCCTTCGTGCAAGAGTTTACAGAGTATCTGTATTCTGAACTCGAAGTGCAGGAATGGGTGTCTGAGGGAAAAGACATTGACCTGGAGTGCGATGATAAGGAACGGCTGTTCGCGCGCGATGTAACACCTGAAACCGAGGACGATATATTTGCCGAGAGCACAGTGCGCGTAGGCGCGGTTCTGGGCGAAGAGGACGAAGAAGGAGAGGTGCTGTCAGTAACCGGCGCGCCGGCTATTCTGTCCCCTGCGTTCGGCGGATTCATTGCCCTTTTGGCCGGGTTGACCACGCTGTCAAAAAGCCAGATTAAGCGTCTCCGCCGTCTGTTCAAGAAGTTAGGCCGGGCGTTTCTGATAGCCGGGATTAGCGCGGCTTTTGTCCTGCTTAGCTACGTCCCGGCATTCGCCATCGCCGACAATAAGTGGACCCTTGTTGTTTCCCAGCTTAACCCGACTACCACCAGTCATAACGTGACGATTACCTTTAGCACGCTTTCGAGTGATACTAGCGACGACTTTGACGTTCGTCTTGACGTAGATGGACCCGGCAGCCACGACCAGACATCGGGTCCGCAAAGCATTGACCACGGCGGCGGCTCGGGTAGTTTCAAGGTAGACTTCCCGGTAGACGGTACCTACGAATTGACAGTTACCGCCGACAATATTGATCGAGCGGAAACTAAGACTTCCAGCCAAACCATAACCGTGGCTGAAGACACGCCGACTACATCCACTGGCAACGGCCAGCCAGCCGACGGCAACGGTAACGGCGGCCCGGGCGCTCTCGGGTTCGGCGCCGCAGGTGCGGTTGATTCAGGCGGCGTGGTCAGTGATTCTGCCGCCACCGATGACCAGACGGCCGCAGACACCGAAGGCCAAGAGCAAGCCGCGACCGACGAGAATGCCGACGACGAAACGGATGGCAACGGCGGCAGTACGCTTATCACCATAGCGGTTTTAGCCGGCCTGGCGGCTCTGCTCTACAACTACTTCGTCCGCAAGCCCAACGACTTGTCCAACTAAGAAACCTAAAATATAAAACTTCTAAATAAATCTGGATAGCCACCAGACGATACCGGCGGCTACCAGGGCCAATACCAGCGCCAGCAGAATCATTACCCGGCGGGCTTGAGTGGTACTGCCGGCCGAGAGGCCGGACTTGGACTGTTCTATGGGCAAGTTGTAATCGCCGGTCACCGGCGGCGGCGTACCCGGTGCCGGACTGGGCGTGGGGACGGTAGGCGTCTTATCAGCTTTAGCCATAAGTGGTTTAATTCCACTATAGCGCCGAATGCTTTTAAAATCCATGGTCGGGGTGGCCGGACTCGAACCGGCGACCTCAGCGTCCCGAACGCTGCGCGCTGCCAACTGCGCCACACCCCGTCAAAGCCCCATTGTAAACAGCTTCGCTTGGTTTACAATGGGGACCCCAAAACCCGATTATTCGTTTGGCCATAATCAAAGCCAAGATTGAGGTTATACTATCTGGGAATGTTCCTGAATCTCAACAGCCAGCAAATACTGGAAATCATCCTAGCCGGCGCGGTGCTGGCGGTGGTGCTTGTTCTGGTCGAATACCTAAAGCGCCACCACCAGCTGGAAAGCGAAGGCGCCCGCAAGGCCATCCACATAGTGGTCGGCGTCATCTTGGCCCTGTTGCCCCTGTTTATGACCCGGCGGCAAGTGGCTTATACCAACTTTGCCTTTTTCTTGGGTGTCTGGCTGTTGGCTGGCGTTTGGCATGTCTTTACGGCCGTCCGCGACGTTAGGCGCTGGACTATCGGCGAGTTCCTGTATCCGCTGGGTACCGGGCTGGTGGCGCTGATATACGCGGACCTGAGGATATATTCGGCGGCCGTGCTGATATTGGCTTTCTCCGACGGCCTAGCCGGGCTAATCGGCCGGACATTCGGCGGCGAGGGCTATAAAATCGTCGGCGGTACTAAAACCATCTTAGGCAACTCGGTGTTTTTTATAACCGCGCTGGGAATTTTGCTGGGCTGTTGGTGGCTTAATTCCGAGCCCAGCGAAAGCTTGCTCGGCGCCCTGCCCTTGCTGGTCGGCGGCAGTCTCCTGCTCACCGCCACCGAGGCCGCGCTGGCCGGCGGTTTTGATAACCTGGGCGTGCCGCTGATGGCGGCCTGGGTAGCGTCGCTTCTAGTCTAGCTGGGGGTGGCGGCAGTAGTCGTGTTTATAGCCCGGCTTAAACTTTCCGGCCCTAATGTTTTCTACGGCTTCCTTTAAGTTTTTTGCCAAGGTCTCCAAGGAGGACGGCTTTTTGCTGACCTCCCCTACAAATCCGGTTTGAATAAAATCTAGCGACAGTTTGGCCGGCAGTTCTCCTGCAATCTCCTGCCAAGCCATTGCGTACATGGTCAACTGTTTACTGCCTTGAGCTTGTTTTTTAGCCTTCTCGGCGCTTGTTGCGTTAGTAGATGACTTATAATCGCGGACTTCCACGCCCATTTTACTATCAAACACCGCGTCAATCCTTCCGGTTAAAATGAGTGGCGCTCCAGGCACCTTGAATTTAAATCTTTTCTCGCTGGCGATAGGTACGGGGCCAGCTGGTGCTTGTTCATAAAACCGCCTAAGCGATTTTAAGGCCAACTTCTCAGCTCGAAGGCTTTGTTTGGGCGATTCATGCCCTTCCTGGGGCCAGTTGGCTTTCAGCTGGGACATCAGATCTTCCAACTTGGGCAATCCGCGCCCGGCAATTAACGCCTCGTTTATCTGCTGCAGCGCGGCGTGGAGTAAGGTGCCGATTACAGGTGTCGCCTTGGGCGGGCCTGGCACACTGAGGATATAACGGTATTTAAAATCCAGCGGACAGCGCAGATAGTCTCCGGCCTGAGATACGGTCAGCACCAAGTTGTCTCCCTGTCTCATACGGCTGGGCAATGCCGGTGCACTTAGGGGTCTTGAGGCCGGGTCAAATAGCTCGAGCGTGCTTTGGCCTGAACGGGGCTGGTGGCTGGAAAAAAAGTCGTCGCCAAACATTTCTGTTATGAACCTGGAAGGCTTCTTTTTGGTTTTACCGGTATGGGTATGAGAATGAGTCAGTATTAAATCAATTTTTGCTCGAGTGGCGGCTACGTACATCAGGCGCCTCTCTTCCGCCAGGTGTTCGTCGGCTTTGCTGTGAATCATAAGGCTGTCCGGCACTTCGAGCGGCGCAGAGCGCTTTTTTGACGGTAGCGACATCTCAGTACAATCGGCAATATATACGGTTTTCCACTCTAGCCCCTTAGCCTTATGGATGGTCATGACATTCACCAGCGAGTCGGAAATAGCCAGGCTGTCGTCCTCCAGAGTCTCGCCTTCAGCTTTGAGAGTAGGCAAATTATCCAGGTAGCTCCGCGCGCTGGGCAAGTCGGAAAATTTCTGGAATTCCAATAAGCTGTTCAGCCACTGGCCCACTGCCTGCGCGCGCAAGGCGTCTTCGGCGCTATCTTCAGCCTTTGTCATGTATTCATCCCTTAGGCCTGACTCATCCAGTATGGTAAAGCTTAAATGAGCCACACCGGTACCATGGGTCTGCTTCCGCCAACTGTCTATGGTTTTTAAGGCGGAGGTAAAGTCTTCATCGGGTTCCTCGTCATCTTTAATCACATCCTCAAGTTTTTTATGAGCGCGCGAGGCATGCGCGGAATAGGCGGCGAGTTTGGGCGTATCCAGCTTAAACAAGACACCGCCCAGCGTGTGGTACAGGGCTTGGTTGTCGGCTGGGTCAACAACGGTTTTTAACGCCTCAATCATGGCGGCTACACTGGGGTGCTGGTATATGTCGCTTTTGTCGCCGGCCAAGATGTGCTGGACGCCGGCAAATTCCAGGGCTTGGTGCACCTTTTTTGCCATCGGATTTGATCTGGTAAGAACAGCGATACTGCCCGGATCCTGCCCTTTGTCTAGACGAGTTCTAACGTCATCGGCAATCCACGCGAGTTCATGATCTAGTTCATCAAAGGCGTTTACGGACGGCTGGGTCTGAACTTTGCTCCTGGACATAAGTCTTTTGTCCAGGCTTTCCATAGCTTCCAGTCTGTCAGGGTTGTTATTTTGTATCAGCCGGTATGCCGCGTCTAGTATGGGTTGGGTCGAGCGGTAATTTTGGATCAATGTCACCAGTTTTGCCTTAGGGTATTTTTGGCTGAAACCTAAAATGTTGGCCAGTGTCGCGCCCCGCCAGCCATAAATGCTTTGGTCGTCATCGCCTACCACCATTAGATTTTGGTGTTCGCTGGCCATCAGTTCGAGCAAACGTGATTGCATGGGATTAGTATCCTGGAACTCATCGACCAGGATGAATTTAAAACGGCCGCTCAGTTTCTTCCTAACGTTAGGTCGTATTTCCAGCAGCTCGATAAGCAAAAATATCTGATCATCGTAGTCGACAACTCCTAGGTGCCGACATATGTCTAGGTAGGATTTATAAGCGCGCGCCAGCTCGGTGTGGCGTTGCTTGTCCGCGGCTTCCTCTTCAGTACTAGCCGGCAGTTTCAACGCGAATTCCGCATATACTTGCGGCTTGACTATTTGTTGTTTGAGCAAAGAAAAATAATCAGCTAGAACATTCAGCTGTCCTCTGGGATTGCTGATTGGTGAAAAGTAATCCAGCCCCAATTCGTCTAGGTGCTCGTGCAGTATCACCTGCTTGCCTACCTCGCCTACCAGTCGGATGCCGCCTCCCAGACCAATTTCAAAAGCGTGTTCATTCAACATGTCTTGGCCGAAGGCATTAAATGTCTGTATGGCCGTATCGAAATTATATCCGCCCCTGGCTTCATTTATCCTGTCCAGCATTTCATTGGCCGCTTTCTCGGTAAACGTCAGAGCGACTATGGATTTGGGTTCAACACCACCTTTTATCAACTGAACTATCCGCTCCACGATGACCCGGGTTTTGCCCGTGCCGGCGCCGGCCACCACTAAAGACGGGCCATTCTTGATTTTGACGGCTTTTAATTGCTGAGGATTAAGTGTCTCACCGGTCTTGCTCATCAGACTAGTATAACAGAGGTAGAGCAAGCCCGATAGGGCTTGCGGTATAAAGTATAAAGTAGAAGGTATAAAGTATAAAAATAATCAATAAAATCGACAATTTACTTGCGATTTTATAGATACCTATTCGGGGGAGAATCACCCGCCGCTTAGGCGGGCCTAAGAGAGGGGGTGTCCCCCTCCTTACAGCGAAGCGTCAGCGGAGCGTCACCAGCCGCCCCCTCCGCCTCCCCCACCGCCGCCGCCGGAACCGCCTCCGCCAGAGAAGCCGCTGGAACCGGAACTGCTGGGCGGAGAAAAGGCCGTGGTTGCGGTGGAGTTGAACGAACCCAGCGAATCCGCCAGTACCATCGAGTTAAAGCCGCCGCGGTAAGAATCAAACCACTCGGGCGGCTGGGTATAGAGACTGGCAAATTGTTTGGCCCAATCCTTCTCCAGGCCGAACAGCATGGCGTAGGGCAAGAGTTTTTCGAACAAGTGGAGTTTATTCTCGGATTTGGCCGGGTCGCCGTATTGCTTGACCCCCTCGGGACTTTGCAGGTACTTCAACCGCTCGGCCTCGGCCAGTTTGATATAGTCTTTCAACCCCAGCAGGGCGTCGCGGGTATTGACGCCCAACTTGGTCCTAGAGGGCATAGCGCCGGAAAACAGCATCATGATGGCCGAACCCACCGCCAAACCGGCGCCTAACAGACGCGTCCAGGAAATGAATACCAGAGCGATACCGATAACCAGCACCAGCACCCCGCGGCCGAGCCAATGGGCCCGGGCGGTAGCCGGGTTGGTCCTAAAGTAACGGCGCTTCCATAGGCCCTTGGGGACGTCTTTATTGAGCGTTCGGACGGTTTTATACAGCTGGTTGGCCTTAGTGCTCAAATCAACCCTCTCGCCTACGGCCGAAACGGATGAAAATAGTCCTTTGACCAGGTCTTGCTGTGATGCTGGCAAGTCGGAGGCATCTTTGACCAGTTCCAGGCTGTAGCGGCTGTCGGAACCAATTAATTTCTTCTTCTGCGATTCGTGGATTTTTAGGTAGCCGCTGACGGCCAGCTCGATAATGGCGGCGCTGACGGCTTTGGTCTGGAGCCGCTCGTTGATTAAAACGTCGGCTGTCAGGACATTAAAATCCTTTGGCGGAGCGTACTGCGGTATGATTACGCCCCGACCAGCCGGGTCTCGGCCCAGTCGGCGCCAGCGGTTAATCATGTAGCCTAAGATGGCTACCGGCGGCAGTACCCCGCTGGCGGCCTGGAGCAAACGCTGGCGGGCGGGCCACGGGTCCTTGAAGAAAGTACCCTGGTTAAAGGCCAGCACGAAGGATAAATTCTCGGTCGGCGCCAGGTCCTGGGCGCTGATAGTTATATCCAAGCCGCCGCTGGTTATGACCCGCTCCATTTGGCAATCCCCGCTGTTGGTCGAGCCGGCCGGACCGCTAAAACAGCGTTGTTGGTCCCGTAGGGCCGGGATTAGCTTATCCGGCACATGGACGACGGCCGTCACCGAGCCGAAGGGCTGGGACCATTGGGTACCGTTAACGTTCCAAAACAGTTCGTCGTGGCCGTCAAAAAAAGTGATGACGTTAGACAATTGGTAGTCGATGACATAGACCGTCCGGCCGTGGACGAAGGTGCCGGCGTCGCCGATTTTGAGCACCAGGTTGTCATTCTCCGAGTAAGTAGTAAACGGATATTCCCGCCCATCCTCGTCCCGGACGCCGTTGATATCCAGGTTCAAGTCAGCCCGGCGGTAGATTTTAGGAATCGCCCGCAGAATACCGTGATTTTGGTCAATCGAAGGAAACTCGGCCGCGATGGTCTCTTGGACCGCCATCCGGCCGATTCCCCGCTCGTCCTCGTCCAGCCAGTATTCCGCTTTGAACGATTCAACGTGGAAGGCATTGGGGTTTTGGGCCTGGGCGGATCCAGACCACACAAATAACACGGCCAGAGCCAATAGCCACCGTTTCATAGCCATATCATACCGCTTTTGCCGGTCCGTCCGGTAGCGGTTTTAGCGGATTACTTACCGCCGAGTATTTACAATACATTGCACTTATGTTATAATACAATATTATGCAAGCTTATCAGATAAGACGAGCGGCTTTGGTACTATTGCTCATCATACTTGTGGTATTCGGCGTGACCCAAACCGCCCGGTTTTTAACCGGCGGCGACGAGTCCGACAGCGGCCAGCCGTCTACCAGCCAGCTGACTCTGCCGGATTACGCCGGGCTGGACAGCCAGGTCAGGCTGACTTACACCGGCCCCATCGTGGCCCGGGAAGATTTTTTGCAAATCCGCATGAGTGTCAGCGCCAGCGGACGCAGTTTGGCAATAATCGACGGCTATGGCGGCCAAGTCCAAAAACGCCAGCGGCTGTCGAACGACCCAGCCGCCTACGGCCATTTTTTACGGGCTTTATATCTCAACAATTTCTCGGCGGTTCAAGACAACGAACTCGGCGATGACGAGCGCGGCGTCTGCTTCAAGGGCCAGCGGATAGTCGGTCAACTGCTAGAGGATGATGAGCAAATACTCCGGTTGTGGGCCGCCAGCTGCGGCCGCGAACTGGGAACCATGAACGCGCTGTGGCGCGATATCCTAAAATTATTTCAAGACCAGTTCCCGGATTACCGGCAGTTTACCCGCTAAACCTGAATTACCCCTATTTGCTAGCGAATACTGAACTTAACGTTTAAAGAGTAAGTATAGTCGTTTGTTCCCGGCAGTACCGGCAAGCCGGCGGCCGCGGAATCGCTGGTGACGGCTTCGCGCCCGTCAGCCGCGTACGGCATAGGGATGAAGTCCCAACTGCCGGCTTCGCTGACTTCTAAGACCTTGCCCAGTTTGGCGTTTAACAAGACGGCGGACTGTTCGGCTTTGGTCCGAGCGTCAGCAATGGCTTGCTCGCGGGCCTGGCCGTCCAGCTCTTTGCGTTTGGCTTCAGAAAACTGCGCGATAGGTGTCAGCTGGCCGGCGGCTTTGGTAGTGGCCAGATAATCCTGGATTTGCTGGGCCAGTTCCAGGGAATCAACGCTGACGCTCAAATTGGCGCTAACCCGGTACTGGCCGGAGGTGCCGGTGGGATACAAATAATAATCATCGCCGCCGTAGGCGCTGAGCTTGATGTCGCTGTCCTTTACGCCCAGAGCCTTAAGGGCGGCCACGGCTTCATCTACCGTCTCGCTGATTTGGGCTGTCAGTTGGTTCTGGTCGGAACCGGTCAGCTCGAATGACGGGCTGAAGACGTATTCGTCCGGTTCGGCTTCGATGGTGGCCTGGCCGCTGACCGAGACCGACCGGCCGGCGTTATTGGCCTGCCACGGCCGCCACAAAGCCAGCATGCCGCCGATGATGATAATTAGAGCCAGTACCAACCATCTTAAATCAAGGTTTAAGCTGAGTTTTGATTTGGACTTAACGATTGGCGCCACTTAACCCCCTTTTAGTCTTAGCCCACCTGCTAGTCTACGCTAAAAATTGATAATCGTGTGTTTGCAGTTTCAACTGTCAGCTCGCAATGGCCACATTATTTGTTGTTTCATCAACGAAAATCAATGAAATGCGAATTCATTTCGATTTCATTGATACAGCTAGAGAGGGAGATACCTGAACCGCCAGCCGGCGGTGAAGCTAAGAGGGGGAAGTCATCCCCCTCTTAAAACTTTAGCGCTATCGGCGGGCTACTCGTAAAAACTCGAACCAGGCTTCGCGGGCTTGGTTGAACTTGACGATTTCCTCCCGGCTCAGCAGGTATGGCGTCTGCCCGGTACTGGCCGAGCGGTAAATCTTGCTGATTATCAGCCGGGTCTGCCGGTCTTTAGCCTTGAATTCTTCCCAAGCGGTCCGGTATTGCTGATTCACGTTTTAAGCCGCCTTGATGACCCGGATGACCCGTCCGTGGATGAGGTAGCTGTCAACGTCGTCCGGATCCAGGACAATCGGCGGGTAGTCCCGGCTGGACTCCGAATTTAATCGGATTAGGCGGTTAACGTCATCTCGCAGGTACTGCTTGACGTTAGCCAGCCCGCCCACGCTGGATACCACGTAGTCGCCGCTGTCGGGCAGTTCGGCCGAGCCGTCCACTACCACGTAGTCGCCGTCTTCAATGGATTGTCCGGCCACGCTGGCCTGGTTCATGGAGTCGCCCACGGCTTTGACGGCGAACAATTTGGCCGGGTCCTCGGTCTTGACCAGACTAGGGCTGAGCGTCAGACTGCCCCAATCCGATTCATCGGCGTAGCTTAGGGGCTGGCCGCAATTGGCTTGGCCTAAAATCGGTACCTGGAATATCCGGGAGGCGGCGGAGGACGGGCCGGCGGCTTTAAGCACCCCGAAAGGCGTCCTTAACAGCCGGCCGGAACTGATTAGCTTCTGTAAATGATATTTGACTTGCTGGGGGTGGCTAACCCCGATTCTCTCCCCTAACTTGCGGTAACCTAAATTAGATATATCTTCTTTGGCGGCCAAATCTAGAATCTGCTCTTGGATGGTATGCATACTAGTATTATATGGCTGGTTAACATCTATGTCAACACGTTCAACAACGTTCAACAAAAAGTGTTGACAAACCGTATCCTCGCGAGTTATATTTGAAAGTACCAAAGCATTAAAACGCCAAAAAGGAGGGTTCCTACCATGACGCGCCGCCAACAAACCAGCCAATTCGTTGATTTCAGCATCACGCCGGTCAAACCGTCCTGGCGCCGACAGCTCACCCAGCAGTACCGCATATGCTCGGTGACCAAGCGCGGCAACCAGCGCTACATTAACTTGCGGGTGCCTTTAGAGGTGCAGGAGCAGATCCTGAGCGCTTACGCGCAAGGGAAACAAGTCCGCATATTCGCCTAAAAGGGAGGCTGATGTGCGGGGTGGAGAGCGCGGTCCTTTGTTTCGACCTTAAGGGCCGCGTTTTTATATTTACTTCAGCGGGTCTTGGTTCTTAACCGTGTTTGGTCCGAAAGCCACGGTCTCAGTGTGGCCCAATTCGTAAGCCAGCTTATCAACAGTATTATGGGTCATAACCAGATTAGATGAATCTTCGTCCAGCGATAGAACCTCGCGGGAACCGTAGAAAACATTATCGATGACAAGTACGCCGCGGCTTTGGCCATAGATGTGGACTCCGCGCGGCCCTCCGTGGAAAAGATTATTTTGGACATATGTGTAAACCGAGCCTTCATTAATGCGCAAATGGCTGGCCCGCGGGGCATAACTAGAATTGCCGCGCACAGTATTGAAGCTCGACGCGTAGATAGCAAAGTTATCCGTATTGCCGCTGGCAATATTATTTTCCATCAAGTTATAGACCGAATCCTGGTGAAGCATGAATCCGTGCAGACCGTTGCCAGTCGAGATGTTGTTGCGAATAACATTATAGTTGCAACGCTTAGAAACAATAAAACCGTGTTTACCGTTGTTTAAGAACTGGTTGTTTTCTATCGTGGCGCTGTTACTGTCGTCGTGGGGGTCTAGCCCGTACACGTCGTTCTCTGTGAATAGGTTGCCCCGCCACATCATCCCCGAAGCACCGAAGGTATAGCTGCCAAAATTGTTCTTAGAAAAGGTGCTGTTCTCTACCCAACCGGTAACCAAATCGCGTCCTAGGGAACCGTCTATAATTCTCCAAGAAATGCCATAGGTCGCCCCGTTGCTCATAATTGGCGTTCGCTCCGAAGCTGCGTACAAACCGTGCCCCAGGTGGGTTATAGAGCTATTAATGACGTCCATACGGGTGCTGCGCAAAGCCCGGATGAAACCGCGGCCGTCGCTGTGGTCATAGTCAGGCTGGCCAGTGGCTGGGTCATAAGACGTAATCCAGACATCACTAATTAAGACTTCGGCATCCTCAAAGCAGAGACAACTGAAATCAAAGTCGGGGGCGCTTCTGAGTTCCAGTTTATCTATAGTCTCGCTGGTAATATCCAGGCGGATGTTGGTTTTTATTATCAAAGGCCGCAAAATGCGAAAATGGCGGGGAGATACCTGTTCCATCACGTCGTACGGTTTAAGAAACTCGGCCAGCTGCGGGATAGTTGTCCGCACTTCGGAGGCATTGAACTGATTGCTAACAATCACTGCCCCATCGGCCTCCGCCACCGTCAAGGGAAGGTCGGTAAAGCCGTCTGGTTCTAGAGGATCCAAAGCTCGTTGAACCGGGGGGACTTTAATCGTGGTACCGTAGACTATCTGACCCGGATTTAATTCCTTCAGCTGGTCGAGCGGCACGCCAAAATGGTAAGAAGCCCAAACTAAGTCCTGGTTTTCTTCCATGACATAGTACGAGGCTCTTGGACCATAATCAGGTTGGTTGGCAACCATTAAATCGCTGGCGGCCTGCCAATTCTCGCTAATGAGCCGATTGCTCCCCCGCTGGGCCAACTGGGCCTGGAAATAGTCGCTAAAAACATAACCGATTGAAACAATACCGACCAGTATGGGCACGAGAGCTAGTAACATGGCCGGTTTGAAATTCTGGTATAAACGCGTAGCCTTGATGGACTTGCGCTTTAGGCGTCTTATCATTCTGTGCCCGGATTCCGGTAATAAAGGAGTACCTGTCCTACAGTGATTTTGTCCGGATCGCTGATGCCATTCAGCCGTTTGAGTTCAGCCAGCGGTATCCCGAACGAATCAGCCAGAACGGACAGATGGTCGCCGCTTTTAATAATATAGCGCTTGACGCCAGTTGGCAGTACGGCGTCCTCGGGCAATGCGGGCTCAGGCGGAATGTTCTGATTTTCTACCAGCAGTTGTTTTAACTCATCAGTATTTGCTCGCGGCGGAACAGGTATATTCACAGCCGAAGTGGCGCTTACCTGGTTAACGAAGCTATATATGCTCCAGCTAAAAATGGCAACGCCAATCATACCGGTTACCATTGGCAGATATTTTCGGAAATAGTTATTTCGGGCCAGACGATTTTTGTGCCACCGGGTAGCCCAGGAATGTTCCAAAACACTGGCCAGCGCGTAAATTTTTACTAGGGCATTAACGTATGTATATAAGATGTAAGCGGGCAGATATATGAGGCGTTTGGGATAGAGTCTGAAGTAAGGGGCCAGCCGAACGAAACGACTGACAAACCACCAGCCTATCAGGATGGCTACGGCCCACCACAGTCCGGCGCTAACGGCTACTATGCAGGCCGCAGGTCCCAACAGCATGAAAAAAGGCTGCACAAAACGGTCAATCATGAACATTGCCAGTACCGGGTGCTTGAGTACCCAGCCTCGTTTGATTGCCCGTAAATCGGCTCGCCAGGAATTTCTGGTCCAGCGCAGCCGCTGTTTCATGAAAGACTTCATACTGTCCATGCCTTCGGTATAGACCGCGGCATCCTTAACGAAGGAAATGTGCCAGCCTTGTTCCAAAATTAAATGAGTTAGACGTTTGTCATCGCCGGAGATACCCCTGGTATTTAGAAAAAATTCATGGCGCAGGTCATGCAAATTATCATAGTGCTGGTTAACCAGGGCTTCACGGCGGTAAATAGCAGTTCGGCCGGAAAGCGTATTGAAGGCTTTGCCCACGCCCAGCAAAAATGGGACCTCTTCGCGATACCGGGTCCAAAGCAGTATGTCGAACAGGACGTTGCTTGTGCTGTTGGGATTCATGATTCTCTGGGTTACTGTCACGCCGCCAATGGCCGGATTTGAAAAGTGGGGCAAACTGTTTCGCATAACCTTTGAGCCCCAAACCGTGTCTGAATCGACCAGTGCGATTAAATCGCCGGTTGATCTGGCTATGCCGTCGCAAAGCGCGGCCCGCTTACCTGGTTTTGGCGTGACCACCAGGCGGCACTTGGTCTTGGGATGTTTGCCATAAAGCCGCTCAAACTCAACTATCAAGTGGGTATTGCTTTTGTCGATTACGGCTATGATTTCAGTGACCCCATTATTAATCCAAGACTGCATAGCCTGTTTGAACAACCCCTCATCTTCATTGTAAACAGGAGTAATTACACTTAAGGTCGGTTTCTTCCGGCCAGCTGGCCCCCGGGAGAAATCAGGTTTGTAAAGCCGCGCCCCCATTATCCGTACCAGCCAATATGACCAGCGCCAAAGACCGATGGCGGAAAGCGGTATGTAAACTAGTAAGCCGTTCAGCATAAAAGTTATTTTAAACAGCAATCTTACCGAGGTGGTTGACTCTTACCTGCTTATTCCGTCCAAGTACTTGCTCGTGCTTTATATTAGCCACTATAACCGCTCTAAGAATATCCATGTCTATACCGTTCTTATCACCCCATTCTAAAAATGCCCGGGTGTCTTTGGGCAGGCATGAGCCGTCAAAAGGCCCGTAATTCCTCAAACCATACACCGGGTTCCAAATACTCTCTGAGCTTTCAGCCACAGCCAAGAATACCTTTTCAGCATCACCACCCACGCGTTTAAGAGCGATTCTCATTTCATTGAAGAACGCGATTTTGACGGCATTATAAACGTTGTGGATGTATTTTTGGATTTCGGCTTCCTCCAATGACATTCGCTGGATTGGTGCGTCGAACGAGCGATAGATTTTCTCGATTACATTTGCCGACTTGTCGTCATACTGCCCGATTAATATGAACCAAGGGCGTTCAAAGTCTTCGTTGGCCGTGGCCTCGCGCAAGTATTCTGGCTGCATAACTAAACCGAAATCCTGGCCGACTTTCTTGCCCGAGTATTTCTCAATCAAAGGCATGATTATCTTCCGGGTCGTACCGGGAGGTACAGTCGAGCGTATGACCACGACGTGATAAGATTTTGAATCTTTAAATATCCGGGCGAAGTCTTTGACGGCCTCTTTCAGATGCTCCAGATGAATGGCGTTGCCATTGGTTGGAGTCGGCACTGAAAACATAGTTACATCAGTGGTTACCTTGGTATATTTGTCTGGCGAATAGGCCTCAAATCCTTGCTTGCGCAACTGTTTAACTTTGGCCTCATCGGTATCTATAAACACGACTTGGTGCTTGTGCTTGGCCAAGCCGCGACCGGTTGCCTCACCGACAAACCCCGCCCCTACAACTGCGATTTTCATATAGTATCTCTCTCGCACGCCCGCTAAATGCGCTAATTTAAATTAATATTACTACTGTAGCTCAAGGGAGTCGCTACTTATAGATACATAACATGACATACTCTAGCGTTAGTTGCAAGAGTCAATTGGCGATTTTAGATTGGCGATAATCTCATCTTCGCCCTGAATCAACCTGGCAGTGGCATTCTCTACCGAGTTTTCACAGATTTGACCCTGCGGCAAACGTATTATCTTGATTACCGCGTTAAGCTTGCCCTTGAATTGGTTGCCAACCACATCATTGTGGATTCCGTCGTCCTCGTTGTCGCCGCCCAGACGCACGCCAGCACCGGCCACGTCGTAGATGATATTGCCGATAATACGGTTATGGCTGCCCCTGACGTCTATACCGCCGGATTCGGGATCTAACTGGCCGGTACAATCATTGGCCTCTACCAGGTTAAAGGTCGAATTTTCCTTGATATCTACACACTCATTGCCTTGAGTGTTGATGGCGTTGTGGTGGATCCAATTATACCGGCTGTTGTCGTCTTGATTATCGGGATTACGGCCATCACTCTGCTGTTCCGGCGCGGTCCCAACGTACACACCCTCGCCGTTTTTACCTCCCTTATTAAAACGGTAATCATAAAGCCCGCAAGTACTAATACGGTTATAACTGATTTCCGTATCCTCTACCAGATAACGCAAACGAATACACTCACCGCCAGCGTTCTTAAACGTCATGTAAGATACTTTGATGTTGCTTATATATGAACCGGCCGTCTGGCTAGTTATGTAGAGAAGTTTGTCTGCGTAACTGGAAGCGGAATTAGCGTCGGTGCCCATCAAACCGTCGATAGTGAAGCCTTCCAAGTGTATGTAGCTGTGATTTATTTCGAATACCCTGGCTCGAGGCACTGCGGATTTTACTATCGCCTTGGGACCGCCAATAATCCTAATGGGCTTATCCTCTGTTCCCTGACGATACGTTTTTACGTTTTCATTATAGGTGCCATCGAGTATATTGATTTGGTCGCCGGGTTGAGCTAATAAGAGCGCCCGTTGGATACTGTCCAATGCCGTTTCTTGGCTAGTACCGCTGGCATCGGGGTTGCCGGATGTTGACACATAAAATATCGTCTTGGCATTAAGATTCAATATATTCTCAACCAGGTCTTCCATATAAAACCACGCGAATCCTATAGCTAAAACCACAGCCGAGGCGGCTATCCACCATTTATTATTCTTTAAACTTGACATGACCAATGTATTCTAGACTAACCGGGTAATTTTTACACGGTCAGCGGACCAGATAATGCCACGCTATCTCACCGTGATTGTTTAATTAGTTATTGCTTTATAATCGTAAAATGAGCAACTTATCCTAGAATGAGCGATTTATCCTAAAATGATTGATTTTAAGAAAGCCCTTGTCCACTTTGAGGCCAGCGACCCGACCATGACCCGGCTGGCCCTGGCCGCCTTGAGCCATGAGCGGGCCTTAACCGTGCCCAAAGCCCGCCGGCCGGAGCAATACTTCGAGGAGCTGGTGTCATCCATCGTCGGCCAGCAGTTGTCCACCAAAGCCGCCGATACCATCTGGGGCCGAGTGGAGGCGTTGGTCGGCCCGGTCACACCGGCCAACCTGGCCAAAGTGCCGCACGATGACCTGCGCTCAGTCGGCATGAGCCACGCCAAAGCCAATTACGTGCACGGCTTGGCCGAGGACGTGCTGTCCGGCCGGCTGAAGCTGAATAATCTTGATAAATTGGCGGATGAGGCGGTAATTGACCGGTTAATAGCGGTCAAAGGCATCGGCCGCTGGAGCGCGGAAATGTTCCTGATGTTCACGCTGGGCCGGCCGGACGTGTTTAGCGCCGGCGATTTAGGCTTGATTCGCTCCATCGAAACCCACTACGAACGCCCCGGCGTCAAACCGGAGGACGTTCTGGTACTGTCTCAAAGATGGTCTCCTCACCGGACAACCGCCGCGCTGGTATTGTGGCATAGCCGGGATAACTGACACATTATCGTGCCACCGTCCTGCCAAACGCGACAGCGTGTCCATTTAGAATTTATTTTAAGAGCGATTCGAACTGCGTCTGGAACTTGGCTAGTTTGGGATTGATGACGATTTGGCAATAGGCAGCTTCCGGGTGCTGGTTGAAGTAGTCTTGATGATAGTCTTCAGCCGGGTAAAACGCTTCCAGCGGTTTGAGCTCGGTCACAACCGGCTGGTCCCAGAGCTCTTCGGCGGCTTTCAGAGATTCCTCCGCCGCGGCTTTCTGCTCTTCATCCTGGTAAAGGATAATCGAGCGGTACTGCCGGCCAACGTCCCCGCCTTGGCGATTAGGCGTGGTCGGGTCGTGGATGTGCCAAAAAATCTCCAGGATTTGCCCCAATGTTATAACTTTGGGGTCAAAGTCGAGCTTGACCACCTCGGCGTGGCCGGTGGTCCCGGACGACACTTGTTCGTAGCTGGGGCCGGCAATCTGCCCGCCGGCGTAGCCGGAAGTCACCTGTTTGACCCCTTTAACGCGCTGATACACCGCCTCCAAGCACCAGAAGCAACCGCCGCCTAAGATAGCTGATTGAACATCGGCCATACTACTATTGCCTAATTATCAATTTGGTGGGCGGCTGGCTGAGCACCCGGGCCAGTTCCTCAACCACCGTGACTTGCTGCATCCGGACTTCGCTGGCGGCGGACGAGGACGTCACGCTGATAAACAGCTTATCGCCGTCTATCCGGCTGGCTTTGGCGTGGCGGCCAAAGTGCCGCTTGAGCACGCCTTGGGCTAACTCCAGGTCGGATAGTTTCTTATCGATATCCAGTTTGTCGGCCTTTTTGCCGAGCAAGTCTTTAAGCGAGTCCATCACATATAAGTATAAAGTATGAAGTATTAAGTATTAGGTATAGGGAGACATAAAACTGCATTCCGCTGGAGATGGTTATTTGTTGCGGCGCTGGTTGGCCAGCCATCTCTTGCGGTATGTCCTTCTCTCATCGTCGTTCAAACCGCCCCACACGCCTTCAGGCTGATTAGTTCTCACGGCATAGTCCAGACACTCCGGCTGGACTATGCACTGGGCGCAGATGGCTTTAGCCGCCCTTTCCAGCTTTTCAGTATTACCGTATCCATGTTTAGGGAAGAAAACATCGGGATTATCGGCGTCAAGACAGGCCGCCTGTTGCCGCCAGGACTCCAAGAATCCTTCGTCGGCGTCGAGCGAAGCCGGGTCCGCACTAGTCTCTGTCATAACTAAATTATAACATGAAATCAGTTATTACTCAAATCCGGTCGGCTGAGCTGGGCAGTGTCTCTGGCTGGGGCGGTAGGAGGACGCGCATACGCGCTAGTCCGTCGCTGAAATTACTCGAAGCAAGCTTCTGTGTTACTCGCTCCTTGCGAACCTCTTTTGCTGGACGCAAAAGGACGGTTCAAATCCTAACCGAACATAGCCACGAAAAAAAGCCACATTGAGTGGCTCACTTTCGTGGCTGGGGCGGTAGGAGTCGAACCTACGATCACGGGACCAAAACCCGTTGCCTTACCACTTGGCTACGCCCCATTGATTTTGAGAGACACCTACGGTTATCTCGTAAGCGTTTGTCGGCTAAGCCGACCCCATAGGGCAAGCTCGCCGCTCTTTTTCCCTTAACTCTGGAAAATCAATCGTGAGGACGGACATATTGTAGCGGGCGGGTACCGAATAAACAACGAGAAGGACGGAATAGCCCGCCAGCTGGCGGGCGTCCTCCCGGCACCCCAGCCAAGACTTGCATCAAACGTGACCGTATTGCATAGTATATTTGGTACAAATCAAGGAATAGAAGTGACAAGCCAAGCATCCACAGAGGTTTTACGAGAGAGCAAAAAACTCCCTATTGTGGTTGCTTGGGGCAAAAAGCGTGTCCACATTGGTGAGCTAGAATTTCTAAAGAATGGCTCACTAGTTTTTGAGTCCCGGTTTCACAGCGATGACCGAGTTGGCCCTACGATAGAATTTGGCACAAGTAATTTTAAAGATAGTAAATTTCATAATCGTGGCACCGACAAAATAGCCAACGTCAATAGAGGTTTCCACGTAACCCTGCATCCTGCCGAAGGCGCCAATTCAGCCGCTATGCATTTTAGGGAGCACTATCCTGGTGATATCCTGTTCCGTCGCGAAATAGATTGGTTCCCAGTAAAAACGCCCTTCAACCTCGTGCGGTTATTCACAATGCCGCTCGATACATGCTCGATCTCTCAAAAGCAAGTATCTATTGAGACCGCCATCGACCCAACATATAAAGATTCCCTAGAGCTTGTTGTCGATATTTTCCCGAGAGATACAAAAACTGCGGTTCCGTACAAAAACAGCGCCGAAGCCTGGGGCCATTGTCCTAACTACAGAGTTCGGCTTAGTATTATGCTCGCAAAACAGAGGACGTCGGCATTAATCTACTGGCCAGAGGACGACCGGCTGTCGTTGTAGTAGGATCGCCATATGACTCGCTTTAAGGATAATTACCCACAATATTTAAAAGAATACAGGGGCATTTTCGAACCCTTATTCAAAGAAGCTAAGCGTAAATCAGAATTTAATCTAATAATGTCCCTCCTTGCTATAAGAGGTATGAGCGATGCAGGCTGGGAGCCGTTTGAGAATACCGAAGACGTATTCGCAGAGGTCTATAGGCAAAATGGTAGATTCAAGAATTCCCTTAGATTCAATATACTTCTCTGGCTTTATGTGCATCTGATCGAATGCTCTGAGCACTATGAGTTGGTAGCGAACCTAGTGAAAACCATTAAGGATGAAGACTACATTATCGCCAACCACAAAAATAAAGATTACGTTAACCTAAGGGTGTCGCAGAAAATAGACCGACTTTCAAGACTGTCTAAGGGTACAGGATACGAGAATGTCGTAACACCCTTTAAGGATGCGTTTAGCCCGCGTTTCAGAAATGCAATTGGACATGGTGACTATGCGTTGAAATCCGGATCCGAAGGCGGGATGACAGTAATTGATGATACTGGTTTCCCAAAGCTATTCAGTCATCAAGAAGTCAGTGACCTAGTAAATAAAGCAATGGCATTACATGTGGCTTTAAGACAATTGAAATATGAATATATCTCGAAGTATAAAAACTCCAAGGTAATAAAAAGTAGTAACGGTTTCGGCCATGGCACTTCAATTGATATAACACTGATAGTGAGACGCAATTATGGCGTCATAGGCTTTAGGTGTATAGGTGGCTATGACCTTGGTAAGCCGTTCGAGACGCGGTTAGTTAAAGCATTATCGTACGAAATGAAAATGATAGAAAGCGGAGTGAATGAACTGCCACCTTCCAGAATTGATAGGGCAAACGCAATTCTGAAGTATCTGCCATCCAAATTAGCAATTCGCGTACAGCCTTTTGTCACAAAGCTCATAAATCGTTAGGGAGCTTCTATCTTGTGACTAGCCTTCAGTACTCAAGTCGCTGAATGCTTACTTGCTCACTCCCTCAGTTTCGGCCAATGTCCGATAATAAATATTATTTGTGGCTACTGATGTCCCCGATAAAACTTCATCTCATCAGTCACCTCGCGATGGCAATAAGGCGTGTGCTGGTTGCCTTCTAATCTGTCATCATTAAATTGTGTCTTATGAGATACTTTAAGTAAGTAAAAGCGAGGAATGTATGAAATCTTTCAGGCTTCAGAGCAGAGCTGAATCCAAAGCGGAAAAGCAAAAGGCACATGAAGAGTATGTAAAAAACTTTGATGAGAAGACTAAAAACCGGAATCTTTTTATAGCAAGCGCAGGTTCTATTTTCGGTCTTTTTGCATTTGCACTAGTATTTTATGTAAGCGTCTTTTATTTAATTTTTGAAGGCTTCAAGATTTATAGAGTAACTAATAAAAATAAATACCTAGCTTTTTCCATATTAGCTTCATTGTATTTCATAATCGTTCAGGGATATTTTGTGTGACATAAGAAACATTTGCGCATAAACACTACCCCCATGCTACCGCAAAGAACAATTCGACCTTGCGACAAACTCTTCGGCAACTGAATATTAAAAGTCAAAAGAGTTTAAACTCGTAAGCAATAATCAGAAAGAGATAGTAGTAAGTGTATGATATCGAATAATGTATATTTCGATACCAATAGTTATCTTTAAGATATCGAAATAATCACTCCTGTTGAGCATTTGATATCGTGTGGATATTTCAAAAGTATCCTTTGACATATTGACAATACTGGACAATAATTGATATCAGCAAATCACAAAGATTTGGTAGTTGGGAAAGCAAAAAAGCCGCACTGATTGCGGTTTTTTTGTTCGTTTTAATAAAAATAGTATTTTAGTCAATAAAAAGAGTGGCCAATTCTGGCCACTCTTTTAGGCTTAGCGGTATATCTTGCCTAACCATTACCGCTTTCCTGGAGGAGCTACCGGGACTCGAACCCGGAACTGGTAGTTGGGAAATCTCCTGTTTTGCCCGTTAAACTATAGCCCCAAACCTCCACTTTTACTTTTAGGAGTAAAAAGCTTGCCATGTATTTTACTCCTCTGTTAATTAGCAAGTCAAGCAATCGAGTGCTAAAGTCAATTTTTACAACAACTTATAAAAGGCGAACAAATTCAAAAGCTCCAAGAACTGATTCGAGGTTGCGAAGTTCATCCACTAGCCCCAGGGCTATATCCCCCGCCATCGCGAGCTGACTGCCTTCTTTTTTTACGTTACTTCTTCTACCTAGCGCATCTCTCTCTTGAAAAAAACTAAGTATGCATACCCTTTAACGTTGCCAGTAATAGCACCGACTGTCGGTATTGACTCATATGACAACATTTCCCAGCCCTCAGTGCCCAGTTCATTTAACCTGTTATGCAGTTTTTCAACTTCTTTAGCTTGTTTCTTGCTAGACCACTTGTCAGTTACCTCAACCGCTTCGACTTTGTATTCCCACTTTGCCATGATGTACTCCTTATTCCTTAATGTACTGATGATAGCAATACTTTTAACGCCATCGCGAGCTGACACGGCTTCCAGACATTTCTCATTTCTCGTTTTTCATTTTCCATTGCTTTTATGCCACTAGCGAGCAGACAGATGAGATGCGGCGACTGGTATACTCATACAACAAATCTAACGAGAATGCGAGATGCTTGAGAAGTTCAGGCCAGGAGAAACTCCAGAGTCTGCGGTACTGGCTACGGCAATGGAAAATAAATGGAACGAGCTCAATGATTATTACCTCTTCAATGAGGAGTCCGTTCTAGTGGCAATTAGACGTGCGCTGAAGAAGACGTACGACGCATTGGTCGAAGGCAAGCCAAGGATAAATATGGCCGTCGAGGGAGAAGCCGAACTGCAAAAGGAGCATCCAAAACTACTGGAGTTGGGTGCCGAATTGCAAAAATTGTTTGATGACGCCAAAGGCTGGAAGATCAGCTGGCAGCAGATTATCCCGCCAGAGGTATTGGACATGGAAATAGACGACTCACATCCGAACATAACGTTCAATACCATCAAAAGAGCGCCGCCTATGCTGGAAGAGGATTTCGGCTGGGTACTAGGGGCAGAAGTCGGCGTCAGCAGGGTTTTCGGAAACTTTTCCGCCTGGGTTGCGGTGGGCTACGCGGAAGACGCTGATGGCAGAATGATGACTAACCTGGCCGAAATGTATCAAATAACACTTACACCTCCTACTAATTAACAGGTTCGGACATTCGGCTGAAACTGAGAGAGCGAAGATACGAGCATACCGTGATTCGAGGACTGTCTGAACCGCCAGTTGGCGGTGAGTTCCACAAGAATCCGGATGCGAGGAAACTAAGCGACTATCATGTTCTCAGCCGGTCCGGGAGCTTGCCCTACTTGGCGGTCCAAGTAGGAAATTACCCTGCCGCGACAGCGGCGTGATAACTATTCGCGATTGGGAAAAGAAATAATTAGTAGCTGGTAGATAGTAGATTGCAGATAGTTAGCCCACTGGCGCGGTTGTATAATGCATGTGATGGTTAAATTGGATGAATCAGAGATAAATGAACGGTTATCAAGGCTTGATGGCTGGAAACTGGACGGCGATTCCATCATAAAAGACTTCGAGTTCAAAGATTTTGCCCAGGCTCTGGACTTTATGAATAAAGTCGGTCTGGTAGCCGACAAGGAGCTCAACCACCACCCTGACTTATGCAACTCCTATAACCGGGTATCAATCAGCTTAACCACCCATAGCTTAGAGGGCTTAAGTGAACTGGACTTTAAACTAGCCGAGGCGGCCGACGCGATTGCCAGCGGTCTTTAAGGCTGGGGGAACTGGGCTGAGAAGTCAATAAAGTCGACGTTGGACGGCGGAGAGAACCGCGCTTCTTCCACCGGCCACTCCTGGCAGTTGAAGTTGTAATCCTGGCCGGTGTCCACGCTTTGGACCGGGTCATCCGCGGCGGTATCAGCGTCCAGCTCGTCTACGGCAAATCTGTAACCCTGGTTGGAACCGTCTTGCCAGGTGTATTGATTTTGACCGTCGTTAATGATGTAGCTTCTAACCGGAGCCTGGCCCTCGACGGCTATGGTAAACTCCCCGCTCATGCGGCCGCTGGCCAGATAAGTCGTGCCGGAGCTGGTAGAGCCGTCCTCCGCCGTCTGGCTATAAGTGCAGACCAGGTTCTCCCGGCCGGCGGCTAGCTCTTCTAAGGAGGCTTGCCGGTCCAAGCTGGCCGTTTGGTCTTGATTGCCGTTTGAAGCGGCGTCGGGCTCGTCATCGGCCATAAAGAACCAATAACCGGCGCCCAGCAGGACCAGTACCCCGACGATAATCATTATCAGTTTAGTATTCATCAGACCGTTCTCCCTGCTTAGTTACCATCTATCATAGCTAGTTTTAGCCCAACAATAAATGGCTGACTGATGCAGAACCCGTGATATCTTGACACGATTGACTAAGTATGGTATAATTAAAAGATACGGTCAGTGAGGATCGTTTTGGTATTTTTAAGAGACTTATTTGGTGACGATGGACTCGATTTTATCGGCAACAGGAGGCTGAGCTGGCGGTAGGAGCTAGCCCAAATCAAACATCTTTAATCAGGCCGGCGACACCTTGGCGCTTGAGCCAATCCAGCGACGAACTGCCGCCGTAGACATAGACGTCCAGACCGCT
>Ga0326597_10000093_pt1 | contig 155131 bp, 95 predicted proteins | sample RVTome_12_FD_203789 | JGI IMG/M metagenome (GOLD analysis project Ga0326597, IMG submission 203789) | Soil microbial communities from uranium-contaminated site in the Upper Colorado River Basin, Wyoming, United States - RVT100D185 | ecosystem: Environmental > Terrestrial > Soil > Contaminated... | reverse complement strand
CAGAATATCCAGTGCGGAGCCAGGGAAGTCCGAGGTACGTTGCTCGCGAGGGCGGAGGCCGCCGGCCTCCGCAAGTCCCGGGAACGTTGCGAAGCACCGTCAGGTGCGGAGCCAGAGTATCCAGTGCGGAGCCAGGGAAGTCCGAGGCGCGTTGCTCGCGAGGGCGGAGGCCGCAGGCCTCCGCAAGTCCCGGGAACGTTGCGAAGCACCGTCAGGTGCGGAGCCAGAATAACCGCTACAGCTTGAGGATGATGCGGCCTTCATCGGAGCCGCAGTCACTCGGGCAGAAGAAGCCGTCGCGCTCCTCACACTGCTCCGTCGTGATGACGAAGATCTGGGGCGGTAGGTCGGGAGTGGTGACCACCGGCGTGAGGTACTGTTTGCAGTCCTCGTTCTCGTCGAGGATCACGATGTCCTCGTCGAGACCCGTCGCAACGTGGAAGATGTGGCTGCCGATGACCTGGCCGTCTCCGCGCGTCTCGAAAGCGATGCGATAGAAAGCCCCGCGGCGGCCGAAGTAGGTCGAGGAGGTGTGACGCACCGTGTCGCCGGAGAGGCTCTCGGTGAAGCCTGCCGCCAGGCCCACCCGTCGGGGGATCGCATCGTAGCTGAGGTCGCGGACGATGAGGCTCGCCACCGTTCCGTCGCGGGAACAGGTGCGCTCACCGGCGCGAAGGAACCGGCGCGTGGCGTCCTGAGCCACATGGCGAAGGAGCGGGTCGAGTTCTTCAGGATCGTCCAGATCCGGAGCTGCGATGTCGCGAAGGATGAAGACTCCGGCGTCCTGGACGTCGCGGAATCCGTTCGGTGAGGTTGCCGTGACGAGGAGAGTGACGTGTCGGAACCGGGACGGCAGCACCTGCACGCGAATGCCGGTGAGGAGCTCGGGGGGTTCGTCCGGGACGATCGGGCTCATTCCCAGGGCCACCTCGACGCCGTCGGGAATACCGTCGCCGTCGGTGTCCGCGAGCTGGGAGCTCGTCTGCAGGAGCCGCTCGATTCCGTCCGGAATCCCATCTCCATCGGTGTCGGCCTGGGGTGTGGCGGAGCCGCCTCGGGCTTCGACGTCGTGGGATCGCAGGAGCAGCGCCAGAGAGAGGACCCCGAGGAGGAGTGTCGCGCCCACCAGAGCGCCACTCCACGCGGTAAGGGCAATGGACTCCCTCTCGCTTCCCGGAGCGGGAAGCTCGGTGAAGGGGTCGCGGGAGATCCTTGTCTTTTCCATGCCTGCTTTCCCCATCCCTCCTGCCTCGGCTTCCCGTGGGGATCGGGGCGAGGGGGGGTGCGAGCGTACCCTTTTTTCTACCCGGAGCCCTCTCGGGGGACCCGAGCTCAATGAACTCCATTCTAGATCCAGGGGGGGCCATCAATCAATGTGAAATCCCGGGACTTCTGGGGCGGGGGCCCCTTGACTTGCCCCTGGGGGCCAGTACGATGGGAAGCTCCCCACAGGCGGGTGTAGCTCAGTTGGTAGAGCACAACGTTGCCAACGTTGTTGTCGTCGGTTCAAGTCCGATCACCCGCTCCAGTATTCCTTGGCTCCGCAGGCTGACGCCTGCTTCGCTGTGGAGCAGCGATTTGCGGCGCCCGGAGGGCGCCGCCCTTGGAGCCGGAGTGGGCGGGCCTCCCAACGTACCGCGTGCCAGTGGTTTAGGTGCGTTTTTGGGGGGGTGCTTTTTGGCTGTGTGGCTGACGCTGGATGCCCGGCTCCGCAGGCTGACGCCTGCTTCGCTGTGGAGCAGCGATTTGCGACGCCCGGAGGGCGCCGCCCTTGGATCCGGAGTGGGCGGGCCTCCCAACGTACCGCGTGCCAGTGGTTTAGGTGCGTCTTGGGGGGGGGTGCTTTTTGGCCGTGTGGCTGACGCTGGATGCCAGGCTCCGCAGGCTGATGCCTGCTTCGCTGTGGAGCAGCGATTTGCGGCGCCCGGAGGGCGCCGCCCTTGGAGCCGGAGTGGGCGGGCCTCCCAACGTACCGCGTGCCAGTGGTTTAGGTGCGTTTTTTGGGGGCGGGTGGGCAACTGGCAGAAGTGCTGCCTCACCAGGCCGACGGGACTGGATCCCGCGCTTTCCCGCGGGCGATCCGGGTCCGGCCCCGATTTGGCCCCGATCGGCGGTCGAGCCCGTCCGGTCAGCCCAGCTCGTGGGCCGGCGTCTGCCCCATATCGTCCGTCCAGTGCCTCGAAGCGGTCGGATCCTCGGCGACGTCGGGGCGTCTCCCGGAATCCGGGCGTGGTCCGGGTTCCATCGGGACGTCCCCTCCCGGAACGGTCGGCACACCTCGGAGGGCCAGGGTCGCGAGCAGCTCCGGGAGTCCGCGCTCGGCAGCGATCCTCCCCTTGATCATGTACTCGAGCTGACCATCGAAATCGGCCCAGTGGCTGCCTCGCACGTCAGGCCGGAGCACCACGTCCGCCCGTGCCAGTTCCTGGCGCTCCAGCATGTTGGCGGCGATGGTGGTGGTCCTCAGCACCACGTCGAGTCCGGTCGGGTCCTCCGGAACGTCGGGAAAGCTTCCCGAGGCGCTGATGGCCGAGGCAATGACCACGTCAGCCCCGAGTCGCAGGGCCGCACTCACCGGAATGGCGCAAATGAACCCCATGTCCACGAGCTCGAGCTCTCCCATGCGGAAGGGGCTGAAATAACCGGGCAGGCTGGAGCTTGCCACCAGGGCATCGAACAGGGGCCCGCTGGAGAGGACGATCTCCTCTCCCGAGGTGAGATCCAACGCAATGGCATGAAAGGGGATGCTTGCGTGCTCGAAGTGGGCGTCGCCGACCAGCGACCGGATGGACTGGGCCAGCCTCTCCGACTTGAAGAGAGAGCCTCGGCTCACCAGGAGCTGGTAGGCAATCCGCTTCTTTACGGCCTGCGTCAGGGCGGCGAAGAATGACGTGTGTCGTCCCGCGATGCGGGAGGAGAAGGGCTTACGGATCCTCGAGCGGCGGAAGTTGTCCGAGCGAGTGTGGGTTCCGACCCGCTCGATGATGGCGTCGAGGTCGGGCTCGAGGCAATAGAGCGCACCGACGATGGCCCCGGCCGAGGTGCCGACCACCATATCGACCGGAACACCTGCCTTGCGAAGAACATGGAGGACCCCGAGGTGGGCGAAGCCTCGAGCGCCACCACCACCGAGAGCGAGCGCCACCCGAGGGCGGCGTGTCCTGCCGTTACCCGGGTGATGGTTCAAGATGTCGATGCGGTCGTTCAATGGATACCCGCCGGTCAGAGTACTCCGCGAGAGCGCACGAGGCACCGGTCCCGGACCTCCTTCGGCTGGTGCTGCCTCGCTGCCCAAGCCTCTGCAGCAAAATCCGGACCCAGGCAACCGGGAGGCGGCCGGTCCCCGGGAATTCTCTCGGCGACTCCGGGGGAAGGGCTTGAAGGCGATCGACCCCCTCACCAAGGCTGGCTCGTTTGCCCGAGGTCCGCGGAGTGGGGTATAGTTTGTCTGATCTGACGTAAGTGGTCTATTTACTGATTCCAATGGGAGGCGGAGGTCAGCCACATGAGTCTCGTCGAAGCGATGGCAGGCGCATTCGTCCTGTCCGTCGGGATTCTGGGGATGGCCTCTCTCCTGACGCAGTCCCAGCAGCTCACGCGTCATGCGGAGCAGACGCATGTGGCGTTCGTGGCGGCCCAGGAGCGCCTCGAGGACCTCCGGGAGTACTCCCGCCTCAACTTCGACCGGGTTCGGGACAACTTCGATGGTGTCGGGTTCGACGTGATGGGCCTCACCGCCGTGGGAGAGGACCCGGACGGTCTTCCGGGGATGATCCGGATCGAGCCCGTGGATCCGAACGACCCCACGTCCCGTCTTCTCGATGTGGCCATTGATGTGGAGTTCGAAGGCGTTTCGGGTGCCAGGGTGGTGACGATGGAGACCCGGCTTGCTCCGCGATGATGCAGCCGGGAGGAGAGAAAACATGGAGATGAGGCTCGCCAGGCGGCGACGCGGCGAGAGGGTGGAAGGTGCCCCCGGTCAGGCGGGTACCACGGCCATGGGAATGGTCCTCTCGACCATGATCTTCTCGTTTCTCGTGGCCGGTGCCATGGGGGTCATCACCTCGGGAAGGAACATGGTCGCGCACGGCGTCGAGCGCTCGGATCTCGAGGAGCGCGCCCGCACCGTGGCAGCTCGCCTCGCCAGGGAGCTCCTCGCCGGCCGCGTGATGATGGATCCCGCCGGTGGATCACGGCTCGTCTTCCGCAAGAACCGCGGGGGGATCGACGCGGGTACCGGCGAGATCGACTGGTCGGCCGAGGGACCCCTGGTCTACCAGTTCACGCTCTCTCCGGGCGAGCTGGACAACGGTCTGGACGACAACGGAAACGGGCTCATCGATGAGGGGCAGGTCGATCGCATCGAGGGCGGAGTGACCACGGTGATTGCCACGGGCATCCCGGAGGGTGGGCTCGCATTCACGCGCAATGGTGAGCGGATTCGCATCGATCTCGCCCTCGAGGGGCGGGATGCTCGTCGAGAAATGGTCCGGGCTGAAACGACAAGATTCGTCTATCCCCGAAACTGAACCGGATGAGGTCGATGGAACGCACAGACACAGAACACGAGTCGGGGACGGTGCTGTTTGCCATGACCCTGCTCACCATCGTGATCTCGGGCCTCGCCGTCGTCTTCTACGAGGTGGCCGGGCAGGAGACAGCCTTCGTCAGCCTCGATGTCGCCTCGGTGGAGGCCCTTCACGTGGCCGAGGCGGGCATCGATACGTCGATCGATCGCCTCAATCGAGGGCTGGGTGGCACCATCGATCCACCCGTCGACTTCGCGAGCGGTTCCTTCGGCGTCGAGGACACCGACGGGGGGCCGGGGCGTCGCATCCTTCGCTCCACCGGCATCGTGCAGGGGCGACAGCGTCGGGTCGAAGCCGTCGTCGAGGATCGCCCAGGAATCATGCGCGCCAACCTGTCCGGAGGCATTTCGGCCGGACGCTTCGTGTACATTCTCGGCTCCTCGGGAAGCGTCACCCTGGACGGGCGCGATCACGACCACGACGGGGACACCCTGGTGGGTCTGGGCCGATTCGGAGTCTCGACGGCGGATCGGGTCCTCGCGTTCGGGACGGCGAAGGTCGGTGGATACGGCGTTGCTCCCAAGGTCAACCCTGTTCAGGCCGACGGGGTCCTGGATGAGCTCATCTCCTACGGAGATTCCTTCGACAACGATGGGGACGGAACCTCCGACGAGGAGCGCTTCAACGGCCTCGACGATGACGGTGATGGCAAGATCGACGAGGATCTCTCCGGCTATCCCAGCAATGCCGATCGGCTGCTCGGCCTCGAGGAGACATCTCTCCGGGAGGCGGCCATTCGCATGGGAACCTACTTCACCTCCCAGCTCGACTACGAGCTCTGGCTCCTGGCCGAGGGAGGGAACGTTCCGGGTGGGCGCATCATCTATCTGGAGTTCGAGACGTTGTCGCCCACTCTGCTCGGCCCCAACCTCAACGCCGAGCCGTCCATCATCGTGCACCACGCCGACCTCGATCTGGCCACCATGGAGGACCTTTCGGGAAGGTTCAAGGGGCTGATCCTGGCCGACAACGTCTGGCACTTCAACGGTGGAGTCCAGATCATCGGTGCCGTCCACACCACGGGATATCAGATCTACAGTGCCAGCGATCCCGGAACGGTGGTCGAGCTTCTCTATTCCGAGGACGTGCTCAGCCGACTGCCTGAAGCACGTCTCGACGGGAGCTATCAGGTCATCTCATGGCGCGAGCTCGCCGACGCAGCTCCCGTCGTGCCCTGACGCAAAAGGAGAGAGTCTTCATGCGGCCGCGCCCCTCCCTGCTCGCGCAGGTTTTCCTCCCCGTCCTCCTGACGGGTCTCGCCGCGCCCGCTCCCGGTGGCGAGCAGAAGCCAGCCACCGCCGGTGCGGCGGCCATGGCTTCCGGGATCGATCCCGAGATCCTGTCGCTCGTCGACTCCCTGGCCAGGGGGGACGATCTCGAGCGGGCTCAGGTTGCGTTCAGCCTGCGAGCGATGGGACCCCGGATCGTGCCCGCGCTCATCGATCGGTTGCCCGTCATCGACGCCAAGGGAGCCTCGTGGATCGTGACGCTCCTCATCGAGTACCCGGGACGCAACATCGACGCGGCGCTGGAGCAATGCCTCCATCATGCCGATGCCCGCGTGCGCTGCTCGGCGGCGACGGCCCTGGATCGGAGGGGAAAGGCCCCGCGGGGAATGGCCAGGGAGGTTCTCCAGAAGGGAACCTCGCCCGAGCGCAGGATGGCCGTGGAGCACGTCGCCTCGGGCAGCGATGCCGAGAGTCTGGCCGCGCTCTGTCGCTCGCTGAGGGACACCGACTGGCTGGTGCGCGCGCGGGCGCGACGCTCCCTCCTCGAGAAGCTCGAGGAGGTCGATGCGAGAGGTGAGGGAGCGTGGTTGACCGACCAGCTGCTCGACTATCACCGGTCGCCCCTGCCCGGCCCCCGCGTCGATCTCATCGCCGTACTCGGCCATCGCACCGGCGCCCGGGTGGAAGAGGCCCTGATGAGGGTCCTGGACGTTCCGGACGGGCAGGAACGTCAGGCGGCAGTGAGCGCCCTGGCCCGTCACCACCGGAAGGAGCTCCTCCCCGCATTTCTCCGACTGGCGGCCATGGACCCCGTGGCTTCCGTCCGACGCGAGGCGGTGCGCGCCCTCCAGGATCACGGCGCTCCCGAGGTGATCCTCCCCCTCATCGAGAGGCTCCGGGATGCGGACGGTGGCGTGAGGGAAGAGGCCCACGGAGGGCTCGTGCGGCTGTCCGGTGTCGATCATGGCCTTCACTACTGGAGCTGGGTCGAGTGGTCGAAGGAGCTCCCGGGCTCTTCCGACGACGAGGCGATCTCTCCCTAGCCCCGGGACGCGAGCAGCTCGACCGCGTGTCGGGTCACTTCCTCCACCGTGATCGCCTGCAGGCACTGGTTGTCGGTGCACCTCGTGTCGCGGCGATTCATGGCGGTGAGGCAGGGGCTGCAGTGGAATCCGGAGGAGAGGTTTCGCGCCAGGGGATTCAGGGCTCCGTAGGTCACCGCCGACGCGGGTCCGTAGAGGACGATGGTGGGGATCCGGCTCAGGGTTGCGAAGTGGGCCGGTCCACTGTCGTTCGTGATGAGGAGATCTCCCAGGAAGAAGAGGGAGAGGAGATCCCGGAGTCCACGATCCCGACCCGCGAAGTTGATGCAGCGACGGCCATCCGTCCCGGAGCGAATTGCCTCGCACGCTTCGCGGGATCGCGAGAGGCCCAGCAGGACCACCACCCGATCGGGGTCCTCGAGGAGGGCTTTCACCAGCAGCCCGAAGCGATCGAAGCCCCACCCCCGGATGGCCAGCAGTCCGGGATCGGGGTTGACGAGGATGAGCCGGTGCCGGCCGAGGTCGAGGTCGGGCATCTCGACCCGGAGCTCGGCGGTGAGCCAGCTTTCCGTCTTCTCGTCTCGGGGCAGATCGGGGGGATCGGTGTCGAGATGATCGAGGGTTCCCTTGAACGCGGGAATCTCTCCTTCTCTCTCCAGGGCCTCGACCAGCGCCAGGTAGCTGTAGATGATGTGGACGCCCGAGTTGAAGTTCACGCGATGGGTCAGGAAGTCCCCACGGTACAGCCCCGCCGTCGTGGTGCTGCAGAAGCCGGCCTTGATCGGGGCGAAGGTGAGAAAGCTCAGAAGGGCCGTGAAGCAGCTGAAGAGCTCGAGGTCGACCACCGCGTCGAAGCGGAGCTTGCGGAACCGCCAGGCGAGCCTCACCACTCCCGCCACGATCTGCAGGAAGTTGTCGTGTTGCAGGGTGTGGACCCGGTGAGGCGGCACCAGTCCCACGATGTCGATGCCTTCCCGGTTGGAGTCGAAGATCAGGAAGTGCAGCTCGGCTTCGGGGTGGCGCTCCTGGAACCGGCGCAGAGCGGCGGCGCAGATGACGGCACTGCCCATCTCGGACAGCTCGATGAAGAGCGCGCGCCGGAGTGGGGTCCGCCGCTTCCGGAAAAGGGCCAGTGCCCGGTCGACCCAGGTGCAGAGGAAGCACAGGGGCACTCCCACCCAGGTGTCCACGAGGCGCATGGTCGAGATCTTCATGCGATCTTCAACCGGTGGTGAAGCGATGTCGCTTCTTCTTGCCGGCCCGGACGAGGATCTCCCCCTGGCGGAGGTCTTCCCGGGTCAACACGTGGTCGACATCGGAGATTCGCTCTTCATTCACGTAGGCTCCACCCTGCTGGATGAGGCGCCGCGCCTCGCCTCCGGACGAGGTGAGCGCGGCACGACGCAGGAGATCGACCAGGCGGACGCCCTGAGCCAGCTCCGTGTCGGGGATCGCCGTCGTGGGGGCTCCTCGACCCGGGTCGTCGCCACTCTCCTTCAGGCGCTCGTCGGCATCCGCGATCCTCGACGATGTCTTCACCTCACCCATCGCGTCGGCCTGGCCGAACTCTCTCACCGCATCGCCGTAAGCTTCACGGGCCAGAGCCTCGCCGTGCGTCATGCGAGTGGCTTCGAAGGCGAGGATCTCCTTGGCCCGGTTGATGGATTGCCGGGGCAGCTCGTCGCACTCCTCGACCGGAAGCAGGGTGAACATCTTCAGGAGCCGGGCGACGTCACGGTCATCGGTGTTCCGCCAGAACTGGAAGAAGTGATACGGCGTCACCAGCTCTTTCTCGATCCAGATGGCTCCATCAACGGACTTGCCGAACTTTTCCCCCGCCGCGTTGGTGAGGAGCGGAAAGGTCATCCCGTAGGCCGGTCGTCCCAGCAGGCGTCGGATGAGGTCGATCCCCATCACGATGTTTCCCCACTGGTCCTGCCCGCCCATCTGGAGGACGCAGCCGTGGTCGCGGGCCAGGAGGTAGAAGTCGAACGCCTGGAGGAGCATGTAGCTGAACTCGAGATAGGTGATCCCTGTTTCCAGTCGGGCCTTCACCGACTCCATGGACAGCATGCGGTTGACGCTGACCAGCCGGCCATACTCCCTCAGGAAATCGACGAGCCCGAACCGGCAGAGCCAGTCCGCATTGTCGAGAAGGACCGCCTTGCCCTCGCCGAACTCGAGGTAGCGGCCCAGCTGCCGGCGAAGCCCCTCGGCGTTGGCCCGGATGCTCTCGGCGTCGGAGACCGGGCGAGCCTCGGTCTTGCCCGAAGGGTCGCCCACCAATCCGGTGGCGCCTCCCACCACGGCCAGCGGGCGATGGCCAGCCTTCTGGAGGTGGACCATCCCCATGATGGGAACCAGATTACCGACGTGGAGGCTGGTGGCGGTGGGGTCGAATCCCACGTAAAAAGTCAGCTTTTCCTCGCCCAGGAGCCGCCGCACGGCCTCGGGGTCGGTCACCTGGTAGAGGAATCCTCTCGCCTCCAGAGTGTCGTAAACGCTTTGGGACATGGGTCCGAGTCTAACCCGTAACTCTGGCGAGGGCGAGCCAGGGGTCGTGTCAATTCGAGGCCGCCAGGGCGGCCCCGGCCCTCGTGACCGGGCTGCCTTGCGGTCCGGGGAAAGCGGAGCTAGGCTTGTGCGTTTCGCGTTCCCTGCGGGGCCGGGTGGCTCAGGAGGGGCGCACCGGAGGTGTTTCTCATGGCCAGGTCCCGTTGCAAGAAGAACGCCCCTCTCCACGGGCGAAAGCGTATCCCCGGAATCCTCAAGCCCTACGCCAACCTGGGCAAGAACGGGAAGTTCCCGCTCAATATCCGGGTGGAGGTCGACGAAGGCGAGGCGGCCAAGGCCAGTGCCAAGAAGGCCGATGCCAAGAAGAAGGCCGACGCCGTGAGGAAGGGCGGGGCCAAGAAGGTTGCTTCCGAGAAGGCTGCCTCCGAGAAGGCTGCTTCCGAGAAGGCCGGCAAGGCTTCCTGAGGCCCTAGCTCATCTCGCTCCCGGGCTCGTATCGGACCAGGGACGCGGGTTTCTGTCCACGGCCCTCGAGAGGCGGGCCGACGGCGGGCCTTGCTGCTCCACCGGAGCTCGACCCAGGGCCATGGCGAGATGGCGGCCGATGGAGGATTGCAGCAGGTCCCGATGGATCTCGGCGTCCGTCTCCTTTTCGATCGAGGTCATCACCTCGGCCGAGAATCCGCAGGGACGGATGACGGAAAAGGTCTCGGGTGGTGTGGTGACGTTGAGCGCGAACCCGTGCCAGGTCACCCACGATCGGACGGCGATTCCGATGGAAGCGATCTTCCTCTCACCCTTGACCCAGACTCCGGTCTTTCCCGGCACGGCTCCGGCCTCGATGCCGAGCTCCGCGAGGGCCCGGGCCAGTGTCTCTTCGAGAGCCCGGAGAAACCTCCCCACCGCCCGGGGCTCGCGACGGATCTCGACGATCGGGTAGCCCACGATCTGTCCGGGGCCGTGATAGGTGGCCCCGCCGCCTCGCTCCACGCTCACCACGGGATGGGGACACGAGGGGAGCACCTGATCGCGGGCGTTGCGGTCGCGTCCGAGAGTGACCACGTCGGGGTGCTCGAAGTAGAGCAAGTGGTCGTCGATGTCCTGCCGGATCCGCGCCTCGAGGTGGCCCACCTGGATGGCGTGGGCATCCACGTAGGCCATCCTCCCCCGGTCCACGATGCGCAGGTGGGTCATCTCTTCTTCAGGGCGTGAATCGCCTCACCCACCGCCGCCCGGGCCGCCTCGGGGAGGGCCTCGGCCAGTGTGGGGTGGGCGTGGACGGTAAGGGCGAGATCGTCGACCTCCGCGCCGAACTCGAGGGCCAGGCCCGCCTCCGCGATGAGCTCGGAGGCCTCCGCGCCGACCACCTGGACCCCGAGGATCTCGCGGGTGCCGGCGGCGGCGATGACCTTCACGAAGCCTTCCGGCGCGTCGGTGGTCAGGGCACGTCCGAGGCCCACGAAGTTGTACTTGCCCACGGTGATGTCGAGTCCCTTGGCCCGGGCCTCATGTTCCATGAGCCCCACGCTGGAGATCTCCGGATCGGTGAACACCACCGCCGGCATGGAGCGGTAGTCGAGCACGACGTTCTTGCCCGCGATGACTTCGGCCGCCACCTCGCCCTCCTTGCTCGCCTTGTGGGCGAGCATGGGATTGCCGATCACGTCCCCGATGGCGTAGATACCGGGAGCCGCGGTCTGGAGCCTCTCGTTCACGGAGAGGAAGCCCTTGGCATCGGTCTTCAGCCCGGCCCGATCCAGATCGAGCCCATCGGTGACGGGGCGTCGACCCACCGTGACCAGGATCTTGTCAAACTTCCTCGTCTCGGACTTGCCCGAGATCTGGAGCTCGACCTCGAGCCCGCCCCGCTTTTTGGAGTAGCCCACCGCGCGGGCGCCGGTATGAACCTCGACTCCTGACTTGAGGAGCTTCTTGTGAACGACATCGGTCAGCTCGGGATCGAAGCCCGGAAGCAGGGAGTCGAGCATCTCGACCACGGTGACCTTGCTGCCGAGCTTGGCGTAGAGGGTTCCGATCTCCAGGCCGATGTATCCGCCCCCGATCACCAGGAGCGACCGGGGCACCTGATCCAGGTCGAGGGCGCCGGTGGAGGAGAGCACGTTCTTCTCGTCGATCTCGAAGCCGGGGATCTCGATCGGCCGTGACCCGGTGGCGATGATGAAGCTCTGGCTCCTCACCGTGGTCGTCTTGCCCTTGTCGTCGACGATGTCCACCGTGCTTCGATCGCGGAAGCGGGCATTGCCCATGAAGACATCGACGCCGTTGCCCTTGAGGAGTGCTCCCACACCGGTGGTGAGCCGCTTGACGATGGACTGCTTCCACTTCTGGAGCCCATTCATGTCGATCTCGAGTCCCTTGACCGTGATGCCCATCTTGTCGGCGCGCCCGATCTTCTCGTAGGTCTTGGCGGCGGTGATCAGGGCCTTGCTGGGAATGCAGCCGATGTTGAGACAGGTTCCCCCGAGGGCAGTGCGGTCGGCGATCCCCGTCTTGATTCCGAGCTGCGCGAGGCGCAGGGCGGCGACGTATCCACCGGGGCCGGCGCCAATCACGAAGGCTCGATAGTCGGTGCTCATGGAATCCTTGTCCTCGCTGTGGACGGGCCGGGTGCGAACAGTCGCCGTGCTCACGGCCTCACCTTCGCCTCTTGCGGCGCGGCGGCTTCTTTCGCCTCACGAACGCGCCGGCGGAGTGGTCAGGGTCAGGCTCGCCGAATCCGGTCTGCGGGCCCTCGGGCTTCTTGCGCTCGACGGCGGGAGCGGGCGGCAGTGGCGGCGGGGTGGGCCGAGGACGAGCCGACGCCGGGTCTCGAGGGGAGCCGGCCTCGTCGCGGGGACGACCTCCCCGGCCGGAATCCCTTGCGTCAGGCCGGCCGCGTCGGGAGTCGGGTCGCGCCTCCTCGTCCCGCGCGGAGTCGCCCATCCTCGGCCCGTCCCGACGCCCGCGGTCGGGCCGGGAAGGTTGGCGGTCACGGTCGTGCCGGGAGGGCTCGCGATCGCGCTCCGTCCGGGAAGGTTCGCGCTCGCGGTCGCGCCGGGAGGGCTCGCGCTCGCGGTCGGTCCGGGAGGGCTCGCGGTCGCGTCCGGATCGCGAGGGCTCTCGCTCCCGCTCGGGCCGGGAGGGTTCGCGATCCTCATCCCGTCGCCTTTCCTGAGACCTCTCCCCGCGGCGGGGTCGCTCGGGTGGAGTCTCGTCCCTGGCCTCTCGACGCGGGCGAGCGGACTCTTCTTGCGGGGCGGCTCCGTCGTCCCGGCCGCGTGTCCGCCTCCTTCGTCGACGTCGGGGAGGTCGGGCCTCCCCCTCCACGCCGGCGGTACGCTCGGCCTCGTGAACGGGGCGGTCGAGGAAGGATGCCGCCTGCTCGGCGAGGTGTCGGGGGATCGCTGCATACACGTCCTGGAAGAGGGTGTCGGGTGCAGGCGGGGACTGGGTCTCGACGATGCGGATGGTCTCGAGGATCTCGCTCTCCATCTCCTCGCGGAGGCCTCGCTCCCAGCGTTCGTTCCACAGTCCCGCGCGATCGAGAAAGTTGCGGTAGCGATCGATGGGATCCCGGGCCGCCCACTCGTCGACCTCGCGAGAATCCCGGTAGCGCGTGGGATCGTCACTCGTCGAGTGGGCGCCCATGCGGTACGTGAGGGCCTCGATGAGGGTCGGCCCGTCGCCTCGCCGTGCTCGGGCCGCAGCCTCGCTCGTGGCTTCCAGGACGGCGAGGACATCGTTGCCGTCGATCTGCACTCCGGGGAAGCCATAGGCCTCGGCCTTGATGGCGATGGTTTCCGAGGCGGTCTGCCGGTCGAGGGGAAGCGAGATGGCCCACTGGTTGTTCTGGCAGAAGAAGACGACCGGCGCCGATGACACGCCGGCGAAATTCAAGGCGGTGTGAAAGTCGCTCTCGGAAGTTGCTCCGTCACCCATGTAGCCCATGACCACCACGTCGTCGCCCCGGATCCGGGCGGCCATGGCCATTCCGGTGGCATGGGGAAGCTGGGTGGCAATGCAGGAGGACCAGCTCACCACGCGCACCGAGCGGTCCGAGTAGTGCGCCGGCATCTGGCGGCCCTTGCACACGTCGCGATGGGTGGCGAAGCACTGGGCGACGTAGAGCTCGAGAGGCCAGTCGCGGAGGAGGAGGACTCCTCCCTCGCGCAGCGCCGGAACGACCCAGTCTCGATCCTGGAGCGCCCGGGCCGATCCCACGACTGCCGCCTCCTGGCCCGAGGCCGCCCCGTAGAAGGAGATCCGCCCCTGACGTTGGAGCTTCAGCATGCGGTCGTCGACCACCCGGATGCGCAGCATGCCCACGAAGAGGTCACGTAGCTCCTCGTCGGAGAGGTTCACGTCGGACCGGTTGCGGGTCTCCAGAGTCCTGGCCGCGCTCTTGCTCGAGGGAGGAGGGCCGAGCTCGGGTTTCCTGGGCGACCCGGCCGGGGCCGGGGCCTCGCGCACCCGTACCGGAGCCTGCTCGCGTCCTCGCGTTCGGGCCGGAGCCTGCTCGCGTTCGCGCGTTCGGGCCGGAGCCTGCTCGCGTTCACGCGTTCGGGCCGGAGCCTGCTCGCGTTCGCGCGTTCGGGCCGGGGCCTCCTCGCGCTCGCGCGTTCGGGTCGGGGCCTGCTCGCGCTCGCGCGTTCGGGTCGGGGCCTGCTCGCGCTCGCGCGTTCGGGTCGGGGCCTGCTCGCGTTCACGCGTTCGGGCCGGGGCCTCCTCGCGCTCACGCGTTCTGGCCGGGGCCTCCTCGCGCTCGTGCAACGGTTCGGTCTCTTCCTCTCCCAGGATTCCTGCGCCCCAGGTCGACGAGTCCTGGGGGGTTTCGGTCGTCGCCGGCCGTACCAGCCGCGCGCGCTTCTTCTTGATGGCCTTGCGCCTCACCTGCCACAACTCCTCTTGTTCTTGGTCCCGAGCCGCGCCGCCCGGAGCCTTGGCTCGACGGGCATTGCGGCGGCCAGTCCGTCCTCAGACGAGGTCGAGGTAGAGAAGGCCGGGGTTCTCGAGAGACTTCTTCAGCTCCTGGGTGAACAGCGCCCCCACGTGTCCGTCGATGACGCGATGGTCGAAGGAGAGGCTGACGTTCATGACATCCCTGGCCACCATGGTCTCGTCGTCGAGAAGCATGGGAATCCGGCGCATCTTGTGGATGCCCAGGATCGCGACCTCGGGGTAGTTGATGATGGGTGTTGCCAGGAGACCGCCCATGGCACCGAGATTGGTGATGGTGAAGGACGATCCCTGGAGGTCCTCGAGCACTGACTTGCCTGCCCGGGCAGCGGCACTGATGCGCGTGATCTCGCTGGCGATGGACAGCATGGAGCGGCTCTCGCAGCCCTTGACCACCGGCACGATGAGGCCGGAGTCCGTGGCAGTGGCGATGCCGATGTTGCAGGTCCCTCGAACCACCAGCTCCTGCTTGGCGTCGTCCATGTGGGCGTTGAGATGGGGATAGCGCCGGAAGGCCAGGATCAGGGCCTTGATCACGAAGGGGAGGTACGTGAGCTTGACCCCGCGGGCCTCGGCCTCGGCCTTCAGCCCCTCTCTCACCCGCACGAGCTCGGTCATGTCGACCTCCTCGACGTAGGTGAAGTGGGGGGCAGTGAAGGCCGACTGCACCATCTTCTCGGCGATCTTCTTGCGCAGCCCGCGGATCGGGATGCGCTCGTCGGCGGCCATGGAGGCCGGCGATGCCGCCACCGCGGGGCGGGGCGGAGGAGCGGTGGAGCCTGACTCCGGCCCCGGGCTCGCTCCGGTCCTGGCAAGGCTCTCGACGTCCGACCTCGTGATGCGTCCGCGGGGTCCGCTGCCCGAGATGGTGCTCACATCCACACCCAGCTCACGGGCGAGCTTGCGCGTGGCTGGCGTGGCCAGGACCCGACCCGAGGAGGCAGGAGCCGCCGCGCGCGGGGGCGCGGAGGCCGCGCCCCCGTTCCCGGACGGGGCAGACACGGTGGCGGGGGGTGCCGGCTTCGGTGCGGGAGGCGCAGGCTTGGGAGGAGGGGGGGGAGGCGCTGCCGCCGCGCCCTTCGACTCCGAGCCTTCCTCGTCGATCTCCACCAGCAGAGCGCCCACCGGGACGGTATCGCCCTCCTTGAAATGGAGCTTCTTGACCTTGCCCTTCCAGGGCGAGGGAACCTCCACCGTGGCCTTGTCGGTCATGATCTCGAGAAGGGGCTGGTCCGACTCGACGTCTTGCCCCTCCTTGACGAGCCAGCTCACCAGCTCGCCCTCGACCACACCTTCCGCCAGATCCGGAAGCTTGAACTGTTGCGTCATCTGTCTCTTTCCCTGTCGTTTCTCGTTTCCGTTGCTCTGCCCGGAAGCGCCCGTTCTTCCACTCAGAAGCGCACCGTGTCCCGGACGGCCTTGACGATCCGACGGGTATTCGGGAGGTACGCCTGCTCGAGTGCATAAGGGAACGGCGTGTCGAACCCGGTGACCCGAAGGATGGGAGCCTCCAGCTCGAGGAGGGCCTTCTCCGCGATGATGGCCGCCAGCTCTCCACCGAACCCGCTGGTGCGAGGCGCCTCATGGACGATCACCACCCGGCCCGTCTTCCGCACCGAATCGAGGACGGCCTCCTCGTCGAGCGGGAGGAGCGTTCGCAGGTCGAGGACGTCGGCCCGGATGCCGTCCTCTTTCTCGACCTGATCGGCGGCTTCGAGGCACTTGGGCACCATGGCTCCGTAGGTGAGCAGCGACACGTTGTTGCCGTCACGAACCCTCTGGGCCACTCCGATGGGCACCGTGTACTCGCCCTCGGGCACCTGACCCTGGGCCGCGCGGTAGATCGGTTTGGGCTCCAGGAAGATGACGGGATCCTCGTCGCGAATCGACGAGAGGAGCAGGCCCTTGGCGTCATACGGATTGGACGGCACCACGACCTTGAGGCCGGGAGTGTGGGTAAAGTAGGCCTCGGGGCTCTGGGAGTGGTAGTGGCCACCCTTGATCCCGCCCCCGAAGGGAGTGCGGATGGTGACGGGGCACGGATACTGTCCGCCGGACCGGTACCTGAACTTGGCCAGCTCGTTCACGATCTGGTCGAAGGCCGGGAAGATGAAGTCGGCGAACTGGATCTCGGGCACCGGCCGCAGCCCGTAGAGGGCCATCCCGATCGCGGTGCCGATGATGCCGGCCTCGGACAGGGGGGTGTCGATGACCCGCTCCGAGCCGAACTCGTCCTGCAGGCCCACGGTGGCACGAAAGACGCCGCCGAACTTCCCGACGTCTTCGCCCATCACCACCACCCGGTCATCACGGGCCATCTCGAGTCTCAGGGCGTCATTGACGGCCTGGATGATGTTCATCTTCGGCATTGCAGAAAGTCCTCGATCCTTCGGGGAGGCAAGGGTTCTGACCCTCGCCCTTCCCTCGGCCATGGATGTCGCTCAGGTCCCACCGGTGCCAGGGTGGCGGGGCGGGACCGTCGAGTTCTCAAGATCCGCTCTCGCTCTCGAGGTGGTCGAGGAGCGCCTGCTTCTGGCGCAGGAGCTCGGCGTGCGGCGTTGCATACACATCGTCGAAGAGAGTCTCCACCGGAGGACCGGGGAGCACCTCGGCGTGCGTCACGGCGTCGGCGATCTCCTTCTTGATCCTCTCCTCCAGAGCCTTTTGTTTCTCGTCGTCCCAGAGGCCCCGCTCGCGCAGGAATCCGCCGAAGCGATCCAGCGGATCGAGCTCGAGCCACTGCTCCACCTCGGACTGCTCGCGATACTTCCTCGGGTCGTCGGAGGAGCTATGGGCACCGCGACGATAAGTGACCGCCTCGATGAGCGTCGGTCCCCCACCCTGGCGGGCCTTGTCCACGGCCTGCTTGGTGACCTCGTAGACGGCAAGGACGTCGTTGCCGTCGACCCGCACTCCTTCGATGCCGTAGGCTCTGCCCTTGATGGCGATGCTCTTGGACGCCGTCTGCTTGGAGAGAGGCACGCTGATGGCGTAACCGTTGTTCCGGCAGAGGAAGATGGTCGGGATCTTGAAGACTCCGGCGAAGTTGAGCCCGACGTGGAAGTCTCCCTGGGAGCTCGTTCCGTCGCCGAAGAACACCAGCGAGATGACGTCGTCACCCCGGATGCGAGCGGCCCACGCGGCACCGACGGCCTGGGGAATCTGGGTTCCTACCGGGCTGGAGATGGACACGTAGTTCTGGGCCCGGGCCGAGATGTGGTTCGGCATCTGGCGACCCTTGATCGGATCGTGGATGTTGCCGTAGAGCTGGCACACGAAGTCCTGGATGGTGAGGCCGCGCAGGAATGCGGCTCCCGGCTCGCGATAGGCCGGGAAGATCCAGTCCCGGTCCTCCAGGGCGAAGGCGCTTCCCACGTGGGAGGCCTCCTCGCCGGTCGCGGTGAGGTAGAAGCCGATCCGCCCCTGCCTCTGGAGCAGCAGCATCCGGTCGTCCACCAGGCGCACCTGGGTCATGATCTCGTAGAGCCGGAGGAGGCTCTTCGCGGGCAGAGAGGGCTCGATTCCTGATCGCCCCTTCTGGGGGCTCCCGAGAACCGTCACGAGTCCGTCCGTGGTCAAGGCATTCGACATCGGATCCCTTCCGAGCAGGCGCAACCGCGCAGCGGCCTCGAGCGTCAGCGCCAGCTGAGCAGCACGGGGCCAATCAGGCCTCGAAGCAGCTTCGGCTGCAGAGCCGGCGACACGGGGGGAGACGGGACGTGCACCTACCGGTGCCGTCGAAGCGGGCATTATAGTTGCTGGTTTCGGGCCCCGAAGAAAAAACTCCTCCGGGTCAAGGTGTGCCCGGTGTCGGGGTCCCGCCGCGGTCCGGTCGGGTTCCCCGGTCCCTCATGGATTGGGGGTTTGTTTTTGCAAATTTATTTCCCCCAAGAGGTTGCTGCTCGGGTGGCTGGGGCGACGACGCCCGCCGGGTCGTTGCTCCCCCTGCGCGGACCTGGTACGCTAGCGCTCCGTGCATGGTTCATGGCGGCCCCGGGCCGCGCTCGGGTCGCTCGCGAAAAAGGGGTGCGAGTCCGAGTCGACGATTTCCACAGGAAACTCCCCGTCCTGTAGTTCGAGGGCGCATTCCGTGGCCGTAACTCGCTGGACTCTTGCCAATGCCGCGTTTCTCACCATTGTCGCGGCCGCCGCTCCCGTGTCCGCCCAGCGCGTCGAGGTCCGTCATCACGGGACTCCCGGCGATCGCCTGGGTTTCGCCGTGACCACCCTCCCTCTTCCCGGCGGGGGTGGTGACCTCGTGGTCGGCCTTCCCTTCGACGGAGAGGGGGCTCGCCGGGCCGCCGGCGCCGTGAGCCGCCGGACGATCCTCACCGCCGAGGTGGTCTGGACCACGCGAGAGCTCGAGAGAGGCGGTAACTTCGGGTGGGCCGTGGTGTCGGGTCCCGATCTCGATGGTGATGGGGTCGCCGAGGTCCTGTGCGGAGCGCCGGGGCGGGGAAACGGAGCGGGAGGCGTGGTCGTTCTCGACGGAGCCACGGGCGTGGTTCGCTCGACCCTCGTCGACTCCGCCGGATCCTCGTCGCTGCTGGGTACGTCGCTGGCCGTGGTCGGAGATCTCGACGGAGACGGAGTCGACGACGTGGCCGCGGGTGCCCCCGGAGTCTTCGGCCCGGGACAGGTGCTCGTGTTCTCCACCGCCAGTGGTGAGGCGATCCTTCGCCTCCTGGGCAGATCGGGCGGGGAGCGCTTCGGCGCCGCCCTGTGCGCCACCGGGGATCTCGACGGAGACCGAATCCCCGACCTCCTGGTGGGAGCACCCGATCGTGGACAGGGGGCGGGCAGGGCCTTCGCGGGCGCCGTGACCCTCTTCTCGGGAGCCACCGGCGAGACCTTGCTCGAGCTCGACGGTGCCGTGGCCGAGAGGCGTCTGGGCGAATCCCTCGATCTTCTCGGTGACGTCAACGGCGACGGAAAGGCCGACTTCCTGGTCGGGGGATGGGGCGCTCCCGGAGCCTCGGGAGGGCGGGCGGGGGCCGCCTTCGTGGTGTCCGGAGGCGATGGCACTCTGATCCGCCGGATCGATGGCCTGGGGGCGGGTGATCGCTTCGGTGAGGCCGTGTGCCGCACTCCGGATCTGGACGGCGACGGCCTCCCGGATCTGGCCGTGGGCGCGGGATCGGCCGACGGCGAGGAGAGAGAGGACACCGGAAGGGTGACCTTCTTCTCTTCGGCGACCGGAGGAGAGCTGGGCCGCCTCCTGGGCACCTCGCCCGGAGAGGGACTCGGCTCGCGTCTCGCTCTCCTTCCCGACCTCAACTCCGGAGGCAAGCAGGAGATCCTGGTGGCGAGCCCCTACTACTTTTCCGGGTCGGGGGCGGTGTCGGGGGCCGTGACGGTGGTGTCCTTCGACGAAGCCCCTCCTCCGCCCGTCGCGTGCTCTCTCTCGGTGTCCGGCGGCCTGACGGCCTGTCCCGGCCACTCAGCCGAGGCATTCCTCCGGGTCGAGGCCGTGGAGGGCTCGGTGACCTCCCTTTCGATCACCCTTCTCTACGACCCGTCGGTGTGCGCGATCTCGTCCGTGGAGCTTCTGCCCCTGGCCGCGGGCTGGGAGTCGGCTCACGAGATCGACAACGGTACGGGGCGTCTCGAGCTCGTGGCCGGCGGTGAGGCCTCTCTCGAGGGAGCCGGCGAGCTGGCTCGACTCGTGCTGCTCGCAGTGGGAGAGCCCGAGGCCACCTCCGAGCTCGTCCTCGCCGGCACCGCCAATGCGGAAGCGGTTCCGTGCTCCGTGTCTCCGGGAGCGTTCTCGATCCTCGATTGCGGAGAGCCGGGAGAGTCGACGGTTGCGGGGGCGATTCACTACTACCGGGCGGGAACCGTCGAGCCGGGGGACCAGCCCGTCGTCGACGTCCTCGTGGGACTTTCCGGAGATGCCGTGGGACAGTCCTCCAGCGGTGAGGAGGGATCCTACGGATTCGAGGGGCTGTCGGCCGGCAGCTACGTCCTGCGGCCGCACAAGACGGGGGACCGCCGCGACGGGATCACCGCCCTCGACACGTCCATCGTGGCACGCGCTTCGGTGGGACTTCTCGAGCTCACGGAGATGCAGCGTCTGGCCGCCGATGTGTCGGGTGACGGGATGGTCACGAGCCTCGATGCGTCGCTCCTGGCGCGCTACGTGGTGGGAATCCTCGCCGAGCTCCCCGTCGCCGCCGCCACCGGGTCCGGCTGGGCCTTCCGTCCTTCCGAGCGAACGGTGGAGGTCGACGGAGACGTCACCGGACAGGACTTCGTGGCTCTCCTCTACGGGGATGTCACCGGGAACTGGGGCGGGCGGGGTGCGGGCTTCACGAGCGGAGGCGAGGCCTCCGAGCTGTCCCCCGCCAAGCTCCTCCTCGCCGAGGCGGAGGGGGTGGACGGGCGACCTCTCCTCGTGAGGCTCTCCTTGCCCCGGGGAGTGGTGGCCGACGTCCTCGAGGCGCGGATCGCGGCTCCGGGTTACCGTCTGGTCGAGGCCCGCGTCACCGGCGAAGAGGCCTCACCGGCCGAGGTGGTGGCGAGCCAGGATGCGGCCGGTCTCGTGACGGTGGTCGTCTTCTCGCCCCATCGTCTGACCGCCGACACGCCTCTCGTCGAGCTCGTGCTCGCCAGAGAGGCCGAGGCCGGCGTCGGTTCCGCACGGGTTCGCCTCGTCGAGGCCTCGCTCGGTGTGCTACCGGCCCTGGACTGAGAGCCGCACCACGCTGAGGGATGCGGGGGGGGTGACCACGGGAAGGACACCGTCGTCCCTGGCTACGGGGTAAACCGTTCTCGGTACCACCCGCGGCACGCGATCGCTGTTGTCGTCGGAGATCCTTCCGGAGGTCAGCACCTCCTGGCGGACGAGGCCCACGGGTCGTCCCGAGGTCAGCCGGATCTCCACCGGAATCTCTCGCGACAGCGAGCGGTTGACGATGGCCACCGTGACCTCTCCCTCGCGGGGAGACGCCGCCGCCACGTCGAGGATGGCGATCTCCTGGCCCCGACCACCTTCACCGAGGGGATGGAACGTCGACTCCACCGGAAGCAGCTTGCCGCGGAAGGAAGAGGAGAGCATGGAGAGCACGTGATAGGTCGGCGTCATGACCATCCGATCGGGATGGATGGCGAGGGCGGCGAAGTTGATGCCACCGGCGAGCGCGGGATCGTCGGGAGGATAGAGGCACAGGATGTGGAAGCTCCCCATCTCGACTCCGGTCCGGGCGAAGGCGAGAAGCAGAGATGCGTTGTAGAGGGCCGCTTCCAGGGTCACCATGCGCGGCGAGAAGCGCTGGATTCCCGGAGCCGCGATCATGGCGTTGTATTCGGTGATGGCAAGCTCGACGGGAGGGAGGTCGCCCCGCACTTCGGAGGCGATGCGCCGGATGGCTCGCAGGTCGGCCTCCACTTCGACCGGTGCAATGATGAGGTCGGGGTAGCCGTCGTCGACCTCGTCCTCGAGGCCCCGGTAGATGTGCACGGTGAGAAAGTCGCAGTGCCCACCGGCTTTCTCCAGCACCGTTCTGTTCCACGGGGTGAGGCGGCCCTCCTCGGCGTCGAGCCATCCCGGCCCCTCGGGCTTGTGGAAGCCGACGATTCCCACCCGGATCTCCGGGTCGACCGTCTTCAGGAGCCTGGAATACTCGATGAACCTTTCGGCGCACGACTGCGGAGTCTGAGGGAAGCGCTTCCAGTACATCTCGTTGCCGATCTCGAAGAAGCGGAGACCGACGGTTTCCGGATGTCCGAGCTCGACTCTTTTCCGGCCCCACTGCCCGACCGTGCCCCAGTCGCGTCCCTGGGCGTCCTTTCCGATCGGAGTCTTCGCGTCGGGCGCGCCGTTGAGGAGTGCGAGCCAGGCCGCCGTCGACTGGGGCGAGCCTTCGTCCCAGTTGGCGACGAGCAGGGGATCGGCGCCGAGCTGCCGGCACACCTCCAGGAATTCGAACGTTCCGTAGCCGTTACTGAAGGTGCTCATGCTGGAGAGCGCGTTGCCCAGCGGTCTCTTCTCGGGGGGGCCGATCCCCGGCTCCCACTCGTAGCGGTGCGAGAGCGTGCCCCCGGGAAAGCGGAGCAGGGTCACCCCCATGGGGCGAAGGGCCTCGATGACGGGACGATTCGGGGTGTGGGCCTCGAGGTCCCAGACACCGTTGCCGCCCCGGATCCACACGTGATTATGGCCGTAGAGGTGATCGTGGATGGGTCCCGCGTCGCCGTGAGCGTCCACCTCGATGCGCACGGGGAGTGTGGCTGACTGGCAGGCAGGGGGGGTCAGGAGCAGGACCCAGAGGAGGATCGGTCCCACGGTCATTCCTTCTTTCCCCGGGCCATGCGGGAGGGATCGAGGATCTTCTGGAGCTCTTCCACCGGCAGGACCATCTTGTCGAGAGCCACCTGGCGGATGGTCTTCCCGGTCTCGTGAGCCTCCTTGGCGAGCTTGGCCGCCGCGTCGTAGCCGATGACCGGGGCGAGCGGGGTGGCCAGCATCAGGCTCTGCTCGATGAGCCCCTCGATACGACGGGTGTCGGCCTTGAGCCCATCGATGCAGCGACGTCCGAAGTTGCCCGCCGCCCGGCCGATGAGCTCGCAGGACTCGAGAAGGTTGCGGGCGATCAGGGGCATGCTCACGTTGAGCTCGAAGAAGCCGCCGATGCCTCCGTGGGTGATGGCGGTGTCGTTGCCGATCACCTGGGCACAGGCCTGGACCAGCGATTCCGCGATCACCGGGTTGACCTTTCCGGGCATGATCGAGGAGCCGGGCTGGGTGGCGGGGAGGATGAGCTCGGCGATGCCGCAGCGAGGGCCCGAGCCGAGGATGCGGACATCGTTGGCGATCTTGGTGAGCGAGACGGCCACCGTCTTGAGGGCCCCCGACAGCTCGACACAGGCGTCCTGGGCTCCCTGGGCCTCGAAGTGATCCGTGGCCTCGGTGAAGGCGATGCCCGTGGTCTCGACCATCCACCCGATCACCTTGCTCGCGAACTCGGGGTGGGCGTTGATGCCGGTGCCCACTGCGGTTCCGCCGAGGGCCAGCTCCTGGAGCCTCGTCTGGCAGCTCTCGATCCTCTGGATGCCCAGCTCGACCTGGCGGGCGTAGCCCCCGAACTCCTGGCCCAGGGTCATGGGGACGGCGTCCTGGAGGTGGGTCCGGCCGATCTTGACGATCTCCGAGAACGCGGCCGATTTCTTCTCGAGGGCGTCGTGCAGCTCGCGCAGGCCGGGCAGGGTCACGTCGCGCACCACCAGGGCCGCGGCCACGTGAATTGCCGTGGGGACGGCGTCATTGGAGGACTGCCCCTGATTGACGTGGTCGTTGGGGTGGACCGGTGTCTTGCTGCCCACCACGCCCCCGAGGGTCTGGATGGCCCGGTTGGCCAGGACCTCGTTCATGTTCATGTTGCTGGAAGTGCCGGATCCGGTCTGGAAGACGTCGACCGGGAACTGGTCCTGGTGCCCGCCCTCGATCACCTCGTCGGCGGCGGCGGCAATGGCGCGGGCCAGATTGTCGTCGAGAAGGCCGAGGTCGCGGTTGACCAGGGCGGCACCCTTCTTGATCAGGGCCAGGGCCTTGAGGAACGGCCACGGCATGGGCTGTCCGCTGATGGGAAAGTTGTCGGCGGCCCGGAGGGTCTGGGCACCGTAAAGGGCGCTCTCGGGCACCCTCATCTCGCCCATGGAATCGCTCTCGGTGCGCGTCTTCTCGGCCATCTCTGCTCCTCGCTCGTCGCCTTCCGGCGGAGGTCCTTTTCGTCAAGGGTTTCCAGAGCGAGTATAGCACTCCCTTGATTCGGGCGAGGGGCGCGGCAAATATAGGACCGAGCTGATGCAAACCCTCTCCTGGAGGCACCATGGCACCGACCAAGGCGTCCTACGATCCTCGCCGGGTCATCACGATCGATCGACACATCGTCGACAAGCAGGCACAGTACCCGGCGGCCACCGGAGAGCTGTCGAAGCTGCTCTACGACGTAGCTCTCACCGCCAAGGTCATCAATCGTGAGACGACCAAGGCCGGACTCGTCGACATCCTGGGTCTCACCGGACAGGTGAACATCCAGGGCGAAGAGGTCCAGATGCTCGACGAGTTCGCCAATGACCGCTTCGTGCGCTCCTTCGACCACGGCGGCAATCTGTGCGCGATGGCGAGCGAGGAGGAGGAGGGCATCATCCCGATTCCCGAGCAGTTCAAGCTCGGGAAATACGTGCTCCTCTACGATCCCCTCGACGGCTCCTCCAACATCGACGCCAACGTCTCCATTGGCTCCATCTTCTCCATCTACAAGCGCAAGACCGAGAAGGGACCGGGGACGATGGAGGATTGCGTGCGCAAGGGAAGCGAGCAGGTGGCGGCCGGCTACGTGCTCTATGGATCGAGCACCATGCTCGTCTACACCACCGGCCACGGCGTCTTCGGCTTCACCCTCGATCCCAGCATCGGCGAGTTCCTCCTCTCGCACGACAACATCAAGATCCCCGCCAAGGGTCACATCTACAGCCTCAACGAGGGATACCGTGCTTATCTCGATGACGGTACCCGGCGCTTCATCGAGTACCTGCAGCAGGAGGACACGGCCACGGGGCGGCCGTACTCCGCGCGCTACATCGGTTCGATGGTGGCCGATGTCCACCGTACGCTCCTTTACGGGGGTATCTTCCTCTATCCCGCCACGAAGAAGTCGCCGAAGGGAAAGCTCCGCCTTCTTTACGAGGCCAACCCCATGGCCTTCATCGTGGAGCAGGCGGGCGGGACGGCCACCGATGGCAAGAGGCGTATCCTCGACATCCAGGCCGAGGAGCTTCACCAGAGGACGCCCGTCTACCTGGGAAGCGAAGAGGACATGAAGCTCGCCATGAGCTTCGAGAACGGTGAGAGGTAGAAGCCGCCGCGAGGCAAGGAGCATCGATGTCGACCCGCCCCAGCAAGGAGCTCGAGACCTTTCCCAATCCCTCCCCCGAGAGGGACTACACCATCCGTTTCACCTGTCCCGAGTTCACCTGCATCTGTCCCCGGACGGGCCAGCCCGACTTCGCCACCTTCCGCATCAGCTACGTGCCCGACGAGCTCTGCCTCGAGCTCAAGTCGCTCAAGCTCTACCTCTGGTCCTACAGAGAAGAGGGCGCCTTCCACGAGGCGGTCACCAACCGCATCCTCGATGACCTCGTCGACGCCTGCGAGCCGAGGCGGATGCGGATCATCGGGGACTTCTATCCCCGGGGCGGGATCAAGACGGTGATCCGGGCGGGGTACCGGCGGGGGGGCGCGCGGTAGGAGGGAGCGGCGTTGTGGGCGAGGGGCTCGTTTCGACACAGAGGGCACAGAGGGGAAGAGGAGATCACAGAGGAAGAGGTGCAGCGTCGGCCGAAGCGGCCGCCGCTGCGAGCAGAGAGGGAAGCCAGGGAGTGGAGAGCGCTTCTTCCTCAGGCCCCTTCCCCGTGCCCCGACCCTTCCCGTGACTGACCACCCGCCACCGCTTCCGTAACCGTCCTCCGGTTCCGATTCCGACACCGTACCCGTCCCCGATCCCGCCTCCTTCCCCGGTTTTTCCTGAACCCTCTGACCCCCCCCGCGGCATCTCCCCTTCCGGAGGTACAACCATGCCAAGCACTCGTCTTCTCACCGCGGCCCTGGCCGCCTTCTCCGTCCTGGCCCTCTCCCTTCCCGCCCTGGCCAGCGGGGGCAGGGTCAAGCTCAAGACCGACAACGGGCCCGACGGCTACTACTACAACGCCATGGCGTCCGCGGCCTCGCGGTATGTTTCCCTCTACGAGGCCGGGGACATCGAGCCAGAGGGGGTGATCTGCGGTGTTCGCTACCGCGACCTCGACGCCTCTCTCACCGCCGGATACGTTCTCGGGCTCGACCTGCGAGCCGAGGATGCCGCGGCCCCCGGCTACGCGGACCTCACCGCCGGAGGCCTGATCGCCTCGGGGGATCCCAACTCGCTCCGGTCGTGCTCGAGCAATGCTTCGCTCCGGACCGCCACCTTTGGCGGAGGCGCCGGAGTTTCCCATCCGGGATCCCGGTTCCTCGTCACGATGCCTCAGCCCGCCAACAACACCCCGTCCGGCGTCGACTTCTGCGGCATCCTCCTCGACACCAGCTCGGTGTTCGTGAACTCGGCACGCACGCAGGGCTACTTCCCCGGTGGGTCGATGCAGTCCATCGGCTTCAACCACTTCGTGGAGGTGGTGGCCTTCGAGCCCACTGAGTTCGATCTTGTCATCCGCATGACCGGTTCCGCGCGGTTCGCCGGCGATCGCGGCCTTCCCGTTCAGTTTGCTCGTCGTCATTGCGCCACCGGCCCCGACTGCAAGGTCGACGGCACCGATGGCACCGGCAACGACGAGACCGATGACTTCATCACCGGTCGCTTCTCGATCGACAACAACACGCTGGCCGCGTCGCGTCCGCTGAACCTGATCGTCGAGGCCGATCGCTCGGTCATCAATCCCAAGCTCGGCCCGAAGGACGTCACCAACTTCTTCAAGTCGATCGGTGGCGGTGGCCCGATCATGAACCCGGTCACCTTGCCCAACGGGCGTACCCTGTTCCAGGTGCAGATCGGGATCGCGATCAAGAGGAAGTTCCTGGCCTCGTTCCCGGTCGACCTGCCGTTCAACGTCCGTCTCGAGGACCCGAACGATGCCAACGACATTCCGGACTCCGAGTCGCAGGCCCTCGGCCTGCGCCCCAACTCCGGCTACTACGACAACGACGGCCATGGTGGCGGTTTTTTCTTCACCCGGAGCCCGGTCCTGACCGGTGACGCTCTGGTGACCCGTTTCGACGCCGTGGACCTGCCCAAGCCCGGAAACCCTCTCGAGGTGACGGGTGCCCAGGTCGTGGCCGGGGAGTTCGGCGCATCCGGCCTTGCCGGTTTCGATGCCTTCCAGCTGCGCGGTGAGGATGTCGTTTTCCCGGGCAATCCGGATCTGTCACCCCAGGGGCTGTTCCGGAGCGTCGGTAGCGTCGGTGATCCCGGCAACGCGGATGGAATCGCCACCGGTCTTCCGGTGACCACGGTTCCGGTCGACTTCACCGACTACGTGGCGACGCCGACCCATCCGGCTCTCGCTGTCAATCTGTTCGGCCTTGCCTACCTGAACCCGGGAGACACCCTCTCCAGCGTGACGGCCGTCGGCGCGGCGGGTCCGGGTGACGTCTTCATCGGGAACTCGGCGACCTTGGTGGCCAACACTCTGCCCATGACCTACTTCACCCAGCAGGATCTGGAGATCCGCCTCGATGTCGAGGGCGAGCTGGGTACGGGGGCCGCGGCCCCGCGCACGAGAGGGATCGACGGCGCGCTGCTGCGGGAGCCGGGGCAGTACGTGCCGGTGGAGAAGGGCGGGCGGCGGGTGGAGTAGGGGGAAGAAGACGGGCTCGTCAGCCCCCGGGGGTACCCTTTCTCTCCGTGGTGTAGGAAGATGGGGACCATGGAAGCCGAACGACCCAGCACGCATCACAAGGCCTGGCAGATCAACATCGACCGGGCCCGGCACGGGACGTTCGCCGAGATCGGGGCAGGGCAGGAGGTGGCTCGCTGGTTCTTCCGGGTCGGCGGGGCTGCCGGTACGGTGGCAAAGACGATCTGTGCCTACGACATGGCCATCAGCGACGCCATCTACGGAGTGTGTGACCGGTACGTGAGCCGACGACGGTTGCAGTCGATGCTGGACTACGAGTACGACCGGTTACTCGAGCGTCTCGATGCCAAGCGGGGGGCGGACACCTGCTTCTTTGCCTTCGCGAACACGATGGCCGCGCGCAGCTTCACCTACCGTGAGTCGGGTCATGGGTGGATGGGAATCAAGTTCCAGCACACACCTCGGGCCAGGCCATCGGAAATCCTGATGCATGTCCGGATGCTCGACACGGAGATCCTGCGCGAACAGGAGGAGATCGGCATCGCGGGCGTGAACCTGATCTTCGGCGCCTTTTACTACTGCGGCGAGCCTCCGCTGCTGATTGCCTCGCTGCTGGATGGGCTGACGCGGGAACGGATCGAGGTGGACCTGGTCCGGTTCAGTGGGCCAGCATTCTGTGGCCTGGACAACCGGCTGATGAGTCTTCAGCTGGTCGAGCAGGAGTTGACGGAAGCGACACTGTTCACCGCCGACGGGGAGGTCCTGCAACCCGCCGAATTGCTGTACAAGAAGCCACTCGTCATCGAGCGAGGAAGCTTCCGGCCGATGACCAACCTGACCCTGGCCATCCTGGAGAACGCGACCCGGGAATTCGGCGGAGACGAGCCTCCCGAGGTGATCGTGGAGATGACGTTGCGGCAGCTGCGGACGGGCGACCGGATCGATCACGCAGACTTCCTGGCGCGGGTGGATACGCTTGGCACGCTCGGACACACCGTGGTGATCTCGAATCACCTCCGGTATCACCGGCTGGTGCCGCTTCTGCGCCGGCTGACGCCGAAACGCATCGGGTTCGCCATGGGATTGCGCAACCTGCGCGAGCTCTTCGACGAGGAATTCTACACGGACCTGCCGGGTGGCATCTTGCAGGCGCTGGGGGAGCTGTTCCAGGGTGATCTCGAGTTGCTCGTGTGTCCGGCGATCGACCCGCAGACCGGCAAACCGGAGCGCCCCGAAGACTTCCAGCCCCCGCCGCACTTGCGGCATCTCTACGCCCATCTCCAGGCGAATGACCTCATCAAGACGATACCCATCGACGAGAAGCTGTTGAGCATCAACTCGCCGGACGTGCTGAAGAAGATCGAGAGCGGCGACCTCGACTGGGAGGCGGTCGTGCCAGCGCCGGTCTCGGCACTCATCAAGGAGCGCGGCTACTTCGGCTACAAGGCGTGATGAGGGACGGGGACGGGACGCAGCCGTCGTGGGGGGGGCGCGCCCGGACTGCGTGGAAGCTCGTTGCGGGCGAAGGGACCGAGGAGGCGTGGGGGAAGGCGCGCAGCGGCGAGAGGTTCGCTGCGACTTGCCGCGGAGCTACGGCATGGGTTCTCGCTGCGTGGCTCGTGGCGACATGCACGAGTCATGTCGCTGCGAACCTCTCGCCGCTGCGCGCCGCCAACGGGGTTCGGCAAGACTGCAACGGGGTGGGGCGCAGACGGCTTCGACCCGGCGACGGCGGACGGCCTTCCACCGCCCGCTCCGGGGTTTTGCGCTTGCCCTGGTCCTGCCCCTCTTCCCCTGGCCCTTCTTCTGCGGCTGACCGGAACAGCGTCGCCGGTTCCCGGCTCCCGTCCCCGCCTCCGCCGCTTCACGCCTAACTTGAACTCACGGCCAGGACGATGGCGTTGGTGGTGCTGAATCCGCTCCCACTCGTGGAATTGCTGTCCGCCAGCACCGCCTGCATCGTGAACTCCAGTACCTGAAAGAAGGGCGGAACCGGGAGGAGGAAGGGAGCACTGGGCGGGCCGCCACCTGGGCCCGGGGGGCGGCTCCCGCAGACCACGGCGGGCAGCCCACCACTGATGCACCGGAACGGCTGCGGAGTGCCTCCGACACCGAATGGGGTCGGGTTCACGGTGCATCCGATGCCAGCCGGGAGAGACCTGGGGTTGGCCTGGAAGAGGTTGGTCGCTTCATTCCGCCAGATGAAGAGCCCGTAGTTCCCCTTGCCCGGTCCGCCCGAGGCGCTATTGAGCTGGATGGTGATGGGAATTCCAAACCCCACGGAGACGACACGCTCGGGGCCTCCAGTCGAGCCGTTGATGAAGAGGACGTCCTCGATGGCCCGGACACCGGCAGCGACCCTGCCGGAGAAGCAGTCGTCACCCGAGATCGCGGTGAAGTTGTAGCCCGTCATGCCCGGTGGCTGATCTTCGTCGTCGCAGACCCCGTTGCACACGTTGTTGACCGGCGTGCCGTCGTTGATCCCGTAGGCAGGGAAGGTGCCGAGAAGCGGAGGGGCGCACTCCTCGACGGCAAGGCAGGCGAAGAGGTCCATGCGCGAGATGTTCTTGTTGTTGATGAGGCTGAGGACATCTCCACGCGAGTAGACCGTGATGCCGGCGGGCGTGCCGCCGGCGATGAGGGCCTGGGCGATGGCGTCGGCCAGCCCCGCGCCCGAGAGATCCATGTCACAGGAAAGGAATCCCGTGTTGTCGAGGACGTCCTCGCAGAGGGAGGCGGTCGGTGGTGAGGGACGCCGGGTCGAGACGAGGTTGAAATCGATGGACTGGGCGAGCATGGGGACCGACCCGTTCTTGGTGATCCTGATGTCGATGCGGCTGATGCCGGAGGTGCAAGACATCGTGTAGGGCACCGGGCAGCAATCGTCGAAGCCGAGACGCTCGACGGTGACGGGCAGATCCATCGTGCCCTCGAAGGAGTTCGTGGGCATCACGGTCACCATCTGCTCGGTGGCCAGATCCACGATGTTCGTGATCGAAGCCGGCATACCGTCGAGGCACACGTTGGTGGTCATGGTGATCCCCGCTCCCCGGAACACGACGGGATCGAAACAGAGTCCCGAGGTCGAGTCCAGCCCCGTGCAGAGGGGAGGCACGATGGCCTGGGTCGAGAGGTTGCCTCCGGCGGTGAACCCTCCGGTGAGCACGGCGCCGGTCGGAGCCTGGGTCACCGCCAGGCCGGTTCCCCCTCCGTAGGCGACCGAGTACCCGTCGCTGATGAGCTGGGTGACCACCGCCAGGGCCACCTTTTGATCGGTATCGGTGGCGGCCACCGAGGCCATGATCGCGGCTCCATTGACATCGACCGAGACCGCGGTCAGCCCGCTCATGCCATCGTCATCGCCGAGGTCCACCACGTGGTCCACATCGATGAAGAGGGCGGGCAGGGAGACCTGGAGACTCCGGACGCGGAGCCGGGTGTCGTTGGTGCTGACGCCACAGGTGACGATGTTCTGCGGGCCCTTGGTCTTGCGGATGAGGAGGCCGGTATCGCCCACCGGGCGTACCCAGAGCGACGTCTCGGTCTCCAGGAACTGCTGGACCAGATCCCGCACCTCGTCATCGGTGACCGGAGGAATGAGGAGTCCGGCCGAGCAGAGATTGGGATCGAGGAGGTTGGGGTCATTGGGGTCGGCGGCGGGGCCGATCTCGAAGTTGTAGACCGCGGCATCGACGACGAGGAAGATCCGCGAGGGACATCCGACGTCGTTCCTGCCGGACGGGTTCCTGTCGAAGCTCAGGTAGCACGAGGTGTAGTTCTGGGCCCGAGCAGGCGCCGGGAGGAAGACCGACGCCATCAGGAGGAGCCCGGCGGTGAGGATGCGTGAGATCATTGGACGATCCTCAGCAGAATGCCATTGGTGACGCTCATTTTCGGCCCACCTCCCTGATCGTTGGAGGCATCGTCCCGGATCAGAGCCTGCAGGAAGATGTTTCGGGGAATCCCCAGGCGGGTCGATATGCGCAGGTTGTTGATCACGAACCGTGGAGCCGTCTGCATGAAGGTCTTCGTCGAGGGAAGGTTGAACGGGCGGCAGGTGGAGCCCTGACTCCCGTTGAGGCCTCGCGGCGTCACGTCGGAGGGGCCAGGCTCGAAGGCGGAGTTTCCGATGTCGGCCCAGAGGATGTAGCTGGCGGCCGAAGGAATGCTGGGAGGAAGGTTCATGCGGATGGTCAGCTTGTCGCTCAAGGAGAGCGTGATCTCGTTCAGCGCGTTCCCCGAGGATCCGTTGATGAGCAGGGTGTCGTAGGAGAGAGAGAACGGCTGCAGGGTGTTGATCGCCGTGGCGTTGACGTTGCTCATGCGGCACCGCACCTCTGCCCTGTTCGAGTAGGCGAGCCGATCGAAGGCGATGTGATTGCCCCAGTCGCTGAGTACGGCGACATTCCGGACGGCTCCGTTGGCGAGGGCGGGAGCGGTGAACTGGAGGGTGAACTGGTTGGGGGCGGTCACCGCTCCCACGTCGACCCCACCGACCTCGACGCAGGGGATGACTCCGTTGAAGTTGTCGGGATCGAGCATGTTGTAGCCGCGAATGGTGATGGTTCCCGTCCCTCCGTCGGCGGGATCCACGATGTCGGGGGTGACCCCGGCGATCACCGGAGGAACCACCGCGATGCCGCCCATGGTCTCGTCGGCGAGGATGAGGGTGCCCTCGACCACGGGGAGATCACCTTGCCGCAGGAGCACGAAACCCGAGCGCGCGCCCATCATGCAGTAGTTGGCGGGGTCCCCCAGGATCTGGTCCATGTAGGCAACGGCGAGCTCCTGGTCCTTGAGGCCGGAGATGGCGCTGAAGTTGAAGGAGAAGGAGGTGGTGTCCCGGTTTCCGATGATGGTTGCTCCCTGTCCCGAATCCCCCGTGGCCTCGGTCGTGTCCACATCGAACCCGCCCATGGGGTTCTTGGGATCGAAGTCGATCACCATGGCCGGCATCTGCACCAGTTGCCAGTTGAGGAAGAAGCCTCCATCGTCCTCGCAGTACATGTTGAAGGTCACGATGTCGGTCCCGGTCTGTCGATCTCCCGTGACGAGAAGAGTCGTGTCCCCCACCTTGGTCACCGTGAAGCGCGGGTTCCCGATGCAGGCGCCCGACTGGCACAGCTGGGCCTCGATGGCGTTCTGGATGGCGATGATCACCTCGTCATCGGTGAAGCTGGCGCCGGTCGGGATCGTGGGAAGGGCAAACCCGTTGATGGAGATGTGAATGTTGTCGGATGCCGTCGCGTCGTCGTCGACGTGAATGCGGGCCGCGGTGTACGGCTCGATGGCCGCGAGATCGTTGGGGTCGCAGATCGAGGGCTGGGCGACGACTCCCCGGGGAAGGGCCAGCAGAAGGAGCCCAAAGAGAAGAACGAGTACCCGCGCGTTCTGTTTCGGGAGACGAAGACGAAGAATCTGAGCCAGGACTCGCATCGGCACCCCTTCATTCGAGTTGCGCCATGTCTGGGCAACGGACTTGCTGTCGAGGCAGTGGTCTTGCTAATTCTATGGCATGGCAAATTTCTTGTCCAGAGAGGAAGTTCTTTCCGAACCGCGCTCACGGAGCCTCTGGAAGGGAGGAGGCGGGCCTACCACGGGTGTTGCCCGTGGCCTTGTTCCGTGGCTCCTGCCTCTTCTCCTTCTGTCCCTGACCCTGGGCGGCTGCTATGGCACGCTGGCGGTCGTCTCGGCCCTGAGCTCCAGTGGTGGTGGGGGAGGTGGTAGCAATCAGGGCGCCGTGGTCAGCGAGGTCGAGATTCTCTTCGCGGAGACTTCCCCCGCTCTGATCCGTTTCCGACTCACCGATGTCGACTCGAGCCCTGCCGAGGTGGAGATCCTCTTTGCCGACCGCGGCGTCCAGCCGTGTCCCACCGACCCACCCGAAGGAGTGCAAACGGTTCTGCTGCAGGACGGTGTGAGTCCGGGTAGTGGAGAGATGGTCGACACGAGTCTGGCCGATCTCGCCACCTCTCCCCTCGGTGTCGTTCACGAGAAGCTGTGGACCTTCGGGGATGCCGGGCAGGTCGGAACCGAGTCGTTCTCTGCCTGCGTGGATGTCGAGGTGCGCGTGGTGCGTGCCGGTGCTGTCCTCACGGGAGCGGCGGTGCGGCGAGGCCTCGGCAACGATCCCCCCGCCATCCAGATTCTCGCGGTCTCCCTCGGAGAGACCGGTGAGGTGACGGGAATCGCGAATCTGGGCTTTCTCGTGATCGACTCGTCCCAGGATCGGGTCTCCCTGATCCCCGAGTACCTCCTTCTCGATGATCCCGGCGCCGGCTTCTGCCCGGCTACCCCGGCGAGTGGTGTTCCGCCCGACGAGATTCCCGCATCTCCCGGCGGCCGCGTGGCGAACTTCTTCTGGGACGTGGTCGCAGACGTCGGGCTCACCGAGCACGAGGTGCAGTTCCGGATCACTCCCGTCGACGGCACCGTGGACGGAGACCCGGCCAGCATCACGTTTCGTGTCGACAACAACCTCCCTCCCCAGCTCTCCGTCAATGGGGGGAATTTCATCCTCAACCAGGATGCCCGACGAGGGATTCCGCTCGCCTTCCGGGTCGTGGATGGCGTCGATGGAGGAGTGGGCGACGACGTTCGGCTGCTCGTCCAGTGGGCCCGGGATCCACTCGGCTTCCCGTCTCTGACCCCGGGAGGCGAGGATCTGACACCGGCGATCGTCGAGGAGATCCTCTCCGACCCGCAACAGAGGAAGAGCCTGCAGATCGCCACCGAGATTCCTCTTCGCTTCGAGGGGCGTCTCGGCCCCTCGTCGGCACCGGACCGAGCGCGGTTGCCCGAGCTCGCCGGCTCCGCGGCTTCCCTGGTGGAGCGGATCACCACCGGCAGCGACGGAGGCTCCTTGACGCGAGTACGAGGCACCCTCGAGATCCTGCGCCCGTTCTCTGCTCCCCGATCGGCACGAGCTCTCTGGGCAGCAGGGAGCGATCTCCAGGGTCCCGTGTCGGCCCATCCCGTCCGGGGTGGGGAGGCTGCGCTCGTGCTCGAGGGCGCAGGATCCAGCTGGCAGCTGCGTGGGGTGGAGCTCGCCACCGGCCGCGATGGCGGGGTGCTGGCGTCGGGACCGGGGCGCCCCCTGACCCTGGCCGCCGAGATCGGGGGAGGCGCGCTGCTGGTGGCGGTGGCCATCGACCCGAGTCCGTCCTGGGAGATCTTGCGGGTCCCGCTGCCGCCTGACGCGTCCGCCGGCCAGACCGAGGTCTTGATCACCTCCGATGGTGCTCTGGGGGCCCCCGTGCGGGGGATGGCGAATCTGGGAAGCGACGCCACCGTCATCACCGCCGGGGACGCGCTCCTCCGGCTCGAGACACCGCCCTCCCTCCCCGCGCGACTCTCCGTCGTCGTCGGACCTTGCTCGATTCCTCCCACGCCCCTCCGCTCTCCGTGGGGAGTCGTCGTCGACCCGAGCACGACCAACGGTGTCCTGGTGGCCGAGAACGGAGGCGATCGGGTCCTGTCGATCGCCCTCGACACCCGGATCGTGAGCGAGGTCCTGGCGCGACCCGCCGCGGGGGGACCCGGCCCGGCTTTCCCGAGACCCGAGTCTCTGGCCCTGGAGCGGGAGGGGAGCCGGCTGCTGGTGGTCACGGATTCCGTTCCCTCCGACTCCCGGCGCGAGATCGTGGGGCTGGATCTCCGGGAGGGAGACCGCGTGAGCTTTGCGGTTCGTCCCGACGAGGAGGAGTCGGGGTTTCCGGGGGTGGTCGGAGACCTCTCGACCGGCCCCTCGGGACTGCGCCTTCTCGCCCTCAGCTCCGAGAACGACCTGGCCCTGGGAGGAGGAGTCGAGCAGTCGCGGCGGATCCTCGAGAAGGAGGGTGACTACGATCGGCTGCGGCAGGAGGTGAGGCTGGATCGCCCGGCCGATCCCCCACTCCTCCCCGGACAGCCGTGGCGCATCGTCAGGGGCATCGGGCTGGTTCCCGGACGGCGGCAAGGAACCTCGGGCGTGTTCGTGTGGGACAGCGCCGATCTCGTGGCAGGAGGGCCGGCGTACCTCCGTGTGATTCCTCTCGACAGCGACGTGGGCGGGGACGAGGTGGCGGGCGCCCGCTTCGTGAAGTCCCCCCTCGAGGTGACACCGGTTCTCCTGCCCGCCAGCCCCCCCGCCTCGCCCCGGCAGTTTTTCCGGCACGTGGCTGCGCAAGACCTCGACGCCGACGGAGACGTGGACCTCGTCGCCGTCTCCGATCTCCTGGAGACCGACCTCGTGACCGTTTTCGAGCAGGTGACTCCTCTTTCCTTCTCTTCCGTCCTGAGGACCTTCTCCTCTGCGGCGATTCAAAGCCCGGAGTTCATCGAAATCGCGGATCTCTACGACGACGACGGCAAGCCGGATCTGGCCATTGCCAGCAGCGCCTCCAGCACCCTGGTGCTCCTGCAGCAGACGACCCCTCTGGACTTCACCCAGAGGCAGGTCCTGGGAGGACCGGGACAGACCACCGGCGTCCGTTGCCTGGCGGTGGCGGATGTGGACTGCGATGGTGATCTGGATCTGGTCTCCGCCAATCCGCTCCGGAGGAATCTCACCATTTTCCTCCGGGAGGGTTCGCTCTTCGACGAGAACGCGATCCCCGTCGAATCCGCCTCTCTGGGCGAGCCCTCCTGCGTCGCGGTGGCGGACCTGAATGGAGACGGGCGTCTCGACCTCGTGTCCGCGGACCGGGAGGGCGACACCATCGTGCTGCTCTTCCAGGACGTCTCCGGAGCGTTCGACGGACCGCCAGCGGTGCTGAACCTCGCCCCGCGATCGCGTCCCCTCTCCCTGGTGGTGGCCGACCTCTCCGGGGATGGTGCTCTCGATCTTGCCTGCGCAAACGAGGGGACTCAGGACCTCGCGGTCTTTTTTCGACGGGCGTCCGGGGAGTTCGGCCAGGAGCCGGACCTGCTGCTGGGCGGGCCGGGCGTGACCGGGGGGCCGAGATTCCTCACCGCGGCCGACCTCGACGGCGACGGCCGCATCGATCTGGCCTGTGCCAACTCGACCGACTCCCCGGTGGGAAACAGCGTGTCCACGTTCTTGCAGACCGCGCCCGGCGAGTTCTCGCTCGGGGTCCGGGTGCGTTCTCCGCTGATCGCGCGACCACGATCGGTCATTCCGTCCGACGTCGACGGCGACGGAGCGATCGATCTCGTGGTCACCTCCGACGACGACCTCGGGGCCGTGAAGGGGCGAGTGGCCGTGTTCCCCCGGGAGACCACGGCCCGCCTCGGTTTCAGCCGGGAGGTCCTGGGCGACTCCACGCTCACCCAGAACGTGCGGCACGCCGCCGTCGGCGATCTCGATGGCGATGGTGATCTCGACTTCGTCACCGCCAATCGGGTCACGAACGACCTCACTCTCTTTTTCCAGATCGCTCCGCGCCAGTTCCTGCCCTCGGGGAGAAGGCCAGTGACCGGGTTCCGCCCCGAGATCCTTGTCCTCGCCGATCTCGACGGCGATGGGGATCTCGACATCGCCTGCGCCAACGAGGGCGACGATTTCGCGGGGACGCCCGGCAGCATCTCGGTTCACTACCAGTCAAGACCGGGAGTCTTCGACGAGGAGACGCTGAGTCTGGAGAGCGCCAAGCCCGGGACCCTGTTCTTTCCTGACTTCGTGACTGCGGCCGACGTGGACGGCGACGGACGCATCGACCTCGTGGCCACGAGCTGTGGCGTGGCTACAAAGGAATGCCCCGATCCTCGGGATCGCGTCTCCATCTTCTTTCAGGATGGAGCATCGGGCTTCGAAGGCAAGCCACTGGTTCTCGAGGACGGCCTCGACGGCCCTTGCGGCGTGGCGGCGGCGGATGTGAACGGGGATGGTGAGATCGATCTCCTCGTCGCCAACGAGAATGCGGATGAGGTGGTTCTTTTCCTGCGGCAGAGTGAGGGAGGATTCGCCACTCGTGTCCTGCCGTTGCCCCCGGGCACGGTCCCCCGGCGGTTGGCGGTGGCCGATCTGGATGCGAACGGGCACCTGGACATCATCACCTCCAACAACGTCGACGCGACGTACTTGCTCCAGGGAGAGAGCGGTGTGTTCGCGCCTCCGATCTCACTTCGATTGGCGGGCAATCGTTTCTTCGATGTCACTGCCATCGATGTCGACGACGACGGAGATCTGGATATCGTGTGTGCGACCGAGAACAGTAGTCGCCACGGAGAGGTCCTCCTCTATCTGCAGGACAAACCGGGTCGGTTCGATCCGGCCCCGAGGATCCTCACGACGTCGGCCGAGGTTCTGCAGCGATTGCGATCGGTGCAGGCGTTCGATGTCGACGGTGATGCCGACCTCGATCTCCTGCTCGCCAATTCCAGCAGCGACGACGTGACCATCTTCTATCGGTAGCCAGGTGGGAGGACCTACTCCTCCGGGTCCAGCACCGCTCCCACGACCTCGGTTGGTAGCAGCTCGTCGATGGCGGCGAGAGCGCTGCCGTCGACCTCCGCCAGTCGCCTCGCGGCGTCGGACACCCGGGCGAAGAGCTCCGGCGAGCTACCGGCCGGGTCGTCCTTCACGGGAGTGGCCTCGACGATCTCTCGCAGCTCCGCGATTTCCACCCGCTCGAGGATCGCCTGTGCTTTCCTTCGCGCCTCGCCGAGCCGCTGCCGGATTGCGCTCCCCGCCGCGGTGCTCGTATCCCCCATGCCCGCCAACCCGCGGAGGGTGTGCTCGATCTCCAGCGCCACTCCGAGGACGTACAGGCGGCGCCGGTGCTCCGGGCTCGCGGCCACGTTCATGGCATCCATCGGATCCTTGCCGCTCGAGAGGTACGAGTGGCGTACCTCTCCCTGGGACCAGGAGAGGAGCTCGAAGCCCTGTCCGGTGGGGTGGCCGCCTTTTTCGATGAGGGTCCCGTCCGCCACCACGTGGCACGAGAAACAGCGTTCCGCCAGATCGAAGGTGCGGGCGGAGTCGATCATGCCGAGGGCGCGCGCGGCATGGATCCGGGTCGCCTTCTTCTCGGCGGACTCCTTCCGGCCATCACCCCAGCGCAGGGCATCCCGGCGCGGGTCGCCGCCGGGTCGGTTGTGGACGTCGACCCAGGACGCGGCCGCGCCATGGCATGACTCGCAGGAGACCCCGAACCGCGCCTGAGGACCCCGCCCGTCGTCGACGGCAGTGTAGTGGCAGGAGATGCACTCGTCGGAGCGCTTCATGCTGCGGAGCCCGAGCCGATCGAGGATGGCCTTGGCTTCGGCGGTCTTGTGCCGGGAGCGGAAGCTCTCGGCGTGGTGCGACATCTCCCAGGCCTCGGTCTCGGGAATGTGGCAGTCGGCGCAGTGATCCTCGGGACCGATGGCCACCGTTTCGATCAGCGTGCTCTTGCGGCGCTCCGGGGCCGGGGGAGTGGCACCCTCGCCGTCCTCTCCACGGGTGAAGAGAACGAGGCAGCCGAGCAAGGCCACGATTCCCAGGACACAGGCCACAGGCTCGTTGATTTTCATGTTCGCTGGTTCCCGATGCTCAGAATTCGATCCGGGTCTCGATCCGTCCGCCCCACGCGTCGTCCCGGGCCTCCTGCAGGGCGGTGAAGGCGTCGAGCTGCAGGACGAGATGCTGCCCCAGAGCCTGGAGAAAGCGTGCCCCCAGGGCCAGGGATCCTTGCTGTCCCGATGTCGTGCCCTCGCGTCCACCCAGCTCGACCACGGCCTGCCGTCGCACATCCTCGGAGAACACCTGGTAGCCCACCGCTCCTCCTACCGCATCGTCGGCACGGTTTCCGAGAGGAGCCCCGTAGCGGCCGAGGCCGATGGCTTCGAAGAGCAGTCCCGTGCGGCCCAGGGGCCCGCCGGTGGCGGGGCCACGCGCCGCGGACGAGAACTGGTCGATGCCGAGGAAGGCCGTCAGGTAGACGATGTCCTCGGATCGGGGAAGGGTCGTGGAGAGCTCTCCGAAGAGAAGGTGCCCACTCCGCATGGCTGCCGTCTCGTCCCCCAGCGCCTGGGAGCCGACGTACCGGAACGAGGTGTTGACATGGCCGAGCCGCTGCACCGAGCTCAGGCCCCAGTGCAGACCCTCGGTGTCGTCCTCGGTGTCGAAGACGTAGATCATGTCGGCATTGACCGTGCTCTTCGGGAAGTCGCCGGCGAGGAAGAACCCCACGAGCTGGGCGTCCCTGTCCTCGCGGTTGTCGTTCCTGTGGATCTCGTTCCAGCCGTAGAGAACGGTGGCCCGGAGATCGGAGCCGCCGGAAGGGAGGAGGGCATCGCGCGTGATTCCGACGGCGTCGACGTCGTCGTTGATGAGAAGCCCTTCCTGGAAGAAGAGCTCCTGGCGGCCCACCGAGAATCCATAGGAAAGGAGCCCGCGATCGTCGGGGTCGAGATCCGGCAGGAGCTCGCCGAGCTCGCCCTCGAAGAACAGGGTCGTGAACTTGAAGTTGAGCTCGTCCTCGCGCCCCTCCTCGCTCCCGTTGAACCGGTAGCCCGTGAAGCGGCCCTCCTCGTCGAGGGGGCGTACTCCGAAGAGCACGCGTTCGGTGCCGGTGAGCTGGAGGTTCGCGAAGAGGTCGAGGCGGTTGGCCCACTCGGCCTGGGTCTCGTCGCCACCGTTGAAGGCCTGGATCGCGGTGCGGTAGGTCCCGAAGACGAGGAATTGCGGCTGCCAGACCGCGCCTCCCGGCATCTCGATCCCCGGGAGGAGGGGGCCGGTGTCGAGGAACGGATTGCCGATCTCGAGGAGAGGCCGGGGCCTCAGGGGCACCCGGTCGGGGTCGACGGGCAGGGGAACGTCCGAGAGACGGCTGCTGGCCTGCTTCTCCCCGGACGGTGGATCCCCGGGAGGAGGAGCACCCGGAAGAGCCAGCAGGAACGACAGGGCGATGGCGATGCTCACCTTCGGTCACGCTCCTTGTCGGGAACGCGGACCACGATCTCACGCTCGTGCAGGACGAGATGGTTCTGGATCAGCTCTCGCGCGATGGCGCGGGGACTGAGCCCGTAGTCGAATCCCACTTCCGCGATCTCGCGCACGAGGTTCACCGGCACCATGGCTGCCTTGAGCGCGACGCGAATCCGGTACTCGCCAGGACCTTGCAGCGCCTTCTCGTCCACGGTGTAGACGGGCGTCCTCCTTCCGCCCGGCTCGATCCCTTTCTTGTGCTTTCTCGCTCCCCGGGGGCCTCCCTGGAGGATGCTCGATCTCCGCTCGGGGCGCAGGAAGGGGAGCACCGAGGCCGATGTGGCGACGCTCAGCACCCGCTCCCGCTCGCCCCCGCGGAGGATCCGGGTCACGAACTTCGACTGGAGGTTGAACAGCTCCTCGTCGAGAGGGAGCTCGTGGTCGTGCACGTAGGCGGAGTGGAGATCGCGGAGGTCACCGTCGGGATCGAGGTCGCCCGACTCCTTGATCACGGTGCCGTCGGGAGAGAAGACCTGCACGTGGAGCCACACCAGCCGCTCGGCGTCGAAGCCGGTGGGGACGTTGTGGCCAGAGGTTCCGCTCCTCACCTCGACCTGGAAGCGCAGCCCCCGGGGATCGGCTCGAAGAGTGGAGATCTCGCCCAGCAGGTATCCGTTCCGGAGGAGAGTGAGCCGTAGCTCGCGCACTTCACGCAGGCTCTCCAGGTTCTCGTCGAGGATTTCGCGAGCCTCGTAGCGGTCATCGATGCTCGACCAGCGCTCGGGGAAGACGTGGTCGCCCGTGACCTCGTCCTCGAACGTTTCCGTGCCCCATCCCGCCTCGATGTCGAACTCCATCCACTCCTCGATCGTGGCGAGGCCCGGGCTTCCCTCTCCCGTGGACACGGCGCGCGGGTTGACGGGAAAGACGTAGGGCGGGACGACCGAATGATCCGGGCCCACGAAGCGGTGGCTGGTGAGCCTTCGGGGGGCGGTCTCTCTTCCGAAGACCGTCGCCGCCGGACCGTGCGGATAGTTCTTCCGCTCGAAGTCGGGATCGGTCCGGTCGGCGAGCACTTTGCCGGGCTCGAGGCCCATGTGGCAATCCTGGCAGGTGATGCCCTTTCGCGCCGCCGGCGAGCTCTCGTACTCGGCAAACGCCTCCTCGAGGCGAAACCCGTTGGAGAGGGTGACGTCGTGGCAGATGCCGCAGAAGCCGGGGGTCTTCAGGTCGAAGAAGGGACGGATGCCTCCGTGCACCGAGCGTCCCACCTGTTCGGGGTCGGTGATGAGACCGCTCTCGCTGATCATGCGCCGCAGCTCGGAATCGTCACCGCGGGGGCCGTTGATGGGTCGGGTGAGATCACCCTCTTCGAGGCCGAAGCGACTGCTGAGCTTGCCGTAGGAGTCGCTCATCCGGTGGCACACCACGCAGGTGACGCCTTCGAGGGAGACGGGATGGCGAAGGGTGTTCGACGTGAACGCGGGCTCCCCGAGCACCATGCCCACCGGGGTGTGGCAGCGGATGCAGAAGTCGCCCAGGGTCCCGTTCTGGAGCTGGAGGAGCCTCCCGTTCATGGCATTGAACACGGGACTGATCTGGGCGTAGGCGTGCTGGGACGACGACCACTCCGCGAAATGCCTCGGATGGCACTGTGCGCACTCGGTGGCGGAGGGGAATCGGTCCTCGACGAAGAGCTCGGCGTGCATCGTGGAGGGATCGGGGGCCTCGACCTGGGCCGGCGTCTCCTTCTCCGGAGGGGGCTCCGAGAAGGGAGAGGGCGACAACAGGACAAAAAACCCCCCTACCCCCGTGAGGACGGGGATCGGGAACGGCATGATCGTGGTTGCTCCTGCGGTTCGCCGCCCCGGGACGGGTTCGATCGTCACGGGGGGCTACAAATCCTTCGGTTCACCGTCTATTTGATCCCGGGTCATGGCGGTCTGTCAACTCCCGACTATCGACCACCTTGTGGGTGGTGGTTGAGGCGAGACGAGATCAGATGCGGGGGACGGATCGCCTCTGGAAGAGGGCGAGGTAGAGGAGGGTGGCCCCGCCGATCCAGGCGGCCCCCAGCCCGGCTGCGTCGCGGGTGGCGGGGTCGGCCAGGGCTCCTCCGAGGACGGCCAGCTCTCCGAGGACGAAGAGGGCGGGCACCACCGGGTAGAGGGGCACCCGGACGGGGCGCGGTGAATCAGGCATCTTCTTTCGGAGCAAGAAGATACAGATGCCCGTGAGCACGAAGAAGATCCCGTCGATGAAGACCACCCCGGTGAGGAGACGGTCGACGCCTTCCTGGCCGGTCAGGTAGAGGAGCAGGAGGGCCAGGCCTCCCAGGAGGGCCACCGCCGCCCAGGGAGTGGAGAAACGAGCGTGGACCTTGCCGAAGGCCCTGAAGAATCGCCCGTCGCGGGCCATGGTGTAGAGGAGTCGGGGGCCCGACAGGAGCTGGGCATTGAGAACCCCGAAGGCGGAGATCGCCACGGCTCCGGCCACGACCTTGGCTCCGAGAGATGGCCAGACCGCTCCGACCGCGTCGGCGGCCACGGCGTGGCTACTGGCGACCCCCTGGTGACCGAGGAGCCGGAGGTAGGCCCAGTTGGCGAGGAGGTAGACGGTGACGACCACCAGGACTCCCACCACGATGGCGCGGGGAACGTTCCTCTCCGGGTTCTTGACCTCGCCTCCGATCCAGAGGGCGTGCTGCCAGCCACCGAACGAGAAGAGCGTCGGCACCAGGGCGGCGAAGAGCAGGGAGCCCGCGGAAACGCTCGTGGATTCCAGGGCCGAGGATCCGAGCACGGGCTCCTTTCCCAGGAGGGCCGCCATCGCCGTCACCGCGAGGAGCGCCAGGATCTTGGCGAGCACGGTGAGATTCTGGATGGCCGATCCCCACTTCACGCCCGCGATGTTGGCGAGCACGAGCAGGACGATCAGGATGGTGGCGAGAAGCGTCAGGGTCGCCGTGCCGGGGACGTGTCCCGTGACCATGACGCCGAGGTTCATGGCACACACCAGAGCGATGATGGCGATGGCTCCGGCCTGGATGGCGGTGGCGTTGCAGAAGACGTAGAGGAAGGCCACGAACGGGCCGTAGGATTCGCGCAGGATGCGGTACTGGCTTCCCGAGCCGGTGACGAGGCCTCCCAGCTCGGCGAAGGTCAGAGCACCGAGGAGGGCAATCGTCCCTCCCATGGCCCAGGCCAGAAGCGTGAGCCCGCCACTCCCTGCCAGGGTTGCCACCCGCGTGGGGGTGAAGAAGATGCCCACTCCCACGATGGCCCCGACGACCACGCAGGTGGCATCGAAGGGGCCGAGGACGCGGCGCAGCCCTTCACCGGGGTCGGGAGCCGATCCCTCGCCGTGGCCTTCGGCCGCCGTCTCGCGGCGAGGAGTCGAAGGCTCGGTCATGAGGGGCCTCGGATCGGGTGATGGACGCGGGGCCCGCCCCCCGAGGGAGCGGGCCCCGATCTCGAGCTTGCTTCGGGTCGTCTCAGTCGCCGGCCTTGTCGCGCTCGACTTCGGCCAGCAGCGTGTCGACGGCCTTGTCCATGGCCTCTCCGCGCACGCCCCGGTAGCGGATGCGTCCCTGGGCGTCGAGGACGTAGATGGTGGGCCAGCCGCGCACGTTCCAGGCGGTGGCGATGGGGCCGCTGGTGGTACCGCCATCCCAGAAGCTCCGCCAGGTGATGTTCTCCTTCTCCAGGACCTCTCTCAGGGCTTCCTTGTCGCCGTCACTGTTGATGCCGATGAGGGCGAAGGGCTTGTTCTCGAGCCTCTGCACGAGCGACCGCTCGTGCGGGTACATGGCCCGGCAGGGGCCTCACCAGTTCCCCCAGAAGTCGAGGACCACGACCTTTCCCCGGTAGTCCGAGAGCTTGAACGCCACCCCGTCGATGTCCTCGCCCTGGATCTCGGGAGCCATCTTTCCGATGGCGAGGTTGCGCAGCTCGTTGAGGTCGCCCCTGGCGGCGGCGGCCAGGGTCCCCCGGCGGTAGGAGACGTCTCCGAAGTCAGCAACGACGCGTTCGAAGATCTTCTCGGCCTTTGCCTCGAGCTTGGCCGGGTCGGTCGCAAGGAGCTCGGTGGCCTTCTCCTCGCCCAGATACGAGGTGATGCCGATGCGCTCCTCGGACTCGGGGCCGCTGGCCCGGAGCATGCTCGCCGTCTCGGCTTCGCTCTTGAGTCGCTGGGCCAGCGTGTAGCAGGCGATGCCCCGGGCCTCGTTGTGCTCGCTCACCTCGATGATCTGCTCGAGGATCTTCAGAGTCGAGGGGGCCGTCGAATAGAGGAGGCTCCCGCAGAGTCCCCCCGCGTTCTGGTGGCCGACGTAGTGATCCAGAGCGATGGCGAGGGCCCTCTCCTGGGTGTCCGGAGTCCGGATGTTCTGGAGGATCCACAGCAGAGCGTCCATCCCCACGTCGCCGCCGTCCGCGGCCCGGGCGATGGCCAGGAGCTCGTCCCCGTAGCGATCTGCCGACGGGGAGGTCTTCGCGGTCTCCTGTCGCTCCTCGTCGGTCGTGGCCTCCCGGTACTTCTGGTAGAAGTCGGTCCGGGCCTGCTGGTACTCGGCCTTGATGGCCTCGATACGCGCGGCGGGATCGCCGGTCGCCTCCTGGGCCGGAAGCCTCCCTCCCGCGAGAAGAAGGAGAGCGATGCCGGCCACGATCGTCCGTTTCTTCATGGCAGCCTCCTGGATTCGTGTCATGGCCTTGGCGGCCTCGGGGTGTGGCCCGTTTCGGCGTCCAGGGTCGCCCGAGGGGGTGAGGGGTGTCAAGGGAGAAGCCCTGAGGTGGGCGAGGGGCTCGATTTGACACGGGGGGAGCCGCGTCGTGGGCGAGGGGCTCGATTTGACACAGAGGAGGCCAGGAGGGAAGAGGGAGCTCACAGAGGAAGAGGGGCGCGCCGGCCGGGGCGGCCGCCGCTGCGGGGGGAGGGAAGCCTGAACCCTCTTCGACCCCGGCGGCATCTTGATCTCCGGAGGAATCGCCATGCAGAGGATGCGCTGGCTCGCCGTGGCCCTTGCCCCCCTCGCCGTGGTCGCGCTCGGCGCCCGGCACGCCGCGGGCAGCGGGGGCGAGGTCAAGCTCAAGACCGACAACGGGCCGGACGGGTATTACTACAACGCCCTGGGCGCTGCGGCGGGACGCTACGTCGCCAAGTACGAGGCGGCCGACATCCGGATGGACGGTCTGGTTTGCGGAGCTCGGCGCCTGGACAATGACAACAGCATCATCGTTCACGGGGTCGATGCCTACACCCATGGCCTCGACCTGAGGGCCTCCGACCCGAACGCTCCCGAGTACGCAGACCTCACCTCGGCCGGGCTTCTCGCGCCGGGTGATCCGAATTCGCTGGTGAGCTGCTCGACGGGGGCTGCTTCTCGTACGGGCACCTTCGGCGGGGGGGCGGGTGTGCCTCATCCCGGGTTCCGGTTCTTCATCACCCTGGCGCAGCCGGCCAACAACGATCCAGCCAATGGCATCGACTTCTGCGGTATCCTCCTCGACACGAGCTCGATCTTCGCGAACTCGGCGCGGACCCAGGGTTATTTCCCCGGTGGGGTCAAGACCTCCATCGGCTTCAACCACTTCGTGGAGGCGGTGGTCTTCGAGCCCGTGGATCAGGACGTGTCCCTTCGCATGACCGGCTCCTCGCGGTTTCCCGGCGATCGGGGGCTTCCTGTCCAGTTTGCCCGGAGGCGGTGTTCGGGGTCCGCTTGCCGGATCAGCTCCATGGACCCAACGGACAACAACGGCACCGATGACTTCATCACGGCGAGGATCACGATTGACAACCGGCTCGGTCCCGCCACTCTCGTGCTCGTTGTCGAGGCCGATCGGTCCGCGGTCAACCCCAGGCTCGGTCCGAGGGACGTCCTCCCGTTCTTTCGACCCATCGGGGGAGGAGCTCCGGTCACGAGCCCGATCACCTTCCCCACCGGCCGGACGCTGCTGGCCCTCGAGATCGATCGTGTCATCGCACGTCGGCTCCTCGCCCGGCTCCCGGTGAGCCTCCCTTTCCAGGTTCGCCTGGAGGATCCCAACGACCCGAACCTGATTCCCGACGAGGAGTCGCAGGATCTCGGGCTCCGGCCCAACACGGGGTACTACGACGACGACACGCACTCGGGAGGCTTCTTCTTCACGCAGTCTCCGGTCCTGAGCGGCGACGCCCTCTGTGTGCGCTACGACGCGGTGGACCTCCCGAAACCAGGGAACGCGCTGGTGGTGTCGGGAGCCCAGGTCGTGGGGGGCGAGTTCGGAGTCACCGGCCTTCGGGGCCTCGACGCGTTCGAGCTGCGTCGCGAGGACACGATCCTGCCGGGGAATCCGGATCTCTCCCCGCAGGGACTCTTCCGGAGCCAGGGAACGGTCGGCGATCCCGGAAACGGCGACGGGATTCCCATGGGGATACCAGTGACCACCGTCTCCATCGACCTCACCGACTACGTGGCGACGCCGCAGAATCCGGCGCTGGCCGTGAATTTGTTTGGCCTGGCCTACCTCAACCCGGGGGATACGGGGGCCCAGGTGACGGCCATCGGATCCGCCGGGGCCGGTGACGCTTTCATCGGGAACTCGTCCACGCTGCATGCGGGGGAGATCCCGGTGGTGCCGTTTGCCTCGGTTGACCTCGAGATCCGTCTCGACGTCGAAGGTGAGCTGGGGACCGGGGCCGCCGGGCGCCGGACGAGGAGGATCGAGGGGGCGGTCCTGCGGGAGCCGGGGCAGTACGTGCTGGTGGAGAAGGGAGGGCGGCGGGTGGAGTAGGGGGAAGCCGCGTCGTGGGCGAGGGGCTCGATTCGACACAGAGGAGGCCAGGAGGGAAGAGGGAGCTCACTGAGGAAGAGGGGCGCGCCGGCCGGGGCGGCCGGCGCTGCAGAGGGAGAGGGGGGGAGGAAGCTGGGTCGAGGAGGGGTGGTGCTACGCGCGCGTAGCAACTCTGACCAGGAATATACCTGGACGTTCTTTCCGCGCGCGCGGAAAGAGGGGCCGCAGACAGCCCCGTTGAACCCTCCCGGTCCCCCGCGGCATCTTTCATTCCGGAGGAACCGCCATGCAGAGCAACCGTCTCTTCACCGGGCTTGCCGTCATCGCGCTTGCCACTCTCCTCGCCCGGCCCGCCGGCGCCAGTGGCGGCGAGGTCAAGCTCAAGACCGACAACGGGCCGGACGGGTACTTCTACAACGCCCTGGGCAACGCTGCCGCTCGTTTCGTCGCCAAGTACGAGGCGGCGGACATCGATCTCGATGGTCTCGTGTGCGGAGTGCGCTACCTCGATCTCGACCACAGTTCGCACTCGCCGATCGATGCCTACGTCCTGGGGCTTGACCTCAGGGCCGCCGATCCCAACGCACCGGAGTATGCCGATCTCTCCTTGGCGGGGCTTCTGGCTCAGGGTGATCCGAACTCTCTTTTCTCATGCTCGACGACGGGCGCCCCGAGGACTGGTACTTTCGGAGGTGGCGCGGGGGTGTCCCATCCCGGAGTCCGTTTCTTCGTCACCATGCCCCAGCCGGCCAACAACGATCCCGATGAGACGGTCGACTTCTGCGGCGTGCTCCTCGACACGAGCTCGGTCTTCGCCAACTCGGCACGGAGCCAGGGCTACTTCCCCGGGGGTCCCCGGACCTCGATCGGCTTCAACCACTTCGTGGAGGCGGTGGTCTTCGAGCGCCTGGACCAGGATCTCTCCCTGCGCATGACCATCTCGTCGCGCTTTCCCGGCGACCGAGGTCTTCCTGTCCTGTTCGCCCGGAGGCGGTGCTCGGGGCCCGATTGCCGGATCAGCGTCACGGATCCCCTGGACAACAATCGCACCGACGACTTCATCACGGCGAGGATCACCATCGACAACCGGCTCGCTCCCGCCACCCTCGACCTCGTGATCGAGGCCGACCGATCCGCGGTCAACCCCAAGCTCGACCGGAAGGATGTCCTCTCGTTCCTTCGACCCATCGGGGGAGGGACCCCGTTGACCAATCCTCTCACCTTCCCCACCGGCCGCACGCAACTGGCCCTCGAGATCGACCGTGTCATCGCACGTCGGCTCCTCGCTCTCCTGCCCGTGAATCTCCCCTTCCACGTCCGTCTCGTCGACCCCAACGACCCGAACCTGATCCTGGACGACGAGTCGCAGCTTCTCGGGCTCCGGCCCTTTGCCGGGTACTACGACGACGACACGCACTCGGGCGGCTTCTTCTTCACGCAGTCTCCGGTCCTGAGCGGCGACGCCCTCTGTGTGCGCTACGACGCGGTGGACCTCCCCAAGCCCGGGAATCCGCTTGTGGTGACGGGGGCCCAGGTCGTGGGCGGGGATTTCGGGGCGAGCGGTTTGCTGGGGCTCGATGCGTTCGAGCTACGCCGCGAGGACACGGTCCTGTCGGGCAACCCGGACCTCTCCCCGCAGGGACTCTTCCGGAGCCAGGGCACGGTCGGCGATCCCGGAAACGGCGACGGGATTCCCATGGGGATACCAGTGACCACCGTCTCCATCGACTTCACCGACTACGTGGCGATGCCGCCGGATCCGGCTCTGGCCCTGAACCTCTTCGGCATGGCCTACCTCAACCCGGGGGATTCCGGGGCATCGGTGACCGCCATCGGATCTGCTGGCGCAGGCGACGCCTTCGTGGGCAACTCATCGACGCTACACGCAGGCGCTCTCCCCGTGACGCCGTTTCTCTCGGACGACCTCGAGATCCGACTCGACCTCGAGGGTGAGCTGGGGACCCGGGCCGCCGGGCGCCGGACGAGGAGGATCGAGGGGGCGGTCCTGCGCGAGGCGGGGCGGTACGTCCTGGTCGAGCGAGGAGGGCGGCGGGTGGAGTAGGGGAAGCCGGCGTCGTGGGCAAGGGGCCCGATTCGACACAGAGGAGGCCAGGAGGGAAGAGGGAGCTCACAGAGGAAGAGAGGGCAGCGCCGGCCGGGGCGGCCGCCGCTGTGGGGGGAGGAGGGGAGGAAGGAGAGCAGCCAGTGATTCCGCGCGCGCGGAATCCCGGACCGGAAAGAGCCCCGGGGTGAGGGGGGCGCCGAACAGGCAACCGTGATTGTCAAACCAACCGTATGGGACTCGGTATCCGTCGCCGTCCCCGCTGCCGGGAGGCGATGGACCCCTACCGCGACTCCACCACCACGGCGTTCGTCGTGGCCAGGATCCCGTTAGGAGCCTGGCGGTCGAGAATGAACCCCTGGAGGGTGAAGGTGATCTCCATCCGCACCCCCTGGCTGAGGGAGAAGACGGTGGTGGGCGCGAGCCCCGAGGGGTAGTCGGCCTCTCCGAAGAAGCGGGGGTGAGCCAGGGTGTTCCAGGTCGCGGCCGGGTTCCCTCCGTTTGGAGGGGTGATGATGCAGGTCCTCCCGATGCCGAACGGGACCTCCTCGGTCGTGGAGGGAGTCGGGACGCCGACGGACGCATAGAGAGCGTAGCGTGTACCTGCCGACATCGCCCGGGAGGGAGGCTGTTCGAGAGTGACCGTGAAGGGAGCGTTGCGATCCACGACGAGGCGTCGCTTGAGCGGGTTTCCGGTGGATCCGTTGACGAAGAGGACGTCGGTCACGGAGCCGGTGAGCGCGTTCACGTTTCCCTGGCGGCTGGCGATGTGGTCCAGGGAACGGTTTCGAATGATGGAGACGGCGTCGAAGCCGGGCTGGTCGGAATCGTAGCTGGAAACGGCGAGGTCGGTCTGCCCGTCGCCGTCGAAGTCTCCCGGGGCGAGGGCGTAGGTGTGGAGGGTCGTACCGAGTGAGTCCTCGAGGGTGAAGCTGCCCCCGCCCTCACCCCGGAGGGGCACGATCACGCCGGCCGGAACCACGAGGTCGAGGTTCCCGTCCAGATCGAAGTCGACCACCGTGGGGGGCACGGGATACTCATCGATCGGGATCTGCTGGTGCAGGCCGAAGCCACCGTTTCCGTTGCCGAGGTAGATCACGATCTTCCGGGTGAAGAGCGTGCCCGCGAAATCGAGGTGCCCATCGCGATTGAAGTCCCCCACCACCGGTTCGTCGCAGCGGGGCAGGATGCTCGGCCCCCGGGTGATGTGTCCGGCTCCGTCGCCGAAGAGGACGTAGAGGGGCCCGTCTCCGTAGAGGAGATCGAGGTTTCCGTCCTCGTCGAAGTCGCCGGGAGTGGGCAGCGTGCCACTGTAGGGAGGGCCACCGTACAGCGTCTGGATCTTGGTGAACGTGCCATCGCCGTTGCTGAGGTGGGTGGTGACGTAGCCCTGCTCGAAGCCTCTCTCGGGGCCCGGGCAGGTGTCGCACATGGAGGCGGCGACGATGTCGTCGCAACCGTCGGCATCGAGATCGGCGACCGCCAGCCCTCGCAGCGGAATGGGGGGCACGTCGAAGAACACCCGGGGGGGATCGAAGTCGATTCCTTCCTGGCCCAGGAAGACGCTGATCGAGAAGCTACGGATGTTGCCGACCGCGAGGTCGGCCAGCCCGTCGTCGTTGAAGTCCCCGGTCACGACGATGGTCCCGAACTGGATGTGATCCCGGGGTCCGTCGAAGGGGGCAAACGGGGTCTCGAGGGTCCCCCCGGGGGTGAGCCCTCCCCTGCCGTCCCCGAGAAGGAGTGTCGCGCGGTCGGCGGTGGCGTGGCCGGTGCAAACGTCCAGGTCTCCGTCCTCGTCGAAGTCCGCGGCCACGATGCCCCGGGGCCTCTCGACGGCATGATCGGATCGGGCCACGAGCACACCCGTCCCCTTCCCCTCGTGGATGGAGACGCGGGTGTTGGAGTAGGTACGGCCATCGGAGATCACCACGACGTCGTTGAGCCCGTCCCGGTCCATGTCCGCGATCTCGAGATCGGAGAGAGAGCTCCCGGTGGACGGAAACGAGCCGAGCTCGCGAAAGCTCCTCCCGCCCTCGCCAAGCAGCACGACGAGCTGATTGGAGCCTCCCACCACCACGTCCAGGGTGGAGCCGGCATCGAGGTGACCGATGCCGAGGGCGGTCGGCGACACCGGCAGAGGGAGGCTGACGGAGCTGACCGGCGAGCGATCGCCGACGCCGTAGAAGATCTGGAGCTCGGACCTCGGAGGAGAGGAGACGACGAGGTCGACGTGCCCGTCACCGTCGAGATCGGCGGACCGGAGGTCGCGGGACTGGCTGCCCAGGACGGGGAGCGTGTCCGGTCCGCCCAGGGTGCCCCGGACACCCGTCCCCCAGAGCACAGAGAGCGAGGTCTGGTGGAGAACCACCACGTCTTCATGGCCATCCTCGTCGAGGTCGGCCGTGAGCACTCGCTTGGACAGCACGGGGATGTCGAACGAGGTCGTCGAGGCGATGCCGCCTGCGCCGTCTCCGTAGAGGGCGGTCACGCGGTCGATCGCCGGGGAGGCATCCTCGCGAATCACCACCACGTCCAGGGAGGTGTCTTCGTCGAGATCGACGAGCGCGACTCCGCTCGTTGCGCCTTCGAGGACGGCGAGCGTAGTCCTCACGAAGCTCCCCATGCCGTCGCCCCGGAAGAGAAAGACGTTTTCATCGGAGGACACCACGTAGTCCGTCCTGAAGTCGCCGTCGAAGTCCCCCGTGACGAGTCCCGAGCCCATGATCCCGAGAAGCCTCTGGGGACCGAAGGAGCCCTGGGTATTGCCGAGCCGGTAGCTGACGTCGGTGAGGATGTCCAGGCGGCCATCCAGGTTGAGGTGCGCAATCTCGAGCCAGCGGGCACCCATCTGGTTGTCGAAGGAGTACGTGCGTGCCGCCGCGAACTGCAAGGGAAAGGTCTGGGCGCGTGCGGACGGGGCCATGACGAGAGCAACGAGGCAGACGGGGAGAAGAACCGATCGGTTCATGGCGGTGCCTCCTTCCGGGTCCAGGGTCGCCCGAGGGGGTGGGGGGTGTCAAGGGGGGGAGGGGCCGCGTCGTGGGTGGGCCAGCGGGGCCGCGGGTGTGAGCAGCGGCTCTTTTTCACCACGAGGAGCACGATGTGCACGATGGGAGGGGAAGCCGGCGTCGTGGGCAAGGGGCTCGATTCGACACAGAGGAGGCCAGGAGGGAAGAGGGAGCTCACAGAGGAAGAGAGGCGCGCCGGCCGGGGCGGCCGCCGCTGCGGGGGGAGGAGGGGAAGAGGGAGAGGATCAGCGCGACTCCATCACCACGGCATTCGAGCACGGACCGGCCCTTCTTGACCGGTACCGAATTCCGGGCTAAATTTGGATGCGGTTCCAGGAGGCCCTGAGATGGACTACAGCGACGCTATCGAGCCCGTCACGGTGCTGAAGACGCGGAGCGCCGAGCTCATCAAGAAGGCACGCGAGTCGGGCCAGCCGATCGTCATCACCCAGAACGGCAAGGCCACGGCGGTCCTCCAGGACGTCGAGAGCTTCGAGAGGATGCGCAAGGCCCTCCATCTCCTGAAGCTCCTGGCCCGGGGCGATCAGCAGCTCGCCGAAGGCAAGGGCGTCTCCCATCGTGATGCGCGCAAGAGGCTCAAGGAGACGCTCCGCGAGCTGGACGCGTGAGCACCCTCCATTCGATCGTCTGGGCGCCCGTCGCCATCGAGGACCTCGAGGAGATCGCCGACTACGTCGCGTCCCATGACGGGTCAGACATCGCGACGAGCCTGGTCGAGAGGATCCTGGACCGCATCGATCCCCTCTCCCGGAACCCGCGGCGTTGCCGGATCGTTCCGGAGCTCAGAGCCTTTGGCATCCGCGACTACCGGGATCTCGTGGTCTCCTCGTACCGGGTCTTCTTCCGCATCCAGGGGCGCACGGTGGGAATCATCGGTGTCCTCGACGGAAGGCGTGACCTCGACCAAGAGCTGATCCGGAGGGCGCTGGGGGAGTGACGGGGCGGTACGTGCTGGTGGAGTAGGGGGAAGCCGCGTCGTGGGCGAGGGGCTCGATTCGACACAGAGGAGGCCAGGAGGGAAGAGGGAGCTCACGAAGGAAGAGGAGCGCGCCGGCCGAGGCGGCCGCCGCTGCAGAGGGAGGGGGGAAGAGGGAGAGAGAGGATCAGCGCGACTCCACCACCACGGCATTCGTCGTGGCCAGGATCCCGTTGGGTGCCCGGCGGTCGAGGATGAAGCCCTGGAGCGTGAAGGTGATCTCCAGCCTCACTCCGTGGACGAGGCGGAACACCGTGCCGGGAGCGAGGCCGGAGGGATAGTCGGCCGGCCCGAAGACCTCCGGGTGTCCGAGAGTATTCCAGGTCGCAGCCGGGCTTCCGCCGTTGAGCGGAGTCACGAGGCAGGTCCGGCCGATGCCATATGGCACCTCATCCGTGGTCGAAGGCGTGGGCGTGCCGAGTGCGGCATAGAGCACGTAGCCGGTTCCGGCCGCCATGGATCGCGAGGGCGGCTGCACGAGGTCGACGCTGAGCGGCACGTTCCGGTCCACCACCAGGCGCCGCTGGTAGGGGCTCCCGGTGGAATCATTGACGAAGAGAACATCGGTCACGGGACCGGTGCGTGCGTTGACGTTTCCCTTCCGGCTGGCGATGTGGTCAAGGGTACGGTTGCGGAGGATGGAGACGCGATCGAGCTGGGGATTGAAATAGTCGAGGTTGGACACCGCGAGGTCGATCTGCCCGTCTCCGTCGAAGTCCCCCGGGGTCACGAAGAAGGTGCCCTCGCACCACAGGGGTTCCTGGATCGCGAAGGCACCGGAACCGTTGCCCCTCAGCAGCAAGGGTTCGATTCCGGAGGTCACGATGTCGGGACTGCCGTCGCCGTCGAAGTCGGCAACCGCCGGAAGCTCCACCCGCCCCTCGGTCACGAGTGCCCTCAGGTATACGAAGGTGCCGTCTCCCCGGCCGCGATAGATCCAGACCTCGTCGGGGTACTCGACCGATGCGAAGTCGAGGTGGCCGTCCCTGTCGAAGTCTGCGACCGCTGGCGCGCTGGTGATCGGCTGGATGTTGGAGCCGAAGGTGAGGTGACCTGTTCCGTCGCCCAGCAGGACGTGCAAGATCTCGTCGCTGTAGAGAAGATCCATGTTGCCGTCCTCGTCGTAGTCCCCCGGAACCGGCAGGGTGCCATCCCAGGGCGGGAACTCGAACCTCCTCTCGACTCTGGTGAACGTCCCGTTTCCGTTGCTCAGGTAGGTCGTGAGGTATCCCTCCTCGAAGCCCCGGGCCGGACCGAGACATACCTGGCACTCCGAGATGACGACGAGGTCGTCACGGCCATCGGCATCGAGATCGGTGACCGTGAATCCCCGGAGCGGAATAGAGGAGATGTCGTAGAACTCGTGGGGCGGTTCGAAGTCCAGGCCGATCTTGCCGAGATACACCCCGATCCTGTTGTTCAGGTTGCCGATCACTGCGTCAGCGAGGCCATCGTCATTGAAGTCTCCGGTGGCGACGAGGGTCCCGTTCTCCGGCGATCCCAGAGTTCCTCCGATGTTCCTCCCGAAGGTCAGGCCCCCCTCCCCGTCACCCAGCAGGATGGTCGGTCTCGTATCGAGGTGCCCCACGAGCACGTCCAGGTGGCCATCCTCGTCGAAGTCGGCGGTCGCCATGCCGAGGGGCCGCTCGATGGCGTAGTCATATCTCGCCTCGAAGATCCCGGTCCCGTTTCCATCGTGAACGGTGACGCGGGTCGTGTAGCTGCGCTCGTCGGCGAGCGCAACCGCATCGCATTGCCCGTCTCCGTCGAGATCGGCCAGAGCAAGACGCGAGACCTCGTCACCGGCCGTGCGGAACGTATCGAGCTCGTCGAAGCTCCGCCCGTTCTCCCCGAGGAGGACGCGCAGGCGATCCGGATCTCCGACCAGGAGATCGAGCCGACCGTCGGAGTCGGCGTGTCCGATGGCGAAGGCCGTGGGTGGTGCGGGCAGGGCCAGCAGGTCCGGAGAGACGAGCTGGCGATCACCCCGTCCGTAGTGGATCCGGAGCTCCGCCCGATCCCTCCCCGAGATGACGAGATCCGAGTGGCCATCGGCATCGAGGTCGGCGATCCCGAGCTCGGACGCGGGCCCCGAGATGCCGAACGTGTCCGGACCGTCGAGGGCTCCCCGGATCCCCGTTCCCCAGAGAAACGAGACTGCGGACTCGTGGAGGACGATCACGTCTCCGTGCCCGTCTTCGTCCAGGTCCGAGGTCCGGACCGCGACGATGGGGGCGACCGAACAGTCGAAGCCACGAGCAAGAGGACACGGAATGTCGAAGGTCACGGTGGTGTCGATGCCTCCGACACCGTCGTTGTAGAGAGCGGTCACCGAGTCGAAGGGAGGGGTGTCGTCCGCGTGGGCCAGCACCGCGTCGAGGTGTCCATCCTCGTCCAGATCGGCCACCGTGACGCCCCTGGTCGCGCCGCTCGCCCCTGCCAGGAGAATGCGGCGGAAGCCCCCGGGGCCGTCGTTGCGAAAAAGGTGGAGAGCACTGCCCGAGGAGATCAGGAAGTCGGTCCTGCCCTCGCCCGTGAAGTCGCCGGGGGCGACTCCGGAGCCCTCCTCGATGCCGTGGTCGGACTGGGGACCCAGGATGCCGTTCGCCGCCGAGAGCCGGAGACTGACGTCGGTGAGGATGTCCAGGTTTCCATCACCGTTCAGATCGACGACCTCGAGGTGGCGTGCGCCCATCCCCCCGTCGAAAAGGAAGGTGCGCGGCGACTCGAACCGCAGGCGGACCGGCTGGGCCGCGGCGGTCTCGACCTGGAGGATCGCGCAGATCCCGGCCGCGAGGAGGGTGGCTCGACTCATGGCGGTCTCCTTGGAGAACCCAGGGTCGCCCGGCACGGGGGCCGATGTCAAGACGCCTGCCGCCCCTTTCCCCGCTACCGCGCCACCATCTCCTTCATGATCTCGCCCGTCCGGATGAAGTGGGAGAGAATGTGCGTGTTGCGGGCCATGCCCTCAGCACTGTCGAAGGGGCCCGGAGGCTCGTGGCCGACCTTGACCTCGGTCGAGGCGCCGGCTCGGGTGAGCAGGACGAGATAGCCCCGGCGGGCCAGGATCCCGTTTCCGGACGTCGTCAGGAGGGTCTTGAAGGCCTTCTTGTCCCCGGGCGTTGTCGGGAGCCCCTGGTACTCCACGAGCCAGTCGATGGCCCTTTCGACGGTGATGTCCGTCTGGTCCGCGGGCACCTTGAAGATCAGGGGGCAAGCGTCGATGGCCTCGATGTATTCCCTTTGTTCGGAAGACTTTGCCATGGGAACCGGCGTGCAAGCAAGAAGCGAAGTGGTGCAGACGAGCAGGAGCACCAGCCGGGAAACGGGGTTCATTTGCGCTCTCCTCTCCTCCCGGTTCGACCCGTGGGTCTCGGGACCCCTTATCTGCCCATGCCCGTGCGGCCGATACAACGGGCATGGATACTCTCCTGGACATGGACACGAACTACCTGGTCGTGAGCTTCATCCTCGGGGTGATCGGCACGGCTTTCTTCGTGTTCGGGAAGCGCCAGAAGAGGCTCGTTCCCCTCTCGGTCGGGCTGGGCCTCATGGTGTGCCCGTACTTCCTGTCGAGCCTGCCCCTCCTCATCGGCGTCGGAGTGGGGCTGATGGCCACCGCCTACTTCGTGCGGGGGTAGGCAAGGACGAGGCGCCGGGCCCCTTCGGTCCTGGCAAGCGCTGCGGCCCTCTCTGTCCCGGGAATCCGGGCCCGTCTCCCTACCCCAGCGCCTTCCTCTGCCGGTCGATCCTCTCCTCGCGATCCTCGGCAAATCGCTTGATCCCTTCGAAGATCGACTCCGTGTCGAGGCGCGACTCGGTGATCACGTCGTCCTCGGTGCCGCCGGTCCGCCAGCGATCGTCGAAGTCGGCGTAGAGCGAGTACTCCTCGGTCAGCGGCCCGAGGTTGGGGACGGGCGGCACGCGCTTGGTCATGGTGCTCACCACCATGGCGTCGTAGACCGCGGTGTCGGGGAGGATCTTCTTGCGGTAGGCCTCGCTCTGGAGCATGAAGAGGTCGTGGCTCACCACCGCCGCCACCCGCACGTTGATCCCTTCCTTCTCGAGTCGCGGCAGGATCTCCACCAGGTTGACCGTGGAGCTCGCGCCCTGGACGAGGACCGTTCCCATGGAGGGCCGAGCGGGGTCGTGCTCACGGATGAGGTAGATGCCCTTGGCCGCCGCCTTGAGGTCGGTGTCGGCGAACTTGCTGCGATCGGCGACCACCACGTCGGGCCGGGCCACGTGGATCGCGATGACGCCGACCCGCTCCTGCCGGGCGGCGTGGGACACCGCGGCGAAGTAGCCGGGCGCGACGTCGTTGTAGTCCCAGAAGTAGAGGTTGATGACCTGTCCCCGCGGGAACAGCGTCCACACCTGGGGGGCGAAGATGCCGAAGTGGGTGCGGGCGTCGGCCGCGGTCTCGGGACCGGAGTGTCCCGCGAGCACCGTGAACACTCCGATGGGGAAGGGGCTGTCTTGCTTCTGCTGGGAGAAGACCCGGGCCGGGGTGTACATGAGAGGAGTGAAGGCCCCGTAGGTTCCGCTCAGCCCCCACATGCCGGCGAAGTTCTTGTCGGAGGCGGTCTGGCTCACCAGCCCGAGGATGGTGGCCGCGTTGCCGGCCTCCTGGATACCCGCCTTGAGCCGCGTCCCCGCCGGGTTCGTCACCGGATCGTAGTGGCCGAAGAAGTGGCACTTCTCCACGTTGATGGATCCGGAGAGATCGGCAGCGATGGTGAAGAATCTCCCCTCGGTGACGTAGTTGAGCCAGCGACCGATCTCGCTGATGGCCCGTCGCGTTCCCCACTTCTTGCCCGCAGGCATGAAGAGCTCGATGGTGCTCTCCTTCACCTCGCCGGTATGGGGATTCTTGACCTTGACCTTCTGGGGTTCGGTGGGGAGCTTCTCGGGAAGCAGCCGGTCGTCGAGGAAAGGATCCCTGTCCACGGGGATCCGCACCTTCATCTTGCGGTCGAGCTTGCCCGCGATGTCGACCAGGCGATCGGCGATCCACTCCCTGAGGCCGTCCTTGCGGTCCATGACGGAGAAGGCCACGTCGAGATTCGTCTTGAACTGGATCAGGCGGTCGGCGTCGGTCGCGGGTGCCCCGTCGCGAATCCCTTCGAAAGTGACCCCGTACTTCTTCTCGAACGTCTCGGCCAGGGCCACGAAGTACTCGGAGTTGATCTTGAATCCGTAGGGGTGGCTCGGGTACCCGACGAGCTGCTCGCCCTTGTAGCCGGGAAGCTTGCCGTCCCGGGCCGCGGGCCACCAGCCCTTGACCGTATTCGCCACCACGATCATGGGGCGACGGTCGCTCTCGGGCCAGGTTTCCATGGATCGGAACGCGGCGAAGATGTGGTCGAAATCCCCGCCGTCGTCGATGGTGAGGACGTTCCAGCCATAGGAGCTCCACTGCTGGGCGATGTCGTAGCCGTCGTACTCGTTCTTGATCACCCCGCCCATGAGGCTGTCGTCGATCCCCGCATTGTTGTACGAGAGCAGGAGGCGGAGCCTCTTGCCCACCTGCTGGGCCAGGGCAATAGTCTTGAGCTCCTGGGCATGCCCCTCGGTCATGGCGAACTCGCCCTCGAAGGCGATGATCTTGAGGTCAGGCGAGGCCCCGGCGGCGTCCCAGAAGAGGGCCTTCCCGGCGGCGGTGGAGATGCCGACGCCCGAGGGTCCGCCGTTGACGTCGTTGGTGATGTCGGTGCTTTCGGCGTGACCCGGAAGGGAGCGGATTCCGCGGAGCTTGGCCTGAGCGAACAGCGGATGACCCTCGAGGCCGGCCTCCTTCAGCAGGGTCTTCAGCGCGCCCGGGCTGCGGCGGAAGCCGAGGCCATCGATGGAGAGCATGGCCGTTGTGGGATCGACGGCATAGACGTCCTTGCCGGTGGCCTCTTGCTGCCGGGCCATCGCCTCGTAGAGGACCATCCACAGGGCGTAGCAGGTGGGGATGCAGTGCCCGCCCGCGAGCATGAACTTGTCGGAGAACGGGCTTTTGGGATCGCGAATGTCGTAGCGGAGGCCACCCAGCTCGGGTCCGCCGAGGTGGATGGCCACGTTGGCGGGCGTGTACGACAGCGGGCCGCCGAAGTGGCCGGAGCCCCGGTAGTTCCCCAGCAGCACCAGAACCATCGACGTCAGGAAGGCCACATCCTCGTGGCTTTCTTTGTCGTAGGAAGGCAGGTCGATGCTGTGAGGGACGGTCTTCCTCTTGCTCTGGACGGTGTTCACCAGGGTGACCGTGCGATCGCAGACGGCCTGACGGGACGGGTCGTTCATGCTGTGGTGTCTCCTCGCAAGTGCTGTCCTGAGCTGGGATTCGGCGGCCAGTGTAACTGCTCCCGGGCCCGGGGAAAAGCCGGCTCCCGGGGGGCCGAGAAAATGGGTCAGGCTCCCCTTCGGTCCCGGCGGGCATGGGCGAGGGGGCCGGTCGCGAGTGAGAGTGGAACCGTGGGCGGGGGCTCGTTCGACACAGAGATCACGGAGGCAAGGAAGGGGAGCACACAGAGAAGAAAGGGGTGGAATTCAGAAGCCAGAAGGTCCTCGTTCATCGTGTCTCTACTTCTCTGTGAACTCCGGGTTTCCCTCCTCTTCCTCTGTGTCGAAACGAGCTCCTCGCCCATGACGTCTCCCTTGTCCAGGTCGTCCCCCTCGCCCACGACCCGGCTTGTTTCCACCGCGAGCCCCCGGGCCCTACCGCGCCGCCAGCCGCTCCTGGGCCTCGTACTGGAGCCGGTAGAGCTTGCCGTAGATGCCGCCCTTCCTGAGGAGCTCGTCGTGGGTTCCCTCCTCGCGGATCCGGCCGTGGTGGATGACCAGGATCCGGTCGGCGCGCTTGATCGTCGACAATCGGTGGGCGATGATCAGCGAGGTCCTTTCCTTGAGCAACTCGTCGAGGGCCTTCTCGATCAGGAGCTCGGTCTCCGTGTCGATGCTGCTGGTGGCCTCGTCGAGGATCAGGACTTTCGGGTCGAAGGCCAGGGCCCGGGCGAAGGAGAGGAGCTGCCTCTCGCCCACGGAAAGGCTCACCCCCCGCTCGTGGACCTCGGTGTCGTAGCCGCGGGGAAGCTTCTCGATGAAGCGGCTGGCGTGGACACACGAGGCCACCTCGCGCACCTTCTCGAGCGGGATCGCCTCCCTCTCGCCGAGGCGGATGTTGTCCGCGATCGTTCCCGAGAAGAGGAACACGTCCTGGAGGACGACCCCGATCCTCGACCGAAGCCAGCCCTTGGGGAGCTGCCGCACGTCGATCCCGTCCACGCGCACGGTCCCCGAATCGACGTCGTAGAACCGGGGAATGAGGCCGATGATCGAGCTCTTGCCCGCACCCGTTGCTCCCACCAGCGCCACCGTCTCTCCCGGCGCGACCTTGAAGGACACGTCGTGAAGGATGGGCTCCCCCTTGCGATACGAGAACGTCACCCCATCGAACTCGATGGCACCTCGCATGTCGTCCGGGTGCTCGGGCCGCTCCGACTCGGCGATGTCGGGGGACGTGTCGAGGATGCGAAAGATCCGCTCCGACGAGGCCATGGCCGACTGGAGAACGTTGTACTTCTCGGCCAGGTCCCGGATGGGCTCGAAGAAGAACTTGGTGTAGAACCAGAACTGGATGAACTGGCCGAAGGTAAGAGAGCCTCCCACGATCTGCCGGGCTCCGAAGAGGAGCAGCACGACCACCCCCAGCCAGGAGACGATCTCCACCGCCGGAAAGAAGGTGGCGTAGACCCTCACGGTGCGGAGGTGGCTGTCGCGGAGGTCGGTGTTCCGCTCGTCGAACTTGCGCAGGCTCCTTTCTTCCTGGCCGAAGATCTGGATGAGGCGCAGGCCCGACACCGCCTCCTGGAGATAGGCATTGGTGCTGGAAATCTTGTTGCGGACCTCCCGGTAGGCATTGCGGGACCTCACGCGAAAGGCGTTGGCCACGAAGAAGAGAGGCAAGAGGGTGGCCAGGGTCACCGCCGCGAGAGGCGGGTTGATCCAGAACAGCACCACGACGATGAGGACGAGCTTGAACACATCCTCGAAGATGACCGCCGCTCCCGAGATGAAGACCTCGGACAGGGACTCCACGTCGGAGGTCACCCGGGTGACGAGCTTGCCCACGGGGTTTCGATCGAAGAAGGCCAGAGACATCCGGTGGATGTGGGCGAAGACCTGCTTTCGCAGGCTCTGGATGACATTCTGGCCGCAGATGTTGGTGACCTGCACCTGGCCGTAGCGCAGGCCGCTTTCCACCACGAGCACCACGAGGAAAAGGACCGAGATCTGGAACAGGTCCTGGAGGGGGGCCTTGGTGGAGCTCGCCTCGCCGCTGGCCATCACCGTCAGCGGTCCGTCGACCGCGCGCTTGATGAGATACGGTCCCACCAGCGCCGTCCACGACATGAGGAAGAGCAGCACGATCGAAAGGGCAAAGCTTCTCCAGAAGGGCACCACGTAGGTCACGAGGCGGCGCAGGATTCGCATGTCGAGAGCCTTGCCGAGCGCCTCGTCCTCGTCGTGGAGGTCCTTGTTGGCCGCGCTCACTGGATCTCCTCCAGGTCACGCTCAAGCCTCTGCATGCGGAAGAGAGTCCTGTAAAGGCCGTTGTGAGCCAGGAGCTCGTCGTGCCGTCCTCGCTCCACGATCCTTCCCTCACGCACGACCAGGATGATGTCCGCGTCCTGGATGGTGGAGATCCGGTGGGAGACGACAAGGGTGGTCCGTCCTTCCCGGATGCGCCGGAGCTCGCCCAGCAGCCGGGCCTCGGTTTCGGTATCGACAGCGGAGAGACAGTCGTCGAGGATGAGGATCTTCGGCTTTCGCAGCACGGCCCGGGCGATGGCCACCCGTTGTTTCTGTCCGCCCGAGAGGGTCACGCCTCGCTCGCCGATGAGCTGATCGAAACCGTGGGGCAGTGAACGGATCTGGTCGGCCACGCAGGCCGCCTCGGCCGCGGCCACGATGGCGTCGTCGGTGGCGGTCTCGAGGCCGAGAGCGATGTTCTCCCTGACCGTGTCCGAGAAGAGAAACCCGTCCTGGGGAACGTACCCGATGGCGGAACGCAGGGTGGCGAGAGGGATCTTCCGGATGTCGATCCCGTCCACGAAGACAGACCCCGGAGGAGCTTCGAACAGCCTCGGCACGAGCTGGACGAGGGTACTCTTGCCGGAGCCCGTGGGGCCCACGATGGCCACGGTCTTTCCTGCGGGCACGTGAAGGGAGATCTCCGACAGGGCGGAAGGCCCGCCTTCGGTGTACGAGAAGGTCACGTTGCGGAGCTCGAGCTCGCCGAGGATGGACGAAACCTGCGCCGTCTCCCCGTCATCACGGATCTCGGCCCGGGTCTCCAGGATGTCGTCGATCCTTCCCATGGCGGCGACGCCCCTCTGGTAGAGGGCGATCACCCATCCCATGGCGATCATGGGCCAGAGGAGCATGAGGTGGTACGAGTTGAAGGCCACGAACTCGCCGAGGGTGAGGTTTCCGCGGATGATCTGTCCGCCACCCACCCAGAGGAGGATGAGGGTCCCCAGGTCGGCGAGGATCCAGATCGAGGTGGTGGTGATGCCCCGCATCCGTGCGAGGTCGACGTTGGCCCGGAGGTAGTCGTCGGAGAGCCCGGAGAAAGCCTCCTCCTCACGAGGCTCCTGGGCGAAGGCCTTGATCACCCGTGCCCCCGCCATGCTTTCCTGGGCCCTCGTGGTGATCGACGAGAGGAGATCCTGGACGCGCAGCGAGAATCCGTGGAGCTTCGGGGCGTAGAGACGCATGAGGACCGACACGAGCAGCAGCGGGATCATGGAGAGGATGGTCAGCGGCACGCTCATGGAGAGCATCATGAAGAGAGCGGCCGGGACCACCACCAGGGTGTTCGAGATGTACATGCTTCCGGGACCGACCACCATGCGCACCGCCTCGACATCGGCGGTGGCCCGGGACATGAGATCGCCGGTCTTGATCCGGTTGAAGGTCGAGAAGGACAGGGTCTGGAGGTGGGCGAAGAGCCGGTCCCGGAGCCGGTATTCCACCTGGCGCGACGTGCCGATGAGATAGAGCCGCATCGTGAACTGGAAGACGGCCCGCAGCACCGCGAGGACGAAGATCAGGAGGCAGAGCCGGTCCACGGTCCCCAGGCTCATCTCGCCCCCCTTGAGCGTGTCGATGGCGTCTCCCACCAGGCGGGGCACGACGGCCTGGCAGAGGTTGGTGAGCACGAGGGAGCCGAAGCCGATCGCGATGGCGACGCGGTAAGGGGGGAGGAGGGTCAGGACCGTCTTGAACTTGCGCAGCATGGGCTCGTTTCCGGTGAGATCCGGGGAGCCTACCATTCTCTCCCAGGGGGGACTGGCCCCGGGGTGGCCTCACTCGGAGGGGGTGAGGACCCGGGCCGAGGGGGCGCTGGCGGAGACGATCCTCGGGGTGAGGAAGAAGAGGATCTGGGTTCGCTGGCGGCGGGTGCGGGTCGTGCTGAAGAGGTACTTGAGGAGGGGGATGTCGCCCAGAATGGGGGTCTTCAGGCTGTCCTCGATGTCGAAGTCCGTGATGAGGCCTCCGATCACGAAGGTCTCGCCGTTCCGGACATTGACCACGGTGGAGGCGTTCCGGTTGGAGATGATGGGCACGGGGAAACTTCCGCGCACGGCGGGGGTGAAGCTGATGACCGTCGAGACCTCGGAGGTCACCGCGAGCTGGACCGCGGAGTCGCCCACGATGTTGGGGGTGACGTTGAGCTTGACGCCGGTCTTCTTGTAGTTGATGTCGATGAAGGTGACGCCGGCCTGGACGCGGGTCTGCTGCACCGGGACCTCGTCTCCGGTCACGATCTCGGCCGGGCACCCATCGATGGTGGTGATGGTGGGGGAGGAGATGAGCTCGGCGTGGCCCTCCTTGACCAGGGCCTGGATCACCAGGCGCACCAGGATGTCGTCGTGAACCCCCTCCAGCGTCAGGATGTTTCCCTGGAAGTCGCGGTTGGAGGTCTGGGCCTCGGCGAAATCAGGGGTGTCGAAGATGCCCGTGAACTGGTTGAAGAGGGTCTTGGGGTTGCCCCCGCCCGTCTCGTTCAGCACCTCGGCGATGGTCGTGCGCACGCCGATCTGGGAGTCGGAGTCCCAGTTGATCTCGACCACCTTGGCCTCGATCTCGATCTGGGGGGCCAGGGCTTCGATCGAGGCGAGGAAATTCTCGGTGCGTCGGATGTCCTGGAGGCTCCCCTTGAGGAGGAGGAGATCGCTCTTGTTCCCCGGCTCGAAGTTCGCGACGTGCTCGATGGCGGCTCCGAGGTGGCCGGAGGCGAGCTGCTGCAGGGTGGCGGCAAAGCCCGGCTTGGCGGGCAGGTACTTCACGAACTGGCCCGGCTCGGTCTCCACCAGGAGCTCGGCCCGGGGTTGATCCGGAAAGAGAAGGGTCTCGGCCAGGGTCTCCGGGCTGTCCATGGCGGAAGCGACGTGGACCTCGGGGCGGGGAAGGTAGCTCACGATCCCGCTCACCGCGGCGCAGCTCGAGAGCAGGAAAGCACCGGCAACGAGGAGGAGCCGCGGTCCGACCGGGCTCCACCGTGGCCTCGCTCTCCGTGCTCTCTCCGTCACGGCGCGCTCCTCGCTCCGGGGGGAATGATGACCCTGTCCGTCGAGGAGCCCGGGTGAATGATCCTCGGCGTGATGATGAAGACGATCTGGGTGTCGGCGGAGCGGGTCCTCTTGGTGCGGAACAGCGCTCCGATCAGCGGGATGTCCCCCAGGATCGGGGTCTTGCTCACGTCCTCGATCTTCTGCTTGGTGATGAGGCCGCCCAGGATGAAGGAGCTGCCGTTTTGCACGTTGACCACGGTCGTGGCGTTCCGGGTGGAGATGATGGGGTTGCTGAAGGATCCGCCCGATCCCGAAGCGGTCGTGAACCCGGTGACGGAGGAGATGGAGGGCGCGACCACGAGCTGCACCGTCTCGCGTCCGAGGACATAGGGGGTCACGCCGAGGCTCACACCCGTCTGCTTGAAATCGACGTCGACGAGAATGGTGTCGCGGTTCAGGGCACGGCCCTTGAAGATGGGGGTCTCTTGCCCCACGTTGATGGTGGCGGTGTGGCCGTGCAGGACGGTGATGCGAGGGGCGGAGAGCAGCTCTGCTCGCCCCTCCCGCACCAGAGCCTCGATGAGCAGATCGATAGTCTTGTCATCGTGATCGCCGTCGAGCTGGAGAAGTGAGCCCTGGAAGGGCGTGTTGCCGGTGAGCGAGTTGAGGAAGTCGGCCGTGTCGTAACGGGCCACGTTGCTGCGGAAGAAGGTCTTGTCGGCGAGGACGGGGTTGCCGCTGGCGTCGAAGCCCTGGATCGATTCCAGGGCATTCGCCACGCCGATCTGGGTGTCCCGACTGGAGCTGACCTCGACCACCCGGACCTCGATCTCCACCTGTGGCTGGTCGGCTTCCAGCATCCGGAGGGCCTCGTGGATGTGCTCGACCAGCTCGCGGCTCCCGCTCACCTCCATGAGATCGGTGGAGCCCCTGGGGGTGGTGAGGGCGCCGGCCCTCATCCCCACATCGACCCCGAACGTCTTCTGGATCACCTCCTTGAGCGCCTTTCCCTTGTCCTTCTTCACGCTGTAGAAGCGAGTGACCGTTCCGTCGGCCTTTTCGAGGATGGGAGCCCGGGGGTCGAGCGAGCCCTCGGCCAGCACCGAGTCGGTGTAGGTCGGGACCCGGGTGCTGACGGTGGTCCGGGGACGAGGAGGTGTGGCCTCGTCGGGGGTCGCGACGCAGCCAGACCCGAGGAGCCCCGTCCCCACGAAAGAGGCCACGGTGAGGATGAGGTGGGGGAGGACGCGCGACGGAGGCCGGGCGGCTGGGGCGCCGATGACGCTCCGGGTGTTCCGCATCGCGAGGGTGCCCCTAACCGGAAACCTCGGGTACGAGCTCCTTGACGGTTTCGGTCACGTCGGGAAGGGACTCGCCGTCCTCGCGATACAGGGCGTCGATCTCTCCCACGAGGTCGAAACCCTTCTTCTGGTTGAGCTTCTGCAGGGCCTTGCTGAAGACCTTGGAGGCTTCCTTCATCTTGAACCAGTACATCGGGTCCTCTTCGGTGAGGCCGTTCTCGACGATGTACTTGTAGGCGGGAATTTCCGCGTAGACCTGCTGGGAGTCCACGATGGCGGGGACCTTGTACTTGGCCGCGTTCCCGAAGTAGACCTTGGTCGAGTCGATGACCACGACCTTCGGGGCGGGCTCGGAGCCGTCGGCGAGGGCGGGCGCGGTGATACCCGCCAGAGCGACGAGGGCGACGAGTCCGAAGGGGGCGAGAAAAGCCCGCAGGGCCTTGTTGACTCCGGCAAGGCAGCGGCTTCTCCCCAGGTTCATGGGTGCCATTGGTCGCCTCCTCCTCGGCTTCCCCGGCCTCGTTGCGAAGGGACATCGCTTCGAGGCTTGTGGGGTCTGATCTCCGGGGACTGCTCGAGCGGCTCGGCCGCCGCCCCCTGACTCTACATGTGATTCCTGACCTTCATTACGCAATGTTTATTCCACCGTGCCCTGCTTTTCCCTCCAGGCTCCACGCCAGCCGGGTAGGAGCAGTACAAACTACTCAAAAGAAGGGGCTTAGAATTTATCGCATCCGGGTCCGCGATGACAGCAGTTATCAGACTTTTTGGGACGAATTACGACAGATTCCGACAAGAACTGGACGTGAGCGAACGGTACCCGACCTCCGGAACCCGCCCGGACACCTGATCGACGGTCGCCTCCTGCTTCCTTGAGGCAAGGCCTGGCCCCGGGAAGTGTCGAGAAGGAGGGGGCCCATTCCGGTGGCGGATCCGGCCAAGAATCGAGACGTCTCGGGGAGTCTCCGCCCCGACATTCCCGCGTCATGCCGGGGGGGCGGGAGGCGCTCCTCGGTCCCGCGCGACCAGGAAGTATCGCGTCGCGCGCGTCCTTCCGGTGCGGGCAATGAGGCGCTTCTCCGCCAGATCCCGGAGGTCCCGGAGCGCCGTCCGCTCGGACACGGAGAGAGCCCTGGCGATCTCGGCGCTCGTCACGGTCCGTCGATCGGCGAGGATTTCCAGGGCGCGAACCTGGCGAGGATTCAGGTCGTGGTGCCGGGCCGTCTCCGCGAGCTCCCACGAAGGTTCTCCTCCCTGGGGGCCGGAAATGGCCCGGCGCTCGGGACGCGCGCCGGGCGGCGATGCCGGCTCGGCGACCTGGATGTGATCGGCACGCAGCACGTCGCCCTGGGCAAGGAGCACGGCGCGCTCGAGGCAGTTCCGCAGCTCGCGCACGTTGCCGGGCCACAGGTGCCGGTGGAGCTTGTCCAGCGCTTCGGGGGACAGGCCCCTGACGGAAAACCCATGGGTGTCGTCGAATTCCTCGAGAAAGGTGCGGGCGAGCACGGGAATCTCTTCTCTGCGCTCGCGCAGAGGAGGAATGGAGAGAGAGACCACGTTGAGCCGGAAGTAGAGGTCCTCCCGGAATGCCCCCGTGGCGATGGCCTGGACCAGGTCCTTGTGGGTGGCGGCGAGAATGCGCACGTCCACCTGGATCGACTCGACCCCGCCCAGGCGTTCGATCTTCCGGTCCTGGAGGACACGCAGCAGCTTGGCCTGGAGCGGCAGCGACATGTCGCCGATCTCGTCGAGGAAGATGGTCCCCCGGTGGGCGATCTCGAAGCGGCCGAGCTTTCTCTGGGTGGCGCCGGTGAAGGCACCCTTTTCGTGCCCGAAGAGCTCGGATTCGAGAAGGGTCTCGGGAAGGGCCGAACAGTTGATCTTGACGAAGGGGCGATCACGCCGCTCGCTGCGGGCCTGGATGAGATCGGCGATCACCTCCTTGCCGGTGCCGGTCTCGCCGAGGATGAGCACGGTCACGTTCGAGGGAGCGATCCTCTCCACGGTCTCGAGGATCTCGAGGCACTTCTCGTTGCGAAACCCGGTTGCCTCGATGAGCTGATCGAGGGCTCGCGGCCTCGACGGAGGCTCGGCGTCGAGGGGGCCCGCCGCTCCCCGGTGGCGCGCCGCTTCCAGGGCCTTTTCCGCGGCCTCGAGGAGGAATGCCGCCGAAGCTGCGTCCTCCGGAGCCGAGGCCACGCCGGAGACGAGCCGACAGGTGACCCGCTTCTTTCCCGGACCGAGGGCGATGCCCTTCTCCCGGGCCGACTGGCACAGGCCGGCCGCGATCGCGCTCGCCTCCTCCTTGCTCGTCTCGGGCATGAGGACTTCGAAGTCTCCATCACCCGTCCGGCCCACCAGGAACATCTTCCGGAGACGTTTTCTCCAGGCCGCGCCCAGCTCTCGCAGGAAGTCGTCGAATGCCTGGGGACCGAGCTGTCTCTTGAGCTCGCGGAGGTCGTCGATGGTGAGACGGACCAGCGACAGCTCCCGACCCGAACCGTGGCACCGATCCATCTCCTGGCGCAGTCGGGCCTCGAAGTAGGTGCGGACGTGGAAGCCGGTGGTCCCGTCCTGGATGGCGAGCTCGTAGAGCCGGGAGTTCTCCAGCGCGGAGGCGACATGGGTCGCGAAGGCTTCGAGGAGGTCGAGCCTCGGCTCGTCCTCATCGGACAGCGCGCGCTCGTAGAGCAGGAGCACTCCTCCGGCCATTCCCTTGGTGGAGAGGGGGAGGATGATGCCCGTCCGGGACTCCGCGACGAGCTTCGACACGGCCTCACGCTCTTCGCCCTCGCCCTCGACGAGATCGGCCTGCGGATTCGCGATCAGGAGGGGCTCTTCCGCTTCCAGCGCATGGGCCAGTACGCCCGTCCCTCGCGAAATGGCTTCGACCCGGTGACGGGGGCCTGCCTTGATCTCGTGGACGAGGAGTCGTCCCGTGTCCTCACCCGAGGCGAGGAGGAACACGACGCGGTCCGCACGGGCCAGGCGGGAGAGGGTCCTCTGGGAAACGGCGAGGACGTTCTTCTTCTGCAGTGTGGTGGAGATCTCTCGAGCGCCGCGGCTCAGCTCGTGGAGCTCCGTGATCCGGGAGCGAAGCTCGCGCGTCATCGAGTTGAAGGCGCGGGTCAAGCCACCCACCTCGTCCGCCGAGCTCGTCTCGATCTCGACGCCCAGGTCTCCGGTGCGGATGGCAAACGTCGCCTGTTGCAGTCGCTCCACGGGCCGGGTGATCTTCTCGGTGAGCACTGATCCCACGATCACCACCAGCAGGAAGAGGATGGACCCGATGACCAGGAACGACCTCTGGAGGCTGGCACCGAATGCCCGCAGGTCGGCAAGGGGTGCCCTCACGCCGATGACGGCGAGGGGATGGCCCTCGGCGCTTCGGAGGACATCGAACCAGGCTTCCTCCTGCGCATTGCCATCGTCCCCGGCTCCTGCCACGGGGCCGCCACCCTGGAGAATCCGCGAGGCGATGGCCCGCATGTGGGCTCGACTCTCCAGGGCCGATTCTTCTCCGTGGTCCGGGGGATGAAGGAGCGGGATTCCCGACAGGGTGTGGAGCGAGGGGAGAGGCTGCCCCTCGGGAGAGGGAAGGAGCGAGCGCAGCGTCTCTTCGCCGAGGGGATAGATCAGTCGCAGCTCGTTCCAGGTCATGGCGCTCGGGATGCGGCTCGAAGCGGAGACCAGCCAGAACAGGCTCGAAGCTGCGCAGTGAAGCCCGTCTCGACCCGATGTCGCCGAGCCGAAGCCCGTGAAGCTGGACCTCGGGGCGGGGCTCGTCACCGCTCGCCGCTCCTCCTCGCCGTCGCTCCGGTTCGGGGAAGTCTCCCGGACCCGATCGAGGAGGAGCCAGGCCTCGGGCTTCTCCGGCAGCTGTTTCCGAAGGAGCGTTCCCAGAAGATCCTGGACCTCGGGATCGGACGGGCGCGGGGGAGCTTCGGGTTGTGCCCCCTCCTGGTCGGGGAGGATCTCCTCCACGCGGGCAAGCATCTCCCGGGTCTTCTCGCGCAGGCCTCGCTCGAACGAGGAGAGGGCCTCCCTCAACTCGGAGAGACGCGAGGTGAGCCGGGTCGAGGTATCGCTGCGAAGTCGGGAGTGGGTCAAGCTGCTGAGGACCGCGAAGAGGAGAATCAAGGGGACGAGGGAGATGGCGGCGAAGGTGACCACGAGCTTGAACCGGAGTCGCCGCACCCTCTCCAGGTAGTCCGTGGCCACGATGAGAAGGAGAGGAAGGCCCAGGAGCAGGAGGCCCGTCCGTATCCCGATCAGCCAGGAGGGAGTCTTCATCGCGGCCACCTCCTGCTCCACCGCGACGAGGAGATCGGTTCCCAGTCGCGGAGGCGATGCGAGCAGGTGGCGGAGAATGGCTCCCCGGTCCGAGGACTCGACCTGGAGCTGGCCCGGATCCGTGGGGGGAGGAGAGCCGAGCCGCGGATCCTCCTTCAGGACGGCGAAGCGGAGTGAGGAGAGCTGGGCGCGGGAGGAGTCACCCAGGAGAAACGATGTGGGGGAGGGCCCCAGCGTGAGGCGGCGAGAGGAGCGAAGTCGATCCTGCGCCGATCGTTCCTGCCGACCCAGGACGACCCCGATCACATGGATCTCCAGCGCGGAGCCCGCATCTTCGATGAGAAGACGGCGGATCGTCGCCCCTTCGGGGATGGGAGTCTCCACCTGGAGAAAGCTCTTTCCGTTGCTCAGGGTGAGCGCGATGCCCACACCCGGGGCGGTGAGCCGGTTCTCCAGCGATCGGAAGGCATGGGGAGCGATGGATTCCCCGTGGACGAGCGGGATGGAGAGCTCGGTCCCTCTGTCGAGCTGGAGGACGAACTTTCCTACTTTCTCTGTTCCCGCCGGAGGGGTGCGAGCCTCGACTCCTTCCGTGCCTCCGGTATAGACGATCCATACGTGGTCGGCGGGGCGATCGATCTCGAGGGAGAGGGTCTGTCCTGCCGGCGGCGTGAGGGCGAGCCGGTCCCTGGTGTAGCCCCGGGTCGTGAGCACCTCCCACTGGGGATGGGTGAGCGGGACGCCGGTCCGGGTTCGGAGGGCCAGAGGAACGGGCACCGCTCGGCCCGCGTCCCGGAGCCGGACCGTCAGGCCGAGAAGCGAGAACGGGATCCGGGCCGACTGGTGGTGGTAGACCAGCTTGTCCAGGCCGGCGTCGCGCTTGACCTCGGGAATCTCGAAGGTGAGCTGATCCCAGACCTCGAAGAAGGTCTCCTCGCCGAGGACCGGGGCTCTCTGGATGGAGGCCGGCTGGACGGACGCGGACCACTCGGGATGGAGGTGCCGGGGATCTTCGGTGATGCCGAAATCCACGTTGCGGCCGAGCACCAGAGGGATGGTATCGGGGTCGGCCCGATGATAGTGGATCTCGAAGGTTCCGATCTGACGCGGAGGCTGCCGCTCGAGCTCTCGCCGGGGGGGGAGCTCGCCCGGGGCAGGCCCTCGGGAAGGAAGGGTATAGAGCAGCACGATCTCCTGGGCTGGCTCCTCCATTCCGATGTGAAAGACCTCGTCGCGGTAGCCACTGGCCGAGAAATCCAGCTTCGCGAGACGCCGATCGAGGTAGGGCACCCCGCGGAGCGTCTTTGCGAGCGGTGCGGTGGCCTGGGGAAAGAGATCGACGTGCTCGAAGGTGTAAGAGGGAGCCACGGGGACGGCATTGCCCGAGAGGAGGGCCACCAGATCCTTCTCGAGGTCTTCCGATCCAGGGTCGAGCAGCCGCTCGCGCGCCACCTCGCCCAGCGCCGAGCTCACGGTCTCGAGGCCGGCGACGAAGCGCCGTCGCTCGGATCCGAGGGTCATGCTTCGCACGAGGAAGGGGATGATCCAGAGGGCTGCGGCGAGCAGGGCGAAGGCGCACGTCGCGCCCAGCTTTGCCCTCGTGGGGAGCGCCGCGATCCGGGGGGCGAGGCGGCTGAGGAAGAGTCCCGCCGCGGCCAGGGTCGCGCAGAGACCGATGAACAGAAGCAGGTCCTTCTCTTCCCGCCAGTCGTCACTGGCGTTGCTCCTCGCCTCCGAGTGGGGATCGCGTACCTCCAGGTCCCGGAAAAGGTCCGGTCGGTTGACGGGGCCTTCGTCGCCCGACCAGATCATGTAGGCGTGGGTTCCCTCCTCGTCCGGATCCCCGTCGAGGTCGTTGATGCAAACATTGAGCCCGTGCACGGCTCCCCTTCGGTCGAGCCCGGGCAGGTTTGCCAGCGGGATGGCACATTCGAAGGAGTAGCCGTCATCGGTTGCCGTCCAGGCCGTGCGTACTCCTTCGAACAGGCTCGACGACTGGACGACGACCGCTCCCCGCTGCCAGACCCCGAATGGTCGCCGGGAATTGATGGGCATGAGAAAGATCTGGAAGTAGCTGTCCGGAAGGGGAGCGCTTTCCCCGGCAACCATGCTGCGGGCGGCGATTCGATCCAGGTCGAGAAAGATCTCGATCGAATCGCCATACCACCAGGCGGGGGGGTTCTCGTGGCACAGGACGTCGTCGTAGACGCGCCCCACCACGAAGAGGTAGCTCGCGTCGAAGGCCAGGGTCATGCGTGCCGAAAGGTCCTGGGGACCCGTCCACCTCGGGCGGCGAACGGCGAGGACCTGCTCCTGCTCCTTCAGCTCGACCAATCGGTCGGCGGGAAGCGAGGTGAGGTCCCACTCGGAGAGGTCTCCGTCGATCCTCACCGTCCGGTCTTCCGGAAGACGTTCGAGGACCGCCCGTCGGGGGGCCGGCTCGTCACCGTCTGGAGCGACGCGGGGCTGGGCGAGAACGGTGGTGGCGAGGGCAGCGGCGAGGGAGAAGACGAGGAGTGAGGCCAGAAGGGTCGTGGCGAGGAAATCCGGCCTCATCCGCATGGTCGAGCTGGTGCCTCGAACCGGCTCCGACACACTTGCCGGAGAGTCACGCGCGACGGGGGTGTGGTCTCACTCCCCCGTCGCGATATCAAAGCACGACATCAAAAAGTGCGACGCCAATCGTGCGACTTCAGCGCGGCGTCGAGGCACCTCAGCGCGGGCCGCGGCCTCCACCGCCGCCACCACGACGGGGAGGACCGCCCCGCCGTTCTCCGCGGTCATCGCGGTCTCCTCCACCGCCGCCGTCGCGACGCGGGGGGCCGCCACCGTCTCTCGGTCGGTCCCGGTCACCCTGACCGACCATGCTGGGCTCGCGCTCGCCGCCCCCTTCGAGCAAGGCTCGACGCGAAAGCTTGATGCGTCCCTGCGGGTCGATGTTGATGACCTTGACGTCGATGACGTCGCCGAGGTTGAGGACGTCGGAGACCTGGCTCACGAAGCCGTCCGACAGCTCCGAGACGTGGACCAGCCCCTCCTGTCCGGGGAGGATCTCCACGAAGGCGCCGAAGTCCTTGATGGACGTGACTCGACCCGAGTAGGTCTTGCCGATCTCGGCCTCGGCGGTGAGGAGATCGATCTGGGAGCGGCAGGCGAGGTAGTTCTCCTCGTTGTCGGTGTAGATCTTCACCGTGCCGTCGTCGTCGACCACGATCGTGGAGCTGGTCTCTTCCTGGAGCCGGCGGATGTTCTTGCCGCCCGGGCCGATCAGCGCACCGATCTTTTCGGGGTTGATCTTCATCACGTGGATGCGCGGCGCGTAGGCCGAGATGTTCTCGCGCGGCTGGCGAATGGCGGAGAGCATGGCCTTCAGGATGTGCCGACGACCCTGGGCCGCCTGCTCGAGGGCCTTCTCCAGGATCTGGAAGCTGATCCCGTCGACCTTGATGTCCATCTGGAGGCCGGTGATCCCGTTCTGGGTGCCGGACACCTTGAAGTCCATGTCACCGCAGTGGTCCTCGGTACCGAGGATATCGGAGAGGATGCGGATCTCGCCGCCTTCCTTGATGAGCCCCATGGCGATTCCCGCCACCGGATTCTGGATGGGAACGCCGGCGTCCATGAGCGACAGGGTTCCTCCGCAGACCGAGGCCATCGAGGACGACCCGTTGCTTTCGAGGACGTCGGAGACGATGCGGATCGTGTAGGGGAAATCTTCATCGGAAGGCAGCACGGCCTCGAGGGAGCGCTCGGCGAGGGCGCCATGACCGATCTCTCGACGGCCCGGGCCGCGGATGGGACGAACCTCCCCCACGCAGAACGGGGGGAAGTTGTAGTGGAGCATGAAGTTCTTCTTGTACTCCTCCTGGAGCCCGTCGATGATCTGCTCGTCCATCTCGGTGCCCAGGGTGGTGGAGACGAGGGTCTGGGTCTCGCCTCGAGTGAAGAGTGCCGATCCATGGGAGCGGGGCAGGAGCCCCACCTCGCAGGTGATGGGACGGATCTCGTCGAGGCGTCGACCATCGATGCGGACCCCGTCTTCGAGGATGATGGCGCGGACGGCCTTCTTCTCGAGGTCGTGAAGGATCGACTTGACCTTGCTCTTCTTGAGCTTGGCCTCGTCGCCTTCGCCCGGGGCCTCGGCATCGAGGATTTTCTTGAAGAGGGAGTCGAGGACATCGCTCCGGTTCTTCTTGCCCGGGGTCATGAGGGCCTTGCGAAGCTCGCCGAAGTAGCGGCTCTTGATCGGGGAGTACAGCTCGTGGCTCGAGGTCGCCGGCCGCACGGGAAACTCTCCCTTGACGGGCTGGACCTTGCGGATGAGCTCCTCTTGCATGGCGATGAGCTTCTGGCAGGCCTGGAACCCGGCTTCGAGGGCCCGGACCATCACCGCCTCGGGAACCTCGCTGGCTCCGGCCTCCACCATGGTGATGGCGTCCTTGGAGGCGGTCATCAGGAGCTCGAGGGCCGATCCCTCCAGCTGAGCATGGGTGGGATTGATGATGAACTCGCCGTTGACGTGGCCCACGCGCACCGATCCCAGGGGACCCAGGAAGGGGAACGGCGAGATGCACAGGGCGGCCGAGGCTCCGTTCATGGCCAGGATATCGGGGTCATTCTCAGGGTCGGCCGAGAAGACATTAGCGGAGATCTGCAGGTCCTGGAGGAACCCGTCGGGCCAGCGCGGCCGGATCGGGCGATCCATGAGCCGCATGGTGAGGATCTCCTTGGTCGTCGGACGTCCTTCGCGCTTGAAGAAGCCGCCCGGGATCTTGCCCGCGGCGGAGGTCCTCTCGCGGTAGTCCGTGGTCAGCGGGAAGAAGTCGATGCCCTCCCGCGGTTCCTTGCCGGCCACGGCGACGAGCACCTGGGTGTCGCCCAGGGTCACGAGAACCGCGCCGTGGGCGAGTCGGGCCAGGCGGCCGGTCTCGAGGGTAATGGTGCTGTTGCCTACGACCGTACTGACTTGATGCATCTTGGGGTTTCTTTCCTCTTGAACGGGAAGGCGGGGAGAGAGGCGGGTCTCTTGCGATCGGGCCGATCTGCCCGCGAATGACTTCGGTCTTCGTCGGCCGGCAGCCAGTGCTTGCTGCCGGCTGCCTGCTCACCGTGTCGATCTGCTAGGTGCGGAGGCCCACTTACCTGCGGATGCCCAGTCTCTCGATGAGGGTGCGGTAACGCGCGTGCTCGGTTCTGGCGAGATACTTGAGCAGCGTGGAGCGCTTCCCGACCATCATGAGGAGGCCGCGGCGCGAGGTATGGTCCTTCTTGTGCACCTTCAGGTGCTCGGTGAGATAGCGGATACGGTCCGTGAGCAATGCGACCTGGACTTCGGTCGAACCCGAGTCCTTGTCGTGCACGCGGTAGTCCTGGATGAGTTGCGCCTTGGGACCGCCCGTCGTTGCGCCTTCCATTTGAGATATTTACCTTTCGCTCCTGTGGAGTCCTTCCCCTCCGGAACGCGGGGAGTGGATCCTCTCCTGGATGGAGAAGTGGGAAAGGACGGAGTATAGCACCTTCCACCCGGAACCTGGAAAAATCCTGTCCGGGGGCGCCATGGACACCCTGTTGCTTCCAGTAGCGCCAAGGGAGGGAAGGGTTTGCGTTCTATTTGCCCGCCTCTTCGGCTGTCCCGGGGCGGCCGGCAGAGGGGTCCTCAATCGCCCCCTTCCGGGGAATCCCGGGGGCCGGAACCCTGCTCCTGGAGCCAGTCCCGGACCAGGATCTGTGCGGCCACCATGTCCCGCTTTCCGCGGTCCTTCGGGCCCGGCCTCCTCTTTCGTCCCAGGAGCGAGTCGGCCTCCTTGCTGGTGAGCCTCTCGTCGATGGTCTCAACCGGGACGGGGACGCGACTCCTCAGGAGCTCCACGAATTCCTGGACTGCGAGGGCTCTCTCCCCCAGGGTTCCGTCCATGTTGACGGGGAGACCCACCACAACCCTGTCGACCTCCTCCTCCTCGATCGTGCGAGCCACCTCGTCGAGGAGTCGCTCCACCGGCGAGGCCTGGAGCACGAGGAGCCCCCGGACGGTGATTCCCAGGGGATCCGAGACGGCGAGGCCGACTCTCCTGGTGCCGTGGTCGATTCCCAGGATCTTCACGCGAGCTAGAACCTCTTGCGGCGCGGCCAACGGCGATCCTGGAGCCCCATGAGCTGACGCGGCTGCTCCTCCGAACGGAACCCCTTGAAGATCAGGTTGTCCAGGCGCACGAGCGGGTTCTCTACCGGGCCCTGGACCCGGATGCCGAAAAGCGTCCGGTTGATGAAGGAGATGGGCAGGTCGAGGATCGGGATGGAGGGGAGATCCGGGGCGATGCGGGTGATCAGGGAGAAGTCCATCTCCCCCCCGAAGTCGATGAATCCTGCCCCCTTGATGCCGAGGGGCACCGAGTAGATCTCGAGGTCGTCCATGCGGAGCCCCCCATTCTCGACCACGAAGTCCGCGGCGGCCTCGGTGAACACGGGGGGCTCGCTCACGGGCACCACCGAGGTCAGGCGGGACAGCCCGGGTACCTCGAACAGACGGGCGTCGTAGATCCGCAGCTTTCCCTGTCCCTTCATGGCGTCGAGGCCTTCGCCCTCTCCGCGAAATACCGAGAACTCGAGGTCGATCGCTCCGGAGATGTTCTCGGCCCGGCCCCTCTGGTCCTGGATCAGCTTCTCCAGGCGAATGCCGCGAGCCCGTAGCGAGGCCCCGTAGTCCACCGGGGGGACGACGTGCATGTCGAAGCGGGTGGACGCGGTGTCGATCGTTCCCCCGTAGAGCTTTCCCCGGATGTTCGAAACCCTCACCTCCCGCTCGCTGGCCTCGATGGTGCTGGACAGCTCGTTCACGCGGTAGCCCAGGACCCGAGCCGAAGTGTCATGCGTGTGGGCCAGCAGCTCGTGCCCCGACCGGGTCACGAGGAAGCGATCGATGGTCAGCCTCCCCGTGATCTCCCGTGTGAAGTCGGCGCCGAGGTTGATGTCCATGTCCACGAGGTCGACGGCGCCCGCGAGACGGAGATGGGTCTCGTCGGGCCGATCTTCGGGAGAGAAGACCTTGAGCTGGAGGGCCTCGGACCCGAGCTTTCCCCTGGGGGTGAATCTCTGGACCACCTGGGCCGCCTGGCCCTCGATGGCGGCACAGCTCGCGTCGTCGAAGACGAGGTCGTGGGCCTCGATGGTCGCCTCCAGGGTCGGGGGAATTCCGGGGGGGATGAGAATGGCCCCGTCGGCGCGGATCCGTCCACGCAGCAGCTCTCCGCGAATGCCGCTGAGCTCCACGCGCCCCGGTGTGACGGTCACCGTGCCCTTGATGTCCTTGAACCGACCGGGAATCCAGGACTGGGTGATCCCCAGGGTCCGAGGGCGCGTCACCAGCTCCGAGAAAGCCAGATTCCCCGTATCCTTGCTCGCTTCCAGGCGGCACTCGAAGTCGACGACTCCCGACGGCTGCAGATCGGTCAACACCTTGCCCGGAAGTACGGTACTCGTCCGCAGCGCATCCACCAGCTCCCCGTCGATGTCGAGGTTCCGGGCGAGAATGTCGAGGCGGGAGGGGACCTCGTGGTCGTCCGGGCGGCTGACCCGGCCTCCCACGGTGATCCGTGCGGCGCCGCGCCGGGCCTCGATTTCGGAAAGGGTCAGGCGTGTCCCGTCGAGCACGAAGCTTCCCGAGACATCGGTGAGCGCGACGGGAAGAGGTGCCCATACCGCCGTGCCTTCGCGCACGCTGGCCTGAAGCGTCGCGTGAGAGGACTCACCTTCCCTCAGGTGGACGAACGTGGCGTCGAGCAGCCCCGTGGGGGAGAACTCCCGCCAGATCTCCGTCATCCCCTTGATCCCCTCGGCCGCGGTCCTGAGGTCGTCGTCGATGGGAATCCCCCGTGCGACCACGACCACGCGCTCGCGGGGATCCTCGGGGGGGCCCGAGAGGTCGACCTGGACCTCTACCTCGGCCCGCCCGCGGCGTCCGCGCAGGTTGCGGACGCGCAGGTTCTGGTGGCCGATGACGATCGTTCCCTCGACGTCGGTGATGCGATAGGGAAACCGGTCGTAGGAGAGGGTGGTCTGCCTCACCGATGCTTCCACGTCCACGTCGGTTGGATGTCCGAGTCCCCTCGGTCGCTGGATCCGGATGTGGGCGGTGGCCTGGCCGGTGGGGCTCACCCGATCGTAGGCCTGCAGGACGTTCTCGGGCAGGGCCCGGCGGAGCTGGTCGTCGAGCAACAGGTTGGTGGCGGTGATGTCGAGGTCGACGGCGATCTCGCTGGGTGGCCCCGACAAGGTGCCGCGGATCAGGGCGTCGCCCCCGCCGGGAAGCCGTCCCTGCAGGTTCAGGGTCGTGACCGCATCCCGGTGACGCACGCTGCCCTGGAGGTCCCGAAGGGGGTAGGGGAATCCGTGCCGCTGACCGCTGTTCTTGCTGTAGAGGCCGTGGTACGTGGCCGCGAGCCCGCGCAGATCGAGGTCGGCCCGCACCTCCCAGGCTCGATCGGGTTTGTCGCGGGCCACTGCCACGGACAGATCCATCACTCCCGAGGGCTCGATGGCGTCCCAGGCGTCCTGGAGCGGGGGGGGAAGAGCGCGATGAAGCCACGAGTCCACCTGGAGCTGGCTGGCCTCAACGGTCAGCTCGCCGGTCAACGCATCGGGAGCCAGATAGCTGGTGAGGACACCCGAGGCCTGGATCACCGTGTCTCCTCGCCGCGCGCGAAGTCGCTCGAGCTCGATCCGGGTCGGGGTCAGAAGGATGGTGCCCTCGACGTCGGGAAAGGCGTAGGGGAAGTCGGGGGGGGTGAGCTCGAGGTCGGCCCCGCGGAGCCGGAGCGTGATCCACTCGGGCAAGGGGGCCTCTCCGTCCAAAGGCTCGGGGTGAGGTCCCGCCATCTCACGGAGGCCCGGTCGGAGGGTGAGCTCGGCGTTGAAGCTGCCCTTGGCACCCAGGGCCTGGAGATTGGACGCGAGCCTGGTGTTCAGCTTGGCGCGGAGAGTCTCCGTCGGAAAGAGCCCCTCGGCGAAGAGCTTGAGCTCTTCCATTCCGGAGCCGGGCGTGACCGTGCACGTGAGGTCGACGGCACCGAACGTGCGGTCGCGGAAGCCTCCGGTGAGGGTGACTTTGCCGTCGACCTGGGGGTTGAGGAAGGCCTCGACTCCCGAGAAGATGATCCGCTCTCCGGGAAGGAGGAGGTTCTGGTCCCGGATCGAGATGGTGCCGTCGTGAAGCTGGGCTCTCGGAAGCAGCAGGGGCCCGCCGCGTGGAGTGGCGGTCCCCTTGAGGATCGGGGGAAACGTCCATCCTGTCTCGGGATCGCGCTCCAGGTCCACCGTGAGCCGATCGAGCACCAGCTCCTCGACGCGAAGCCTTGCTTCGAGGAGCGCTGCCGGGTCGATGCGCACCACGGCATTTCCGGTGACCGAGCGGATCGAGCCCTGCCGGTCGTAGGGTACGAACGAAAAGCCGTGAATCAGCAGCCCCCGGAAGGGTCGGTAGGACACCGACTGAAAGGTCAGGCGGCCGTCGATTGCCCCCTCGACCACCTGCTCGAGGAGATTCTTGAGCCTCTCGGGACGGAAGAGCAGGAAACAATCGAGAGCCAGGAGCGAGGTCGTGAAGGCCACGAGGAAGAGGAGGGAGGCCACAACCTTGCCCACGGGCCGGAGCGGGCGAGAGCGCCGGGAACGGCGACGATAGGAGGCATAGGACTCGTGAGCCATCGTCGGGAGTATACGACGGGGTCAGGCTGGCGGTCCCCGGGAGCACCCCAGGCCGCGGCGGGGCCGTCTTGTGCCCGGGCCAGAAGCCTAGACGACGCGACCTCCGACCTGGACCTCCTCGGGGTCGTCGTCGACGAAGACCAGCCGGCGTAGCGGGGTGGGGCGGTCGGAGCGGGTGAGCGGGCCCGGCTCCCGGCGCTCGACGGCGATCCTTCGCACGCGCGTGCCGAGCCCGCACGTGATCTCATAGGGGATGGTCCCGGCGAGGTCCGCGAGCTCGTTGACGGTGATCTCGTCGTCCCCGTCCCGGCCGATCAAGGTCACCGGGTCGCCCGGAGCGACGTCGGGAATGTGACCCACGTCGATCATGGTGTAGTCCATGGAGACGGTACCCACGACCCGGGAGCGCTGTCCTCGTACGAGCACCGAGGCCAGGTTGGAGAGGCGGTACGGGTAGCCGTCGTTGTATCCGACGGGCAGCGTGGCGATGCGGGTCGGCTGCGAGGAGACCCAGGTCCGGTTGTAGCCCACGGGCGTGCCCCCCGGGACGTCTTTCAGGTACACGACCGAGGTTCGAAAGCTCAGGACCGGCTCGAGCTCGAGGTGCCGGCCGAAGAAATCGTGAGGATCGAGGCCGTAGAGGGCGATGCCCGGGCGAGCGAGGTCGAAGCCCGCTCCGGCATCGGAGAGGATGGCTCCGGAATTGGGACCGTGGCAGAGCGGGGGGCGGATGCCGGCCCTCTCCAGGTCGAGGCGGGCCTGCCGGAAGATGTCGGCCTGCACGCGCGAGAAGTCCTGTTCGGCCTGATAGGCGGAGGAGAAGTGGGTGCAGACGCCCTCCAGCTCCAGCCAGGGTGAGGCGTCGATGATTCTGGCCAGCTCGAGGGCCTTGTCGGGTCCAGGCCCCAGGCGGCCCATTCCGGTGTCGACCATCAGGTGGACACGGGCCCTTTGCCCCTGGTTGCGGGCCTCGGCTTCGAGTCGGATCACCCGCTCGGTGGAGTGGATGCACACCGAGATCCGCTTCTGCACCACGCAGGGCATCTCCCCCTCGATGATGGCTCCGAGGATGAGGATCGGGCAGTCGATGCCGGCCTCGCGCAGCTCGAGTGCCTCCTGGCTGTCGCCGACTCCGAAACCCCAGCATCCTTCCTCGGAGAGGCGCCGGGCCACGGTGACGGCACCATGGCCGTAGCCATTGGCCTTGACCACGGCGAGAACCTGGCAACCGGTGGTGAGGCGGGATCGGACGCGATGATAGTTGCGTGCGAGAGCGCCGAGATCGACCTCGGCCCACGCCCGGCATCGGGCGGACGTACAGTTCGTCAAGTTAGAGGACTCCTGCTTGCTCGGTACCGACACAGAGGTGCAGGCGAGAAGTCAGGCGCGCGTCTATTTCTATCATGCGGGGCGGGCGTTTTCTCGCCACGAAGGTTCTGGTCCGGAACCTCGTGGTCGCAAGTCGTGATCGGCCCCGAGGAAACCGGGATCGATGCGAAAATGAGTCGCTCCGGTCCTGAATCCAGGTGGGCCCTGAGAACGCCCACAGCGCGCCTGCTATTCTCTCGCCAGCGGGCCGCCGCTCGTGAAGGTCCGGGCGAGGACCCGGCGTTTCCGGGCAGGCGGTCATTTTCCGGAGCGATCCTGGTCTTTACCCCTACCGGTCGGAGACGATCTCGATGAAGGTCCACGAGTTTCTCGCCCACCACGGAATCCAGGAGGGCAATCCGTTCGCCGAGGAGGATGCCCAGACCGACGTCGTGTTCAAGGAGCACTGCGTGGACACGACGTTCCACCCGGCCTGGGACAAGATCAACGGCTCGCCCGGAGAGCCGGCCACCTCGGTGGTCTTCGGCGAGAAGGGGAGTGGCAAGACCGCTCTCCGGCTCCAGCTCGGACACGCGGCGGAGGGCTGGAACGAGGCGCATCCCGAGCGGAGGGTGCTGGTGGTTCCCTACGTGGAGTTCAACCAGACCCTCGATCTCCTGTTCTCCCGCGGGGGGGGAGACGACCGGGTCCTGGCCTCATGGCGGATCCAGGACCACATGGACGCCATCCTTTCCGTGGCCGTCAGCAAGGTCGGGGCGGCCATCCTCGAGGATCGGGAGGGCCCCACCGGGGTCCCCCAGAAGAGCGCTCGCTCCCTCGACCACGGAAAAAAGCGGGATCTCCTCCTTCTGTTTGCCCTCTACGGGGGAGGCACCTCCGAGCCTTTCCGCACGCGTTTTTCGCGCCTGGCCCGCCGCCTCCGTTTCTCGACCCTCCTGAGCCGGGGCTGGGCGGCCCTGGCCATCCTGATCACGGTGGCTGCGCTCTCCGGTGCGGGGTACCTTCACTTCGTGCGCGATGACCGATGGCTCTCCCGCCCCTGGCCTTGGGTCGTGGCTGCGGCAGGCTGGCTGCCCTGGGCCGTGAAGTGGATGGTATGCATGGCCCGTGGCCTGCAGGTGACCCGCGATGTCCGTGTGGTCATGCGGCGGCCGTCGGATCTCGCCTGGTCGCTGGCGCGACTTGGCCGGGGGCAGGTCGAGTCCAGGCTGCTCCCCACCCGAAGGAGGCCCGACGCTCGCTACGAGCTCCTCTCGAGGTTCCTCGAGGTTCTCGAGGCGCTCCGCTTCCACGGCATGCTCGTGCTCGTCGACCGTGTCGACGAGCCGAGCCGTATCAGCGGCAGCGCCGACAAGATGCGCCGCTTCGTGTGGCCTCTTCTCGACAGCAAGCTTCTGAGCTACCCGCGCGTGGGATTCAAGCTCTTGCTTCCCCTCGAGCTCTCCCACTTCCTGCCGACCGAGGATCGGTCTTTCCACGACCGGGCGCGCCTCGACAAGCTCAATTTGATCCGCAGCCTGGACTGGACGGGCCAGGCGCTGTACGACCTGGCCAATGACCGCTTGACGGCCTGCTCCAGGGGGGTGGCTTCCGAGGGGGGCAAACTGCGGGAGCTGTTCGAGGAGACGCTTCCCACCTCTGATCTCGTGAATGCGTTCGAGAAGCTCCGGGTTCCCCGCCACCTCTTCAAGTTCCTCTACCGTTTGATCACCGACCACTGCCACGCGCACGGCTCGGACTTCCCGTCGTTCCAGATCGGGGCCGCCACCTTCCAGGCCACGCTGGCGGTCTACCTGAGGGACCTGCGGTCGCTGGATGCGGGAATCGCCGTGGGCTAGCTAGCCCCTCGCCAGGAGCCATCACCGTTTCTCGTCCCGCTCCAGCCGCTTCTTTCGCTCCAGCGCCAGCTCGGCCTCGGAAGGTCGGAGGTAGATGGGGCGGAGGTCGAGGGGTGATCCGGCGAGCCCAGCGCGGTCGAGGACGAGGGCGCGTTCGAGAAGAATCCGGGCCCGGGGCACCGCGGCGTGAGCGTCGCAGAAGACCTGGCAGCTCCCGGGAACGAGGCCGCGTTCCTCGAGCAAGGCCGCTCCGTCGCCCACGAGGAGGCATCCCCCGGGAAGACCGTCGGGGACCTCCTCGATCCTCGTGGCCCGGAGATCGCCACGGGTCAGCGAGCCGTTCGCTTGCCTCTCGTAGATGCCCACCGCGAGCTGTCCCCTCTTGATGTCGAGGAGGGCGGCAATTCGCGCCGTGGCTCCGGGGGCGCCGTAGGCCAGGACATCGAGACTCGAGAGCCCCACCGTCCGGGCGCCGAGGGCGTGGGCCAGCATCGCCGCCGTGGCCACTCCCACCCGGATTCCGGTGTAGCTCCCGGGTCCCAGGTCGACCGCGACGAGGTCGATGTCGGATCGGGGAATGGCGGCTCTCTCGAGGAGCGACTTCAGCCTGGGCATGGCCTCGCGCCCGTGCACGAGGCCGTCGGGGAAGGCCTCCTCGAGGATCTCCGGTGTCGATTCTCCGGCGGTGCAGCGACCGGCTGCCACCGATCCCTTCCGGGTCGAGCACTCGATGGCCACCGCGGCTCGGAGTCTTCTCGTCACGATCCGGGACCCTGTTCGGTGGTCACGGGGCACCGACCTCGGCCTTGATGGTACGGGCGATGCGCTCTGCCATCTCGGCAATCGTCGCATCGTCGGGTCCCTCGATCATGACCCGGGCGAGCGGCTCGGTTCCCGAGTAGCGCAGGAGCACGCGTCCCCGCGAACCCAGCTCTTCCTCCACGTCGCGCACGACGGAGCCGACGGTCGGGAGGGTCAGGAGCTCGGGTCTCTCGCGCACCCGGATGTTGACCAGGATCTGGGGAAACTTCTGCACCGGGGAGGCGAGGTCGGCGAGACGTGCCGAGGAGGCGGTCATGGCCTCGAGCACGTGCAGTGCGGTGGCGAGGCCGTCGCCGTAAAGGCCACACCCATCGTTGACGATGATGTGTCCCGATTGCTCGCCACCCAGCCGGTAGCCCTGGTCGCGGATCTGCTGGACCACGTGGCGATCTCCTACCGGGACGCGGAGCAGGCGGATCCCGTTGTCCGTGAGAAAGGACTCCAGCCCCACGTTGCTCATGACGGTGGCCACCACGGTCTCCCTGTCGAGCCTTCCCCGGCCCTTCAGGTGCAGGGCGAGAACTCCCAGGATGTGATCGCCGTCGCGGATCTGACCTTCCTCGTCCACGAGGAGAGCACGGTCCCCGTCGCCGTCGAGGGTGATGCCGAAGGATGCCTTGCTCTTGCGACAGGCTGCCTGGAGGATCTCCGGGTGGAGTGCGCCGCAGCCGCTGTTGATGTTCAGGCCGTCGGGCGAGGCGTGGACGATGACCAGGTCGGCGCCAAGGGCGGTCAGGACCCGGGGGGCGACGTCGCTTCCGGCACCGTTGGCGCAGTCGAGGACGATGCGCATTCCGTCGAGGCGGAGACCGGCAAAGCGCCGTTCGATCAGGAAGGAAACGTAGAGGTCCTGGGCTCCGGCTTCCAGGGTTCTCTGCCCGAACCGGGCCGGATTCTGCCGCTCGGTGGCTCCCGCGACGGCGTCGGCGAGGCCGGCGTAGCTTCGCTCGATCTCGTTCTCGGACTCGTCGGGGAGCTTCTCCCCGTTCGCCCCCACGATCTTGATGCCGTTGTCGTGATAGGGATTGTGAGAAGCGGAGACCACGACTCCGAGATCATAGTCCCCTTCGCGGGTGAGGAGCTGGATGGCCGGGGTGGGGAGAATGCCCGTCGAGGTCACGTCGGCTCCCGCGGACAGGAGCCCGGCGGTGAGGCTCGCCTCCAGGGTGGCTCCCGAGATGCGCGGATCTCTTCCCACGAGCACCCTCGGTCTTCCCGCGCTGCCATTGCTTCCGGTCACCAGCAGCTTGCCGATGGCCTTCCCCAGGCGAAGGACGCTCTCGGGGGTGAGCAGACCCTGTCCCGCGACGTCGCGGACCCCGTCCGTTCCGAAGATCTCGCCCATGCTGAGCCTTCCTACTGTCCCGAGATGATCGTTCCGCGGATGGGTTCGTGCCTGACTCCGGGGGGGAGGTTGGGGATCCTTCCCTCGATGGTGAAGATGCGGCTGTCGCGGCGGGAGAGGATGCTGGTGAGATCGAAGAGGACGCGGTAGCGCTCCGGGTCCCTCTCCACGCTCTCCACGGCGGCCTGGGGGCCGGTGAGCGTGACTCGTACCGGCTGCTCGGGGACGAGCTGGGTTCCCGCCACGTCGAGCTTGAGGTCGAGCCCGCTCTGGAAGATGGAGCGGGGCTCCCCCGGAACCTCCTCCACGGTGGTGGAGACGATGATCCCGTGAGGAAGATTGATGTCCTTGGTGAGGGAGCGGGGGCCGATGACCACGGTGACCGTGACTCTCTGGGCAAGGTCGAGGTCGACGTTGGGAAGGCCGATGAGCGAGATGAGCTGGGACTTGACCACGGATTGCTCGTAGCTGCGCTCGCCCGACTTTTGCTGGAGAACACCTTCTCCGATGACGATCTCCTTCAGACGCGGCTTGAGCTCGGTGGGCCCGATCACACGGACCTGCTCGGGATCGACGTTGGCTCCGCGGACCTCGTATCCATCGCTGACCTGGATCGTGCTCAGATCAACCCGGAGCGTGGCGTACCACTCATCCTTGCGGGACACGCTGACCGTGGGAAGACCCTCGGGAAAGACGATGGTGACCCCGGTGGGGCGATTCCTGAACGTGACGTCGACGGGCTGGACCGCCACCCGGTTCGCCTCCTGTCCCGCGGCGGGGACGAAGCGATCGAGCACGACCTCGCCGGTGAGCGTCCGCTGGAGGAAGGACTCCACTTCGCTCTTGAGGCCGCTCACGGTGATGCGGACCCGTACGTCGCCGTCGAGCCGGACGAGACCGTTCACTCCCGCCCGGATGCGAATCTGGTGCTCGCTCGGTGGATCTCCGGTGACCACCGTCAGATCCTCGGTGCGGGTGACGTTGGCCTTGCCGTACAGCGAGGCGTAGAGGAGGATGGCGATGACCAGAGCCGTCATCTTCGTGGGGAGGTGACCGAAGAGGAATCCACCCACCATGCGACGCAGCCTCCCGGTGCCCTTCGGGCTCGCCTTCTGCATGAGGGCAGGATTCATGCGCTTCCCCTCCCTGGCAGCGCACTTCCGTGGATGGTCCGGAGCAAGGCAGTCATGCCACTACCGCCCTTTCCTTGGTGGGAGTCTCCGTCACCCCGAGGTAGTTGGTGCCGAGAAACTCGAGGAGATCCTCGGGGCTCATGCCCTGGTAGAGCTTTCCCGCCATGCCCACCGAGATCATACCGGTCTCCTCGGAGACGATGACGGTGATGGCGTCGGACTCCTCGGTCACGCCGATGGCGGCCCGATGGCGCGTGCCCAGCCGCTTGCTGATGTCGGGATTGTCCGTCAACGGGAAGAGGCAGCTCGCGGCCACCACCCGTCCCTGACGAACGACGGCGGCACCATCGTGGAGCGAGGATCCCGGGTAGAAGATCGACTCCAGGAGCTCGGAAGACATCTTGGCATCGAGGCGCACTCCGCCCTCCACGAAGGACTCCAGGGGAACGTCCCTTTCCAGGGCGACCAGGGCACCCACGCGATCCCGTGACATGCGCCGGAGGGCGGTGAGCAGCCCATCCACCACCTCACGCTCGGGCTTGAGGAGCTTGCCGATGGCCGTGGTTTCGCCCAGCCGGACCAGTCCCATGCGGAGCTCGGGCTGGAAGATCACCACCAGGGCCAGGACCGAGATGAGGACGAACTGCTCGAAGAACAGCCGCACCACCGCGAGCTGGAAGAGCTCGACGAGGATGATTCCCACCACCAGGGCACTCACGAACACGAGCCCCAGGCCCTTGAGCATGCCTGCCCCTCGCCACTCCTTCATGAAGCGGAGAGCGGGGTAGACGATCAAGAAGAGGATCAGCACCTCGAGTGCCGGTTTGATCCATTCGGTCATCGCGACGCCTCCGGCGGCGTTTCCTCGCGAGGCGATACCCGGGTGCTCGCCGTGGCTCGGGCCACGGCGACCGCGTCGCGCATGGCCTCCACGTCGTGCACGCGGAGAATCAACGCTCTTCGCAGCACGGCCATGGCCGTCGTCGCCGCCGTCGCGATCATTCTCTCATCCGGCGGTCGGCCCGTCAGGAAACCGAGCGTCGATTTTCGCGAGGTGCCGATGGCGAGGGGGAGACCGAGGCACGAGAGCTCGTGCAGGCGATCGAGAAGCTCGAGGTTGTGCTGCGTCGTCTTGGCGAAGCCAAAGCCAGGATCGATGACGAGGGCGCTTCGCTTCACCCCCTTGGCCAGGGCGAGGCGCACCGAGGAGCGGAGCTCCCGCATCACTTCGCCCAGGAGATCGTCGTAGTGCGGGCGGACTTGCATGGTGCGGGGGGTCCCGCGCATGTGCATGACGAGGAGCCCACAGCCCTTCTCGGCCACCACCTCGGCCAGCAACGGGTCTCCTCGCAGGCCGGATACATCGTTGACGAGGCGGGCGCCGCGATCGATGGCCTCCCGGGCCACCATCGCCTTGGAGGTATCGATGCTGAGCACGACGGGCACGTCGGCGAGCCTCTCCAGTACGGGGAGCACGCGGCGGCATTCTTCTGCCTCGTCGATGGCCGGGGCGCCCGGGCGCGTCGACTCGCCTCCGATGTCGAGGATTCCCGCCCCGGCAAGGGCGAGGGCTCGCGCGTGATCCTCGGCGAGGGCGGGATCGAGAAAGTGACCCCCGTCGCTGAAGGAGTCGGGGGTCACGTTGACGATTCCCATGAGGACGGGTGCTGCGAGGGAGAGCGTCCGATCACCGAGGTCGAGGTGGTCGGGATGGGTCCTGAGGCCGGCCAGGGCTGCCTCGAGGGCGCCGCCTATGGTCTGGCCGTGACCCTCCTCCTCGATCAACCGGGAAGCCATCTCCTCCAGACAGGACAGGGGTCCGGCGATCAGAACATCACCTTCCCCGTGGCCACGGGGAGCCACGATGCATCCTCTGGATCGAGCCGCTTCGCCCAGGGAGCGGGTACCGTCGGGATGGGGAGAGAAGAGCCGCGCGGCAAGAAAGGGGATGCGCGCGATCAGAGGTTCGGGAATCGCCGCGGGAGCGTTCGGGAGGCGAGCCCACTCCCTTTGCAGGGCATGCGCGTCCTCGACGAGGAAGATGCGCGCGTTGATGCACTCCTCTTCCTCGGGGGTGAGAGGTCTCGTCGGGATCTTGCTTTCCCCCGGGAGTCGGGCCGCGGAAGCAAGAAATGTGGGGTCGGATGAGGTCAAGGTACTCCGATCCTCGCCAGAGCTTCGAACCGGGAGACCGGGTACGTGGAGTCACCTTCGTGTCCGAGCCGATCGGTCGGCTCCGGGTCAGTAGGCGAACTTCCCCTCCACACCCATGTCTCCTTCCTCCTCGGTCGCGATGGCGTCGGGTGTGCCACCCTTGACCGATTCGTCATGCGCCCCGCGAAGTCGCCGGGTCATCTCCTCCTGGGCGGCGCGCTCCTTGCGCCGGAGCTCGCCCAGGTCCTCGATGGTGCGGCCGGCGAGGATGCCCTCGACCTCTGGCCGCGAGAGGACTTCGAACTCCACGAGGGCCTTGGCGATCTGGTCCACCTCGTTCCGATGGTCCTCGATGAGCCTTCTCGACTCCTGATAGCACTCGTCGAGGAGGCGCTTCACCTCGCGGTCAATCTCCAGCGTGAGGGTATCGCTATGGGTCAAGGTGCGAGTCACCTCACGTCCCAGGAAGAAGGTTTCCTTGCTATCGCCGTAGTGGATGGGGCCGATGTTGTCGCTCATTCCCCACTCGCAGACCATGGCCCGGGCGAGCTCGGTGGCGCGCTCGATGTCGTTGGAGGCACCGGCCGTGATGTCGTCGCAGAAGATCTCCTCGGCGATTCTCCCCGCATAGAGAACCTTGAGGTTCCCCATCATCTTGCGCTTCGAGAAGTGGTACACGTCCTTCTCGGGAAGCTGCATGGTCGCGCCCAGGGCCAGGCCGCGGGGGATGATCGTGACCTTGTGGAGAGGCTCTACCTCGGCGAGCATCGCCGCCACGAGAGCGTGACCGGCCTCGTGATAGGCAGTGATGAGCTGGTCGGCGGGATCCATGGCCCGGCTCTTCCGCTGCCGGCCCCACTTGACCTTGTCTCGCGCTTCCTCGAGATGCTCGTGGCGGATCATCTGCTCGCCGTGAAGAACGGCGAGAAGGGCGGCCTCGTTGATGAGGGCCTCGAGCTCGGCGCCGGAGAAGGTCGGGGTGCCCCGGGCGATCACCTGCATGTCGACGGAAGGGTGCACCTTGACCTTGCGGGCGTGCACCTTGAGGATCGCTTCGCGGCCCACGATATCCGGAGGCTCGATGGTGATCTGGCGATCGAAGCGGCCCGGACGCAGGAGCGCTGGATCGAGAACATCGGGTCGGTTCGTGGCAGCGATGAGGATGATTCCCTGATCGGTGTCGAACCCGTCCATCTCCACCAGGATCGCGTTGAGGGTCTGCTCCCTCTCGTCGTGACCTCCGCCGAGTCCGGTGCCGCGTCGTCGACCGACGGCGTCGATCTCGTCGAGGAACACGATGCAGGGGGAGTTCTCCTTGGCCTGCTTGAAGAGGTCGCGCACTCGCGAGGCTCCCACGCCGACGAACATCTCCACGAAGTCGGATCCGCAGATGCTGAAGAAGGGGACGTCGGCCTCGCCGGCGATGGCCTTGGCGAGCAGGGTCTTTCCCGTACCGGGTGGGCCCACGAGCAGCACGCCCCGGGGAATGCGGGCGCCGATGCGCTGGAACTTGCCCGGGTTCTTCAGGAACTCGACGATCTCCTGGACCTCGTCCTTGGCCTCGTCGATGCCCGCCACGTCCTCGAAAGTGACCTTGGATGTCTCCTTGTTGTAGAGCTTGGCGCGGCTGCGGCCGAAGGACAGAACTCCCCCGGTGCCCGAGGGGGTGCGGACCTGGCGGAAGATGAAGAACCAGAAGAGGGCGATGATGAGCACCCAGGGCCCGAAGGTGAACACGAGCTGGGCCAGGAAAGTGTTGGGCTCCTTGTACCGGAATGCTTCCGGGTTCCTCAGGGACTGGATCCCCACAGCGTGGCCCCGCTCGATGATGGCGGCGTAGATCCCGTTGAGCTGACCGGTACCCTCGATGTCGGGTGTGACCCGGGCCGTGGTGAGGGATCCGTTGTCGTCGAGGTATCGAACCTCGAGGCGGGTGCCGTCGGAGAGCCGGAACAGGGTCGCCTCGAGGAGCTCGAGTCGCCCGCTCTCGAGGCGGGCCTTGAAGTCTTGCCCGGACAGGTCGACGATGTCCAGGTTGGCCCGCTCCTGGATGAAGTCGAACTTCTCCACGAGATAGTTCTCGGGAAAGCTGACCTTGAAGCGGCGCGGAGCGTCCTCGCCGTCAGGGGCGAGCTCGCCGTGGAGCTGGGTCCCCCCCTCCATGACCACGGTGCGGATGCGGCCAGAGAGCAGATCTTGCCAGAATTCTCCGGGGCTCTTCTCGACCTCGCCCAGCAATGGTGCGCGCGAGAACATCCAGACGAGCAGGAGGAGCATCGCGGAGACGAGGCTCACTCCGAGCAGGTTGCGCGGACGCTTGGGGGGCGTCTTTGCGTCGCCGGACTTCTTACCGGGAGGGCTTTTGGACTCGCCCGGCATGGGAACCTCCTCGAGGGTATCCGTGGGCTCTTGAAGATGCGGTCCGAGGCTCCCGCTCTGCTGGATCGTCGATCCTTCGGACCCGGAAGCCTCCACGGGCCCAGGGAGGGCTAAGCTGTGCCCTCGCCTGGAGATGAGACTCCCATCGTCCAAATCCGCGATCAAGTTAACATGGGCCTCTAGGACCGGACGAAGTTTTTTGACCGCGGAGGCTTTCTCGCGAGCGCCGAGGAGCCTGGCAAGGTGGGGTCCGCCGCGTCGAGGCGTTCCACCGGTACAGGTTGCGGATGAACGAGCGCATCCTGGAATCCGGTCTAGAACGGATCCTCGAGCTGGTACACGACCTTGTCGGCAAGGTCCTGGAAGGCGTCCTCTCCCGCCGAAGCCACGTCCTGGCCGAGGTCGACCACGAAGTCCTCCCGGTCGCTGACCGTGAACTCCCGGAGCGTCTTGCCGGACCGCAGGTCCACGAAGCGGAACGAGACCGTGATGGTGACCGACGATTCGAAGACGTCGTCCTGGATCGTCTCCGAGATCACGCCTTCACGCACGCTGGTGATCTCGCCCTCGAGGAGCAGGTCGGCCGTCTCGGGCTCGGCCAGGGACCAGGGCGTTTCCTGGGCCACGCGCCGGGCCAGCACCCGGGCGAAATCGACCTCGATGTCCCGGCGGAAGGTCAGGTTACCGGGGATCGTCACCGCGATCGTCCGGGCCCCGGGGGCCCGCTCCTCCATGACCCATCCCAGGTTGTAGCCGCAGCCAGCCAGCCCCAGGATCAGGGCCAGCCCCGGGATCAGGAGCAGCACCAGGCGTCGAAGCCCGGTCGAGGCGATCATGGGCTCGACTCCTTTTTGCGGGCGGCCATGCGGGCCTTCTCCTTTTCTTCCAGCTCCCGGACCCGGGGCACCAGGGCCTGAATGCGCCGGCGCGCCTTCTCCGCCTGCTCGCTGTCAGGGAAGGCGACCAGGGCCCTCTCGTAGGACAGAGAGGCGGCGCGGGGTCGATGCCGCTTCTCGTAGAAGCGGCCGATCTGGTAGGCCCTTTGCTCGAGCATGTCGGAAATGAGATCGAGAGCGGCCGTTGCCTCGGCCTTGTACGTTCCTTCGGGGTAGCGGTCGAGGTAGTCGCTGAACGCGTAGCGGGACTTCACCAGCAGCTCGCGATCGTACTCGGGGCCGCGATTCTGGAGCAGGTAGCAGAGGCCGATGCGGTAATCCGCCAGGGGCTTCCACTCGCTCGACGGGAAGTCCTCGGCCAGGGCCTGGTACTCGAAGACCGCATCTTCCCATCGCCTCTGATCGAAGGCGATCTGACCGAGCAACCGGAGCACGTCAGCGGCACGGTGGCCCCGGGGGAAGGTCTCCCGCAGGTACTCGAGGACACTCACTCCTTCGCTGCGTGGGGAAGGGAGCCCCAGGAATCCCTTCCCCCGGCCATCCAGGTAGACGAGGGCGGACTGGTAGAACAGCTCCTCGACCTCGGGTAGCCGAGGAGAGTAGGGCTGGTCCTTCACGAACCTCTTGTAGCGGCCCACGCACCGGCGATGGTGGCCGGAGAGAAACTCGCTCTTGCCGAGGAGGAAGCTGACCTCGCCCTGGATCTCGACCGGAGGATTGAGATCCCGGAGGTTGTCCAGGATCTCGACGGCCTCATCGTGCCGGCCCTCGTCGATGAGGGTCCGGGCCGCCTCGAGCTTGTCCTCGTAGGTCGGCCCCACCTTGATCCGGGGAGCGCCGGCACAGCCGGCGAGGAGCAGCACGGCGACCCTGGCGACGAGTCGCCACGTCCCCTCCCTCGGCCAGCATCGGGCTCTCACCACCCACGGGCTCATGGCTTCCCTCCCCCGGCTGCCGTCGTTTTTCCGGCATCCGGCCCGCCGAGTATAGCTCCATGACCGGTTGACCGCCGGAAGCGGGGCAGGAGCACGCGCGGAATCCGGAGCCTGCGGTCGAGGGCGGCTTCCACGGTGGTGAGGAGAATCGTTTCCATCTCCCGGAGGGATGCCGGGGGAAGGCGAACGCTGTGGTCAGGACCCCGGGTCGTCTTCACGAGGCTCTTCAGGATGGAGAGGGTGGCGGGACGAACGGGTTCGACCCCGGTGGTCGTTTCGGCGCACGATCCGCACAGGAACCCGCCTTCGTGGGCGACGAAGACCAGGGGAGAGCGAGAATCCTCGGAAGGACGGTCACACGACAGGCAAGCCTCGAATCGGGGCAAGAGCCCCGCCGTGCGCAGGAAATGCAGCAGGTAGAGGAGCACCACCGGACGGACCTGCCGGGAGGAGCTGTCATCGAGGGTGTGGAGGTACTCGAGGAGGAGAGCGAAGGCCTCGTGATCGGCGTGACCTTCCTGGGCGGATGCGACGGCGATCTCGATGCCGAGGAGAGCGGCGAGGAGGGGCTCGATTCCCCTCCGGATGCCGGGAAAGCTGCTGTGGACCGCCAGCTCGACCAGGATCCCGAGCTCGTCGCCCGGGTTCGTCTTGCGCAGGACGACCACCTCGCAGTGAGTGAAGAGGTCGAAGGTGGCGAACGACCTTCCGCGCCGGATCCCCTTGGCGATGACCCGGATCTTGCCCTCCCCCGGGGTGAGAAGGTGGGCGATCTGGCTCGTCTCCGAGTAGTCGACGCAGGAGAGGACGATGGCCGGTGTTTCGAGGTGAGGCATGAAATGGACGGAGCTCGGTCAGGTACGGTGCCAGGGAACAGGACAACGTCAGGGACCCCGATCAGCTTCCGTTCTCCACCGGCGTCGGCACCGTCTCCGCCGCGGGGAAACCGGATCCGTTCTCCTCGATGGAGATGCGCACCCGATGGATGCGCCGCAGGTCGGCGTCCTCGACCGTGAAACGCAGGTTTTCGTGGACGTAGTCGTCCCCGATCGAGGGGATACGGCCCATCACCGAGGAGAGGAATCCCCCGATGGTGTCGAAGTCCTCGGACTCGGGGATGTGCAGGCCGAGCTCGTGGTTCAGCTCGTCGATGTGGACGGAGGCGGCGACCAGCACCTCGTGCTCGCCGATCCGCTCCACCGTGCCGGCCTCCTCCCGATCGAACTCGTCCTCGATGTCGCCCACGATCTCCTCGACGATATCCTCCAGCGTGATGAGGCCGGCGGTTCCCCCGTACTCGTCGAGCACGATGGCGATGTGGATCTTGCTGTCGCGGAACTGGCGGAAGAGATCGCTGAGGCGCTTTCCCTGCGGGATGAAGACGGGAGGTCGCAGCACCTGGTCGAGACGGAGCTCCTCATGTCGTCTGTCCCAGTACCGGAGCAGATCCTTGACGTAGAGGATGCCCACGATGTCGTCGATGGTCTCCCGGTAGACCGGGAACCTCGAGTGGCCGTCTTCGATCGCGAGGGGGATCACCTTGTCGACGGGGGTGCCGATCTCGAGGCCCATGATCCTCGTGCGGGGTGTCATGATCTCGCGCACCGACGCGTCCTGGAACTCGATGATGCTCTCGATCATCTCGGCCCCCTCCTCCTGGAGGAGACCTCCGCGCTCGCCCTCCTCGGCGGCGGAGAGGATGTCGTCGGTGATCTGCCGGGTGTTGACCTCCTCGATCGACTTGCCTCCGGCGCGGAGCACGAGGCCGTACAGCCCCTCGATGACCCGGTGGGCCGGCTCGAGGAGTCGACTCACCAGGAGCATGAGTCCCAGCGACGAGAGGACGATACGCTCGGCGCCGAGGGCCGCCCACAGGATCTTGGGCAGGAGCTCGTTCACCACGAGAAGGAGCAGGAAGCCCCCGACCACGAGGCCCACGATGACCGGAAGGATGTGGGGCAGAGACTGGCTCGACTGGTAGAGGCCGAAGACGAGGATCAGGTTCGAGAGAAGCTTGAGGATCGTGGCCGAGAAGACCACGGACTCCTCGGCCTCCTGGAAACGGGCGACTCGGGCCTGGACCCCCCGGAGGCGAGCGAGGGCCTCCAGCCTGGGGACGGAGTATCGGAGCAGACACTCCTTCAGGCTGGAGAAGATGGAACCAACGACGCCGCCGGCGACGGCGACCATGACCCATGAAAATGGATCATCCAATCAGCATTCCTCCGCTGCGCGAGGCGCTCCGTCCGGACCGCGATGACAACCGCGTCGGGGGAGGGCTCCGCGGTGGATTCTACGCCATGCACCAGGTTCTCGCAACGTTCGCGACTTTCGCGGGCAAGGGGTGATGGTTCGAGGCTCAACCATTCTTTTCGATCCAATCGACCCAGTCCCTGGCGTAGCCCTTCAGAGATTTCTCGTCCGCCTCGTCATAGAAGTAATCGATGTCGGCCGTGGTGAGCTTCCTGAGGGCCGTGATGGCCTGCTTTCTCACTTGCTGCTCCTCATCGGTGAGGAGGGCGCCCAGGGCCAGAAGGGTCTTCTTGTCCTTTGCTCCAAGTGCCCCAAGGCCTTCCGCCGCCGTGGAGCGAACCGCGGGGCTCATGTCGTTGAGGAGACCGACCAGGGTCGGGGCCTCGGACACGGCCTTCAGGGCCATCACGGCCTGGATGGCAGCCCGGATCCGGGTGGCCTCGGGGGCCACCAGGTGGGGGCGGATGGCCTCCAGGGTCGAGGGGTCGGCCAGGTGGGCGAGGGCGATCAGGGCCTCGAGCTGGACTGTCCCGTCCTTCTCCTTCGCCATGTGATCCGCGATGAGCCGGGCGGCCGAGGGGTCCTGGGTGCTGGCGAGAGCCGCGATGGCGGCCCTCCGGACGGAGATCTCGGCGTCGTCCTTCATCATCGCGGTCAGCTTTCGGGCCGCCTCCTGGCTGCCGAGGGAGGCCGGCAGGGACTTGGCGGCTTCCGCTCGCACGTCGGAGGACGGGTCCTGGATCGCCTGGAGGAGGGCCTGCTGGACCGAGGGGTGGTCGAGGCCCGAGGCCGTTCCGAGCTCCATGACCGCGGCCACCCTCTCGAACTCATCGGTAGAGCCGAGGCGCTTGACGGCCGATCGGAGCTCCGCGGGGGCAGGCGGAACCGCCGCCTCCGTCCCTGCCGAGGAAGAGCTCGCGACCGGCTTTTCGCCCTTGCCGGGGGCAGGGGCGGCTTCTTTGGAGGCGACCGACCCTCCCGCCGTCGCCGGCTCGGACCCTCCGCAGGAGCTCAACACACAGAGCGATGTCACGAGGATGCAGGCAAGAAATCGGCTCACGGTCATTCCTCCGTGTCGGGACCTCACGGTCCGGTCCGTCCGGGGGCCAGGCCCCCGTCACTGGGTTCTGTCAGGGTTTCATCAGGGCTCGGCGTCCGCATCTCGGGACCGCGGGGTGTCTTAACACACCTCTTATTCGAGCAGACCTCTCCCCTGACAGGGGGATTCTCGGTGCCGGCTGCAGGTTCTCCTGCTGCTTCAGGTTGCATCTACATTTGCCATTGACATCGGCCCGAACCGGGTCTACAATGCGGCCCTCGTGAGGGGATTGTACAGCTGGCAACCGGCCTGGCCGGTCTGCCGCACCCATCCTACAGACTTCGGTGCCGAGGCTCTCGGGCCGGGATTCTTCGCATCGAATGATCGACCGGTTCCGGACCTGATGGGGCCGCAGCGACCTCGAAGGAGCGAGGACGCGAGCCGTGACACCTGAGATATCAAGAGGGGTTCGAGGTCTTGTGCCGCCGTTTGGTCGTCCGCACGGACTTCGTTTAAGAGGGTTTTCAATGCACGTCAAGAGTCTGATTCGCGTCGCTTCACTTCTCATGCTCGGAGTCGCGCTCGCCGCCGCTCCGGTGCTGGCCGACACCGCCACCGACCTGCCGCCGAAGATCGGCAAGCTGCAGGTCGTCCGCTGGAACGGAATCGGGGTCAACACCCAGCTCGACGGCACCGTCGTCTGCGCCGCCTTCGGCGGGCCGGACAACATCGCGCCGCCGGCGATCTTCGCCGCCCAGTTCTCGTTCCTGGGCGGTCAGTATCGCCCCAACACCGTGGATCCGGCGAACTTCGTGGGGGCGCCCAACGACACCGACCGCGACCAGAACTGGGTTTACGCGTACATCGTCGTCAACGACGAGGGAGACGAGCCCACCGCGGGCACGGCCCTCATCAACTCGGTGAACATCAGCCTTCCGCCCTGCACCGCGATCATCGACCAGGCGATCGTGACAGGGGGCATTTCGGGAACCTACATCACCGAGTACGGCTCGACCCTGATCCAGGGTGGCCTCATTCCCTACAATCAGATCATCATCCCGGCGGGCTCGCCGTTCTTCAACCTGATCATCAGCGGACCGGTCCTTCAGCCGGGGCAGACCTCGGAAACCTTCTTCTACTACAGCCCCTTCGGACCGAGCAACCAGAACGCTTCGATTCTCGGTCAGGAGACGGGTCAGTCGCGCTCGCACACCATCATCAACGCCCTCGTCACGGCCCAGTTCTTCCCCCACTTCTCGTGCCAGTACACTCCGGTTCCGCAGGTCGAGCACGATGCGATGATGGGCGAGGAGATCGCGGTCACGTTCACCGTCAACAACGAGAACCGATCCCTCGATCCCATCGTCAACAACCCGGCTCTGCCCGGAAACGTGCTCCAGATCTTCGCCGGGGGCCTGTGCATTCCCCAGCACGAGAAGGTCAAGGTCACCATCACCTCCCCCCAGGAGCTGCTGGATTGCGTGGACTTCCGGCTCGTCTCCGGAGGGGCGGCGGTACCCGGCAACATGATCCAGTCGACCCTGGATATCAACAAGAACGCGAACCAGGTCTTCAACTACTTCGTCTTCGTCAAGCCGACCTACTTCAATGCCTGCACCGCGCCGCTCACTCTGAACACCCTGCTGGAGGCCGAATCGCCCTACGACTCGGATCCGCCCTTCGAGGGGCACACCAAGATCGACCCCATCAGCGGGATGCCCGTCAATCTTCCCCAGCTCGATGCCGACGAGGAAGTGGACGGCGTCTCCTGTACTCTCGACATCACCATCGGGCGTCCGCCCGAGATCATGATCGACAAGACGGTCCAGTTCCTCGACTTCACCAACCCGGGCAACCCGGTGCCGAGCCCGGTTCCGCCGGTCGAGCAGGTCGACTCTCCGCCCTGCGGCAAGGTGAAGTTCACCATCACCATCACCGCCGATCCCGCCAACGTCGAGAACGTCACCAATTTCGTTCTCAACGACAAGCTCCCCGCGGGGCTGACCTTCGCCAATGCCGTGCAGCCTCCTGGCGTCATGTTCAACGAGAACCCCCCGGGTTCGGGCTGCTTCGAGATCTCGGGGATTCCTGACCTTGCCCCGGGCGCCTCCTTCGCCTTCTGCTTCCGGGCCTGTGTCGATCCGGGAACGCCTCCGGGCATCCTGATCAACAACACCGACGTCATCGCCGAGGGAGCTCTCACCGGTCTTCCCACCAACATGGACATGGATGACGCGCGGGTGAACGTGGTGGGTCTCAACGTCGCCCTCAACAACCTCGGCGTCAACGACACCGTCATCTGCACCGACCAGAACGCCGTCTTCACCTTCCAGGTGTGCAACACCGGCGCCTGGCCGCTCGAGGTCACCATTCCCGCCGCGACGCTCGGTGCGCAGCTCATGCTGGTGAGCCAGAATCCGGCGGGAGGAACCGTCATTCTGCTCAACCCGGCCCAGTGCCAGAACATCGTGGTGACGGCCAAGGCCCTTGCCGGCGGCCCCGCCGGCAACTTCCAGAACTGCGTCGCCCTCAACAACCTGAGGGCTCATCCGGACATGGTCGCCACGGCCAACCAGGACTGCGATCTCCTCCGGAGCGCCAACCAGTGCATCGACGTGATCGATCCGCGCCTGGTGGCCACCTGCGTCTCGGTGATTCCGGCCCTGGCCAATCCCGGCGACGTGGTCACCATGACCAAGCGCGTGACCAACACCGGCAACGTGGCTCTGAACCCGGTCGCGGTGAGCTGCCTCATCGACGACGAGCTCACCGTGCCGATGGGGGCCATCCCGGCCGACCTCGGACCGCTGGCCCCGGGTGCGAGCGTGGACATCGTCTTCATGGCGACGCTCTCCCCCGGCGCTTCGGTGCCCGGAACCTTCTGCGTCGCGTGCGACTACGTCGGTCACCCGTCGAATCTCCCCCCGGGAGACACCTCCTGTGACCGGATGGCCTCCTCGATCTGCTGCATTTCCACCCAGCGCAATGAGATCCCGACCCTGTCGGAGTGGGGGCTCATCTCGCTCGTCCTCCTGCTGGGTGGGGTGATCGTGAGGCGACGGGTGTTCTGATCCACGCTTTTTGATCCAGATCTTCTTCGCGGGTCCTCCGGCGTCTGGCCGGAGGACCCGCGTCTTTTTCGGGTCCCGAACGCCCAGCCCGTCCCCGCGGCGGGTTTCTTGCATCCCGTCTGGATCAACCGGGTTGTGGAGGCGGTCTGCGCCCGGTCCGGATGCCCGCTTTGACCTCTCCTATCCCTGGGCGTAGATTGGTGTGACGGCTCGCCTGTGCTTGCCCGTGGCCCGGAGGTCGGAGTCCTTCTGTGTGCCCGGGTACTCGGCGGGTTCGCGGTCGTTCAAGGAGGGGGGGGACCGATGGCGATCCGCAGCGGTCGAGGTCGCGGGGTGGTCTTGGGCATCGTCTCTCGTCGCCGGAATTCTCTTGGTGGCGGAGCCTGGTGTGGTGGGAGGCTCGTCGGGGCGATCCTGCTCCTGCTCGCTGCGCACGCAAGCTGGAGTCCGTGGGCCCGGGCCGACGGTGCCACCACGCGTCCTCCCCAGATCGGGCGCCTCCAGGTCATTCCGTGGAATGGCCAGGGCGTGAATACGACTCTGGACGGGACTCTCCAGTGCGCCGCCTTCGGGGGCCCCGACGACATCGTTCCTCCCACCCCCTTCGACCAGTTCTTCTTCTTCGACGGAGCGCTGGGGCAGTTTCGTCCGAATACCTCCGACGCGTCGGTCGGAGTCCCGGCTCCCAACGACACCGATCGAGACCAGAACTGGATCTACGCGTTCCGCTTCATCAACGACGGGGGGGACGACGGCTCGGAGGGGGGGGCCGTCATCAACGGTTTCAACATCGCCCTGCCCCCCAAGAATTCCGCGCTCGAGAATGCCTTCGTGAGCCCTGGGGTGCCCGGGATCTTCATCACCGAGTACGGCGCCACGGCAACCGAGACCACGGTGCCGGGCGACCAGCTCGTGAACTACTCGGGCATCTCGGCCATCTCGGAGTTCTTCTTCCTCATCCTGACGCGGCCGGTTCTCCAGCCTGCGCCCTCTCTGTCCAGCACCTCCGAGGTTTTCTTCTACTACAGCCCGTTCTCGCCCAGCAACCGCAATGCCTCCGTCATCGGACAGGAGGTGGGGCAGTCCCGGTCCCACACGCTCGAGAACACGCTGGTCACAGCCCAGTTCTGGCCCCGGTTTCGGTGCGAGCTCGCCCAGGTCGACGACATCTTTCATGACCCCGTCAACGGCGAGGAGGTGCCGGTACGGGTCACCGTGTCGAACCAGAACATGGTGTTCGATACGAGCGACCCCAACGAGTGGGTGCTCGACGCCTCCCGACCCGGCAACCTCCTGGACATCTTTCTTCCCGGTATGGGCACGACCCGGCTTCAGCACGATCGCACCGATCTCCTGCTGACCTCGGCCCAGGCCATGGCCGGGTGTGTCTCGTTCCGGTCCACCGCGGGAGGAGCCGACATGGGCTCGCTCCTGGGGGTTCTCGACATCGATCGCAACAAGGTGCCCGGTGGGGGGCTCTTCTCCCGGGATTTTGAGTTCTTCGTCTTCATCCGGCCGGGCTACTTCCCCACCTGCTCGAGCCCGCTCCGGATCGAGAACCTCCTTTCGGCCCGGTCTCCCTACGACAAGGTCCCTCCGTTCGAGGGATGGATGTTCGACGGAGGGGCTCCGGGTAGCCTGCCCCAGCTCGACGCCGACCCCGTGGCAGAAGACGGTTTCTCGTGCACTCTCCCCATCCGGATCATCGGGCCTCCCGAGGTCCGGATCGAGAAGAAGGTCCAGTTCCTCGATTTCAGCAACCCGGCCAATCCGGTGCCCCGGCCGGTTCCTCCGACGTCGCAGGTCGACGCGCCTCCCTGCGGGAAGGTCCGCTTCACCATCACCGTGTTCGCCGATGCAGAAAACACCGAGAATCTCACCAACTTCCAGCTCGACGACAAGTTGACCGGAGGCCTCACCTTCGCCGGAGCGGTGAGCCCGCCCGGGGTCACCTTCGACGAGAATCCCCCCGGCTCGGGTTGCTTCTCGGTGAGCGGGATCCCGGATCTGGCCCCTGGCGGCTCGTTCAGCTTCCGCTTCAGGGCCTGCGTCGACCCGGGGACGCCGCCGGGCCTCGAGAGGAACACCGCCGATGTCCTTGCGGAGGGCGCCGACACGGGGCTTCCCACCTCGAACCCGTCCGCCGAGGCCCTGGTGAACGTGGTGCGGCTCAACGTCGCCCTCGACAATCTGGGCGTCAACGACAACGTGATCTGTACCGGCCAGAACGCCACGTTCACCTTCCAGGTGTGCAATACCGGCGCCTGGCCGCTCGAGGTCACGGTTCCCCCCGCCACACTCGGACCCCAGCTCACCCTGGTGAGCCAGAGCCCGGCAGGGGGAACCGTCATCCTGCTCGAGCCGGCCCAGTGCCAGCCCATCATGGTCGTGGCAAAGGCCGTAGCCGGAGGCCCACCCGGCGCCTTTCGGAATTGCGTGGCTCTCGACAACCTGACCGCCCATCCGGACATGGTCGAGACGGCCGAGCTCGACTGTGACCTCGTTCGCAGTGCGCAGCAGTGTGTCGACGTCATCAATCCGGTTCTGGCGGCGAGCTGCGTGTCGGTCGTGCCCTCCCTGGCCCGACCCGGGGAGACGGTCGTCATGACGAAGAGGGTCACCAACCCGGGCAACGTGACCCTCGATCCCGTGACCGTGAGCTGCATCATCCACGCCGATCTCGAGGTGCCCATGGGGAGCATCCCTGCCGACCTGGGTCCCCTGGCTCCCGGCGAGAGCAAGGAGTTCTCCTTCATGGCCACCATTTCTCCCGGGGCCGGTCAAGGACCGGATCTCTGCGTCTCCTGCAGCTATTCGGGCCACCCTGCCGTGTTGCCGCTCGGTGACGGCTCGTGTGATCGCGTCGTCACGTCCATCTGTTGTGTGAATACCCGGCAGGGGGGTGGCGGCAATGAGATTCCCGCACTCCCGGGGTGGGGTCTCGTTGTGCTCTCCGTGGCGTTCGGGGGACTGCTGGTGAGGAGGCGAGTTTTCTAGCGGGATTGCCGTGTTGGAGCGAGCCGCCCCATCTCTCTTGTGAATCATGGCTTGGGACGATTGCCGGTGGTCCGGTGACAGCCCCTTTGACATAACCCCGCCCTGTCCCTAGAATGAGCGGCCGAGAGGATGTCCGTTTTCTTGGGGACCGTTTGGCAGTCAAGGCAGTATTCGACCTGCCGCAACGCCCTCCTGTCCGATGTCGCCCGCCGAAACGGACCTGTGCTCCAGTGCGTCCGCGGGGTGCTTGGAGCGTGCGGTCACTGTGTCGGTGTCGAGCCATCGAGCCGTGAGGATTGCGAAGTCTATCGTCCGCCCTCTCGACCACCCCCGTCAGAATTGGAGGAGATCATGTCGAGGCGGAACACCTTGGATCGAACCGGGCGAATGACCTGGGGTCTCCTTTTGCTCGTGGGCATGCTGCTCGTGGGGCAGCCTGCGCTGGCCGACAACGCCACCACAAGGCCTCCCCAGATCGGTCGACTCCAGACCATCCAGTGGAATGGTCAGGGCGTCAACCAGACCCTGGACGGCACGCTCCTGTGTGCCGCCTTCGGCGGGCCGGACAACATCCCACCGCCGGCGCCGTTCGATCAGCTCTTCTTCTTCGACGACGGTAGCGTCAAGCCCAACCCCCAGCCGACCTTCCAGTTCCGCCCGTGCACGATTGACCCGGCGGTGACGCAGACCGCGGTCAACGACACCGACCGCGACCAGAACTGGATCTACGTCTTCCAGTTCATCAACGACGCGGGTGACGACGGAGTGGAGGGAGGCGCCATCATCAACGGCGTCAACATCGCCCTGCCCCCCAAGAACTCCGCTCTCGAGAACGCCATCGTCAGCCAGGGCGTGCCCGGAATCTTCATCACCGAGTACGGCGCCACCGCTACCGAGATGGTGGTGCCGGGAAACCAGTTCGTCAACTACTCGGGCATCGTGGCCATCTCGGAGTTCTTCTTCCTCACCACGACGCGGCCGGTGCTGCAGCCCAGCAACAGCTCGGCACTCAACACCACCGAGGCCTTCTTCTACTACAGCCCGTTCTCGCCCAGCAACCGGAACGCCTCCATCCTGGGTCAGGAGGTGGGACAGTCCCGGTCCCACACGCTGGAGAACACCCTGGTCACGGCCCAGTTCTGGCCCCAGTTCAAGTGCGAGTTCGCCCAGGTAGGGGATGTTCTCCACGATCCGGTCAATGGCGAGCAGGTTCCGGTCCGGGTGACGGTGTCGAACCAGAACATGGTCTTCGACACCAACGACCCGAACGAATGGGTGCTGGACGCCAACCGGCCGGGAAACCTCCTCGACATCTTCCTTCCCGCCACCATGACGACGCGCCCCCAGCACGATCGGAGCGACCTGCTCCTGACGTCGGCGGAGGCCATGGCGGGGTGCATCAGCTTCCGCGCCACCTCGGGCGGAGCCAACATGGGCTCCCTCATGGGGGTGGTCGACATCGATCGCAACAAGGACCCGATGGGGGCCTTCTTCACCCGGAACTTCGACTTCTTCATCTTCATCGAGCCGGGCTATTTTGCGAACTGTACGAGCCCGCTCCAGCTCGAGAATCTCCTCTCGGCCCAGACGCCCTACGACAAGGATCCTCCGTTCGAGGGCTGGATGTTCGCGGGCGGGCCACCTGGAAGTCTCCCCCAGCTCGACAGTGATCCGACGGATCCCGACGGCTTCTCGTGCACCCTCGAGATCGGCGTCATCCCTCCACCGGATGTCTTGATCGAGAAGAAGGTCCAGTTCCTGGATCTCACCGATCCCATGAATCCGTTGGCCCGTCCGATGACTCCTCAGGAGATCGTGGACTCACCGCCCTGCGGATGCGTCCTTTTCACGGTGACGGTGACCGCTGATCCCAACAACATGGAGGACATCACGTCCTTTACTTTCCGGGACCAGCTCCCGGCCGGCATGATGTTCATGGGCGTGGTCTCGTCGAGCCCTCCGGGCATCACCGCCATGGAAGGTCCTCCGGGAAGGCTGACCTTTGCCGGAGTTCCGAACCTGGGTCCGGGAATGTCCGCACAGGTGTCCTTCAAGGCCTGCGTGAACCCGGGAACTCCGGCGGGCTCTCTCACCAATACGGCTGTCGTCTCGGCGGTGGGTGCCATCACCGGTCTGCCCACCACCATGCCCACCGATGACGCCATGGTGAACGTGGTGCCGCTGGGCTTCGATCTCAACGAGGTCGGGGTCAGCACCGACGTCATCTGCCCGCCCCAGACCGTGGTCTTCACGTTCCAGGCCTGCAACACCGGGAGCTGGCCGCTCGAGGTCACCATCCCCATGGCTGGCCTCGGCGCCCAGCTCGGCTTCGTGGGGCAGAACCCGGCTCCGGGGACGGTGGTGGTCCTGGACCCGGATGACTGCGTGAACATCCAGGTGACGGCCTCGGCCCTGGGGGGCGGCCCGGCGAACATGTTCACGAACTGCGCCACCCTCACCAACGTCACCGCCCACCCCGATCAGGTCGATCCGGGAGATGCCCGATGCAATCTCCTCCGGACCGAGGATCTCTGCGTCGACGTCATCGATCCCAACCTGATAGCGGATTGTCTCCAGGTCGTGCCCACCACGGGGATCCCGGGCGACACGGTCATGATGACCCAGAGGGTCACCAACACCGGAAACGTGACCCTGTCATCGGTGGCCGTCTCCTGCGTGGTCGACCCGAACCTCATCGTCAACCCGGGAGACATCCCGAGCTCCATCGGACCCATCGCTCCCGGCGCCTTCATCGACATCCTCTTCCCGGCGACCATCAGGGCATCTGCCCTTCCGAACCAGGATCTCTGCGTGGATTGCTCCTACACCGGGCATCCGGCGGCCAAGCCCCCCGGAGAGACCGACTGCGATCGGATGGTGACGAACCTCAACCGGTGCTGCGTCACGGTCGAGTTCCCCAACCCCGAGGTGATGATCCAGAAGAAGGTCCAGTTCCTGGATCTGACCGATCCCATGAATCCGGTGGCCCGGCCGATGACTCCTCAGGAGATCGTCGACTCGCCGCCGTGCGGCTGTGTCCTCTTCACCATCGCCGTCACCGCCGCCTCGGACAACCTCGAGAACCTGACCGGCTTCGTCTTCACCGACGCGCTCCCCCTGGGGCTCACCTTCAACAACTTCGTGATGTCGCCGGACGGCATCACGGGGATGGAGGGGCCTCCGGGCACCATCACCTTCATGAACGTCCCGGACCTCGCCGCCGGTCAGACGGCGGTGGTTTCGTTCCGGGCCTGCGTGGCCCCGGGAACGATGCCATCCGTGCTGACCAACGTTGCCCAGGTGATGGCCGTCGGCGCCATCTCGGGCAACCCCACCAGCAATCCCATGGACGGGGCCCAGGTCAACGTGGTGGGTCTCAACATGGCCGCCACCGCCACCGGCGTCGACAACCCGGTGATCTGCCCGCCCCAGACCACGGTGGCCCACTTCGAGATCTGCAACACGGGAATGTGGCCCCTCGTGGTCCGGGTTCCCGGCGCCGCCGTCGATTCCCAGCTCCAGATCATGAGCCAGAATCCGGCCACCGGTACCCTGGTGACACTCCAGCCCACCGAGTGCCAGACCGTCGATGTCACGGTCCGGGCCCTCGGCGGCGGTCCGGCCGGTGACCTCGAGAACTGCGTGCGCCTCAACAACATCATCGGGCATCCGGAGGACGTGGATCCGGGAGATCGCAGGTGCGACCTCACGAGGATGGCCGAGCAGTGTCTCACCGTCATCGACCCTGCCGTGATGTCGGTCTGCCTCACCGTTCCCAATCCGATGCCGCTGCCCGGCGAGACCGCCGTCCTGAGCCACCGGGTCACCAACACGGGAAACGTCACCCTCGACACGGTGGCGGTCTCCTGCGTCCTCGACGCGGGTCTCACCGTGGAGGGAACCCCGATTCCCTCCACGATCGGGCCGATCGCTCCCGGAGCGTTCATCGACGTGACCTACACGGTGCGGGTGGCGGCCAATCGGACTCCGCGTGAAGAGCTCTGCGTCAACTGCACGTTCACGGCCCATCCCGCGCCGCTGCCGCCTGGCAATACGAGCTGCAACAAGATGGCCATGTCCGAGTGCTGCGTCACGGTCGGCTTCCCGCCGCCCACGGTCATGGTGGACAAGAAGGTCCAGTTCCTCGATCTCACCAACCCGGGGACCCCGGTGCCGAGCCCCGCCTCGCCCGTCGAGCAGGTGACCTCGCCGCCCTGCGGCTGCGTCAAGTTCACCCTCGTTGTCACCGCCGATGCGGGGAACTTCGAGAACCTGAACTCCTTCGTCTTCACGGACCTGCTGCCTCCGGGGCTGACCTTCGCCGGCTTCGTCCAGTCGCCGAACGGCATCACGGCCGTCGAGGGACCGCCCGGCACGATCACGTTCTCCAACGTTCCGAACCTGGCTCCGGGGGCCTCGGCCACCGTCTGCTTCCGGGCCTGCGTGGCCCCGGGGACGCCGGAGGGGATCCTCACCAACACAACGACCGTCAAGGCCATGGGGGTCGATTCCGGCCTCATGACCAATACCGACATGGATGACGCCCGGGTCGACGTGGCCCGTCTCGGCATCACCGCCGCCGGCCGCGGCGCGGCCGCCCCGGTGATCTGCCCGCCGCAGGAGACCGACCTCACCATCGAGGTGTGCAACACCGGCGAGTGGCCGCTGCGGGTGACGATCCCCGCCGCCACCGATAACGCCCCGTTCCTCCAGATCGTGAGCCAGAATCCGGCCGCTGGCACGGTGGTCACCCTGAACCCGACCTCCTGCCAGCAGGTGGTGATCCGGGTGCGGGCGTTGATGGGAGGACCTGCTGGCGACTTCGAGAACTGTATCCAGCTCAACAATGCCGTCGGCCATCCCGCCCAGGTGGATCCTGCCGACACGCGGTGCGACGTCACAGCCTCCGCCGAGGAGTGCGTCGATGTCATCGATCCCGCACTCACGGCCCTCTGCCTATCCGTCACTCCCGACTCTCAGGAGCCGGGGATGTCCGTCATCATGCGCAAGCGGGTGACCAACACCGGCAACGTGACCCTCGACACCATCTCGGTGTCGTGTGTGATCGACGCAGGCCTCAGCGTTCCGCCGGGTCAGATCCCGACCACCCTGGGCCCGCTGGCTCCGGGGGCCTCGACCGAGTTCCAGTTCACCGCCACCTTGGCCGCCGACGCTGACCCCCGCGGTCCGGCGCTCTGCGTCGACTGCACCTTCGTGGGTCACCCGGCGCCGCTCGCCGCCGGCAACACGAGCTGCAACAAGACGGCGATGAGCTCCTGCTGTGTCACCGTGCTGTTCCCCGAGCCAAAGGTGATGATCGAGAAGAAGGTCCAGTTCGTGGATCTCACCGATCCGGGGAACCCGGTCCTTCAGCCGGCCTCGCCCGTGGAGAAGGTGTCCTCGCCCCCGTGCGGCTGCGTGAAGTTCACCATCGTGGTCACTGCCGACGCCGGGAACTTCGAGAACCTGACCACGTTCAATCTGCGGGACCTTCTCCCCGCCGGCCTCGAGTTCGCCGGCTTCATCCAGTCGGCCCAGGGCATCACCGGAGTGCAGGGACCGCCCGGCACGATCGTCTTCTCGGGCGTCCCGGATCTCGCTCCCGGCGCCTCGGCCACGGTCTGCTTCCGGGCCTGCGTGGTGCCGGGAACGCCCCCGGGAACCAGCCTGACCAACACCGCCACCGTGCAGGCGGTGGGCGCCACCTCGGGCCGGCCGTCGAACATGGATTCCGACACCGCCCGGGTGAATGTGGTGGGGCTGAACATCCAGGTCAATGCCCGTGGTGCGAGCCCTGACGTCATCTGCCCGCCGCAGGTCTCCACGTTCTCGTTCGAGGTGTGCAATACCGGAGCCTGGCCGCTCCTGGTCACGATTCCCCAGGCAAGTGTCACCCCGCGCCTCATGGTCGTTACCCAGGATCCGGTGGTGGGTACCCAGCTCCTGATTCCGGCCGGCGAGTGTCGTCCGGTGTCGGTGGTGGCCAAGGCTCTTGGCGGGGGCACCGAGTTCAACCAGTGCGTGCGGCTCAACAACGTGCCCGGTCATCCGCAGGCCGTGAACCCGGCCGACACCCGGTGTGACGTGACGGCGAACGGCGAGCAGTGTCTCGACGTGATCGATTCCCAGCTGGTCGCGATCTGCGCCTCGGTGTCACCGCCCCGGGCGGCCCCCGGCCAGATGGTGACCTTCACCAAGCGTCTCACCAACACCGGCAACGTTACCCTCGACACCATCGCGGTGAGCTGCCAGGTGGATCCTCTGCTCATCGTCGGGATGGGACAGATCCCCGCTCAGGTGGGTCCCCTGGCTCCGGGCGAGTCCTTGAACATCGTGATCCAGGCCACCCTGTCGCCTGACGCCACGCCCGACCGTGAGTACTGCATCGTGTGCAACTACGATGCCCATCCGTCCCGTCTGCCGCCCGGAGACGTCCGCTGCAACGCCATGGCGACCAGCACCTGCTGCGTGAGCGCCGAGCGCCTTCGCATCCCGACCCTGTCGGAATGGGGGCTGATCCTGCTGGCTTCGCTGCTGGGCGGCCTCCTCATCCTGAGGACGAGGAGGCCGTAGGCCGGAGCGACCGATACCGCAAGGGGTCGTCGACGCCCTCGCTCAGGGACTCGGATCCTGGACGAGGGCGTTGACGTCGGTGCGGTACTCTCCCTCCGCGTCAAGGCCTCCGAAGATGTAGGAGCGGCGGAGGGTGGCGTCGTAGGCGGCGGACGTGAAGCTGACGGGCCGGAGGAGGTCACCGATCGTGGTCACCCGGAGCCCCGGGGAGGCCGAAGGGTCGAAGAGCAGGACCTCGCCGAGCGGCCTGCCGTCGGTGCCCCCGAAGATGCAGGCCGCTCCCTGGGTGGGATCCCAGACCGCTGACGTCGCGGTGCGGCCCGAGGGCAGCGTGTCGGGGAGCGTATCGAATCGTGATCCGGCGGGACGGGCAGGATCGAACCGGACGATCTGGGCGGTGGGACCACTGGCCGTCGAGCCACCGAAGAGATAGGCGCAGCGCAGGATGGGATCCCACACTGCCGAGGAGTTGAGCCGCCCGGCCGCCGCATCCGGAAGCTCGAGGAGCCTGGATCCGGCGGGGGCCGTGGGATCAAAGCGGAAGACCTTGAGCGACCGGGAGGAGGACGTGGTGTCGAAGAGATAGGCCACCTCTGCGCTGTTGTTCCAGACAGCGGAGGAGTTGTAGAGGGTGCGGGGCAATCGATCGGCCAGTCGCGAGACCCTCTGTCCGGCCGGTCGCGAGGGATCGAAGCGTACGATCTCGTCACTGGAAACGGTGAGCGACTTCTGACCTCCGAACAGGTACACCACGCCGTCAGAGGGGGACACCGCCGCGGCCGGGGTGATCAGCGGTGAGGGAAGTCGATCGACGAGGAGACGGAGCTGATCCCCCGGCGGGAGCGAGGGGTCCACCACGTGGATCAGATCGAGGAACACGGCCCTCTTGCGCCCTCCGAACACATAGGCCCTCTGGGTGGGCGGGCTCCAGGCGGCGGCGGAGTAGGCAAGGGGCTCGGTGAGCTTGTTGACGACCGAGGCTCGCACGGTGGCGAGGTCGAGGGCGAGGAGGCTGTCGCTGTGGCCACTGGCGCTGTCACCATAGCCACCGACCAGGAAGACCCGCCCCGAAGGCTCGTCGAAGAATGCCGCGGAGCTGGAGCTCACCACCGGAGTCTGACAGACGACGGACACGCGAGCGCCCGAGGGCCGCGACGGGTCGAACTCGACGATCTGGTCGATGGAGCCGGAGGTGGACGATCCGCCGAGGATCAACGCAACGCCCTGGCCGCCGTCCCAGACCGCGGCGGTGTTGTTCCGGGCCGAGGGGAGACGATCGCCGAGGACCGTCAGACGCGATCCTGCCGGTGCGTCGGGATCGAAGCGGACAATGGTGTCCCGGGGAACGGCTCCGCCCGAGCCGCCGAACACGTAGGCCACTCCTCGTGAGGGGTCCCACGCCGCCGATGTCCTCGTCCACAGTCCGTCCAGGCTGTCGGCGAGCACGGTCAGCCTCTGACCCTCGGGTCGATCCGGCTGGAAGGAGAGGACCTTGAGGTCGCCGGAGCTACCCTCGAAGACCCAGGCCGTGCGCGATGACGGGTCCCACACCGCCGACGCTTCCTTGACCGCCATGGGCAGCGTCTCCCCCGGAAGGGTGAAGGCCCGCGAGCCTTCGGGAAGGCCGGTGTCGAAGACGAGGATGTCATAGCTGGCGAAGATGGCGTTCCGGCGGCCACCGAAGGCGTAGGCCCGACCCGTCGATTGATCCCACACCGCAGGAGCTCCGTAGCGGGTCTGGGGCAAGGTGTCGGAGGTCACGCGCACCTGGGATCCGAAGGGCAGGCGGAAGTCGATCTCGACCACGTCGAGGGGCAACGAGTCGCCGGTGCCGCCCATTACCCTGGCGACTCCCGTCCCCGGGTCGTAGGCGACGGCGGCGAGGGATCGCGGGGTGGGGAGGGTTCCCGCCTGCCGGATGGTGAGGGCGTCGAGATCGGGGAGCTCGGTGAAGAGCAGATCGATGGTTCCGGTGGCCGAGCCGCGGACCGAGCGGATCTGCACTCGCGAGGAGCCGGTGCTCGTCGGAGCCTGGATCTGGAAGGTGATGAAGCCTTGCTGCACCCCGACCTGGTGGCCGGCGTGGGAGGAGGATGCATCGGGTTCGACCACCGTTCCGAGCGGGGTGGTGATGGTGACCAGCTCACCCTCGCTGGCCACGTTGCCGTACTGATCGCGGAGCGACGAGGTGGTGATGGTGGTGCGGCTGGTGCCGTCGGCAGGAAGCTCGAGGCTGGATGCGGAGACGGTCAGCCCCCCGGTGGGGGGGCCGGGTTGTGCATAGACCCACGAGGCGTCGGCGAGCTCCTGGCCCGTCAGAGCCTCTCGTGCCACCACCCGTGCATCCTCCAGAGTGGTGACGGCCTGATAGTTGACGAGGATCCTTCCGGACACGAGCTGTTTCCCGGAGAAGGACCCCGACCCGGGGGAGACCAGGAATCCGATGTCGGACAGAGAGGTGGCGGGAACCAGCTGATCGCTCGCGTCCCGCATCTCCGCCGTGAAGGCGACGGTGCGTCCCACTTGCACGTCGGCCCAGGGTGGTGTGAGCACCACGCTCGCTACCGAAGGACCCGGGTTCGAGATCTCGATGTCGAGGGTGCCGGTCCCGTCGCCTTCGGTGGTGGCGGCGGTGATCCTGGCCGTTCCCGGTGTGGACGAGGCCCGGAGCTGGAACGACACGAGGCCGGCTCTGGTGACGAGCTGGATACCCGGGAGCCCGGAATCGATGTCCGGGGCGAGGATCGTGCCGCGGTTCGTGGTCACGGTGACGCGACGGCCGTCGAGGACGACGTTGCCGTACTCGTCGTGCACGGGGCCGCCGTTGACGAGGGCGGTCGAGGACCCGTCCGCGGGGAGGGTACCGGGAATGGCGACAAGGGGAATGGCTCCGTCGGGATACCCCGGCACGGTCTCGACGCGCCCCGCCGCCGAGGCTCCCAGCCCCGAGATCCTTTCCACGGCGAGGAACCGGCTTACCTCGGCCACGGTGGACGTGTCGAGGAGCACCACGAGATGGTCGCCCACCACGTGGGGATAGTAGAAGCGGCCGTTCCCGGAGGTGAGGACGAAGTCGATGTCCGATGACCTGCGAACGGGAACCGTCGCTCCCGTGTCGTCGCGCAGGCGGACCGAGAAGGTAGCCACCGTCCCCGCCCAGGCGCGCACATTGTCGGGATCGATGAGCACCTCGATCGCCGGAGGATCTCCGCCTCCGGGGGCTCCCACCGTGACCGAGAAACCGTGCGAGAAGGCCCAGCCTCCCACGGCGCCCGGATCCTCCACGAAGGCCTGGATCCAGTACGTGGCTCCTGCAGCATCCGTGGGTACGGGAAGGGCAACGGTCCGTCTCGGCCAGCTTCCGGGCAGCCGTCGTGCGGGAGCGACCACGGAATTCCCCGAGGGGAAGAACTGGACCTGGGGTACGACCACGGCGCCGGCCCCGTGATACGCCGACACGTCGAGTCCGCGGTAGTTTTGCGACACGGCGAGGAGGACCCGGAGCGACGACGAGCTCGGGGGAACGTTGTCCACGGTGAGAGTGGCGATCTCACCGGCGACCACGTTCTCGACGCTGAGGGAGGGGATGAGCCCGTTGCTTCCTCGCGTGCCTCCCTCGGCGTGCGCGGGCCGGGCGAGGAAGAGCAAGCCCGGGAGGAGCGCACCGAGGAGAGCGAGGCGAGGTGCCCCGCGTTTCGGACGTCCGGTCACGACCGGGGCGTCCGATCGACCGAGGGGGGCGGAGTCGCGCTCCCGGGCAGGACACGCACTCGTCAACCCTCGGGCGAGGTTCTGGCAACTGGCTGCCATGTTATTCGGTCCCTCCGAATAATTTAGGCCCTGTAGCTTTGCGCCCTCCCCTTTCAGGGAGTTTGCCGCGGACAGAACTGGACCATCTGCTTCACAGTTTTGTACGGAATCGGAGAAGTCTACCCCACCGGGAGAGGGCTCGGCAAACCGGAGGAACGGCCGAGTCGCTGGATTCTCGGTCCAGTGGACCACCGATTGCAGCAGGGGCCGGATTTCGTCCCAGAGCCGTACTGCGAGCGGGGTTGGAGGGAACCGGAGAGCCGGTCAGGGGATCAGCGCGGGGACAGGACCGCGATGTCCTCGCGGTAGTCTCCCTCGTCGTCGAATCCACCCGTCGCAATGGCTCGCCCGAGGATCGGGTCGAAGACGGACGCGGTGAAGGCGACCGGGAAGAGCATCGATCCCGCCAGAGAGACCCGTGTTCCCGGGGTGAGCGCGGGATCGAACACCAGGACGTCGGCCAGAGAGGCTCCGTTGGTGCCCCCGAAGATGTAGGCGCGTCCGAGGATCGAGTCCCAGGCGGCGGACGTGGCGGTCCGGGGGCTCAGCAGGACGTCGGGCTGGACAACGAAGCGAGATCCCGCCGGTGCGAGGGGATCGAATCGAACGATGGCGTCCATGGGGCCCGAGGCATTCGAGCCCCCGAAGATCCAGGCGCACCTCCGCAACGGATCCCACACCGCGCTCACGTTGAGGCGGCCGGGAAGCGTGTCGGAGATCTCGCTCACCCGGGACCCGGGAGAGCCGAAGGGGTTGAACCGAATGACCCCGAGGGGGGTCGAGGACGTGGTGGCGTCGAAGATCCAGGCCACACCGGAGATCGTATCCCAGACCGCCGCCGAGTTGTACACGCTGCGGGGAAGGGTGTCGACCGATATCGTCACCCGGGAGCCGGGAGGGGACGACGGGTTGAAGCGGAGGATCTCGTCGGTCGCGGTCACCACCGAGGTCTGTCCGCCGAAGACGTAGTGGGCCCCCTCTGCGGGAACGAATACCGAGCACGTGGAGAAGCGGGCCCCGGGAAGCCGGTCGGAGATGAGCCGCACCTGGTTGCCCGCGCCGAGGCTGGCATCGAGGACCCAGATCCTGTCATGGAAACCGGTTCTCGAGCGACCTCCGAAGACATGGGCCTTCCCCGTGGCCGGATTCGCCGAGGCACTGGCGAGGGCCGTGGGCAGGGTGAGCCGGTTGACCAGACCCGTGGCGAGCGTGGTCGGGTCGAAGAAGATGATGCGATCGCTGAATCCTTCATTCCCCGCGTGGCCTCCGATCACGAAGACCCGATCGGTGCCATGGTTCCCGAAGACGGCGGCGTTGGCGAGCCCGAGGGGCAGGGACGCCACCACGCTCACCCGCGACCCGGCGGAGAGCGAGGGATTGAAGCGCACGACCTCGGCCAGGGTACCCGACGCATTGGATCCACCGATGATATAGGCCTGGCCCCGCACGGGATCCCAGGTCGCGGATGTGTTTGCCCGCGCCGTGGGCAGCACGTCCACCAGCGTCGCGAACCGGGAGCCCTCGGGCAGGCTCGGATCATAGGACAGGATCGCGTCGCGGGTCGTGGCTCCTTCGGAACCTCCGAAAATGTAGGCCTTGCCCCGCCCAGTGTCCCATACCGTCGAGGTGCGCGTGTAGAACCCGCTCATCGAATCGGCGAGCTCCCGCAGGCGGCTGCCGGGTTGGGAGCTCACATCGAGCTCCAGCACCTGGAGCGATCCCGAGCTTCCTTCGAAGATGTATCCCTTGCTCCGGATGGGGTCCCAGACTCCGGAGGCTTCCTTGACCGCGAAGGGAAGTGGATCCGCAGACAGGCTCCCCAGCCGCTGGCCGGCGGGGAGCCGGGGATCATACGTGAGGACGTCGGTGTGGTTGAAGATTGCGTTCCGGCGACCGCCGACCACGTACACGATGCCGGTGATCGGATCCTGCACGGCGGGGGCGCCATAGCGAGTCTGGGCCGGCACGTCCTCGAGGGTCGCGATGAGGGAGCCGAAGGGCTGCAGCGGATCGATTTCGAGGATTTCGCGGGGCAGGGACTCGCCGGTGCCCCCGAGGCAAAAGGCCTTGCCCGTGGCCTGGTCGACGGCGAGGGCCATCAAGCTCCGCGGGCTCGGAAGCGTCCCCGACATGACGAGGTTGTACCCGCCCCCTCCGGGAAGCTCGGTGAAGATGACCACCTCGTCCCCCGAGGCCGCTCCCCGGACACTGCTCGCGGTGACGTCGGCCGCACCCGGGGCCGATGGCGAGAGTACCTCGAAGGCGATGGTTCCCTGGGCACTCGTCACCTGGATACCGGACCGGGTCACATCGAGATCGGTGGTCACGATGGCGCCCAGGGTGGTGGTGACGGTGAAGAGCTCACCGTCCTCGATGACGTTGCCGAAAGCGTCGGTGATGGCGTACGCCGACACGCTCGACACCGACATGCCGTCGGCCGGGATCTCGTCGGGAGCGGCCACCAGGCCCACCGGCCCTGACGGCATTCCCGCCCGACCGTACACCCAGGTCGCGTCTCCGTGTCCGTCGCCGCTCACCACCTCCGCGGCCGTCACGCGGGCGTCCTCGACCCCGGCGGCCACGAAGTAGGTGACGCGCACGCGACCGGCGACGAGGCTCTTGCTCGAGAAGGTACCGGTACCCGGAGAGCGAGAGAAGAGGACGTCAGAGGTCGAGGTGGCGGGCACGGGAGCTCCCTGGGAGTCGAGGAGCCGGGCTTCGAACACGACCTGCGATCCGGCCTCGGCGGTGAGGTTCCCGGGGGTCAGGATGACCGAGGCCACGTCGGGTCCGGGATCGAGGAACACGACGTCCTCGCTGGCCGACGCCGACCCCTCGCGGGAGAATCCGTTGACGGTGGCGGTACCGGGAGTGGTCGAGCTCCGGAGGACGACGTTGAACGTGCCGGCGAGGGTCGTCCGCTGGAGGCCGGGGATGGCACCGCTGGCGTCGGCCGAGATCAGCGTACCGAGGGTGGTGGTGAGGGTGACCAGGGTTCCGTCGGGGACGACGTTCCCGTAGGCGTCGGTGACCGGCCCCGAGGTGAGGGTCGCGGATTCCACGCCGTCGGCCAGGATCTGCTCCGGGCTGGCCTGGAACGAGAAGGCACCCGACGGCGGGCCGGCCTCCCCGTAGACCCAGGACGTGTCCGAGTTGTGGTCTCCGCTCACCTGCTCGACGGCTGCCACACGGGCGCTCTCGACGGTGGTGGCCACGAAGTAGGTCACGCGTACCCGACCGGCGACGAGGCTTCGCGACGAGATCGTCCCGGTTCCGGGAGATCGTGAGAACACGACGTCGGCAACGGAGGTGGCGGGAACCAAAGCGCCCTGAGAGTCGAGGAGCTGGGCCTCGAAGACGACCTGTGATCCGGCGTCGGCAGTGAGGTTGCCCGGGGTCAGGACCACCGAGGCCACATCGGGCCCGGGATCCAGGAAGACCACGTCGTCGCTGCCCGAGGCCGTTCCCTGGTTGGAGTTGGCAGTGACGGTGGCGGTGCCGGGGGTCGTCGAGCTGCGGAGGACGACGTTGAAGGCACCGGCGAGGGTCGTCCTCTGCAGGCCGGGGAGCGCAAGGCTCGCATCCGGCGAGATCAGCGTCCCGCGAGTGGTGGTGACGGTGATCAGGGTGCCGTCGGGAACGACGTTGCCGAAGGCGTCGGTGACCGGTCCCGAGGTGAGGGTCGCGGTCTCGATGCCGTCAGCGAGGATCTGGTCGGGGCTTGCCTGGAAGGCGAACGCGCCGCCCGGGGAACCCGGAATCGAGGTGACCAGGCTCGTGTCGTCGTGGCCTTGCCCCGAGACCTGCTCGGTGGCGCGCACGGTGGCGGCTTCGACGGTGGTGGCGGCCTGGTAGGTCACGCGCACCGAGCCGGCAATCAGAGAGAGCGAGGAAAGGCTTCCCGTTCCTTGGGTGATCTCGAGCCGGACATCGGAGACCGAGGTGGCGGCGACGGGCGCTCCCGTGGTGGTGCGCAGCTCGGCGGTGAGGACCACCGCCTCTCCGGCCGCGAGGGTGGTCTGCTCCGGCGTCAGCACGACCTGTCCGATGGTCGGGGCCCCGGGCGTGAAAACGACGTCGAGGGAGCCGAAGGCCGATCCTTCCACGGAGATCGCCTGGAGGTGGGCCGTACCGGCAGTGCCCGGAGCCTGGAGATCGACGAAGAAGGTGCCGGAGGTCGTGGTGACCTGGAAGCCGGGCTGGGAGCCGTCGGCATCGGTGCCGAGGAGCCTGCCCAGGGTCGTGGTCACGCTGATCCGTCGTCCATCGGAGACCAGGTTGCCGAAGCGGTCTCGAACCGGGCCCGAGGTGATCCTCACCACCTGGGCCCCGTCGGCTGGAGCGGTGGGGGGAGTCGCGCCCAGGGTCACCGCTCCCGAAGGAGCACCGGCGACGCTGCGAACGGTGGAGATTCCCTGGAAGAACGATCCCGAGACCTGCTCGGTGGCCACCACCGTCGACTCCTCGGCGGTATTGGCGGAGATGTAGAGCACCGAGACCCTCCCCGCGGAGAGGTTCGGGAAGAAGAAGGAGCCCGAGCCCGGAGAGGCGGCGAACTGGATGTCGGACACGCCGAGCGCTGGCACGAGGTTGCCGTGTCCGTCGCGGATCTCGGCGGTGAGCACGACGGCCTGGCCCACCTCTACGCTGGCCACGGGCGGGGTGACGACCACGCTCAATATCGCGTCGTCGGGATCGACCACGGTGAGCTCGACGCCGCACGAGAGGGCGTAGCCTCCCTGAGCCTGGGGATCCTGGACGAGAGCCTGGAGGTAGAACGTGCGGCCGGCGAGGGCCCGTGCCACGGGAGCGCTCGCCTGCCGGGTTGGAGCCCCACCCGGGATCAGCCGGGCCGGGAGGACGGGAGGAAAGGTCCCGGGCTGGAACACGACATCGGGGACCAGGACCGCGCCAGGACCCAGGAAAGAGGAAAGGTCGGTGCCGCCGTAGGCGGTGGAGTAGGTGAGGATGACCGGGAGACCGATCGAGGAGTCGGGGAGGTTGCCCACGGTGATGGTGGCCGACTCGCCCGCGACCAGGTTGTCGACGGTGAGCGTGGGGAGGAGCCCGTTGCTCGCCGGGGTCGCTCCCTCGGCGTGGGCCGGTGACGCCACCGCCACGAGAACGAGCAGGACCCACGAGATGAGCACAGTGAATCGCATGGTAGGCGAACCACCTTCCGGTGACAGGTCTTGGTGAGGCAGGCTGCACCGTCTGCAGCGAGAGGGCACAATGGAATCACGACCGCCCGATAACCCCTTCTTCGCTCCTGACAATATACCAGGAAAGGTGATGTCGGGGTCCTCGATGTCTGGAGCGGCCCGGGAGTGCCCACGTGCCAAGGGTTTCGGGCCAGGCCCCATACCCAATTGGACGGGATGCGCGGGGACCAGGTTGCCTTTTTCTCCGGTCTAAGGTGGGTACCGGAGCCGACGGAGCGCGCTAGGAGCCGGACGCAGCTCCGCTCGCCTGGCGCAAGGAGCGGCTCACGACCTGGCGTAAATCATCGCGTTCCAATGGTTTGGGCAAGTGGACGTGGCCATCCTCGCACGGGAACTCCCGGAAGGCGGCGGTGTCCCCGGTGCCGTGGAGGACGATGTGAGGGCACCAGGAGGCCAGGGGAGCGATCTCGCTCTTGAGCTCGGCGCCGAGGCCGCTGGCCTCGACCACGACGAGGTCGTAGGCCCGCAGGGTCACACCGTGGACGAGCTGTCCGGTGTCGTCGACCTCTTCGATGACGAGTCCCTCGTCCTCGAGGACTTCGCGCACGACCTGACGGTCCTCACCGCTCACCACGCTGAGGGCGAGGCGTCGGTCCACGGGGTGGGGCCGGGCGTCCCCGGTTCCGGCGGGCGCGCCTTCCGCGGGCAGGGAGAGGACGGTGATCAGCCCTCCGCTGTCCCGCGCATCGACCTCGAGGTCTCCCCCGTGGCCGGTCACGATGTCTCGCACCACGCACAGGGACAGGCTCGAGCCCAGCTGCGCATCGCTGGCGAGGGAGAACGGATCGAGGAGCTGTGAGAGCCTGTCGGTGGGGATACGGCTTCCGGTGGAGCGCAGCCGGACGTGGACGTGGCCCTTTTCGAACCAGGTCTCGATGTGGATCTCCGCCCCCTCACCGCTCGGTCCGGGCTCGCACAGGGCTTCGTGAATGCGAAGCGAGTTGAGGAGTGCCTGCTGGAGGTGGTGGGGATCCCCGAGGATCCGTGGCACGTCTTCTCCGAGCCTGGTGGTGACGGTGATTCCGGCGTCCTTCAGCTTGCGCTTCCGCATGGACAGGATCTGAGGCACCAGCTCGTTGATCCGCACGATCGTCCGGTCGGGCTCTTCCTTCCGGGCGAAGGCCAGGAAGTCCTGGACGATGGAGCGGCACCTCTCGGTCTCTCCGAAGATCACCTTCACGTAGCGGGCAAGCTTCTCCTCGAGGGACGAGCGGTCGAGAAGCTGGACGTAGCCGAGGATGGAGGTGAGCGGGTTGTTGAGCTCGTGGGCCACTCCCGACACCATCTCGCGCATGGCCGAGAGCTTCTCCGCCTCGATGAGCCTTCTCTGTGCGCGCTTCTGGAACTCCATGGACTGGCGCAGCTTCTCGTTCTTGCTGCGGATCTTCTCGTAGAGGGCCAGATTGCGCATGGCGCAGCTCGCGTTGTCGGCCAGGATCCGGAGGAGGCTGCGGTCGCTCTTGTGGAAGCGGCGTCCCGTCCCGTCGCGCGTCACCAGCACCACCCCGAACGACTTGCCAAATGCCCGCAGGGGTGAGGCCACCAGGGAGCCGCGGAGATCGGCGAGGATGGCTCGCTGCTCCTGCGTCCTGGCGATCCGGGCCCGGCGCCTCTTCTTGCTCTCGTCGAGAAGCAGCGCCTCTCCGTCGCGCAGTACGGCGTCGCGGACGAGGAGGAGCGCCTCGGGAGCGTCGTCACGGTAGGCGGCGCTCATCCCCTCGTGGTCCTCGGAGGGAGCGGTGTCGGGCCCCGGGAAGACAAGCGTGCGTTGCTTGCTCGCCCCGGTGAGGAGGAGATAGCCGTGGTCTCCCCGGAGGAGCTTCACCGCCTGGGCCAGGATCAGCCGCAGCGTGGCGTCCAGGCTCCCCACCGAGCTCACCCGGGTGGTGACCTTGAGCAGTGACGAGATTTCCCTCACCCGCTGCTCGAGGGCCGCCGTCTCGACCCTCTTTCCGATGAGCTTCTCGCGGAGCCGGCGGATCTCGGCGTGCTTGAGGATCACGTAGGTGGCCACCACCACCAGGAAGAGGCACAGCTCCCCGAGCATGGAGACCCGGGCATCCGCGGGGAGGTGGGGGAGAATGGAGACGAGGAGCCCCACGCCCAGGGCCACCGTCACGAACAACGAGACCAGGATGAGGTGGGCGTGCTTCCGGTCGAGCCGCTCGAGGTGGACGCCGGGGTCCGTGTTGCCGCGACGACGGGGGATGCTCATCCCAGACACACGCGGTTGCGGCCACGATTCTTGGCGGCATACAGGGCCTTGTCCACGCGAGCCACGAGATCATCGAAATCCTGATCCCCCTCGCTCAACGAGGCCACTCCGACGCTGATGGCGAAGTCGATTCCGGGTACCTCTTCCCTGATGTCGTTCCGGAGCTGCTCGACACGATTTCGCATCCTCTCCGCATAGACGATGGCCTGCTCGGAAGGGATCTCGGGGAGGAGCACGATGAACTCGTCTCCACCATAGCGGCCGATGATGTCGGACCGTCGCGAGTTCCTCTCCACGAGGCGAGACACCTCCCGGAGGACGCGATCGCCCACCTGGTGGCCGAGGCTGTCGTTGATCTCCTTGAACCGGTCCACGTCGATCATGACCAGGGTGAGCGAGGTGTCGTACCTCCTGGCTCGCTCGACCTCCTTGCGGCAGAGCTCGATGCAGTAGCGGCGATTATTGAGTCCGGTGAGCTCGTCCTTCTCGGCAAACTTCTTGAGGGCCCGGCTCTCCGACGAGAGGCGGAAGTTCTCGAGGAGGAGCGCAGCCTCCGAGCAGAGGATTTCCAGCGAGGTCAGGAGCTCCTCGCACACCGGGCGTCGGGTGTAGAAGTTGTCCACGAACACGAGGCCACGAACGCGATCCTCCTCGATCACGGGGACGACTCCGAGCTGCTCGGTGCCGAACGTGCGAAGGAGAGTGGTCGAGGTCGGGGTGAGGTCCAGCACCACGGCCCGCCGCTCCTCGAAGCAGGCCGCGAGGGCCTTTTCCACGTCGACCTTGGGGATGCGCACGTCGGAGGGGTCGACGGATCTCCGGGACTCGTCGAGGATCTTGCTGCCGACCAGCTCTCCGCCGTCGTCGAGCCGGAAGTAGAGGACCCGTTCGAAGCGGAAGTCGTGGTGGGCGACCTCGGCCACCCGGTCGAGGATGCGTTCGGTGGTGGGGCTCTGTCGCAGCTCGGTGAGGGCGCTCCTCACGATGAGGAGCGGGTTCCTGGCCGGAGCCCGGTCTTCCTTCGAGGCGACGGGCGCCGAGCTCTGCGGGGGATTGGCGGCCTTCAGGAGCTCGGGAACGAGGTCGCTCTCGGGGCCGATGGTGATGCCGAGTCCCTCGAGGATGGCGGCCAGGCCTTCCCGCGCTCTCAGGAGCACGGTTTCGAGATCCTTGGTGTCAATCGAGAGATCCGAGGCCAGCGTGGCCAGATCGAGCTCACGTCGGGGGAATGCCGGAAGTCGAGCATCCGTACGGTTGGCGGTGGTGCGGGCGAGGACGAGGAGCTCGGCCAGCTCGTGGGTCTTGGGGTCTCCGGCGTCCATTCCGTCCGTCTTCCCGCTGGTGGCCAGGGTGACCCCGTGCACGAGGAACGAGGGGAGATGCCAGGAGTCGAGGAGCTCCGGGCTCATCGCGCGAAGGAGTCCACCCACGTAGGCTTCTTCCGGCAGGTCGTAGGCACGGACGGTGCCGAAGGCCCGGGCCAGGCTCGCGGTGACGACGGCCTGCCTCCACGCCTCCGACGCTCCTTCGCCCATTCTCTTGTCGCGCTCGCCCATGACCGCCCCGGCGAGCAGCTTGTGCAGGGCGGGGACGCCGAGCATGGCCATGGCGTGGGACAGGGTCGAGATCTTGCTCTTGAGCCCGTAGAGCGGAAGGTTGGCCGCACGCAGGATGGTGGTGGTCAGAACGGGACAGGCCTCGACCAGCGGGAGGAGCCCCAGAACCGTCCTGGAGGTCCAGTCGGTGACCGCTTCCACCGCATGGACGACGGTGGGAAGCGGCCGGAGGACGACCTCCTGGTCGTGGCTTCCGGATACGGGCACCGTGGAACGAGGTAGGGTGATCATCGCGCCTCTTCCCGGGGGCTCGCTTCCTTCGCGGACGGACGTCGGGCACGGACAAGCGACGGAATGGCCCCTGGCCTTCAACGTATCGAGGATTCGGGGGGGGTGACTTTACCGGGGCGGTCCCCCGCCGGGATGGGGAGGGTTGTGCAGGGTCGAGTCGAGGGGCGTTATCCTGTAATCTGCCACGACTTGACGGTGCGGGCGGGCCCCGGTCGGAGGAAGGAGCCATGGTGGACAGAAGATGTGTCGATCTCGTGGTGCACGGAACTGCCGAGCTCGCCACCCTGGCAGGGCCGGCGAGACCGCACCGGGGCCAGGAGATGGCCGATATCGGGCTCGTGCCCCGGGGGGCGGTGGCGGTCCACGACGGGAGGGTCGTGGAGACGGGTCCTTCGCCCGAGATCCTGGCCCGCTACCGGGGCAAGACGACGATCGACGCGCGGGAAGGCACGGTGCTCCCCGGGTTCGTCGATCCTCACACTCACCTCGTGTTCGGGGGAACGCGTCAGGACGAGTTCGTGCTGCGCTGTCAGGGCGTCCCCTACATGGAGATCGCGCGCAAGGGGGGAGGCATCCGGGCCTCGGTCCGGCAACTGCGGGGAAGGAGCGAGGAAGAGCTCCTCGAGCTCACCCTGGGACGGCTTCGCGGGATACTCGCCGCGGGTACGACCACGGTGGAGGCCAAGAGCGGGTACGGGCTCTCCGTCGAGAGCGAGCTGAAATCCTTGCGGGTGATCCGCGCGGCCGGCCAGCGTCAGCCCCTCACCGTGGTGCCGACCTTCCTCGGCGCCCACGAGGTGCCGGACGAGCACCGGGAAAACCGCGAGGAGTACGTGAGGATCGTGACCGATGAGATGATCCCGAGGGTGGTCGAGGAAGGGCTGGCCGAATTCTGCGACGTGTTCTGCGAGGAGGGCGTCTTTTCCGTCGAGGAGTCGCGGAGGATCCTCCTGGCCGGCCGGGATGCGGGCCTGAGCCCCAAGCTTCACGCCGAGGAGTTCGAGCCCATCGGTGGAGCACGTCTGGCGGCGGAGGTGGGAGCGGTGAGCGCGGACCATCTCGTGGCCATCGACGAGGAGGGAATGGATGCCATGGCAGAGGCGGGGGTGATCCCGGTCTGTCTTCCCGGCACGAGCTTCTTCTTGCATCTGCCGCGCCACGCCCCGGCGCGGCGCATGATCGAGAAGGGAATGCCCGTCGCTCTGGCCACCGATTTCAATCCCGGCTCGAGCATGACCCACTCGATGCCGATGATCCTCACGCTCGCCTGCGTGAACCTGGGGCTTTCTCCGGCCGAGGCCATCACCGCCGCCACCGTGAACGCCGCCTGGGCCATCTCGAGGGGGCACGAGGTGGGGAGCCTCGAGCCGGGGAAGAAGGCCGATCTCGTGGTATGGCCGGTTCCTGATCACAGGTTCCTCGCGTACCACTTCGGCTCGGCGCGGGCGCAGGTGGTGGTCAAGGAAGGAAGGATCGTGTTCGAGGCCGAAGCCGAGGGAGAGGAGGCGTCATGAGCGCGCATCTCGCCGCACTCCCGGCAGAAGTCCGCTTCCTTGCTCGCGCAGGGGTGATCGTTCTGTCGCTTCTGGGGATCCCCGCCTGCCGCGGCGGGGCCTCTCAGACCGCCCCCGTCACCCTTCGGCCCCGCGTCGTCGCCTCCCATCCCCACGACCGGATGGGGTACTGCCAGGGGCTCGTGGTCACCGCTGGCGGCGCCTTCTACGAGAGCACGGGCCACTACGGGAAGTCGACCCTGCGCAAGGTCGACATCGCGACCGGTCGCGTGCTGAAGATCGAGAAGCTCCCCGACGAGCTCTTTGCCGAGGGCATTGCCGTGGTCGGGGACAGGATCCTCCAGCTCACCTGGCAGGAGAACGTGGTGCTCTTCTGGGAGGAGACCGAGAAGGGATTCACCAAGGTGGACGAGAGGCCTTATCCCTTCGAGGGCTGGGGGCTCGCCTATGACGGGAAGATGCTGGTGGCCTCGGACGGAACCGAGACCCTGCGCGTTCTCGACCCGGAGAGTCTCGAGGTCGAGCGGGTGATGCGGGTGCTCGATGGCGACGTCCCGGTATCGTCCCTCAACGAGCTCGAGTTCGTGCGGGGCGAGATCTTCGCCAATGTCTGGAAGGCGGACAAGATCGTGAGGATCGACCCCGGGTCGGGGAGGGTCCTGGGCTGGATCGATCTTCGCTCTCTGCGGCGCGAGGTCGAGTGGTCGCCGCTCCTCGACGTCCTCAACGGGATCGCCTGGAATCCCCGGCAGGATCGCCTCTACGTCACGGGCAAGAACTGGTCCAAGGTGTTCGAAATCGAGCTGGTGAGGGAGTGAGCACTTGCCGAGCGTGAGCTACTGGCTCATGAAGAGCGAGCCGGACGTCTTCTCCATCCGGGATCTCGAGAAGAAGAAAACGTCCTCCTGGGATGGGGTTCGCAACTACCAGGCCCGGAATCTCATGCGTGACGAGATGAAGGTGGGCGACGTCGTTCTCTTCTACCACAGCAGCGTCTCACCCCCGGGGGTGGCAGGGATCGCGCGCGTCTGTCGCCAGGCGCATCCCGATCCCACCGCCTGGGATCCGAAGAGTCCCTACCACGACCCGAAGTCGACCCGACAGGCTCCACGTTGGTTCATGGTGGACGTCGAGTTCGTGGAGAAGTTTCCCCAGCTCGTCCCACTTCCCCTGCTGCGCGAGACCAAGGGTCTGGAGAACATGGTGCTCCTCAACCGGAGCCGGCTCTCGGTGCAGCCGGTGACCAGGCGCGAATTCGATATCATCGTCCGCATGGGGCGCGGGTAGGCCCCGGGTGTTCAGAACGGTGCCTGGCACACTTCTGAACACCTCGCCGCCTGGTCCGGGTGTAAAGAAGTGTGCCAGGCACCGTTCTTGCCGGTGGCGGGGAAGGTCGCCGACGTTGTGGTTGCTGCTCAGCCCCGCGGGTTCTGCGGGAACTTCCAGTACGGCACCCGCACGCCCTGGACGTTGTAGCGGTCGCAGCGCTTGGAGGGCGGGGGCTGGATCTCGAAGCCGAGAATCTTCGCCGCCTCGATGATGCCTTGCGCGGTCACGATGTCGTCCTGCTCCACGCCGTCGCCCGAGACCCCGATGCCACCCACGAGCTGTCCGTTCCGGTAGAGGGGCGCGCTTCCCGGGAAGAAGACGATGCCGCTCTGGTTGGTGGGAGGCGGCTCACCCATCACGTCGCGGTAGAAGGCGAGGCGGTTGGGGTCGGTGATCGGCTGCTCGATCCGAGATTGGCCGGGTGGGTAGAGCAGACGGATGATGCGCCCCGGCTCACCGGGGTTCTTGGTGGAATCGATCCGGAGGTCCGGTGGCGCGAACCCCATCTTGTCGAAGGCCTGGGCGGTGGCGTTCCTGTCGATGAGGCAGCGGAGCGGCCCCGGTGAGCTGCCGTCGATGGTGGGCGGAAACGAGGGCTGGGTGAGGAACCCGAAGGAGCGGGCGGTGACGGCGATGCCGTTCACGGGCCCGGTGAGGACACCGCTTGCGTTCTCGTTGGGGAAGACGCTGGCCAGTGGATGCATTCCGTTGTTCGGCCCCCCGACATCGCGCGAGTTCGGGTTGCTGTAGTAGTAGGCATTCCGCGCCTTGGAGACCGAGACCTCGAGGGAGAAAAGGGTCGCGTCGGGCTCGCGGTAGACGCCGAGCATCGTGCCGTCGAAGTCGGAGACGGCGATGATCATCTGGCAGGGGCTGAAGGCCGGGAGCCGAATGGCGGCATGGGTCCTTTCGCTCGCGCGCACGCACTGCAGGATGATCGTCTCGACCTCCTGTCGGCTGAGCCCACCTCCGGCCATGTCGAAGCTATCGCGAGGCGAGATGAGCCAGGGCGAGGGATCGGGGCGGCCCCTTCCACCATCACTGAGCGTGAGTGCCGGGTCATAGTCGCCGGGGAAGACTCCCGGGTCCGTGGGGGAGAGGGCGCAGGCGGTGTTGATCGGGGCCGTACGGTCGCCCAGGTAGGCGAGGAGGATTCCCACCAGGAAGACACCGCCCTCGCTCTGGACCGGGATCGTCCCGTTGATGGTGTAGTCGTCCTGCTGATTGAGGTTGCAGGTGGGATTGGAGGCGGAGAGCCGGAAGGGGTTGCCGATGCGTGAGGCGGAGAAGGCGGCGATCTCGGCCTCCTCGGGGAGAGGATCGCGCTGCGAGAAGGGAACCCCGGGCTGGTTCCTCATCATGTAGACGCCGATGGCGCCCACGAGCCGCCGGTTGATGATGCTGCCGCTGGCGAGGGTCCGCTTGAAGAGCGGGACCCCGCCGGGGAGCGGGGTGAAGCCCGGGTTGGGCAGGCTTCCGTCGGGGTTCAGTAGGCGCGGGATCTCCATGCCGGCGTCGTAGGCCTCGTTGAGCCCACCGCGGTTGGTGGTGTTGATCTCCCACAGAGGACCCTGGGAGGTGTTGAGCACTCCACGGGTCTTTCGTACAGGAGCGTAGAGGTCGTCGACGTCGATGAAGTCGGTCGCGGTCCGGTCACTGAAGCGATCGGGGTCGATGGCATTGCCGTCACAGGCTCCGGTGGGGAAGCCCACCACCACGTCCTCGAACCTCCGGCTGAACGGAAAGGTCTCTCTCTCCTCGAAGACGGGGGGGAAGTGATACGAGTGGAGGAACTGCATGGTGCGCGAGGTGAGCGGCGCCTGGCTGTGGCTCATGTAGGCAGCGGTGCGGGCCAGCGAGGTGGCGATCTTGCAGTCGAAGTCGGAGAGCTGGGCCGCGGGGTCGGAGCTCCAGACCCTGAGGATGTTGCCGATACGGTCGGTGACGGCGATGGACACCCGGGGCGGGCCGTCCGGAAATCGAGCGGAATCGCTGAGGTCGAACTTCCTCGCCGCCGCCTCCACGAGCCGGTCGATTTCGGACGAGGTCAGGGCGTCGGATCGCCTCTCGTTCGGGTCATTGGGATCGTCGAGGACCGGATCGAAGGTGACCCTGAAGACCTGAGCATCGTTGCCACTCCCACCGACGCTGCACCCGGCCAGGGTCTGGATGATCACGAAGGCGGTGAGGACAGCGAATCGACCGCGACCGAAAAGGACCATGGGCACCTCCAGGCATCGTCTTCGAAGATCGCCGGTGAGCCCTCCCCCGAGCCAACGAGTTGACGAGAGGCATCCCGGCCGCGGGACCATGAAAATACGCGGTCCGGGGGATGTCCAGGGGAAACCCCGTCCGCGCGCGGATTCCCTTGCCGCCAAGGAAGTTCCGGGAGTCAGCGTTCCGGGAGGGCAGTGCCCTCACCCCGACTCCTGGCCGAGGGGCACCACCCGGGCGAAGACCGCCTTGAGGTACCGGGCCTCGGGGAAGCGGGTCGAGAACGGGTGGTCCGGCGCCGCCCCCGTCACCCGGAAGATGCGCAGCTCGACCCTCGCCTGGGCCGCGGCACGCGTGAGCACGGAGAGGAAGTCGGGCTCCGAGACGAGCCCCGAGCACGAGCAGGTGACCAGGAGGCCCCCCCGCGACAGCAGCTCCATGCCGAGGCGATTGAGGTCGCCGTACATCCGGTAGGCCCGCGAGATCTCCTCCTTCACCAGGGCGTACTTCGGAGGGTCGAGGACGAGGAGGTCCGGCGCGTCTCCGGACTCCTTTTTCCGGCGGAGCACGTCGAAGGCGTCGGCATGCTCGAGCTCGACGTGGACCTCGTTCCGGGCCACGTTGCGTCGCGCCACGGCCAGGGCCTTCTCGTCGAGATCGGCAGCAGCGACGTGGGAGGCTCCGCCCCGGGCCGCCGAGATCGCGAAGCCGCCCGTGTAGCAAAAGAGGTCGAGCACTCTCCGTCCTTTCGCCAGGCGGGCCACCTCGTGACGGTTCTCCCTCTGGTCGAGGAAAAACCCCGTCTTGTGGCCGTGACGGAGGTCCATCTCCATGTCGAGGCCGTGCTCCCTGGCCGTGGCCGATTCCGGGCCCGGATGGCGCCTCCTCTCCGCCACGAAGTCGTAGCCCTCCCGCTGGGTCGAACGCTCATCGGGTCGCACTGCGATCCTGGCTCCGGGGACGAGATCTCTCGCCGCCTGCACGATCCACTCCAGCACCTCGCCCCGGTAGCCGGCCGAGAAGGGCTCGATCACCACCACGTCGCCGAAACGGTCGATGATGAGGCCCGAGAGGCCGTCGGCCTCGCCGTGGACCCAGCGGAAGGAGTCGGTCACGGAGGGAAGGTCGAGGTCTTCGACCCGGTGGCGGAGAGCTTCGGCGAGACGGTGCCGGAAGAAGTCGGAATCGAGGCGCTCGTTTCTCTCCTCGGTGAGGAGCCGCACTGCAATCTGGCTCGTTCCGTTGTAGATGCCCCGGCCGATGAACTCTCCCTCCCGGGACTCGACCTCGACCAGTGTGCCGGGGGCGATCCTGCGGGACGGCCTCCTCACCATGCGGAGAAAGATCCAGGGATGGAGCGAGTTCCTCTTTGCCGAGAGTGCGACGCGCGGCAGGCTCATGGATTCTCTCCCGGACCAAGAGGGATCTCGAGCAGCTCGGTCGTGCGGGGAGAGCCGTTGGCGTGGAGCAGGCGGCTGTGCTCCATCCCGTCTTGGTGCACGAGGACGATGGTCGCCGACATCGTGCCCTTCACCTCTCCCTTCTTGCAGATGGATTCCCCCCCGGGAAGGCGGGGGTGGTCGTCACGGAGCGCCTCGAGCAGGGAGGCGATGAGCTCGTCAGGAGAGTGGTCGAGGCCGCGGAGGATGGGTTGCAGCAGGTCCGCCTCGAGCCCCTGAAGGCTTTCTTCACCGACGTCGTGGTCGTTGATGAGGACGTGCCGTCCGGGACCGAGATCCTGAAGGCGCACGGCTCCGTCGAAGTGGAGGACGAAGCTCGCCCGGCCATCGGCGACGAGGAGGTTGAAGGGATCGTAGCGACGCCTCTTCACCTCGGCGGTGAGGTGTCTCCGCGCCGCCTCGAGCGTTCCCGTGGCGAGGGCGTCGCGACAGAGCAGGCCGCGCGACCTCTCGGCGGGGGCGCCGGGTCTCTTCTGCCGGTTGGTGAGGGCGACGAAGAGCCCTCCCCGGGTGAGTCCGAGCCAGGTTCCGCCTGCCCGGGGGTCCCGGGGAGCGATGTACGGAACCATCTCCCCCCCCGGATCGGGGAAGCCCTCGTGTCGGCTCCTTTCCCACTCCGGGGGCAGACCCGGCCTGTCGTAGACCTCGTCGCGGTTGGCGGCCACCACGAGCGGCCACCGGTCGGACATGCGGTCGAGGACGAGGAGGACGCACATGGAGTCAGTCTCTCTTTCCTCGCCCCGCCGGACGGGGCTTGCCGTGCCCGCCGCCCCCCGGCGTCTCGATGCGCACCACGTCCCCCGGCTCGAGCTGGACCACGGACTTGCCGGGGAGGGGCAGGAAGCGGCGCGTGCCCTTCCTCTTGAGGAGGTTGCGTCCGCGCGCGCCTGGCTCTCCGCCCCCAAGACCGTAGGGGGCAATCCGGCGTCGCTCGGTGAGAAGACCGAGGGTCGTCCGGGTCAGGACCTCGATCTCGCGCACGATACCGTCACCCCCTCGGTGATGCCCGTTTCCTCCCGATCCGCGTCGGATCTCCGACCTCAGGACCCGGAACGGGTAGGCGAGCTCGAGGGCTTCCACCGGAGTGTTGAGCGTGTTGGTCATGTGGGTCTGGACCGCACTCGTCCCGGGGCGAAACGGCAGGGCGCCCGCGCCGCCGGCGAGGGTCTCGTAGTAAGCGAAGGTCTCTCCTGACCGCGGATCGACGCCGCCCAGGGTCAGGTTGCTCATGGTGCCACAGCTCGCCGCGGGGATGCGATCGGGAAGGATGCGCGCGAACGCGCCGAGAAGCGTGTCGACGATCCTCTGGGAGGTCTCGACGTTTCCTGCGGCGGTGGCCCGTGGAAAGGTCGCGCACACCACGCTTTTCTCGGGCACCACGAGGGTGACGGGACGAAGGACGCCGTCGTTGACCGGGACGTCGCGCTCGAGAATGGCCAGCAGCACGTAGTGCACCGCGGCGGTCGTGACGGCGCGGGTTGCGTTGACGCATCCCGCCACCTCGGGAGACGATCCGGTGAAGTCGACCTCGAGGCGACCCCTGCGCAGCGTGACCTTGACGCGGATGGGAATCTTGGTGGTGCCCGCTCCGTCGTCGTCGAGGTGGTCTTCGAACGTTGCCTCGCCCTCGGGAAGCTCGCGCAGCGCCGCGCGCACCATCCTCTCGGAGTAGTCCTGGAGCGTGCGCACCGATCCCTCCAGGGCGCGTAGCCCTCGCCGCTCCAGCAGCTCGAGGAGCCTCCGCACTCCCACGGCGTTGGCGGCCATCTGCGCCCGAAGATCACCCTCCCGTTCCACGGGAGTCCTCACGTTGGCGAGGAGAAGAGCGAGGATGTCCTCATCCATCTTCCCGTCGCGGAGGAAGCGCAGGGGAGGAATGCGGATCCCCTCCTGGAAGATCTCCGTGGCCGGAGCCATCGAACCCGGCGCCAGACCGCCGATGTCGGAGTGGTGGGCGCGGCTTGCCACATGAAACGCTGCCTTGCGCGCTCCGGGCGGAAACACCCCCGTGACCAGGGTCAGATCGGGAAGGTGAGTGCCACCCCGGTAGGGATCGTTGAGAAGGATGCCGCACCCGGGCCCGTCGATTCCCCGGTGGATGGCGGCACGGACGGCCTCGGCCATGGACCCGAGGTGGACGGGGATGTGGGCGGCCTGGGCCACGAGCCCTCCCTTCCCGTCGAAGACCGCGCATGAAAAATCGCGCCTCTCCTTGATGTTGGGCGAGAAGGCAGTCTTTTGCAGCACGGCCCCCATCTCCTCCGCCACCGAGGCGAGGAGGTTTCTGTCGATCATGATGCGGATCGGGTCAGCCATCACGCCGCCTCTCGATGAGGAGGTTGCCGTGGTCGTCGACACGCAGGGAGTGACCCGGCGGCAACACGGTGGTGGAGCTGTACTCGACGATGATCGCGGGTCCCGTGACGCGGTTACCGGCCAGGAGCTCCTCGCGCCGGAGGAACGATGTGGTCAGCCTTCCTTCGGGGAAGGCGACCCGTTGCTGCACGAGGGTTGCCGACGCGGGCGGTCGGTTTCGGCCGCGACGGATCTTCTTTGCCGGGAGACTCGGGCGAGGTCCCGAAGCCCTGGCGCGAAGCGTCACGAGCTCGAGGGGAAAGCCAGGCCGGGAGTGGCCGAAGCGGATGCGGTGGAGCCGGTGGAAGCTCCGATCCAGCGTGCCACGAGGCGAAACCTCGATCTCCAGCTCGTGGGACTGTCCGCGATAGCGTACGTCGGCGGTCTTTTGCACGCGTACGTTGCCATCCGGCACGCCTTCGCGCACGAGCGCTCGGCGTGCCTTCTCCTGGAGAGGCGCGAAGGCCTTCTCGATCTCCTGCCGCGAAAAGGTCGGTCCGGTCAGGAAGGCGGTTCTCGCCACCGTGATCTCGGGTGCGGCAAGGAGTGCCCCCCTGGCCGAGAGGAGCCCGGGATGGAGCGGCACCATGACGCGTGGAATGCGCAGACGGGCGGCAAGGGACGCCGCGTGGAGCCCTCCTGCCCCGCCAAAGCACACGAGGGTGAAGTCGGCGGGATCGTGGCCACGCTCGACGGTGATGAGGCGCAGCGCCCGCGCCATGGTGCTCTCGGCGACATCGAGGATGCCGAGAGCCGCTCGATGAGGCGAGCATCGGAGTTTCTTCGCCAGCTCCTTCATGCCGCCCTGGACCATTTCGGGATGGAGGAGCATGGCGCCGCCGAGGAACTGGTCGGGAAGGATGCGCCCGAGGAAGACATGGGCGTCGGTGGTGGTGATGGAGGTGCCTCCTCGACCGTAGCAGACCGGGCCGGGATCGGCGCCGGCGCTCTCGGGCCCGACGACCAGGGCTCCCCCCTCGTCGACGCGGGCCAGGGATCCGCCGCCTGCGCCCACGGTGTGGATGTCGAGGGCCGGCGTGAGCAGGGGATGGCCATCGAGATGACGACGCGCCACCACGGGCAGGGAAGCGGAGGCGGCCGCGACGTCGGTGGAGGTTCCTCCCATGTCGAAGGTGAGGACCCTCGTGAAGCCGGCCCGGCGCGCGACGGCGAGCGCGCCCACAACGCCCCCGGCCGGACCCGAGAGCACGGTGTGCACGGGGAGTCGGCTCGCATTTCGCGCGGTCAGCGTACCTCCGGCGGAGTGGAGGATGCGCAGTCGCCCCCGGCCGAGGCCGCGCTCGAGAGTCCCGAGGTAGAGGGACATGCGGGGAGCCACGTAGGCGTTGACGACCGCGGTCCCCAGCCTCTCGTGCTCGCGAAACTCCGCCGCCACCTCGTGAGAGAGGGTGACGGGAATCCCCAGTCGGGCAAGCGCGCGTCCGACCCTCTTCTCCGGCCCGCCCTTGCTCCAGGAGTGGAGAAGACCCACCGCCACCGATTCCACGCCGGCCTTCTTCAGCCGTGTGAGGAGGCGCTCGAGATCCGGCGCGGAAATGCGTGACTCGATGCCGCCTTTCCTGGCGATCCTTTCCTCGATCTCGACCACGAGATCCCTCGGCACGAGGGGGACGGGCTTGGGTGCCGACAGATCGTAGAGATCGGTCCGGGCCTGACGGCCGATCTCGAGCACGTCGCCGAAGCCGCGAGTGGTCACGAGCGCGGTGCGGGCCCCTTTCCTCTCCAGAAGGGCATTGGTGGCCACGGTGGAGCCGTGCACGACGAGGGTGAGCGCCCGGCGACCACCATGCCCCTGCAGGATCCGGTGGACCCCTTCGAGCACGGCGCGGGACGGATCGTCGGGAGTCGAGGCCACCTTGAGCGGAACGAGCCGCGCTCCATCACGGAGGACGAGGTCGGTGAACGTGCCGCCGGTATCGATGCCGATGATGGCCAAGCTCGCCTCGTCATCCTCGAGAGTCGCCGGAAATCGGGCCTCTCCCTGTCGTTCGTGCGTCGGAGGTTAGCACGACCGTCGGCTGGCCTCAACGCGCTCGGGCTTGATCCCGAGGGGGGTGCGCGTGTAGTCTTTGCGCCTTTCCCGGTGTGCCGGGCCATGGGGCCGTCGAGCCCTGCGGGGAGGGTCGTCGTGGTCGAGATGCTGGTCCAGCGTCGTTCGGTGGTGGAGGGGCTCCTCCGCTCGGCCATCGTCCTGGGCCTCTTCTACGTCTTTCTCGTGGCCATCTCCATGCTCGGCTCGGTGTTCAAGGAGATGGGACACGGACAGGCCGAGACTCTGGTCACGCAGCTCTCTCCTCTCGCCTCCCTGGCGGTGGGCATTCTGGCCACGGTCCTGGTCCAGTCCTCCTCGGTGACGACGTCCCTGGTGGTGGGCGTCGTGGCCACGAGTCCCTCGGGCTCGCTGCTCGAGTCCATCCAGCCCTTCGTGCCCATGATCATGGGGGCGAACATCGGGACCACCATCACCAACACCCTGGCTTCGCTGGGGCACGTGACCCGGACGCGCGAGTTCGAGAGGGCCTTTGCCGGGGCCACCGTCCACGACTTCTTCAACCTGCTCACGGTGCTCATCCTCCTGCCCCTCGAGCTCGCCACCGGGTTCCTCTCCCGGACCGCGGTGTGGCTGGTCGAGGTTCTCCAGCTTTCCTCGTCGGTGGAGTTTCACAGTCCGGTCAAGGCCGTGGTCAAGGTGGGGGAGACGGCGGTGAGAGGGCTGGTCAAGGGGGCGGTGGGCGAAGGGACTCCCTACTACGTGCTCGTGATCGTTCTGGCGGTGATCTTCATCTTCGTCTGCCTCGGCTTCATCACCCGGAACATGAAGCTCTTGCTCGCTTCCCGACTCGAGGGCGCCATCAATCGCGCCCTCGAGAAGAGTGGCCTGCTGGGCATTCTCATCGGAATTCTCGTGACGGTGGCCGTGCAGTCCTCCAGCATCACCACCTCGATCCTGGTGCCCATGTTCGGGGCCGGGGTCCTGACCCTGGCCAACGGCTATCCCATCATGCTGGGTGCGAACGTGGGGACGACCATCACCGCTCTCCTCGCCGCGGTGGTGAAGGGCCCGGCAGGGCTCGCCATCGCCCTCGTCCACCTCCTGTTCAATATCCTGGGCATCCTGCTCTTCTATCCGGTTCCGGCGTTGCGCCGCATTCCCATCCGCCTCGCCCAGTGGCTGGCTGCCCGGACCGTCGATTCGAAGTGGTATATTCTTCTCTACGTCCTGGGTGTCTTCGTGGCCATTCCCGTGATGGCCTTTGTTCTCTTCAGGTAGGAGATCGGATCATGTTCGAGTGGCTGAGGGGTCTGGGGCAACACGCTCCCAGAAACCTCCACAAGATGTCCCTGGCCTTCGGACAGATGCTCGACGCCGGGAAGCAGATGTTCGACACCGCGTCGAATGCCCTCCTCGGCGGGACCGATCTCTCGGTCATCCGGGACGACCTGTTCGCCACGGATCTTCGCATCAACGCGGCCGAGCAGCAGATCCGTCGCGAGCTCGTGGTGCACGTCACCGTGCACGGGACCCACGACCTTCCGGCCTGCCTCACCATGATGAGCGTGGTCAAGGATGCCGAGCGCATCGGTGACTATGCCAAGAATATCTTCGACCTCGCCGAGCTCACACCGGCCGGAGTGAAGGAAAAGGAGTTCGACGACCTCAATGGCCTCAAGTCGTCCATCTCCCGGGGACTGGCCGATACGCGCCGTATCTTCGAGGCGCAATCCGAGGATGAGGCTCGAGCCGTCGCTCGTGACCTGATGTCCATCGAGGACCGGTGCGATACGCGGATGGCCGATCTCGTCCTCCATCAGCGAGAGCACGCCTGCCCCGTGACGTACGCTCTCACCTACCGGTACTTCAAGCGGGTTGCCTCCCATGCCATGAACATCGTGACCTCGGTCTACCTGCCGCTGGACAAGATCGATTTCTTCGACGAGAAGCCGCGGCCCACCGGGGTGAGAAAGCCGGAGACGAAGTAGCCGGGTCGTGGGCGAGGGGCTCGTTTCGACACAGAGGAGGCCAGGAGGGAAGAGGAGATCACAGAGGAAGAGGTGCAGCGCCGGCCGAAGCGGCCGTCGCTGCGAACAGAGAGGGGCGAGGGAGCCGTGCCGCCTCTTCCCCTTCCTCCCGTGCCCGCGACCGTGCCCTTGACCCGTGGCCCGCGTGGCTGGCGAGAGCGACGTCGTCGGGCGTCATTGCCGTGGCTTGGCTCTTCCCCTGACCCCTTCTTCCTCGGCTCTTCCTCTTCTTCCCGGGGAGCCGCGTCGTGGGCGAGGGGCCCGGATCGACACAGAGGACACAGAGGGAAGAGGAGATCACAGAGGAAGATGTGCAGCGCCGGCCGAAGCGGCCGCCGCTGCGAACAGAGAGGGGCGAGGGAGCCGTGTCCGCCTCTTCCCCTTCCTCCCGTGCCTGACCGTGCCCGTATCCCGACCCCCCGCGCGCTCTCCTCACGAAAAAAGCCCCGGAGAGGTTGTTCCCCTCCGGGGCTCGGGCTCGTGATGAGCGGAACTAGCCGGTGATCATTCGGGATCCCCGGGGTTGTTGAAGAGAGCGCCGAGGGCGATGCTGCCATGCCCGTTCTGCGGGAACCCGGCGGCCATGGGATCGCCGGGGTTGAGGTTGGACGCGGTGTCGTCGGGCGGGAAGATGATCAGCGACTGGAGGAAGATCTCCACCAGTATCCTCTTCTTCTCGCTCGCGCCGGCGAAGGCGTTCCGGGAGGCAAGGGCCTCGCCGCCGTGGCGGAGGATGACCTCCCGCAGGTTGATGCTGCGGCCGTCGTGGCCGTAGGGGGCGGTGGTTCCGACGCCCCAGAGAGGCTCGGTCATGAACTCCGTCTGGAGGGATCCGTCGTGGTTCCGCTCGTGGAAGTTCGGACCGAGGTCGTGCCGCTTGAAGTCGGCAAAGATGTTCCGGACCACGAAGGAGTTGCCGGCCGGAAGCTTGAGGGTGGGGAAACCCATGCCGTCATTTGTCTCGGTGAAGAGGCCGGTGGCGGTGGAGAAGAGGTTGTTGAAGATGCCGTTCACCGGATCGTAGACCGTCTCCACGTCGGCCACGCGACGATCGCTGTCGATGGTCAGGTTCTGGATGTGGCATTCCGTGCAGCCGAACTCCGAGAAGTTGCGGAGGCCGGCACGCGTGGCGGCGGTCTCCTGGTAGCGACCCGGCTTGAAGTAGTTGAGGAGATAAAACTCCACGTGATCGACGATGGCCGTGGGAATCTCGTCCACCACCCCGTCGCCGTCGGGATCGTCCATGTCGTTGAGGGCGGGCGGCACCTCGATGGTGTCCGTGCTCCCGTCGAGGACCAGACCCGAGGGCGTGGTGACCGAACCGCCGGCGGCGGCGGCGTGCAGCAGGGGATCTCCCGACTCGAGGCCCATCTCGGCGTTGAACGCGCCGACCAGGAACTCGCGCATGGAGATCGTGCCGCCCTGATGGAACAAGGGGCGAACCCGGAGGTCGGTATCCACTCCCACCACGCCGGAGGTGTCCAGCGTGCCATTGGGGAAGGCGGTGATCTGGCCGTAGCTGATGCTCTTCGCCACGAGCGGCTCGGTCACCGGCTGGTTGAACATGGCCGCCTGGGCGAGAGCGGCATCGCGGATGGCGCGGAGGTCCTGGGTGATCTCGTCGCCGAGCATCTCGATGATGCCGAGGCCGAAGAGGTGGGGGGCGTCCCGGCTGTCGGGCCGGGTGAAGACGTCGCCGCCGTGTCCGGCCGAGCCGCGGGGGCGGCCATGGCAGGCGGCGCAGCTATCGGCGAGGCCGGCGCCGATGGACAGGTCGCCGGCGACCATTCCGATTCCGTCGCCCGTTCGGGGGCCGAAGCCCTGGGCGACCGTGAACTTCCTCTGGAAGATCTGACGGCCCCGACGGATGGAACGGAACGGGTCGCGCTTGATGATGAAGACCGAGGAATCGGGGGTCATGATGTCGCCGTGGCCTGCGCCGATCTGCTGGGCGTAGGTCTTGGCGATTCCGGCTACGGCTCCGGTCTGGCTCGTGTCGGTGAGCTGCGCATCGGCCGCGGGACCGAGGACGCACAGCGCCGTGAGAGCGAGGAGCAAGGGCAAGAGGTGGGTCTTGTGGATGTGCAAGGTTCCGTCTCCCGAGAGGTCATTTTCCAAGAGTTGAGACCGTGGATCCGAGGCTGGTGGGCTCGACGAGCCTCGAGGCAGAGTGAGACTGAATGGCAAGTCGAACCCGGATCCGGGGGCGCTCGAGCCGGCGGCCTGGAGGCACGGAGGGGAGACCTCGGGCGAGCGCATGGATTCCGTGACCAGGCACTCGTCCCTCGATGAAGAGACTGTCCCCGGTCCGGCCTCGTCGGCCCGAACGTCGATCCCCTTCTTGGTGCCATACCCCCCCCGGGGCACCCTCCGGCGATCCCGCAAACGCCCGAGGTTGTGTTTGGTCCAGGGCGGCCGGGTCGATCGCCGTGAAGGAGCGAGCCCGGCCCTGGCGTCGGCCCCTTTGTACCGCGACGCCGGAGGCAAGGGAAGCCGATTCCGGACAAGACATGTCCGGAGTCATCCCGGGGTGATCGGAAAGTCTTTGCGACTCAGTGACTTATTAGAGTCGCACGCTCTCGAACTCGTCCAGGCTCGCGTCGACGAGATCCTGGAGGTAGATGAGCGAGATGGCAGGAAGCACCCGGTGTCGGCCGCGAGCCAGCGCGAGGCAGGCGTCGCAGAGGGCCGAGGAGACGAACGAGAGCCGCTCGCGCACCAGGCGGATTCCGCGGCTGATGGAGGGGCCCCAGAACGGGGCGCCGAGGTAGCGGTGGATGCGCTGGCCGAACTCGACGGCTGGGCTCGGCGAGGGGGCAGGATCCGGTCCCCTCACCGCAACCTCGATCATGTCCGAGCGGCGGAGGCCCTTGAACACGATGCGCATGGCGTTCTGGCTCAGGTTGATGGACGAGAGGGCATGGACGAGGGCGGGGCTTGCGTCGATGAGTCCGTCCAGCTCCAGGAGCTCGCTCCGGGCCATTCCGGCCACCAATCGGTCCGCGACGTGCTCGAAGATGATCTTCTCGATGTCCGTCTCGCGCATGTCGGGGTCGAAGGCGAGTCCGTGGCGGCGGGCCGTGCTGACGAGGATCTCGCGCCAGCCGTTGTTGCGAGCGAACGGAGACGCCATCTGCAGAAGATGGTGGGTGCGAGCCTGGAGACCGATGCGGTCGCGGTTCAGGATTCTCCAGGATTGACGGGCCGGATCGTCACCAAAGGTGGCAAGGGTGAGCCCCAGGCAACGAGCTACCTGGCCCCGGACGTCATGATCCATCCGGCTCAGGATCCCGTAGGGGCGCGCCACGCCCTGGGTGCGGGCACGATCGGCGAACGAGGTTGGGTGCATCTCGTACTGCCTCCGGCGACCAGGATAACTCAACGCTCCCTTCGACGCCACGGGAAAGGGCGGGGGGGCGGGCGGGTCAAGGGTTTCCGTGGTCCCCGAGGATCCGGAGATAGAACCCGGCCGTCTCGCGAGCGATCTGTCCGGGAGAGTGCGAGGAGAGGGCGCTCTGGCGGGCCGCCTCGCCGAGGCGGCGGCCCAGCTCATCGCTCCCGAGGACCCGGGAGACCGCAGAGGCGAGGGCCGGGGGATCGCCGGGGGGGACCAGGAGGCCGTTGCGGCCGCTCTCCACCACCTCCGGGAAGCCGCCCACGGCCGAGGCCACGATCGGTTTTCCCAGGGTCATGGCGAGGAGGAGGACCCCACTCATGTCGATCCGGAGGTAGGGCAAGACCACGGCTCGAGCCGCGGCGAACGCCGTGACCATCTCCTCGTGGTCGTGGGAGCGGAGCTCCCACCGGACGAGCCTCTCCACCCCCAGCTCGCGAGCCAGGCCCCGTGACCTCTCCACATCGAAGGAAAACGTGCGGGGGGGGCCTCCGGCCACGAGGAGGAGCACATCGCCACAGGCCTCCCGGATCCCGGGCAAGGCCCGCAGGAGGACTCCGAGTCCCTTCTCTTCCCGGAGGCCCCCGAAGAAGAGGAGGATCCGGGTGTCGGGCGACAGTCCGAGTCTCTCGAGGGCCTCGGCCCGGCTCGGCACCGTGGGGAGGGCGGGAGAGTAGTTGGGGTGGTGGATGACCTGGACCGGAACCCTTCGGGGCGCCGTGGAGAGAAACCGGCGCCGTGAGAACTCCGAGAGCACGATGACGCCGCGGCAGGTCTCGGAGATCCGCGAGCGGAAGGCCCGATCCAGCTTCCCTCCGTGGAAGGGTTCGGTGTCGTGAATGGTGGTGACGAGGGGGATGCCGGCGCGAGAGATGCTCCGCGTGAGAGCGAGGTCGGCGGCGGCGAGCAGGGGAAACTCGAAGTGGACGATGTCGGGACGGAGGCGGCGGATGGTTCCCAGCGCCCTCCGGGTGGAAGTGGCGTACGAGACGGCCTTCCTCAGCTTGCCGCGCGTCGTCGGGTAGCCCTGGTAGCATTCATGGAGGGTGACGTCGCCCATCGAGCCCTGCGGTAGCAGCGTCGGGCGGGGAGTGATCCAGTGAACGCGGTGGCCGAGAGACGACAGGCCGCGCAGCAACGAGCAGTCGTAGTAGGCGGCTCCGGTGTAACCCATCGGATCGACGAAGCAGATCTCGAGGGTTCGTTGCTCGGGTGGCTTCAGGAGCATGGCCGGGTCCCCCCGTCTCCGCTTTCCAGAAGAGCGTCGTCGAGCCGGGCGAGCTCCTCGCTGGCCCGGGTACGGAGTCTCTCTCGCGCCGTCTCGATCCGTGTCCGGAGGCTCGCCTGGACCTCGGGGGCAAGGATCCGCCGCAGTGTCGTCGTGAGAGTCGTGGGATCGAGGATCGCCTGAGGTTCGAGGCAGAGCTCTCCGAGATCGGCATCCCGCAGGAACGACCTCACCTTCTCGTCATAGGCGATGCCGAGCACCGGTGTTCCCGCCAGCACCGAGAGGATGCAGCCGTGGAGCCGTGTCGAGACCACCAGGGAGCACTGACGCAGGAGATCGATGGCACTTCCCGGAGAGAGGCCCTCCTCGTGGAGACGCGCCTTGCTCGCCAGAGACGAGGGGAGCCGGAGCAGCAGGCTCCGCGCCGCGCTGCCGTCGTCCTCGAGGGGGTTCTCCGGCTGACGCGACAGGACGAGGAGCTCGAGGGGGGGAGAAGAGTCGGCAAGGGCGCCGGCCAGACCGTGAGCGAAGGCGAGGATGAAACGCTCCCGCTTCTCACCGTGGAAGGCTGGCCGGAACGCGAGCCCGATGCGACCCCTGCCCCTTTCTCGGGGCTCTGCGCGGGGGTTGCTGCCGATGTCGAGGGGGAGTGCGAACGCGAGGTCGGCTCCGAGAGCGACGTCGTCGCGGCCCAGGGAGAGGGCCTCTTCGCGAGACACCGTGTCCCTCACGCTCACCTTCGTGGCGAGCTTCAGCGTGGCGCTCAGGAGAAGCCGTCCGAGGGGGCGGCGGCACGGTCGGAATCCCTGTCCGGTGAGGACGAGCGGGGCTCCGGCCATCCTGCAGAGGAGGGCGAGGGTGAGGCCCACGGGCAGGGACCCCAGGCACCTCCACGACGGGAGGTCTTCCTTGTCGGGGTCCACCTCCCGGAGGTTGGTACCGCCGGCGAGCACGAGGGCTCGACAGCGCAGCAGGGTGAAGAGGAGCGACAGGAGGCCCAGAGGGCTGGCTCCCCGGAAGGCGATGGTCTTCACGCCGAGGGAGGCGATCTCCTCCCTGCGTCGGGTGGCCACCAGGATCGACGACCCGGGTTGGCTCTGGCGCAGATGGTGGACGAGAGCGAGCAGGATCGCGTCGTCGCCCACGTTGCCCGCCGAGAAGCGAAGGACGAGGATCTTCGTCCTGTGCCTGGCCAGAAGAGATGATCGTCCGACCAGGAACACGATGCCGAGCAGCAGCAATGGTGTCAGAGCGAGGAGGAGAAGAGCTCCCGGTCCCCGGAATGCCGGACCCAGGATCAACAGGACGGCAAGGAGCGGAACGAGGATCGAGCGCAGGAGCCGGTCTCTCCGCCCGGTCTCTCTTCCGCAGGCCCGGAGCAGCAGGGCGAGGAAGCAGATCTCCGAGAGAAGCGTGGCCAGAGCGGCGCCGAGGGCGCCGTGAGACGGAATCATGGCCAGATTCAGGACGACGTTGAGGGCGAGCACCAGAGCCGTGAGCCGGATCCGGACCATCTGCCGGTCGGCGGCGACGAGCAGGATCGAGAGCGGATAGGTGACGAACCGGAAGACGAGGTAGACCCCGAGCACCACGAGAACGGGAGCCGAGGCCAGAAACTCGTCACCGAGCAGGAAGCCGAGAAGAGGTCGCGGAGCGAGGATGCACGGAACGGCGATCACCAGGGCCAGCAGGAGCAGGAAGCGAGTCGCGCGCTCGGCGTGGTGGAGCGCCTCGTCGCGACTTCTCGAGAAGGCGCGGGATGCGGCCGGGAGCATGACTGCCGTGACGGCCGCCGGCAGGAACATGAAGCCGAGGAGAATCCTCGACGGGGCGGCGTAGAGGCCCAGCTCGGTCGCCCCGGCCAGAAGCCCGACCAGAAAGACGTCCGACTTCAGGTAGAGAAGCCCCAGGAGATCCGTGAGGCCGTAGGAGAACGTCGATTGCAGGAGTCGCCAGGCCCGCCTCCCGAACCGGGGAACGGGTGATCTCCCGAGAAGCCGTCGCAGGGTTGCCAGCGAGAAGAGGAGGTGGACGGTGGGAGCAGCGAGGAAGGCGACTCCCAGAAGGAGGGGTGGGACGGAGGTGGCAAGGGCGGCCCCGGCCAGAACGAGCAGGACCGATCCCGCCACGAGGCGTGATCGCGTCTCGGCCGCGAAGAGGGAGAGGCCGCGCGTACACGAGAATCCGATCTCCCCCAGCGAGAAGACGAAGCTTCCGGAGAGAATGAGGCAGAACAGGATCGACGAGCCCGTTCCCGTGGTCAGCGCCAGCACGAGGGATGCCACGAGGAGGGGAAAGGCGAGGGTGAGCTTGAGGCCCAGCGCGGTGTCGGCCACCTCCCCGATGAGGGCCGGCTTCCCGGCCAGGGTCCGGGCGGCGTGCGTCGGCACGCCGGCCGAGGACAGGAGATGAAACAGGGATCCCAGCGAGAGGGCGAGCTCGGTGACGCCCAGGGATTCCCTGCCCGCGGTGCGGGCGAGAACCACCGTCCAGGCCAGGATGGAGATCTTCCACAGGAGGTCGGAGGCGGCCAGAAAGGTGGTGCTTCCCCGGCGCAGGCCTTCCGGAGAGGAGGGCGGGAGCGGATCACGATCGCCCTCGCAGGAGCTCATGAGCGCACCCTCCGCTCTCGGGAGGGGGGTGTCCCCGGTGTGAGGAGTCGATTGCGTCTCAGGAGTGAGAGAGCGCATCGTTTTCCCGCGAGAAGCGCAACGATCCCCGTGCCTGCCGCTCTCTGGTCGTCCCGGGCTTCCCGGCGCCACACAGAGAGAGCGAGAAGAAGGCGAAGAAGATCGAGGTATTGAACGAGTAGATGCCGATCACCGTGTGACCGAGGAGGCCGATCATGAGGAGGAAGAGGAGCGTCATCAGACCGACGAAGGCGAGCTCCTGACGGGACGCCGATGACCTCGGCTCGAGGCCGGGAACGAGGCGATGGAGCAGGGCTCCCACCAGCACGAGGAAGGACACCAGGCCCAGAAGGCCGGTGGTGGCCAGGACGTGCAAATAGAGGCTATGGGCGGGGGCAGTGGAGAGGAACTCCTCCGACCAGGTGAACATGCGCGGCGTCTCGTACAGGAAGTGGTAGGGCAGGTTCGTCGGTCCCACTCCCAGGATGGGACTGCGCAGGAAGGCCGAGAGAGCTCCTTGCCAGAGGATGGGGCGCGTTCTCAGCGCGGAGCCGGGGCTTGTCAGGTCGCGCAGTCGCGAGGCGAGCTGCTCGCCCTCGGTGACGGTTCCGTCTCCCGAGGAGATCGAGAGCAGCATCACCAGGAGCAGCGGCAAGACGAGGAACAGGGTCGACATCGAGACGGTGAGGAGGCGCAGCCGCCTGGCCAGGACGAGACCCACGAGTCCGGCGCAGGGGAGGGCAAGGATGGCTCCTCGCGATCCCGAGAGGATCAGGTTGGTCGCCACCACCACGGCACCCGTCCCGAGGAGCAGGGCGAGCCGGGATTCGCGACGCCTGTCCTTCCAGCTCCGTTCGACCTCCCTCAGGGAAGCCGGCTCCTCCCAGCCCTCCCTCTCCCTCTTCTCCCTCTTCCTGGCGTCACGAGTGAGTCCGCGAGCGAAGAGCAGCACGAGACCGAGAGCCGCGAAGTAGGCGTTCTGGTTCGGATGCCGGAAGAAGAGGAAGGATCTCTCGGCGAACACCGGCAGTCCCGCGTCGACCTGCATCTCGGCTTGCCAGTCGGCGATGGACTCGGTGGCGCCCACAAGGGAGAGCAGGAGCGCCACCGCCGATCCGGCGAGGACGAGGAGGGCGAATCTCCGCAGCAACGGGATCGCGTCGTCCTCGCTCCTCACGTGCCATCGGATGATGTGGAAGATGGCCACGGCAGAGAGACTGTTGAGGAAAAGCGGCCCCGCCTCGATGCGGGAAAGGGGGTGCACGATGGTCGGGTGGACGACGAGCGAGAGGGAGGTGACCAGCGGGAGGAGGAGAGCGGGAATCCAGAGGTCGAGGCTCTCCTTCCGGTGGAATCTCCGGGCGATTTCTCCCAGGAAGAGTCCTGCCACCAGAAGAGCGGTGAGGATGCGGAGGGGGCGGGCCGCCTCCTGGAGCGGGAGGAGGAACAGGACCAGCGTCGTGGCAGGTAGGAAGTTCCGCCGGCGCTGGAAGACCAGCACCAGGACGAGCGACGATACCGCGGCCACGAGGTCCAGGATCAAGGCGAGCCTCCTTCGGACTCCTGTCCCTTCCCTCTTCGGCACCGAGGAGGTCCGGGCCGAAGCCCAATCCGGGCGGAACCCCGTGTCGTTTGACCGGTTGCCGCGGGTGGGGTAGTCTTCTGGGGAGGCTCCGGCCTCTCCCCTCGAGTCACCGTCCATTCCTCCCCGGAAACCTCTCCCCCTCCATCCATGTCGCTTGCCGTCCGTCGTGTCGTTCTCGTCGTTCTCGCCCTGGTCGTGGCGGCCCTGGTCTTCCGGAGTCTCGCCCCGATCCAGAGAGAGCCCGGTCGCGCCTCGTCGTCCGTGGGGGGCACCGAGGGGAGTGACGGACGGGTTCCGCTCCTCCTCGTCTCCGAGATGGTGGCGGGCCGCAGCTTCACCCTGGACGTCCTCTGGGCCTCCGAGTGGGCGGAGGAGATCTGGCTCGTCTACTCCACCCGCGAGTCGAACGAGGACGTCTCGGGATCCTTCGGCGAAGGAGCCCTTCTCGGGCCTCGCCTCCGCCCGACTCCGGGCCGCGGTCCCGGCTACTCGCCCTCCCGGGCTCTCGGGGTCACCGAGACGTGGCATCGTTCCGTGGCCTCCGTTCCCGCGAAGTTCGTGGGGCGGACGATCTGGCTCCAGGCCATGGTGCAGGATCCCGGAGCCGAGGGAGGCTTCGCCCTCTCACCCCCGATCTCCTTGGAGGTCCGGGGCCCGGGTGCCGTCTTCCACGTGTCTCCGACCGGTGACGACGCGGACGACGGATCGGAAGCCCGTCCCTTCCGGACGCTCGGCACCTCCGTCGGGCGCCTTCGGCCGGGAGACGAGCTCGTCGTCCACGGCGGGGAGTACGCGGAGCGAGTCGTGGTCAAGAGCTCCGGCACACCCTCCCGCAAGGTCCGTATCCGGGCCGGGGAAGGCGAGACTCCGGTGGTGACCGGTCAGGACATGGGGCTCTGGCTCAAGGAAGCCCACGATGTGGTCATCGAGGGGCTTACCGTGCGAGGGACGAGCGAGCAGGGCATCCGGGTCGACCGCTGCGAGAGGATCGGGCTCTTCCGGACCACGGTGGAGGAGGCGTTCACCAACCACGGCATCCAGATCCTGGCCTCGACCGACGTCTGGCTGGAGGAGGTGTCGGTTCGCGACTGTGGCGATCTCGACACCCATCACGCGGGCATTCACGTCGGCGACTGGTCGGAAAGGGTCTGGATCGTGGGAAGCGAATCCCATGACAACGCGCTCCTCGGCATCGGTCTCTACCGGGCCCGCGACTGTCTCGTGCATTCCTGCACCGTCACCGGGAACATCGAAGGGATCATCGCGGAGGAGGCGCCGGGGAGCTGGATCGTCTCGTGCACCGCGACCTCGAACCGCAACGGAATCGGAACCGACGGCAACCGCGTCGACTGCCCGGGAATGAGGGTCGTGCGGTGCACGAGCCACCACAACCTCTCCAGCGGGTTCACCTCCTACGAGAACCCGAGCGGCACCCTCTTCTACCGCAACCTCTCCCATGACAACGGCTCCCCCTGGGGGCACGGATTCTGGGTCTACGCCACGAGCTCGGACACCTTCCTCCACAACACGAGCCTCGCCAACTCCGGATCGGGCTTCGCCCTGGAGGGCGGGACGGAGGGAGTCCTGCTCGCCAACAACGTCTCGGCCTGGAACGGTGCCTCCCAGCTCACCGTGTTGCCGGAGAGCGTGAATCTCGAGCAAGCCCTGGTCTCGCTGAGGAATCTCTTCTTCGCCGACGGGGGGCCGGTCATCCAGTGGGGATGGGACCTGATGGCCGTCGAGGACCTCGAGGTCCTCAGGCCCGAGATCGACGACGAGAGCCTCACCACCCATCCCCTCCTGGTTCCCGGAGGGAGCGAGCCCTACGCCCCCTCCCCGATCTCGCCCTGCATCGACGCCGGCACCTGGACAGGAAGGCCTCATGCCGGCAAGGCGCCCGATCTCGGGAGGGTGGAGAGGGACTGACCCGGACGAGGGAGAGCTTCAAGTCCCAGGGGGCCCATGCCGATAGAGCTGGTCCGGGCCGCCCATGACGGTGGTCCGCTCTGGAGGGTGATCCGGGCCAACCCATGGGAAACCTCAGACTGCCGGTACTGCGAGCGCTGCGCCTCCACAGGCGCGTCGTCGTGCTGATCCTGCTCGTCGGCCTCACCGCCACCGCAGGGTTTGCGTTTCTCATGCCCAGGATCTTCGTGTCCAGGGGAAGCCTCCTGCTCAGGATCGGTCGCGAGAATGTCTCCGTCGATCCGACGGTGACCTCGGACGTGACCGTCTCTCCCGGCGACCGGAAGCGCGACAACGAGATCAACTCGGAGGTGAGCATCCTGAGGAGCCAGTGGCTTCTGGAGAAGGTTCTGGAGGATGTCGGCGTCGAGGAAGTTCTCGGCGAGGAGAAGGGCGACGAGAGCAAGCTTCCCGAGCTCGTCCTCCGGATCCTGGACGTCACGAGGCGCTTCTCGGATACCCTCGGCGAAAGGGGTCTCACCCAGCCTCTCACCAGGGAGCAGAGAGCGCTCCGGTCTCTCGACCGCAAGCTCACCGTGCAGCCCATCCGGAACTCGGACGTCATCGAGCTCTCCTACGGTCATCGGAGTGCGGAGCGGGCACGAGAGATCCTGCAGACCCTGCTCCATCTCTATCTCGACCGCCACCTGGAGGTGCGCCTGACCCAGGGAACCCTCCCGTTCTTCGAGTCTCAGGTTCGCGAATCGGAGGCCGAGGTGGCCGCTCTCGAGCAGCGCCTCAGGACCTTCCGTGACGAGAACCGGCTGCACTCGATTCCCGTGGAGAGGGACATCCTTCTCCAGAAGGTCGCCGACGTGGACAAGGAAGCGACCGACTTCGAGGGGTGGGCCGAGGGAGAGAGGAAGCGGAGGGAGCGGTTCGAGCAGGAATACCTGGTCCAGCCCGACAGGCTCGAGGCGGAGGAGACCACGGGAAAGCCCAACTACGGGCTCACTCCCGTCTACGAGCGGCTGGCCCGCCTCGTGATCGAGGAGACCTCCCTGGCCAGCCGATTCACCGACGCGTATCCGCCACTTCGGGACGTCCGGGAACAGCTCGTCACCCTGCGGTCGTTCCTGGCCGAGCTGCCCTCGACCCTGACCGAGGACGCCACGCGTCCCAACCAGGTCAGGATCAATCTGGGCTCGGAGATCGTCCACGCCGAGGCCAGGATCGCCAGCCTGGAGGAGAAGCGCCAGAGCCAGGAGGCCTTCCTGGGCGGCTTGCGGGAGAGGCTCCAGCACCTCGAGAGGCTCGAGCTCGACGACAAGCGGTTCACGTGGGAGATCGACGTCGCCCGGCGCCGGCTGTCGGCCCGGCTCGATGACATGGACAAGGCCCGGACCAGCTCCCTCCTGGACCTCCAGAAGTTCTCCAACGTCTCGATCTTCGATCCTCCGGGCCTGTCACCGAAGCCGGAGGGCCCGAGCCGTCTGGCCATCCTGGCCCTGGGGCTCCTGTCGTCTGTTCTTCTCGCGGGCGGAGTTGCGGTGATTCTCGAGTACCTCGACAAGACGTTCAAGAGCTCGGAGGAAATCTCCGAGCTGCTGAGACTTCCAACGGTGGCCACGGTGGGAAGAAGGCATGGCCTGGAAACTTTTGCGCGCGTTTGAGCGCCGTCACCGGGATCAGGGCGAAGAGGATCCTCAAGCCGAGGACACCCGCGAGCCGATGGCGGACCCGGAGACCGAGGGGATCCTGTCCTCCCTCGGCGCCGAAGACGTGACCATCGACGCCGAGGACGATGCGGGCGGGTTCTTCGACGAGGTCGAGGTGATGGAGGAATCCCTCTTCGAAACGGAAGGGGAGCTCCAGCCCGATGACGTCTGCGTCTACGTCGATCCCGACGTGGACGAGGATAGCCCCGAGCAGCCTTCCCACGAGGAACGAATCGTCGCCCCGAAGCCGTCGGCCGCCCTCACCCGGCAGCTCGATCGCATCGGACGTCGCATCGTCTCCGAGGTGGGCGAGACGCGTGAGGGAGCCATTCTCGCCGGGTTCTTCTCGGTGAGCCGGAACGAGAGGTCGAGTGCCCTCGCGTCGGCCTTTGCCGTCCATGCGGCGGAGTGTGGCGAGCAGGTGAGGTTGCTTCGACGGTCGCGCGAGGAGCGAACCGGCTTCGCGCGTGGAAGAAACGAGGCGGATGCGGAGCTCCCGAGATCTCGACGGGTCCTGACGGAAGGGAATTCCTTCATGGTCGTCGAGGCGTCGTCGTCGTCGGAGCTCCTTCGGTGCGTCCTTTCCGCCAAGGACCTCTGCTCGGAGAGGGAGCTGGTGGTCGTGGATGCTGGCTCGCTGGTGGAGGAGCCGGATGGGGAGAAGCTTCTGCGACTGCTCGACGCCGTGGTGATGGCGTGCCGTTTCGGAAGGCTCCACTGGGAGAGAGGTGAGCGGAGCGTCGCACGCCTCCGGGAGTCGGGAGTGAGGATCGTCGGTGCCGTCATCACGGACGATCCCACGACATGACGGGTGTGGGGACCTGCGGCGCGGGCTCCCGGGCCCGACGATGATCAGGCAACACGGAGAGTGCAGGCATGCTCGTCCCGATCGAGCTGGAAAGAGCTCCCACGCTCCATCTGCCCGCGGCGATCGTTCTCCTCGATCGCGACGGTGTGATCAATCGCCGTGACCCCGACGGCTACGTGACGAGCCCCACCGATTTCCACTTCCTCCCCGGTGCTCTCGATGCGTTGAGACGAGGCAGCCGGGCCGGGCTCTCCTTCCGCGTCGTCTCGAACCAGTCCTGCGTGGGAAGAGGGCTCGTCCCTCTCGAGGACGTCGTCCTCGTCATGGAATCCATGCGACGCGATGTCGAACGAACGGGAGGAAGGATCGACAGGATCCACTTCTGTCCTCACGCCCCGGGAGAGGGATGCTCCTGTCGCAAGCCAGCCTCGGGCATGGTCGAGGCGGCTCTCGCCGGTGAGAATGGCTCCGCGCCCGTCTTCCTGGTGGGTGATCGCCGCAGCGACATCGATGCCGGCCGGGCAGTGGGGGCTTACACCCTCCTCGTGGATCCGGATCTGGATCCCATCGAGGAAGACGTCCAGGCGGACAGGATCGTGCGCGACCTGTCCGAGGCCATCGCCGAGATCCACAAGAGGCTCGTCATCGACATTCCGGTTCCCCAGGTCTCCGGAAGGGAGAGGGTGTGATCGATACGGCCATCATCCTCGCCGCCGGACGCGGCCAGCGTCTGGATCCACTCACCCGGAATCGGCCCAAGGCTCTCGCACCCTTCTTCGGAGTGCCGCTCCTGGAGCACACTCTTCGGCACCTGGCCGCGGCAGGGATCCGGAAGGTCTTCGTCAACGCTCACTATCGGTCTCGTGATCTCGTGGCCCATGCCAGATCGAGGGTTGCCGGCTCCATCGATCTGCAGGTGGTGGTGGAGGAGCGTCTCCTCGGAACGGGGGGAGCCCTCGCCAACCTGAGGCGCTTCGTGTCCGGTTCGGCACTCGTGGTCAACGGCGACAATCTCCTGCGCATCGACATTCCGGCCCTGCTTCGTGCCCACGAAGAGCATGCGGGGGCGCTGACCCTCGGGGTCCTTCCCGTCGTCAGCGGGCGGGCGGGACACCTGGTGGAGACGGACGGCGACCACGGCCTCCGTGGATTGCGTCGGGTGCGAGGAAAGGCTGCAGTTCCCGGGAACGTGCATTGCCACTTCAATGCCGGTGTCCTGGTGGCGAGAAGGGATCTTCTGGACGAGCTCGAGGAGAGACCGCATGGCCTCGAGGACGAGGCCTTGCCGAGGCTGCTCGGCCGCGGTGGGAAACAGTTGCCTCTACGGGTCGTTGCCCTGGACGGAGTCGTGGAGGATCTGGGTACGCCGCCGGCGTTCGTGAGGTCCCATGTCGAGGCGCTCCATTGCGCGGAGCGTGTGGACGAGATCCGGCGCACGGTGGAGGTGGTCGAGGGCACGAAGGGGAGGCTCTTCTGGGACGGGGAGCGACGGGTAGCGTGGCTTCGTTCGCCGGAGGATCTCTCCCTTCCCGAGGTGAGCGTCCAGGAGTGCTTTCTCGGTCGGGGCACGCGGCTCATGGAGGGGGTCGAGCTGTCGCGGTCCGTGGTGCTCGACGGTGCCTGGGTGGGAGAGGGCGCGGTGATTACCGATTGCTTGATTGGTCCAGGATCGCAGGTGGAGGCGGGAGCTCGACTCCGCGGGCAGTGTGTGCCGGCGGCCGGGTTTCTTGGCCAGACGACTCCAGCCGGTCCTCTTTCCGGAGAAGAGGTCCATGCAGGCTGACCACCAGGGCTGGATAGGAAGAACTCCCCTGCGCGTGAGTTTCGGCGGCGGGGGGACGGACTTCGAGGACTACTACGCGCGGCGGGACGGTTTCGTGGTGAGCACGACCGTCTCCCTGCACGTCACCGCCAAGCTCGTTCCGTGCACGGGATCGGCCATCTCCATCACGCATGTGGGTGAGCAGGAGGCCCGGTTCGTTCCCGGGACCGAGAGCATCGATCTCGACGACCCTCTGTCCTATACCAAGAAGATTCTCGATCTCTTGCTGCTCGACGGCGGATACGAGCTCACCATCTCGTCGGATCTGCCCATGGGGACCGGCCTCGGCTCGTCCGGGTCCATGGGAGTGAACCTGGTGGGTCTCCTCCACCATCTGCGGGGGATCGGTCTGGACCGCGCCGCGCTGGCGGAAACGGCCTACCGGATCGAGCACGACGACCTCGGTCGCGCTACCGGCAAGCAAGATCACTATGCTGCCGCCTTCGGGGGTCTGAACCGGATCCGGTTCCGGAAGGGAGCCGTGACCGTGGAGCCGCTGTCCGTCTCCCTGGCCACCCGTTCCCTCCTCCAGGATCGAATCCACCTCTTCCACACCGGAGTGGAGCGAAATTCGTCTCCCATCGCCCGGGTGCAGCAGGACAGCATTCGCCATCGTGATCGAAGGGTGCTGCGACGCCTCGACCGGATTCTCGAGCTCGGCCTGGAGATCGCGGAGGGGCTGGAGGCGGGCGACGTCGATGGGGTGGGGGATCTGCTCCACCGATCATGGTGCGAGAAGAAGGAAGTGGCCGGGGCCATCTCCAGCACACGCATCGACGAGCTCTACGAGGCGGCTCGAACCGCGGGAGCCCTGGGCGGCAAGATCTGCGGCGCGGGAGGCGGAGGGATCCTCATGGTTCTCTGTCCGGAGGAGTCGAGGGAGAGGGTGCACTCCGGTCTGGCGCGCCTCGGGGCCCGGGAGATTCCCTGTGTATTCGACACGGAGGGGTTCCGCCTCGTCGAGTGCTCACCGGGGATCGAAGCGCTGTCCGGTACCGGCGACGCTGCCGGAATGCCGACGGAGGATCGGGAATGAAGCGCGTGTCGAATCTCCCCACCGAGGCCATCGTGGCCGTCACGTACCTGTGCAACGCCCGTTGCAACATGTGCAATCTCTGGAAGACGACGGAGAAACCGACTCTCACCGCCGACGATCTCCGGAAGCTGCCCTCCACGCTCCGGCATGTCAACGTCACCGGGGGGGAGCCCATGCTCCGGCAGGACCTTCCCGAGCTGGTCAAGGCCATCAAGGAAGCGGCGCCCCGGGCCCAGATCGTGCTCACCACCAATGGCTTCCAGCCCGCGCGCACGGAAGAGGTGATGCGTGAGATCCTCGCCTTCGACCGCACGGTGGAGGTCGGAGTCTCCGTGGACGGGCTCAAGGAGCATCACGAGGAGATCCGTGGCATCAAGAAGGGCTTCGAGAAGTGCTTCGAGACCATTCGCCGGCTGCGCTCCATCGGGGTGAGGCGGGTGGTGGTGGCGCACACCCTTCAGGAGTCGAATCTCTCCTCCAGCTACTCGCTCTACCGACTGGCGCGGCGTGAGGGTCTCGACTTCGGGTGCGTGGTCACCGAGAACTCCGAGGTGCATTTCCTCAAGACGGACAACGAGACCACGCCGTCGGAGAGGCTCACCGAGACGCTGGAGAGGATCACCCGGGCCGAGCTCCTCACCTGGAACCCGAAGCGCTGGATGCGCGGGCTGTTTTCCCAGGGCCTCCATCGTCGGGCCATGGGAGGAGGGAGATCGGTTCCGTGCACGGCGGGCCACCTGTTCTTTTTCCTGTCGCCATGGGGAGAGATCTACCCCTGCAACGTGCTTGCCCTTCCCCTGGGCAACATCAAGGAGAAGACGTTCGAGGAGATCTGGCAGGGGGGCGAGGCGTGCGAGGTCCGCGAGAAGGTTGCGGGCTGCGAGAAGTGCTTCATGTCCTGCTCGGTCTATCCCGAGGTGAGGCGCCACCCGCTCCGGTATCTCGTCTCCGCGGCGGGCCTGAAGCTCAAGGCTCACTTCGGGCTGCCCATTCTGGACGAGCCGGCGGTGGAGCGGGAGCCCTATCCCCTGGTGGCGGTGGAGGACACGGCGGTCGAGACCACGGACACCGGGGCCGGTGAGGCCGAGGAGACGGGGACCGGCGAGGTGAGAAGAACCCCTGGCTTTCCCGTGGTGCGTGACCTGGCCGACGACGAGGCGGTGGCGCGCGAAGGAGAGTCGAGGCGGTGAGGATCGGCATACTCGGGCTGCGCGGCTTCCCGTTCCAGGACGCCTACGGCAAGATAGTGGCCCAGGTGGGGCCGCGCCTCGTGGAGAGAGGTCACCAGGTCACGGTCTTCGTGAGGAGCAAGTGGGCCCGGAAGGGAGTGACGAGCCACGCGGGGCTCTCGCTCGTGACCGTACCCCACGTCCCCACCCGGTCTCTCGACACCCTGAGTTACGGGGCGGCGGCCACGTTGCGGGCCTCCTTCTCGCGATTCGACGTCCTGCACTTTCACGGGACCGCGCTGAGCCTCTACACGGGGTTCCCGCGCCTTCTCGGCACGCCGACCGTCCTCCACGTCCACGCCCGCGACGGCCAGCGGGACAAGTTCGGCCCCATCGGCAAGAGGGTCCTCCGGGGGCTGGAGAGGCTGGCCCGGGTGCTTCCGACCCGGACCGCGGTCATCTCCCGGACGCTCCAGGGAGAGCTCCTCGCCGAGCATGGCCTCGAAAGCTTTCACATCCCTCAGGGTGTGAGCCTTCCCGAGCCGACAGAGAGGAAGCCGGTCCAGGAGTTCGGGATCGGAGGACAGCCGTACGCCCTCTATGTCGGACGACTGGTGCCGGAAAAGGACTGCCACGTCCTCATCGAGGCTTTTCGCCGCTCGGGCGTGCGAGGCAAGCTCGTTCTGGCCGGAGAGGCCAGCTACACCTCTCGCTACGTGGAAGAGCTGCGGCGGATGGCGGGACGGGACGTGATCTTCACCGGGCTGGTGGGGGAGGAGGAGCTGGCGCTCCTCTATCCGAACGCCACTGCCTACGTGCAGGCGTCCCGTGTCGAGGGGCTCTCGATGGCGCTGCTCGAGGCCATGTCGCACGGGGCGGCCACGATCGTGAGCTCGATCCCGGCGAACCGGGAGGCGGTGGAGGACGCGGCGCTCGTCTTTCCCACCGGAGATACGGACAGGTTGGCGGATCACCTCGGGACGCTCTTCGATGACCACGCAACGAGAGACAGGATCGGAAACCGCTGTCGCGCACGTGTTGCGGCCGCATATGGCTGGGATTCTGTGGTCGACGCCACCCTTCTTCTCTATCGCCAGGCTACCGGTGGCCACGGTTCCCCTTCCCCGCTGGAAGAGGCCGCTCGACGTGGTGGCGACTCTGGCCCTCCTGCCCATGGCCCTGCCTCTTCTGGCCGCGTCGGCGATGCTGGTCCGGATCCTGTCCGGAGCACCGGTCTTCTACTTCGCGATCCGGGTCACGGCCGGCGGTCGTCGGTTCCGGATGTGGAAGCTGCGCACGATGGTGAAGGACGCGGAGAAGAAGTTTGCGTCGGTCCGCCACCTCAACCGGGAGCCGTCCGGTCTCCTGGTGCGGATTCCCAGGGATCCGCGGGTGACCGGAATCGGGAGGCTGCTTCGACGGCTGAGCCTCGACGAGCTCCCCCAGCTCTGGAACGTTCTTCTGGGTGACATGTCGCTGGTGGGGCCGCGCCCCCCGTCGCCCCAGGAGGTCGAGCGCTACTCACCGCGAGCCCTGCGTCGTCTGGAGGTTCCGGGTGGCCTCACGGGGCTCGTCCAGGTCAGGGGACGTCGCGACGTGCCCTTCAACGAGACGGTGAACATGGACATCGACTACGTGGAAAGCATGAGCTTCCGTCAGGAGCTCTGGATCCTGTGGAAGACGATCTTCGTGGTGTTGAGCGGGAAGGGAAACTCATGAAGGCAACACCGACCAACCTCTGTCTTCTTGCTCTTGTGGCCACTCTCGGGTGCTCTGTCTCCGGCTGTCGCTCGGTGGGCGACCGTGCCGAGAGCCTTCCGCTCTACGGGACCACCACCGCGTTCCCGACCGGCGGGAGCGGGGGCGGCTTCGAGATCTCTCCCGGAGACGAGCTCGAGATCCGCTTCGTCAACCATCCCGAGTTCGACCGCTCGATCCTCATTCGCCCCGACGGCAGGCTCTCCATCCCGTTTGCCGAGGAGGTGCTCGCGGCCGGCCTCACCGTGGCCGAGCTCGACAAGGAGCTCACGAAGCGGCTGGCCAAGGACCTCAAGGACCCGGACCTCACGGTGGTGCTGAAGAGCTCCAGGAGCCAGGTGGTCTTCGTCGGGGGCGAGGTGAAGAATCCCGGCATGCGCGAGATCGAGTCGGGCTCCCTCACCCTCGGCCAGGCGGTGATGATGGCGGGCGGCTACATCCGCGACACCGCCAACCTCGACGAGGTCGTGCTCGTGCGGCGCGGAGCCGATGGATTCCGTCATGCCTGCAAGGTCGACCTCGGGACCCTGCTCGTGGACGGAAGGGCGGTGGAGGACGTGTTCCTCTGTCCCCAGGACATCGTGATCGTTCCCCCGCGGGACATCGTCGACGTCAATGACTGGATCGACCGCTACATCAACCGCAACATTCCGGGAAGAGGGTTCTTCGGGGTGAACCTGACGTCGGTAAACTGAGGTCGCTCGCGGTGGAAGTCGGCTCCGTCGGTGGCGGTGGAAGTCTGCTGCGTCGTGGGCGAGGGGGCCGAAGAGGCGTGTGGGGAGCGCGCTCACGGCGAGAGGTTCGCTGCGACTTGCCGCGCAGAAGCGGCATGGGTTCTGGCGGCGTGGCTCGTGGCGAAACCCACGAGTCATGTCGCTGCGAACCTCTCGCCGTGAGCGCGCCGCCAGCGGGATTCGGCAAGCCGTCGAGGATGCGGGCGCAGACGGATTCCGGGAGCGACGGCGGCCGGTCTTCTACCGCTCGCTCCGGGGTTGTTCGCCGGCCCTCGTCTTGCCGCTGTTCCCGGGCCCGTGCTGTTCTTGCTTCCGGTGCCCGCGACCGTGCCCGTGACCCGTGTC